>Ga0136615_10000046_pt1 | contig 42364 bp, 59 predicted proteins | sample AntDrymUQ2882206_2_FD_106647 | JGI IMG/M metagenome (GOLD analysis project Ga0136615, IMG submission 106647) | Polar desert sand microbial communities from Dry Valleys, Antarctica - metaG UQ288 (22.06) | ecosystem: Environmental > Terrestrial > Soil > Desert | place: Antarctica: Dry Valley... | reverse complement strand
GACCTCGATCTGCGTCACCGCGCCATCGGTGAGCAGCTTGCCGACCTCCTTGCGCAACCACTCCTCAGCAGCGCGCGGGCTGAGACGCATCGGACGACCGCACAACACCAAGACCCTGATCATCAACGTGCATTCTCACCGCGACGCTCACGCTCGGCCATCGGTGCTCGCCCTCATTCGCCCGCTGCCGGCCGTCCTGACGGCAGCTGCGGATGGGTGTCGGCACCCATCAGCGCGCCCGCGCCGGACTCAAGACGGCCGGGCGCGTCACGGTTCGACGAGGCCGCGCCGGATCGCGTAGCGGGTGAGGTCGACGCGATGGCGCAGCCCGAGCTTGTCGAGGATGTTCGCGCGGTGGCGGTCGACGGTCTTCGAGCTGATCGTCAGCAGCCCCGCGATCTCGTCACTCGAATGACCTTCGGCGACGAGTTTGAGAACCTCGAGCTCGCGTGGGGACAGCGGATCTGCGGGAACGTCCTCGCCGCGTCGAGCACGCTCGAGGAAGTCCTTGATGAGCGAACTGATCGCCGCGGGATACAGAAACGGCTCTCCGCGCATCGCTGCGCGGCATGCCTCGACGAGATCACGGTCCGCCGCTGACTTCAGGACGTACCCCGACGCGCCGGCCTTCAGCGCCTCGAAGAGAAACTGCTCGTTGTCGTGGATCGACAGCATCACGATCCGCAGTTCGGGACGCCGGGCAGCGAGCTGGGCGGCCGCCTGCAGGCCCGTCAGCCGCGGCATCGCGACATCGAGGATCGCGAGATCGACGTTCTCGCCGAGCCCGGCGTCAAGCGCCTGCGCACCGTCGCAGGCCTCGGCGACGACCCGCAGGTCCGGTTCGGCGTCGAGCACGAGCCGCAGGCCACGGCGGATCATCTGATGGTCGTCGGCCAGCAAGATGCGGATCGGATCGGTGATCGTCATCGCAGATCCACGTCCGCGAGGGTCAGCCGCACCGTCGTGCCCGACCCCGGCCCGGAACTGACCTCCAGCCGTGCCCCGATCGTCAGGGCCCGCTCGCGCATCGCGCGAATGCCCTGCCCGTCACGCCCATCGCCAACGTCGAACCCGGCACCGTCGTCGGTGACCACGAGCTCAAGCCCTCCGTCGCGGTACCCCAGCTTGAGCGATGCCTCCCGCGTCGCGGCGTGGCGCGTCACGTTCGACAGCGCCTCCTGCGCCACGCGATAGACGACGAGCTCCACGTCCTGCGAGAACGACGGCAGGCCGCGCTCGACACGCCGATCGACATGAACGCCGCCTCGTCCGACGCTCATCGTCAACGCTGCCAGCGCACTCCCAAGCCCAAGCTCGTCCAGCGCCTCGGGGCGCAGACCGCGCGCGACCGCGCGGACCTCGTCTAGCGCGCTGCGCATCTCCTCGCGCAGATCCGCGACCTGCGGGCGAAGTGTCGGTGGCACACCACGCTCGAGTCCCTGCAGGGCGAGCAGCAGCGCGCCGAGGCGCTGACCGATCTCGTCGTGAAGCTCGCGCGAGAGCCGCTGGCGCTCGCCCTCCTCCGCGGCGGTTGCGCGCCGCGCACTGTCGCGACGCTCGGTCTCCAAGCGCTCCATCATCTGATTGAACGACCGTGCGAGCTCCCCGAACTCCCGATCGCCGCCCGCCGCCCGCACACGCTCCCCCGGCTTGAGCGGATCGACTCGCGCCATCAGGCTTTTCAAATCCTCAAGCGGCACGAACGCGCGCCGCAACAGCGACCAGTCCGCGACCACGATCAGCGCCACGCCGGCGCACAGCACCAGCGCCTCTGTGAGCAGCAGCGGCGAGCTGACCGTCGCGGGCGAGGCGGCCAGCGCAACCGCCGCGGCCGCGATAAGCGCCGCGTTGAGCACCACCACCCTCCAGAACAGCGTCACCACGCCAGCCTATGGACACGACGGCGGACCCGCGTCTCGCCCGACGCGCAAACGAGGGCGCTACGGGTGGCCACAATGCACCGATGCGAGTCATCGTCATCGGTTGCGGCGAGGTTGGCCAGCACATCGCCCGTACGCTGAGCGCGGAGCGGCACGACGTGACGGTTGTCGACGCCGACGGTGCGCGGGTGGAGGCGATGCAGGGCGAGCTGGACGCGCTTGTCGTCGCCGGCAACGGGGCGTCGCCGCAGTTCCTGCTCGAGTTGGGCGCACGCGGCGCGGATCTGTTGTGCGCGGTGACGCATAGCGACGAGGTCAACGTCGCTGCCGCCGCGCACGAGTTTGGTGATGCACGTATTTGCGCAGCACATGCGCCGACAACTCAAGCCCCGCGGCCGCCGCGACCTTGACTTCGCCGGCCGTGACTTCAAGCGTCATCTGAAGCTCGAGCGCGGTTGGGCGCCGAGCTCGGTGAACCTCGCTGGCAGCCTGTTGCGAGGATCGGCGGCGTCGCCGCTGCCGAGCGTCGAGAACGGCTGACACGGAGGACAAGCCGTCAGCAGCGTGATCCGGCGGCCCTGGGCGGCGAACCTTCGCGCGAGCGCGGGCGCCTGCATCTGCCTGATGTCACGAACGAGCAGCTTGGTGCCCGGATGATTCAGCACAAACGAGCGGCCCGCTGACTCGTCGTTCTCAATCGCGGCGACGACATCGTAGCCGGCGTCACGCAGCCCCTGCGTAGTCCGCCCGCGCCCGAGAACAGGTCGATTGCGGTCATCTCAGACACGATCGCCCATCGTAGCCGCAGCTGCCGTCGAGTCACTCGACCGTTGAGCCGAACACGATTGCACGGGGGCCTTGAGCAGTTCTACCTCCGTCGGCGCGCGCCTCGGCGACGCGTGCCGTCAGGCTGCGAGCTGTTCGTCGTCGAGGTCTGTTGGCGGTTCTGGGGTCACGCGGACCGTGATCGGGATCGTGCGGTTGCGCATGACATGCTCGAGGCGCTCGAGCTGCAGTTCGTCGTTGGGGTGTCCGTAGAGCTTTCGGATGAGGTCTCCGAAGTCGCTGTGGCCGAATTGCAGGGCGATGTCCTCTGGCATGGCGCCGTTGTCGAGGAGGATCGTCGCGCAGTAGTATCGGGTCCCAGTAGTAGCTCCACTTACTCTTGGTGTTGAACTTGGCGCCCTGCGCTGTGCGGAACAACAGGTCCTTGTCGGCGACGTAGGCCAGCAGCCGGGGCAGTACCTCGGCGACGGCGGGGTCCATCACGATCTTTCGCTTGCGCCGGCTCTTTAGGGCCTGGAACTTCCGTGCTCGTCGAGCTGCCAGTGCACGTGGATGCGTCGGGCTTGGAGGTCGATGTGCTCGGGGCGCAACGCGAACGCCTCGGAAGGCCGCATGCCCGTGTAGGCCAGGAGCACGAGGAGTACCGACAGCCTGAGGCCCATCAGACCCGCCCTCCGGCGAGCAGGCGCTTCGCCGAGGGCTTCTCGGGATTCCTCACTGCTTCTCGGTTGGCCTACAAATCGGGGCGCCCGGATTTGAACCGGGGACCTCACCGACCCGAACGGTGCGCGCTACCAAGCTGCGCCACGCCCCGATGCTGCGCGAGTATCTCACGATGATCCTGCGACCGCTCGGTAGTACCGAACCGCGAGGCCCGTGATGAGCGTCTGCAGGGCGTTCTCCAGGGAGACGCCTTCCTTGTGAGCGTAGCGCTCAGCGCCGGCATCCTCGATCCGCTGGGCCTGGCGGACGACATCGTCCATCAGATCGGGATGGCGATCGGCGAAGTACGCGCCCAGCGCGTAGAGCGCCGTGTCGGTGAACGGCTCGAGCTCGCTGTCCCCGTGCTCAACCGCCACGGCTGGTCGGTGGCCTGGTCGTGGAGGCAAGCGCGTCGGACACCGTGGACGACGCTAGCGACCGGCGCGGTCGCTGCGATGGCGTCCGGCGGTCGCCTCGACGTTCGTCCTGAGCTCCTGCTCGACTCCGCCCACCGCGCCGGTGACCGGCGCGGCGAGCCCCTTCAGCAGAGCAGCCACGTCAGCTCCCGTCACGCCGGCGGCGCCTGCGCCGGGGCCCGGAGCGTGTCTGGCACCGGCGACCGCGGCGAGCACACGCCCGACGGCGCGTGCGGCACTGGTCGGCCGGTCACCGCGCCTGCTGCCGAGGACGACGTCGGCACCCGTCGCCGCTGCGGTGCTCGCGTCCGGTTGAACCGGACGGCCGGGTTGGCGCCCGGACGGCGGCGTCGTATCGGCCGGCGAGGGCGTCAGGGCGCCCGGCCGCTGACCGCCGGCCGAGGCATGCTGGACAGCCGGCCGCGCGGGCCGCGTGGAGCGCGTCACCAGCGCGCCACCGGCGCCGCGCCTGGCGGCCGGACCCGCCGCCGCGGCGGCGCGCGCGTCCTGGTCGGCCGCCGAGCGGGCGACGTCCCGGGCCTGCGCGAACTTCGCCGGCGCCGCCGCGTGGGTGTCCAGCGCCGGGCGATCGGTCATCGCCGCCCCCGCGCCGATGCCGGCGACCGCGACCGTCGCCGCCGTCGCCACGGCCTTCGTCCAGCCCGACACGATTCCGGGATCGACGACGCCGGCGAGGTTCGCCGACCACTGGCTCACCGGTCCGCCGTGGGTGAGCCAGGGCGTGGCATCCTCGCCCCAGCGCCGGCGCAGGAACGCCGGCAGCGGCAGGAACGCCGCAATCCGCGCCGCCGCCGCGGCGGGTCGCGTCAACGTGCCGAGGTCGACGCCGGTGCGGGCCGCATAGCGCCGGCAGGGCTGGCAGTGGGCAAGGTGGCGGGCCATCCGGCGCCGGTCGCGCAGGCCCGCGGCGCGACCGTGGGACGCATCGACGATCCGCTGCACGCGCAGACAGCGCTCTCCGCTGACGAGCTCCTCGTACTCCGCCGACAGCCGCTTGCGAGCGCGAAACAGCGTGCTCTCGACGGCCGGCCGGCTCATGCCGAGCCGATCGCCGATCTCTCGGTAGGAGAGGCCCTCGAGCTCGCGCAGCACGAGGATGTCGTGGTGCACCGCCGACAGACCACCGAACGCGCCGAACAGGTTGTCGATCGCGAGCTTGCCCTCGACCGCGGAATCCGGCGTCGCGCCCGGCTCAGCGAGCCGCCCGTGCTCGTCGGCGCCGATCGCGTCGCGCGCATCGAAGGAGACCTCGCTGGCACTGCGCGTGCGGCGAAACGCGTCGATGCACTTGTTCTTCGCGATCTCGAAGATCCAGGGCTTGAAGTGGATCTCGCGGGCGGTCTCGTCACGCATGCGGCGCAGCGCCGACATGAAGACCTCCTGCGTGATGTCCTCGGCGCGACCGTGGTCGTGGACCATGCCGCGGACGTAGGCGGCGATCCGCGGCTGGTAGCGCTGAAAGAGCGACTCGAAGGCGCGGTCATCGCCGGCGCGCACGCGCGCGACGAGATCGCGATCGTCCGTGTCGCCATCCGTTGGCCTGGTGACGGCTGCCAAGGCCGACATGAATTCCCCCATCCGATCCGGTGGTGTACCGCTCCCCGGGCAGGCATCTTGTCATGCCGGGATATTGGACAGCCGAGGCAACTGTAGCGTTCGGCGCCATGCTCGACAACATCATCGCCTACCTCGACGAACTGCTCTCGCCCGCATCGTTCGAGGATCACGGGCCCAACGGACTGCAGGTGCCCGGACCCGATCGGGTCCAAACCGTCGTCACCGGCGTCTCGGCGAGCGCCGAGCTGTTCGAGCGCGCGGCCGAGCACAGCGCGGACCTCGTCCTCGTCCACCACGGGCTGTTCTGGAGCGGCGCGCCGCTGGCGCTGACGGCGTCGTCCAAGCGGCGCCTGCAGCTGCTCTTCGACCACGACATGGCGCTCGCGGCCTACCACCTGCCGCTCGACGGCCATCCCGAGGTCGGCAACAACGCGCTGATCGCCGACGGCCTTGGCTGCTCCTCGCACGCGCCGTTCGCGCAGCATCGCGGCGCGACGATCGGCGTCGCCGGGCGCTTCGACGGCGACGGCATCACGGCGGCTGAGCTCGTCGCCCGCGTGGTCCGCCTGACCGGCCGCGAGCCGCTCGTGTTCCCGGCCGGCCCGGAGCGCGTGCGTACGATCGGGATCGTCTCCGGCGCGGGCGCTGACTACCTCGCCGACGCGGTCTCGGCGGGTCACGACGCGTTCCTGACGGGCGAGCCAGCCGAACGCGTCATGACCCACGCGCAGGAGGAGGGCATCCAATTCGTCGCCGCCGGGCATTACGCGACAGAGACCTTCGGTGTGCGGCGGCTGGGCGATCTCGTGGCGGATCGGTTCGGAATCCGCCATCTATTCGTCAACGTTCCCAACCCGATCTGAGCATTCGCGTTGAGCCCGTCCCCGCGGGGTGGTACAAGACATGCGTGCCCTAAACCACCCAGGAGGGTTTCTGCCGATGCCCAATCACCTCACCCCCACGGAACTCGCGCGCGAAGCAGGGCTGGACCGTCGCGACGTGATCTCCAAGTGCATGGAGCTGGGGGTACCGATCTTCCAGGGCAGGATTGACAAGTCGCTCTTCCTCTCGAGCCTGGACGCCGAGCAGCGCGCCGAGCCAGCCAAGCTCTAGCCTTCGACCCATACGAGCTTCAACCGCGCCCGCGATCTCGCGGGCGCGCATCGTTGACGCGTCCGCCGCCGCTCAGCCGCGGTCGGCCTGGCCGCCGGACTGGCGCAGCAGCGCGCCGGTCGTCTGCTCGAGGATCTTGCGCCAGGCACGCGTGCGGCCCTGCTCGGCCTCGAAGTGCTTCATGACCTTGCGCACGCGGGTGGCCGAGATCTGGATGCCGTGGCGCTTGCAGATCTCGCGGAAGCGCGGATAGCCGAACGCCAGCTGCGTCGTGACCGACTGAAAGCCGTGGCGCGCGATCTCCACGCGCGACGCGAAGTTCATGATCGGCGTCTGGAACATCAGCTCGTCGTCGGGCTCTGGCTCGATGAGGATGATGTCGACGCCCGGGTAGCGCTGCTCCCACTGGCGCGCCATCTCGTGCAGGCGCTGGTAGGCGACCATCTTGAAGGCCTGGTAGCCGATCTGGGGGAAGCCCATGTCGCTGACGTGGCGCGTGCGCACCCCGCCCAGCGTGCGGATCTTCGTCTTGAAGTCGTTGACGTAAGGCACGAGCGGGTTGACGACGACGATGAACTTCGCGCCGGCGTTGACCGCGATGTCGAGGTTCGTCGTCGAGACGATCCCGCCGTCGACGAGCTCGCGTTCGCGCACCTTGACGGGCGAGTAGACCATCGGCAGCGCGGTCGAGGCGCGCACCGCCGTGGAGATCGGGACGTCGTCCCAGCCGTCGGCGCCGAAGACGATCCGCTCGCAGGTGTCGAGGTCGGTCGCCGTGATGTAGAGCTCCTTGTCGAGCGCGCGAAAGTCGTCGCTGCGATCGTGCTCGCTCGCCAAGACGGCGTGCAGGTAGCGCTCCACGCCGGCTCCGGAGTACGCCCCGGCGGGCAGTCCCTCGGCGAGCCCGAGCACGACGTCCATCGCCGAGACCTGGCCGAGGTGCCCCGCCACGCCGCGCAGCAGCTGGGCCGAGCGCAGCGGCAGCGTCAGCGCGCTCATCGCCAGGCCGCCGAGGTTCGGCCGCAGGAGGCTGCCGAGGTCGAGGTCGGGAAACTGCGTCGGGCGCTGGCGGTCGACGACGCGCATCATCTCCTCGGGTGTGACCCCGTTGGAGATCATCGCCGCGACGAACGAGCCCGCGCTCGTGCCGACGTAGACGTCGAAGTCGTTGACGGTCCGGTTGACCGTCAGCAGGTCGAGCGCGCGCAGCGCGCCGATCTCGTAGACCCCGCCGGTGAAGCCGCCGCCGCCGAGCACGAGCGCCGTCTTGGAGCGTTTGGCCCCCGATCGGGCCGTGGCGCCGGTGCGATCCCTCGCCTGCGGCTCGAGCTTGACGACCTTGCCCATCGGGCCAGTCTACGGGCGAACGCCCACGCTCACGCGCCCGTCGTGCGCACCTTCGACCGGCCGGTGTTGTTGTCTACGACGATGCGCCGGTCCCACGCAACCCTGATCGCGCTGCTCGCGTCGCTCACCGGCGCCGCGTCGGCGAGCGCCACCAGCGAGGCCGAGCTGCGGACGAAGATCGGCCGCGAGATGCGCAAGGCGCCCGTCGCCTCGGGCGCTTACGTGCGCGACATGGCCACCGGCGAGGAGCTCTACGCGCTGCGCGAGAACACGGTACGCATCCCGGCATCGGTCGAGAAGCTCTTCACGACGTCGAGCGCGCTGCTGCGCCTCGGCCCCGCGGCGACGCTGCAGACCAGCGCCGTCACGGCGCCCGGCGCGGTCGTCGAGCCGGGCGGCATCCTGCGCGGGGACCTCGTGCTCGTCGGCGGCGGCGACCCGTTCTTCGGCGACGGATCGGGATCCTCCGCGCAGCTCGCGCGCTCGGTCTACGCGGCCGGGATCCGGCGCGTCGCGGGCGCGGTGGTCGGCGACGAGAGCGCCTTCGACGCGCGCCGCTCGGGCTGCTGCAGCGCCTATGACAGCGACCTCGGCGGCGTCCTCAGCGCGCTGGCCTACGACCGTGGCGTCTTTCGCGGCCGCGCCCGCCTGAACGCCGGACGCTTCGCCGCCGCGCGCTTCGTCGGCCAGCTGCGTGCCGCCGGAGTCGCGGTCACCGGCAACGGCCGCACGGGCGCCGCGCCCGCGGACGCCAAGACGGTCGCCTTCGTGCCCTCGATGCCGGTCGGCGAGCTCGTGCGGTTCACCAACGTGCCGTCGAACAACTTCGCGGCGGAGATGCTCTTCAAGGAGCTGGGCGCGCGCTACCGCGACGCCGGCACGACGGCCGCCGGCGCCGATGTCGTGCGCGACACGCTCGACGACTTCGGTGTCAGGCCGCGGATCGTCGACGGCTCGGGCCTCTCGCGCGTCAACCGCGCCACGCCGCGCCAGGTCGTGCGGCTGCTCGAGCGGATGCGCAACCGCGACGTGGCGGCGAGCTTCCGCGCCTCGCTGGCGGTCACCGGCGCCACGGGCACCGTCAAGTCGCGCCTGCGCGGCACGTCGGCGGCCGGCCGCTGCCAGGTGAAGACCGGCACGCTGCGCGGCGTCAGCGCGCTGGCCGGCTACTGCCGCGCGGCGGGCGGGCGCGACATCGGCTTTGCGCTGATGTCCAATCGCGCCAACACGAACGCGGCGAAGGCGCGCGAGGACCGGATCGCGGGGGCGATCGCCCGGCTGAGCGGCGCTCCGTCGGCGCCGCCGCAGGAGGGCGGCACCGTACCCCAGCTGGCGCCACGCGGCTGACCTCAGGCCAGCAGGGCCAGCAGACCCGCCTCGTCGAGCACCGCCACCGAGAGCCGCTCGGCCTTCTCGAGCTTCGATCCCGGCGACGCGCCGGCGACGACGTAGTCGGTCTTCTTCGAGACGCCCGAGGTCACGCGGCCGCCGGCGCGCTCGATGCGCTCGGTCGCCTCCTCGCGGGTGAGCTCGGGCAGCGTCCCGCTCAGCACGAACGTCTTGCCCGCGAGCGGGCCCTCGCCCGGCGGCGGTCCCTCCAGCGCCATGCTCACGCCGACGTCGCGCAGGTCGTCGATCAGCGCGCGCATCTGCTCGTCGGCGAACTGCTCGTGGATCTTGCGGGCCATCTTCGGGCCGACGCCAGAGGTCTGCTCGATCTGCTCGGGGCTCGCGGCGAGCAGCGCGTCGATCGTCCGGAAGCGTTGGGCCAGGTTGCGGCCGGTCACGAAGCCGACCTCCTCGAGGCCGATCGCGAACAGCACGCGCCCGAACGGCCGCTGCTTGGAGTCGGCGATGTTCTGCACGGTGCGGTTGGCGGAGATCTCGCCGTAGCCCTCCAGCTCGAGCAGCTGCTCCGGCGTCAGGCGGTAGAAGTCGCCTGCCGTGCTGACGAGGCCGGCCTGCTGGAGCTGGTGGACCTGCTTCTCGCCGAGGCCGTCGATGTCCATCGCGCCACGCGAGACGAAGTGCTTGAGCAGCTGCCACTGGCGTCCCGGGCAGAACCGGTTCGGGCACATCGTGAAGACACCCTCGGCGGGCTTGACGGTCGGCGTGTCGCACGATGGGCAGCGCTCCGGCGGGCGCGGCGGCGCGGCGCGGTCGGGCCGCTCGACGGCGTGCGGTGCGGGCGAGAGCACCTGTGGGATGACGTCGCCGGCACGCAGCACGATGACCTCGTCGCCGACGCGCAGATCCTTGCGCGCGAGGTCCTCCTCGTTGTGCAGCGTCGCGAGCTTCACCGTGACGCCGCCGACGTGGACGGGCTTGAGGACGGCGAACGGGTGCAGGTCGCCGAACTTGCCGACGTTCCACATGATGTCCCTGAGCGTCGTGACCTTCGTCGTCGGCGGGAACTTCCAGGCGATCGCCCAGCGCGGGTCGCGGCCGACGACGCCCAGGCGCCGCTGCAGCTCGAGATCTGAGACCTTCACGACGACGCCGTCGATCTCGAAGTCGAGGTTGCCGCGGCGCTCCTGCCAGGCGAGGCACTGCTCGACGACCTCGTCCTCGGACTGCAGCAGCTGGATGTCGTCGTTGACGCGAAAGCCGTGCTCGCGCAGCCACTGCAGCGCCTCCCAGTGGCTCTCGAACGAGCTCCCGTCGACGCGCCCGACGGCATAGGCCCACATCGACAGCGGGCGGTCGCGGGCGAGTCGCGGGTCGAGCTGGCGGATCGTCCCCGCGGCGGCATTGCGCGGGTTCATGAACGTCGACAGCCCGGCCTCGGCGCAGCGCTCGTTCAGCGCGGCGAAGTCCTTCAGCGACATGTATACCTCGCCGCGCACCTCGAGCACCGGCGGCGCGCCGTCGACCTTCAGCGGGATCGTCGGCATGGTACGCAGGTTGTGCGTGACGTCCTCCCCGATCTCGCCGTTGCCGCGCGTCGCGCCGCGCACGAGCACCCCGTCCTCGTAGCGCAGCGAGATCGCCAGCCCGTCGATCTTCGGCTCGGCGACGAAGGAGAACTGGGGATCCTCGATGCCCTCGCGGGCGAGATGGCCGCGCATCCGCGCGACCCAGGCGCGCAGCTCCTCCTCCGAGCGCGCGTTGGCCAGCGACAGCATCGGGATCTCGTGCTCGACCTTGGGCAGCGAGGAGACGGGTTCGCCGCCGACGCGCTGCGTCGGCGAATCCGACGTGACGAGCTCGGGGTTGGCGGCCTCGATGGCGCGCAGCTCGTCGAGCAGCGCGTCGTACTCGTCGTCGCCGATCTCGGGATCGTCGAGGACGTAGTAGCGGTAGCCGTGGTGGTGCAGCTGCTCGCGCAGCTCGGCCGCGCGCGCCTCGGTCGTGGTCACTCCACCTCCCTGGCGGCGGGCGCGAGCAGCCGGCCGAGGTCGTGGCGCTCGAGCGCGTCCATCCCGGCCGCGTCGGTGAGGTCGAAGTGCAGCGGGGTGACGGCGATGTCGCCCGCGGCGACGGCGGCGAGGTCGGTGCCCGGCTCGTCGTGGAAGCCGTGGTCGCGGCCGTAGACCCAGTAGCGGCGCCGGGGGCGGGCGGAGTCGGCGTCCCCGTCGCTGTCGGGGTCCGTCAGCGTCAGCTCGTCGCGGTAGATCCGCTTGCCCAGGCGGGTGACCTGCACGCCGGCGGCGTCGCCGGCCGGGCAGTTGACGTTCAGCAGCGTGCCCGACGGCAGCGGAACGTCCTCGATCTCCTCCACGACGCGGGCGACGAACCGCGCGCCCTCGTCGAAGTCAAAGGAGTCCGACAGGCGAAAGTCCATCTCGCGCGCCGAGGACTGCTGCGACACGGCGATCGCCGGCAGCCCGAGGATGACGCCCTCGAGCGCCGCGGCGACCGTGCCGGAGTAGGTGATATCGTCGCCGAGGTTGGCCCCGTGGTTGATGCCCGAGACGATGAGCTCGGCCTCGAAGCTCTTGACGAGGCCGAGGTTCGCCAGGCGCACACAGTCCACCGGCGTGCCGTCGGTCGCGTAGCCGATCGTGCCGTCGTCGAAGCCGATCTGCTCGACCCAGAGCGGGCGCATCGTGGTGATCGAGCGCGCCATCGCCGAGCGGTTGCCGTCGGGGGCGATGACGACGAGCTCGATTCCCGGCACCCGCAGCAGGGCGCGGCGCAGCGTCTGCAGGCCGTCGGCCTCGATCCCGTCGTCGTTGGTCAGCAGCACGTTCATCGCTCGGAAGCGAGGATAGTCAGGCGCCCGGTGGGTAGTGCACGGCGGCGAGCGCCAGTCCGTGCGGGGGCGCGGTGGGCCCGGCCTGCGAGCGCGGCGCGCCCGCCAGCAGCGCCGCGAAGTCCTCTGGGGTCCGGGTACCGCCCGCGACCTCGAGCATCGTCCCGACGAGGATCCGGTTCATCTGGCGCATGAAGCTGTCGGCCGTGATCCAGAACTCGAGCAGCTCGCCGTGGACGCGCCACTCCGCGCTGAGGATCTCACGCGCAAAGCGCGTGTGGTACGTGTCGGTCGGCGTGAAGGCCGTGAAGTCCTGCGTGCCGACCAGCGCCTGCGCGCAGGCCTGCAGCGCCGCGGTGTCGAGCTCCCAGCCGTGCCACAGCGCGCGCTGCTCGTGCCACACCGAGCGCGCGCGGCGGTGCAGCACGCGGTAGCAGTACGTCCGCGAGATCGCGTCGTGGCGGGCGCTGAAGCCCTCCGGCGCGGGATTGCAGTCCAGGACCGCGACGTCGCGCGGGAGCAGCGCGTTGAGCCGCAGCGGGTCGACCGCCTCGTGCTCGTAGGAGCAGACCTGCCCCCACGCGTGCACGCCGCGGTCGGTGCGCCCGGCGACCGTGACCGCGAGCTGCTCGTCGCGCAGGATCGTGCGCAGCGCCTGCTCGACGGTCTCTTGGACGGTGCGCTGGCCCGGCTGGCGCGCCCATCCGGCGAACGCGCTGCCGTCGTACTCGAGCAGCATCCGGCTCGTCATCACCGGCGCCGCCGCAGCCGGGCCCATCCGCGCGGCGGCGGTTTGCGCAGCCGCCGGCGCGCGACGACGCCCGCGCCGACCCCGAGCGCCGCGAGCGCGGCCGCGATCAGGCCGCGGTGCGCGCGCAGGCGGCCGAACTCGCGCTCGACCTGCGGCCACAGCTCCTCGGCGATCAGCTCGCGCGCCGTCTCCGGCGAGGGCGTCAGCCCGTCCACGGCGATCGGCTCGCCGAAGGACAGCGCGACCCGGCGCGGCTTGGGCAGCGGCCCGAGGAAGAGGCGCTCCGAGCCGCTGATCGCCGCCGGCACCAGCGGCGCGCCGGTCTCCAGCGCGAGCCGGCCCGCGCCGCTGCGCGGCTCGCCGAGCGCGTCGGGATCGCGGATCCGCGTGCCCTCGGGGAAGAGCGCGAGCACGCCGCCCTGGCGCAGGATCGTACGGGCCGTGTCGAGCGCGTCCGCGTCGGCGGCGCCGCGCCGCACCGGGAACGCGCCGAGGCGCACGAGCAGCGGGCCCGCGAGCCCCTCGAAGAGCTCGGACTTGCCCATGAAGCGCACGTGGCGGCGCGTCGCGACGCCGACGAAGAACGCGTCCCAGAAGCTCTTGTGGTTGGGCGCGATGATCACCGGTCCCTCGTCGGGGATCCGTTCGACGCCGGTCGTGCGCAGGCCGAACCACAGGCGCATGAACGGGGTCACGAGCAGCTTGACGAGCGCGTACAGCGGGCGCGAGACGCCCTTCTCGCGCGCGAGCCGGTGCGCATCCTCGTTCGTCACGGCACGCAGCCTACGGGCGGCGCGGCGGGCGTGACGCCCGCTCGCGCCTAGACGAGCTCGAGGTAGACCATCTCCGTGGAGTCGCTGCGCCGCGGGCCCAGCTTCAGGATCCGCGTGTAGCCGCCGGAGCGCCCCGCGTAGCGCGGAGCGACCTCGGCGAACAGCGTGTGCACGACGAACTTGTCCTGCCCGAGCGTCGAGAGCGCCTGCCGGCGGGCGTGCAGGTCACCGCGCTTGGCCAGCGTGATGAGCTTCTCCAGCTCGGGCTTGACGGCCTTCGCCTTGGCCTCTGACGTCTTGATCCGCTCGTGCTCGATGACCTCCTTGCAGAGGTTCATGAGCAGCGCCTTGCGGTGGGCCGAATCGCGGCTGAGCTTGTTGCGGGTCTTCTGGTGGCGCATGAGCGGAAGGGCAGTCTAGTTCAGTCGTCGCGGAGATCGAGGCCGCGGTTGTGCAGCGTCTCGATGACCTCGTCGATCGACTTCTTGCCGAAGTTCGGGATCGCGTTGAGCTCGCCCTCGGACTTGGAGATGAGATCGCCGACCGTCTGGATGCCCGCGCGCTTGAGGCAGTTGTAGGACCGCACTCCGAGCTCGAGCTCCTCGATGAGGATGTCGTGCATCGGCCCGGCCGAGGCGCCGCCGCCCGCGGCGCCGCCGAGCGTGCCGTGGCCGTTTGAGCCCTCGAGCTGGCCGCCGGGTCCGGCACGCAGCTCCTCGATGCGGTCGGCGTCGGTGAAGATCGCCAGCTGGGCGATGAGGATCTCCGCCGCCTCGCGCAGCGCGGCCTGCGGGTCGATCGACCCGTCGGTCTCGATGTCGAGCGTGAGCTTGTCGTAGTCGGTGCGCTGACCCACGCGGGCGGGCTCGACGCCGTAGGCGACGCGCCGCACCGGCGAGAAGATCGAGTCGATCGGGATCACGCCGATCGGCTGGTCGGGGGACTTGTTGTCCTCCGACTGGCGATAGCCGCGGCCGCGGCCGACCGTGAGGTACAGCTCGAGCTTGGTCTTCTTCTCGAGCGTGGCGATGTGGACGTCGGGGTTGAGCACCTCGACGCCGGAGGGCAGGTCGATGTCGCGCGCGGTGATCTCGCCGGGACCGGTGACGACGAGCGGGGCCTCGACCTCGGTCGCGTCGGAGTGCATCCGGCAGACGATGCCCTTGAGGTTGAGGACGATGTCGGTCACGTCCTCCTTGACGCCCTTGATCGTGGAGAACTCGTGGGCGACCCCCTCGATGCGCACGCTCGTCACGGCGGCGCCGGCAAGCGAGCTCAGCAGCACACGCCGCAGCGAGTTGCCAAACGTGTAGCCGAAACCACGGTCGAGTGGCTCGATGGTGAACGAGCCACGGTTCTCCTCGACCGTCTCACTGGTGATTCGGGGGACTTGGAAGTCGAGCATCAGGGTCCTAACGTCGTGTATCACTTGGGGAGCGCGGCTGCGCGGCACGTCCGTGCGCGCTTGAGCGCAGAGCTGCAGAAAAGACGGGTTACTTCGAGTACAGCTCGACGATGAGCTGCTCCTGAACCGGAGCAGCGATCTCCCTGCGCTCAGGCTTGCGCAGCACCTTCGCGGTCAGGGAATCATGGTCGGCCTGCAGCCACGCGGGAACCTGGGCAGTCAGCTCCGTCGCGTCGCGGATGAGCGGCTCGACGGGCGTGCCCGCCTTGACGGCGATCACGTCGCCCTCGCCGACCTGGAAGCTAGGGATGTCGACCCTGCGGCCGTTGACCGTCCAATGCCCGTGGCGGATGAACTGGCGCGCCTGGCGGCGCGACGCGGCGAAGCCGAGGCGCACGAGCACGTTGTCCAGCCGCGACTCGAGGATCCTGAGCAGGTTCTCACCCGTGATGCCGTCCTGGCGCGAGGCCTTGTCGTAATAGATGCGAAACTGCTTTTCGAGCACGCCGTAGTAGCGTCGCGCCTTCTGCTTCTCGCGCAGCTGGACGCGGTACTCCGACTGCTTCTGGCGCCCGCGGCCGTGGTCGCCCGGCGGGTACGCCCGGCGCTCGACGCCGCACTTGTCGGTCAGGCAGCGCTCGCCCTTGAGAAAGAGCTTCTGGCCCTCGCGACGGCACTGCTTGCACTGTGCTCCTGTGTCGCGCGCCATCAGACACGCCTCCTCTTGCGGGGGCGGCAGCCGTTGTGGGCCTGGGGGGTGACGTCCTTGACGCCCGTGACCTCGAGGCCGGCCGCCTGCAGCGAGCGGATCGCGGTCTCACGGCCCGAGCCGGGACCCTTGACGAAGACCTCGACCTTCTGCAGGCCCTGCTCGATGCCCTTGCGGGCAGCGGCGTCGGCGGTGACCTGTGCGGCGAACGGCGTCGACTTCCGCGAACCCTTGAAGCCGGCGCCGCCGGCGGACTCCCACGCGATCACGTTGCCGTCCTTGTCGGACAGCGAGACGATCGTGTTGTTGAAGGAGGTCTTGATGTGAGCCTGGCCGATCGGGATGTTCTTCTTGGGCTTACGCCGGCCACGCTGGGGTCGCTTGGGAGCAGGCAACTGGAATGTCCTCTATTTCTTCGTGGCCTTCTTCTTGCCGGCAACCTGCATGCGCTTGGGCCCTTTGCGCGTGCGGGCGTTCGTCTTCGTGTTCTGCCCGCGAACGGGCAGGTTGCGGCGATGACGCAGGCCGCGGTAACACCCGATCTCCATCAGGCGCTTGATGTTCTGTGAGCGCTCGCGACGCAGGTCACCCTCGACGGTGAGATCGTCGATCGCCTCGCGCAGCCGGGCCACCTCGTCCTCGGTGAGGTCGCGGACCTTACGGTCGGGCTCGATGCTCGTCTGGCGCAGGATCTCGTTGGCGGTCGGTCGCCCGACGCCGTAGATGTACGTCAGGCCGATCTCGGCGCGCTTGTTCAGCGGGATGTTGATGCCAGCAATCCGGGCCATCGAACTACCCCTGACGCTGCTTGTGACGCGGATTTGAGCAGATCACGAGGACCGCCCCGTGGCGGCGGATGATCTTGCACTTCTCGCACATCGGCTTCACCGACGGTCGTACCTTCATGAGCCCCTTCTTGCAGACGGGAGGAAAAACGCGCGCAAGTCACCGCGCAGGACACGCAACGTCCCGCCGGGCGCGACCAAGGAGGGTAGCAAAGCCTTCTCAGCCACTCCGTTCATGCCACGGTGTCAGGACGCGCGGGCCGTTGGCCGTGACGGCGATCGTGAACTCGAAGTGTGCCGCCAGCGAGCCGTCCTGCGAGTAGATCGCCCAGTGGTCGTCGGCCATCCGCACGGCGTGGCGGCCGACGGTCACCATCGGCTCGACCGCGAAGACCATCCCCTCCTCGAGCCTGACGCCCTTGCCCGGCGCGCCGTAGTTGGGGATCTGCGGGTCCTCGTGCATGTCGCGCCCGATGCCGTGGCCGACGAGCGAGCGCACGACCGACAGGCCGTCGGCCTCGACGACCGCCTGCACCGAGTGCGACACGTCGCCCAGGCGGTTGCCCGGCCGGCACTGCTCGACGGCGGCGAACAGGGAGCGCTCGGTCGTGTCCAGCAGCTTGCGCGCCGTCGGCGAGACCGGCCCGACCGGGAACGTCCGTGCCGCGTCGGCGACCCAGCCATCCAGCACGACGCCGCAGTCGACCGACAGGATGTCGCCCTTGTGCAGCGTGTAGGGGCCGGGGATCCCGTGCACGACCATCGAGTTGGGCGAGAGGCACAGCGAGCCGGGAAAGCCGCGGTAGCCCTTGAACGCAGGCGTCGCCCCCTGCGAGCGGATGAACTTCTCCGCCGCCGTGTCGAGCTCCTTGGTCGTGACGCCGGGCCGGATCTTGCGCTCGACGAGATCCAGCGTACGGACGAGGATGTCGCCAGCGGCGGCCATCCTGTCGATCTGCTCCGAGGTCTTCTTGACGATCACGCGTGGGTCTTCTCGTGACGGTGTGCCTGCGGCGTTGCGAGAAGGCGCACTCCTACAACTCGTCCTCGAGGCGCAGCGTGGCGATCGTCGCGCGGATGTGGTCGTGCACCTCGGTCGGCGTGCGCGTGCCGTCAAAGCGCCGCAGCAGGCCGCGCTCGTCGTAGTACTCCACCAGCGGCTCGGTCTCGGCGTGGTAGACGGCCAGGCGCTTGGCGATCGTCTCGGCCCGGTCGTCGGCACGCTGGACCAGCCGCGAGCTGTCGATGTCGCAACGGCCTTCGTGCTTGGGCGGATCGAGCTCGATGTGGTAGACGCGGCCGGTCTTGACGCTGACGCGGCGGCCCGACAGCCGGCGCGTGACCTCCTTGTCGGGCACGTCGATGAGTATCACCGCCGTCAGGCGACGTTCGGCGGCCTCCAGGCCTTCCCCCAGCGCGTCGGCCTGCGGCAGCGTGCGGGGAAAGCCGTCGAGCAGGAAGCCGTCGCGCGCGTCGTCGCTGTTGAGCGACTCGAGGATCACGCCCGTGATGACGGCGTCGGGAACGAGCTCACCCTTCTCCATGTAGGCCTTTGCCTGCTTGCCCAGCCCGGACTCGTCGCGGACGGCGGCGCGCAGGATGTTGCCGGTCGCGATGTACGGCAGGTTGAAGTCGTCGGTCAGCCGCTCGGCCTGCGTACCCTTGCCGGCGCCTGGAGGCCCCAGCAGGATGAGGTTGAGCTCGCTCGACATGGCGGGGGAGACTACTCGCCGCACGTCCCAGGAGGCCCTGTGAGAACGGCTCCATCGACCTTCGGACGACGTTACTTGAGGAACCCCTCGTAGTCGCGCATCATCAACTGCGCCTCGAGCTGCTTCATCGTGTCCAGGGCGACGCCCACGACGATGAGGATCGACGTGCCGCCGAAGAAGAAGTTGGCGCTCGTCTGGTTGATGAGGATCGTCGGCATCGCTGCGACCGCGGCGAGGTACAGGGCGCCGGGGAACGTCAGGCGCGCGAGGACCCGGTCGAGGAACTCCGCCGTGGGTCTCCCTGGCCTCACCCCTGGGATGAAGCCGCCGTACTTCTTGAGGTTCTCGGCCTGGTCGACGGGGTTGAACGTGACCGCCGTGTAGAAGTACGTGAACAGCACGATGAAGATCGACTCGCCGACGATGTACGCCCAGCCGTTGGGCGAGAAGAACGCGGCGAAGTCGCGCCCGAAGTCGTTGTTGAGCAGCTGCCCGACGGTCGGCGGGAAGGCCATGATCGACGCCGCGAAGATCACCGGGATGACGCCGGCCATGTTGACGCGCAGCGGCAGGTAGGTCTGGCCGCCCTGTGTCATGCGCCGGCCGATCACGCGCTTGGCGTACTGGATCGGGATCCGCCGCTGGCCTTCCTGGACGAACACGATCGCCGCGATCACCGCGAGCGCGATGAACGGCATCATGACCTTGAAGACCGCGTCCGAGCTCGTCGCCCAGGCCTGCACGCCGTTGGGCAGCCCGGAGACGATCGAGGCGAAGATCATCAGCGAGATGCCGTTGCCGATGCCACGCTGGGTGATGAGCTCGCCCATCCACATGATCAGCACGCAGCCAGCGGTCAGCGAGATGACGATCAGAAACACGCGTGCGGCGTTGAAGTTGTCGATGATCGGCTGGCCGGCGCTCGCGGTGAACGAGCGAAACAGGAACACGTAGCCGATCGACTGGCCGAAGGCGAGGCCGACGGTGAGGTAGCGCGTGTACTGCGTGATCCGCTGCTGGCCGACCTCGCCCTCCTTCTGCAGCTTCTCCAGCGACGGCACGACAACCGTCAGCAGCTGCAGGATGATCGAGGCCGTGATGTACGGCATGATCCCCAGCGCGAACAGGGCGATGCGCGACAGGCCGCCACCGCTGAACAGGTTCAGGAAGCCGAGGATGCTCGAGCCGCTGAAGGAGTCCTGCACGGCCTTGACGGCCTCGACGTTGATGCCCGGGACCGGGATGTGCGCGCCCAGACGGTAGAGCGCGAGGATGAACATCGTGATCGCAAGCTTCTTGCGGATATCCGCGACCTTGAAGGCCTTGAGGATCGTCGACAGCACGACGGATGAGGTTAGAGCACCGGCCCGGCGGCGCCGGCGGGCACGAGGCGGCTACTGCTCGATCGTGGTACAGGTGCCGCCGGCCGCTTCGATCGCCGAGCGCGCGGCGGCGCTGAACTTGTGGGCGTGGACGGTCAGCGGCTTGGAGATCGCCCCCTTGGCGAGAACCTTGACGAGAACGTCCTTGCGGGTGCCCAGGCCCTTGGCCTTCATCGCCTCGAGCGTCACCTCGTCGCCCTGCTCGAAGCGGCGCTCGAGATCCTGCAGGTTGACGGCCTGCGTGTGCGTACGGAAGGGCTCGAAGGGCATCGACTTCTTCATGTGCGGCCCGCGCAGCTTGCGCATCCGCATGTGCAGCGGCATCTGGCCGCCCTCGAAGCCGGGCCGGGTCTTGGAGCCAGACCGCGCGCCGGCGCCCTTGTGGCCGCGCCCGGACGTCTTGCCGTGCCCAGAGCCGTGGCCGCGGCCGACGCGCTTGCGCGGCTTGCGGCTGCCAGGGGCGGGCTTGAGCGAGTGCAGCCCGATGTCCTTGGGGTCGATCTCGTCGGGCTCAGGCGGGGTCATGACTTCTCCTCGACGACGCGGACGAGATGGCGCACGCGATGCAGCATGCCGCGCGCCTGCGGCGTGTCCTTGACCTCGACGACGTGCCCGATACGGCGCAGGCCGAGCGAGCGCAGCGTGTCGAGCTGGCGCTGGTCGGAGCCGTTCTTGGACTTGTACTGCGTGATCTTCATGACGACGCCGGCTCCTCGGTGTCGCCGGCCGGGGCGACGTCCTCGACGGCGGGATCGGCGCCGGACTCGGCGTCGGTGCCGGCGACGATCTCGGCGGCAGGTGCCTCTGCCTCGGCGACCTCCTCGGCGGCGGGTGCGTCGCCGCCGGTGCCCGCGATCGTCTCGGCGGCGAGATCCTCGCCGGCGCCGCCGAGCCCGAGCACCTGGTTGATCGACAGGCCGCGCAGCTCGGCGACCTCCTCGGGGCGGCGCAGGCCCTGCAGACCCGCGACCGTCGCCTTGACGAGGTTGATCGGGTTCTGCGACCCAAGCGACTTGGAGAGGATGTCGTGGATCCCGGCGAGCTCGAGCACCGCGCGCACGCCGCCGCCGGCGATGACGCCGGTACCGGGCGAGGCGGGCTTCATGAACACGCGGCCGGCACCGTAGACGCCGGTCGTGGTGTGCGTGATCGTCTGGCCGTGCTTGGGCACGCGGAAGAGGTTCTTCTTAGCCTGCTCGACGCCCTTCTGGATCGCGAGCGGGACCTCGTTGGCCTTGCCGTAGCCGACGCCGACGACGTCGCGCTCGTCACCGACGACGACGAGCGCCGTGAACGAGAAGCGGCGGCCGCCCTTGACGACCTTCGCGACGCGGTTGATCTCGACCACGCGCTCCTGCAGATCCAGGCCGGCCTGGTTGACGCTGCGATCTACGACTGGTGCGCTCATACGGTCAGTCCTCCTTCGCGGACGCCCTCTGCGAAGGCCTTGACGCGGCCGTGGTACTGGTACCCGCCGCGATCGAACACGGCGGCGGAAACGCCCGCGGCCTGCGCGCGCTCTGCCAGCAGCTTGCCTGCTTCGGTGGCCTGCTCCATCGGCGCCTTGTCGCGCAGCGGTGCCTCGGTCCACGCGACGGCGGCCAGCGTGCGGCCGGCGACGTCGTCGACGAGCTGCGCGGAGATCCCGCGGTTGGAGCGAAAGACGGAGATGCGCGGTCGCTCGGCGGTGCCGGAGATCTTCGCGCGTACGCGGCGGCGGCGCCTGAGCCGCGTCTGGGGCCTGGTCTTGACGGTCATGCGCGCTTGCCAACCTTCCGGGCGACGTACTCGCCCTCGTAGCGAATGCCCTTGCCCTTGTAGGGCTCCGGCGGGCGCTGCTTGCGGATGTTCGCGGCCAGCTCGCCCACCTGCTGCTTGGAGTTGCCCTTGACGACGATCCGCGTCGGCTGGGGAACCTCGAACTCGATACCCTCGGGCGCCTTGATCGGCACGGGGTGCGAGTAGCCGAGCGCGAGCTCGAGGTCGCGGCCCTTGAGCAGCGCACGGTAGCCGACACCCTGGATCTCGAGCGTCTTCTGAAAGCCGGTCGTGACGCCCTCGACCATGTTGGCGACGAGCGAGCGTGTGAGCCCGTGCAGCGCGCGGTGCTCGCCGCGGTCGGTCGGGCGCCTGACGATCAGCTGGTCGCCGTCCTGCTCGACGGAGATCGCCAGCGGCACGCGCTCGGTCAGCTCGCCGCGCGGCCCGTTGACGCGCACGAGCTCAGGCTCGATCGACACGACGACGCCGGTCGGCAGAGGGATGGGCTTCTTTCCGATCCGCGACATCAGATGGTCCGTTCGGTTGCGGAATGGGCCATCTTGGCCTACCAGATGTGCGCGACGACTTCGCCGCCGACGCCCGCGCTGCGGGCCTCGTGGCCGGTCATCACGCCGTGCGAGGTCGAGACGATGGCGGTGCCCATGCCGCCGAGCACCTTCGGGATCTCCTGCGAGCCGGCGTACGTGCGGCGGCCGGGCCGCGACACGCGCTTGAGACCCGAGATCGCCGAACGGCGATCGGAGGTGTACTTCAGCCGCACGCGGATCGTCTCGCCCGGATGCTCGGCATCCGGCGCGACTACCTCGTAGCCGTCGATGTAGCCCTGCTCGGCGAGGATGCGCGCGCACTCGGACTTCAGCCGGGACGACGGGATGTCGACCGTCTCATGGGCGGCCTGGATCGCGTTGCGGATCCGGGTCAGGAAATCGGCGATGGGGTCTGTGCTTGCGCTCACGGTGTTCTCTCGGTCTGGCCTGTTACCACGAAGACTTCGTCATGCCCGGGACAAAGCCGTTGTGGGCCATCTCGCGCAGGCAGATCCGGCACAGGCCGAACTTGCGATACACGGCGCGGGCCCGGCCGCAACGGCGGCAACGGCTGTACTCCCGGGTCTTGTACTTCGCGGGCCGCGCCTGGCGAACCCGCTGGGACGTCTTGGCCATCTTAGTCTGCTTCCTCCTGGGGTTCCTCGGCGGGGTCCTCGGCCGGACGCTCGTAGGCCTCCGGGTTCTCTTGCTTGAGCTGCTCGAGCGCGGCCTGCTCGGCCTCGGCCTTGGCACGCAGCTCCTCGTGACGGGCGGCCTCCTCGGCCGCCGCGTGGCGCGCCTCCTGCTCGGCCTGGTCGGGCCGGTTCTCCTTCGAGAACGGCATGCCGAAGGCCTCGAGCAGGGCGAAGGCCTCCAGATCGGACTGCGCCGACGTCACGATCACGACGTCCAGGCCACGGACCTGGTCGATCGCGTCGTAGTCGATCTCGGGGAAGATCGTCTGCTCGCGGATGCCGAGCGTGTAGTTGCCACGGCCGTCGAAGGCGTTGGCCTTCAGGCCGCGGAAGTCGCGGATCCGCGGGATCGCGATCGACAGCAGCCGGTCGAGAAACTCGTACGCGCGCTCGTTGCGCAGCGTGACGGCGAGCCCGACCGGCATGCCCTCGCGCAGCTTGAAGTTCGCGATCGACTTGCGCGCACGGCGCACGTTGGGCTTCTGGCCGGCGATCGTCGCGAGCTGCTCCTGGGCCGCCTCGAGCGCCTTGGAGTCCTGCTTGGCGTCGCCGACGCCCATGTTCAGCACGATCTTCTCGATCTTCGGCGCCTGCATGACCGACGTGTAGCCGAAGCGCTCCATGAGCGCAGGGCGGATCTCTTCGAGGTAGCGGCCCTTCAGGCGCGCCGGTGGTGCGGCAGTCTGGGTCGACATTAGAACTTGGCTCCAGTCCGGGCCGACGCGCGCATCCGCTTGCCGTGTTCGACGATCGTACGAACACGGGTCGCCTTCTTGTCCTTCGGATCGCGCAGCGCGACGTTGGAGAGATGGATCGGCCCCTCGCGCTCGATCACGCCGCCCGGCTCCATCGAGCCGGGGCGTGGGCGCGTGTGGCGTTTGATGATGTTCAGGCCTTCGACGTAGACCCGTTCCTTGCGCGGATCGATCCGCAGCACCTTGCCCTGCTTGCCGCGGTCCTTGCCGCTGATGACGATGACCTCGTCGCCCTTGACGATGCGTGCGGGCATGGCTACAGGACCTCGGGGGCGAGCGAGACGATCTTCATGAAGTTGCGGTCGCGCAGCTCGCGCGCGACCGGTCCGAAGATGCGCGTGCCGCGCGGGTTGTTGGCGGCATCGATGATGACCGCCGCGTTCTCGTCGAAGGCGATGTACGTGCCGTCGTCGCGGCCGAAGGACTTCTTCGTGCGCACGATGACCGCCGTGACGACCTCGCCCTTCTTGACCGTCCCCTGCGGGTTGGCCTGCTTGACCGTGGCGGTGATGACGTCGCCGACGAACGCGTAGCGGCGGCGCGAGCCGCCCTTGACGCGAATGCAGAGGATCTCGCGGGCGCCCGTGTTGTCGGCGACCTTCAGTCGTGTCTCGTTCTGGATCACTTGGCGCGCTCCAGGACCTCGACGAGCTTCCAGCGCTTCGTGCGAGACAGCGGCCGGCTCTCGACGACGCGGACGAGATCGCCCTCGTTGGCGTCGTTGGTCTCGTCGTGCACGTGCAGCTTGTTCGTCGAGCGGACGATCTTCTCGTACTTGCGGTGCCGGCGGGCGATGTCGATGCGCACGACGATCGTCTTGTCGGGCTTGGCCGAGACGACCGTGCCGGTCCGCGCCTGCGGCGTGGAGACCTTGGGCTCGGCCGGCGGCGTGCCGGTGCCTCTGGTGCTCGCTGCGGAGGTCCGCTTGGCCTTCTCCTGCTGGCGCCGGCGGGTGCGCGCGAGCGCCTTGGTGCGGCGCAGCTCGCGACGCTCGGCGTCACGCTGCTCGGGCGTGCGGGAAGGACGCTGCGAGCTCGCAGCGTGCTCTGCGCGCGCACGCTCCTCCTTGGCGTTGAGCTTCGGGGCGGCCGGCTCGGCCGCGGGGGTCTCTTCGGTCTCAGGGGTCTCGTCAGCCATGGCTTACTTCCGGTTGGGAATCGTGACGCCGCGCTCGCGGGCGACGGTGATGGCACGGGCAAGATCGCGCTTGGCGGTCCGGATCCCGGCGGTGTTCTCGAGCTCGCCCGTGGCGTGCTGGAAGCGCAACCCGAAGATGTCCTTGCGGGTCGTCGCCACGCGCTCGAGCAGCTCCTTCTCGGAGAGGTCGCGCAGGTCCTTCGCGGTCATGACGGCGTGTCCTCGCGCATGACGAACTTCGTCTTGACGGGCAGCTTGTGGCCGGCCAGGCGCATCGCCTCACGCGCCAGCGGCTCCGAGACGCCGGCGAGCTCGAACATCACGCGGCCGGGCTTGACCACGGCGACCCAGCCCTCGGGCGAGCCCTTGCCGGAGCCCATGCGGGTCTCGGCGGGCTTCTTCGTGAAGGACTTGTCGGGATAGACGTTGATCCAGACCTTGCCGCCACGCTTGATCTTGCGGGTCATCGCGATTCGGGCGGCCTCGATCTGACGGTTGGTCAGCCAGCCGGCATCGAGCGACTTGAGGCCGTACTCGCCGAACTGGATCGAGGTCTGCCCGCGCGACAGCCCGGCCCTGCGGCCGCGGTGCTGCTTGCGGTGCTTGACGCGCTTGGGAGACAGCATTACCGACCGCCGCCTCCGCGGGCGCCCGGGCCGAAGCCGGGACGCGCGGTCCCGCCGCCGCCGGCACCGCCGCCGCGTCCGCCGCCGCCGCCGCCACGGCCACCCTGGCCGCCGGGTCCGCCGCCACGGCCTCCGCCGCCGCCGCCGCGCCCGCCGCCGCGCCCGTCGCGGTCACCACGCCCGCGGCCGCGGCCGCCGTCGCGATCCTGCTGCTGGTTGGACGGACCCTCCATGTCGGTCAGGTCCGCTCCGGAGTAGCCCTCGGGCATGATCTCGCCCTTGTTGATCCAGCACTTCACGCCGATGCGTCCGAACGTCGTCTTGGCCTCGAAGAAGCCGTAGTCGATGTCGGCGCGCAGCGTGTGCAGCGGGACGCGGCCGTCGGAGTAGCTCTCGGTGCGTGCCATCTCGGCGCCGCCGAGGCGGCCGCCGACCTGGATCTTGCAGCCCTTGGCGCCGGAGCGCATCGCGCTCGTCAGGGCGCGCTTCATCGCACGACGGAAGGCGACGCGGTTCTGCAGCTGCTCGGCGACGGACTGCGCGACGAGCTTGGCGTCGAGCTCGGGGCGCTTGATCTCGAGGATGTTGACCTTGATCTGCTTGCGCGTGATCCGGTGCAGGTCCTTGCGCAGCGCGTCGACCTCCGAGCCGGACTTGCCGATCACGATGCCGGGGCGGGCCGTGTGGATGTTCACCTCGACCTCGTTGGCGTCCTTGCGGATCGTGATGTCCGACAGCCCGGCGTGCGACAGCTTGCCGGTGATGTGGTTGCGGATCGCGACGTCCTCGGCCAGGTAGTCGGCGAACTGCTTCTCGTTGAACCAGTTGGACTTCCAGTCGTGGATGTAGCCGACGCGCATCGACTCGGGGTGAACCTTCTGACCCATCTATCTATCCCCGTCCTTCGGTGTGAGAGTGATCGAGAGGTGGCTCGTCCGCTTGCGGATCTTCGTCGCGCGCCCCATGGCGCGCGGGCGGAAGCGCTTGAGCGTCGGACCCTCGTCGGCCTTGACGGCATGGATGCGAAGCTCGTCGCCGATCAGCTCGTGGTTGTGCTCGGCGTTGGCGACCGCCGACTCGAGCAGCTTGGACCAGTCACGGGCGACGTCGCGGCTGGCATGCGCGAGGATCGCGCGCGCATCGGGCACGGACTTGCCGCGGATGTGGTCGCAGACCAGGCGCGCCTTGCGCGCCGACGTGCGGACGTACTTGGCGTGTGCGCGGACCATCGGCGGGCCGTCGGCCGTGACGCTCGCCGCCCGCTTCGGCGCGGCGACGGGCTCGGCAGGGAGGTCGGCCTCGGCCTTGCGGCGGCTGCGACGCGGCTTGGGCTTCTCCTCGGCGTCGGGCTCGGCCGGCGCCTCCTCGGCGGGCGCGACGGGCTGGTCGAGCGCTGCCTCGGCGACGTCCTTCGCCTCGCTTCGCTCGCCCTCGGTCACCGGTTCGGCGGCGGTGCCGGCCGCCTTCGGCGTGGCCTTGCGCCGCACGCGCTTGGGCTTGGGCTTGGGCGCCTCCTCCGCGGCAGCCTCGGTCGCGGCCGCCTGCTTGGCGTCCGTCGCCTCGACCTGATCCTTCGCGGGATCGCCGGCCTTGCCCTGGTCGGGCGTCGCAGGCCTGCGCGGGCTCATCGCATCCTCCCGCTGCCGGCATGCCCGCGATACAGCCGCGTCGGCGCGAACTCGCCGAGCTTGTGGCCGACCATGGACTCCGACACGAACACGGGGACGTGCTTGCGGCCGTCGTGGACGGCGATCGTGTGGCCGACCATCTCCGGGAAGATCGTCGAGGCACGCGACCAGGTCTTGAGCATCTGCTTGGAGTTGGAGGCGTTGAGGGCCTCGACGCGCGCCATCAGGCGCTCCTCGACCCACGGCCCCTTCTTGCTTGAACGACTCAACGCTTCTTCCCTCTCTTGCGACCGCGGACGATGTAGCGGTCTGATGGCTTGTTCTTCTTGCGCGTGCGGTAGCCGAGCGTCGGCACGCCCCACGGTGTCACCGGATGGCGACCCGCGGTCGTCGAGCCCTCGCCGCCGCCATGCGGATGGTCGACCGGGTTCATCGCCGTACCGCGCGTCTGCGGGCGAACGCCCATGTGACGCTTGCGGCCGGCCTTGCCGATCTTGACGTTCTGATGGTCGGAGTTGCCGATCGTGCCGACCGTCCCGCGGCAGCTGTCGCGCACGAGCCGCATCTCCCCGGACGGCAGGCGCAGCGTCGCCATGCCCGCGTCGCGCGCCATGAGCTGCACGCCCGTGCCCGCCGAGCGCGCGAGCTGCCCGCCGCGCCCGGGCTGCAGCTCGACGTTGTGGATGACGGTGCCGATCGGGATGCGGCTCAACGGCAGGCAGTTGCCCGGCGTGATGTCGGCGTCCGCTCCGGAGCTCACCGTCATGCCGACCCGCAGCCGCTGCGGGGCGAGGACGTAGGCCTTCTCGCCGTCGACGTAGTGCAGCAGCGCGATGTAGGCCGACCGGTTGGGGTCGTACTCGATCGCTGCCACCTTCGCCGGGACGCCGTCCTTCGTGCGCTTGAAGTCGATCTTGCGGTACAGGCGCTTGGCACCACCGCCGCGGTGGCGCGACGTCTTGCGCCCGCGGGCGTTGCGGCCGCCGGACTTCGTCAGGCCTTCGACGAGCGTCTTCTCGGGCCGGTCCGTCGTGATCTCCGCGAAGTCCGGATACGTCGAGAAGCGACGTCCGGGGCTTGTGGGCTTGGGCTTGCGAATGGCCATCAGATATCTAGTCCTCGCCGAGGGACTCAAGGCCCTGGAAGATCGGGATGGAGTCGCCGGGGCCGACTTGGACGATCGCCTTCTTCCACGACCGCGTGCGGCCGTGGATCTGGCCGCGGCGCTTGGGCTTGGACTTGACGCTCATCGTGTGCACAGAGACGACCGCGACGTCGAAGAGCGCCTCGATCGACTGGCGGATCTGCGTCTTGTGCGCGTCGGCGTGGACGCGGAAGACGTACTTGTTGGCCGTCGCGAGCACGTAGGACTTCTCGGAGACGACCGGGCGGATGATGACCTGGCTGGGATCCATCAGGCCTCGACCTCCTGCGGCTCGCCGGCGGAGGAGCGCTCGCCCTTGGCGCGCGCGGTCAGCGCGTCGAGCGCGGCCTGCGAGCAGACGACCGACGCGGCGCCGATGAGGTCCGCGACGCCGACCATCGAGGCCGACAGCACCGAGACGCGGGCGACGTTGCGAAACGACAGCGCGGCCTGCTCCTGGTCGTCGGCGAGCACGACGAGCACCGGCGTGCTCAGCCCGGCGTCCTCCAGCAGCGCGGCGGCCTTCTTCGTCGCCGGCGTGTCGAAGACCTTCGTGTCCAGGACGGCGATCGAGCCGCGGGCGGCGTGCACCGACAGCGCGCTGCGCAGCGCGGCGCGGCGCTCCTTGCGGTTGACCTTGAAGGTGTAGTGGCGTGGCGAAGGCCCGAAGATCGTGCCGCCGCCGGTCCAGATCGGCGAGCGCGACGAGCCCGCGCGGGCACGGCCGGTGCCCTTCTGGCGCCACGGCTTGGCGCCACCGCCGCGCACGTTGCCGCGCGTCTTGGTCGCGTGCGTGCCCTGCCGGCGCGCGGCGAGCTCGGCGCGGACCGACTCGTGCACGAGCGCCTCGTTGAACGAGGCGCCAAAGGCGGCCTCGTCGAGCTTGGCCTTCTTGGATCCGCCGAGGATCTTCGCGTCAGCCATCGGTGCACACCTCCACGAAGCCGTTGCGCGGACCGGGCACCGAGCCGCGGACGAGCATGAGGTTGTCCTGCGCGTCGAGGCGGACGATCGTCAGGCCCTTCTGGGTCACGCGCTTGTGGCCCATCTGGCCGGGGCCGCGGATGCCCTTCATGACGCGCGCGGGCCAGGCCGACGCGCCGATCGAGCCCGGCGCACGGACGTTGTGCGAGCCGTGCGACTTGGGGCCGCTGGCGAAGTTGTGGCGCTTGATCGTGCCCTGGAAGCCCTTGCCCTTGGACGTGCCCGAGATCTTCACCTTCTGGCCGACCTCGAAGTCCTCGACGGTCACGGACTCGCCGACGACGTGCTCGCCGGTCTCGTCGCGAAACTCCTTGACGAGGCGCATCGGCGGCGCGCCGGCCTTCTTGAGGTGACCGAGCTCGGGCTTGGTCAGGTACTTCTCCTTGACCGAGCCGAACGCCAGCTGGAGCGCCTCGTAGCCGTCACGCTCGTGCGTGCGCACACCCGTGACCGGACAGGGCCCGGCCTCCAGGACGGTGACGCGCTCGACCGTGCCGTCCTCGAGGAACAGCTGTGTCATGCCGAGCTTCTTGGCGAGGATCGCGGGCATGGTCAGGTGGCGAGACGGATCTCGATGTCCACGCCGGCGGGCAGGTGGTCCAGCCGCTGCAGCGAGTCGACGGTCTTCGGCGTCGGCTGATGGATGTCGATGAGCCGCTTGTGGGTGCGGATCTCGAAGTGCTCGCGCGAGTCCTTGTCCTTGAACGGCGAGCGAATCACGCAGTAGACGTTCTTCTCGGTCGGCAACGGCACCGGTCCGGAGACGGTCGCACCGGTCCGCGTCGCCGTCTCGACGATCTCCTTGGCCGCCGTCTCGATGGCCGAGTGGTCGTACGCCTTGAGGCGGATGCGGATCTTGTTCTCTGTGGTGGTAGCCATTGCTGTTTTTGTGTGCGGGCTTAGAGCGGCACGAAGGGCGGCACTCGGTTGGCCGAGCCCGCCCTTCGATACGTGCTGTAAGGCAACGCGCTCCTTACTCGATGATCTCCGTCACCACGCCGGAGCCGACCGTGCGGCCGCCCTCGCGGATGGCGAAGCGCAGGCCAGCGTCCATGGCGATCGGCTGGATCAGCTCGATCGTCATCTGGACGTTGTCGCCCGGCATGACCATCTCGACACCCTCGGGCAGATGCGCCGAGCCGGTGACGTCCGTCGTGCGGAAGTAGAACTGCGGCCGGTAGCCCGTGAAGAAGGGCGTGTGACGGCCACCCTCCTCCTTCTTCAGGACGTAGACCTCGGACTTGAACTTCGTGTGCGGGGTGATCGACTTGGGCTTGCACAGCACCTGCCCGCGCTCGATGTCCTCGCGCTTGGTGCCACGCAACAGGCAGCCGACGTTGTCGCCCGCGCGACCCTCGTCGAGGATCTTGCGGAACATCTCGACGCCGGTGACCACCGTGGTCGACGACGCGGGGCGGATGCCGACGATCTCGACCTGGTCGCCCGTGTGGACGATGCCCTGCTCGATCCGGCCCGTCGCGACGGTGCCGCGGCCAGTGATCGAGAAGACGTCCTCGACCGGCATCAGGAAGGGCTTGTCCAGCGCGCGCTCGGGCTCGGGGATGTAGCTGTCCAGCGCAGCGGCCAGCTCCATGATCTTCGCCTTGGCACCCTCGTCGCCCTCGAGCGCCTGCAGCGCCGAGCCGATGATGAAGGGGATGTCGTCGCCGGGGAAGTCGTAGGAGCTCAGCAGCTCGCGGACCTCGAGCTCGACGAGCTCGAGCAGCTCCTCGTCGTCGACCATGTCGGCCTTGTTGAGGAAGACCACGATGTACGGCACGCCAACCTGACGGGCGAGCAGGATGTGCTCACGCGTCTGCGGCATCGGGCCGTCGGCGGCCGAGACGACGAGGATCGCGCCGTCCATCTGGGCGGCGCCCGTGATCATGTTCTTGATGTAGTCCGCGTGCCCCGGACAGTCGACGTGCGCGTAATGGCGGTTGTCGGTCTGGTACTCGACGTGAGAGGTCGCGATCGTGATCCCGCGCGCCTTCTCCTCCGGAGCGTTGTCGATCTCGGCGAAGCTGCGCGCCTCGCCACCACCATGCTCGGCGAGCACGGTTGTGATGGCAGCAGTCAGCGTCGTCTTGCCGTGGTCGATGTGACCGATCGTGCCGACGTTGACGTGCGGCTTGTCGCGCTCGAACTTCTCCTTTGCCACTTTCGGTTCGCTCCTCTGCGTCTGTCGATGAACTGGATGAAACTATCGAATCTGCTTGATCAGGCGGCGGCCGGCTCGCCCATGCGATGCTCGACGAGCTTCTCGGCGATCGCGCCCGGTACTTCCTCGTAACCGTCGAACTGCATGGTGTAGCTCGCACGGCCCTGCGTGTTGGAGCGCAGGTCGTTGACGTAGCCGAACATCTCGCTGAGCGGCACGCGGCCGGTGACCGCGAGCGCGTTGCCGCGCCGCTCCTGCCCCTCGATCCGCCCGCGCCGCCGGTTGAGGTCTCCGATGACCTCGCCGAGGAAGTCCTCGGGTGTCACGACCTCGACCGCGAACACCGGCTCGAGCAACACGGGCTTGGCGCGACGCGCTGCCTCCTTGAAGGCTAGCGAGCCCGCAACCTTGAACGCGATCTCGGACGAGTCGGTGTCGTGGTACTTGCCGTCGACGAGCGTCACGCGGATGTCGACCATCGGGTAGCCGGCCTTCACACCGGTCGCGAGCGCCTCCTCGACGCCCTTCTCCACGGCGGGGATGAACTCCGACGGAACCGATCCGCCCTTGATCTTCGAGACGAAGTCAAAGCCCTCGCCGGGGGCGGGCTCGATGTTGATGTAGACGATGCCGAACTGGCCCGAGCCGCCGGTCTGCTTGACGAAGCGGCCCTCGATCTTCTCGGCGGTGCCGCGGATCGTCTCGCGGTAGGAGACCTGCGGGCGCCCGACGTTGGCCTCGACCTTGTACTCGCGCTTCATGCGGTCGACCAGGATCTCGAGGTGCAGCTCGCCCATCCCGGAGATCTCGGTCTGGCCGGTCTCCTCGTTGGTCTGCACCTGGAAGGTCGGGTCCTCCTCGGCGAGGCGGCCCAGCGCGACGGACATCTTCTGCTGGTCGGCCTTCGTCTTGGGCTCGACGGCGACCTTGATGACGGGCTCGGGAAAGTCGATCATCTCGAGCTTCACCGGCCGGTCGGGATCACAGAGCGTGTCGCCGGTGACGACCTGCTTGATGCCGACGGCGGCGGCGATGTCGCCCGCGTAGACGGCGTCGACCTCCTCGCGGTCGTTGGCATGCATGACGAGCAGCCGGCCGATGCGCTCCTGGCGGCCGGTCGAGACGTTGAGGACCTTCGAACCCGCCTCGAGCTTGCCGGAGTACACGCGGAAGTACGTCAGCTTGCCGACGAAGGGGTCGGCCATGATCTTGAAGCCCAGCGCCGCGAACGGATCCTCGTCGTTGGGCTTGAGGACGATCGGCTCACCGGGGTCGCCGTGGCGGTCGACGAGGATGCCCTCGATCGGCTTGACCTCCAGCGGCGAGGGCAGGTAGTCCAGGACCGCGTCCAGCAGCGGCTGCACGCCCTTGTTCTTGAACGCCGAGCCGCACAGGACCGGCGTGATGTCGATCGAGAGGGTCGCCTTGCGGATGGCGGCCTTCAGCATGCCGATCGGCACCTCTTGCTCGGCGAGATACAGCTCGGCGATGTCGTCGTCCAGATCCGACAGCGACTGCAGCAGGTTCTCACGCGCCTCGGCGGCCGCGTCGGCGAGCTCGGCGGGGATGTCGATGACGTCCTGGTCCTTGCCGAGGTCGTCCTTGTAGACGATCGCCTTCATGCCGAGCAGGTCGATGATGCCCTTGAACTCCGACTCGGAGCCGATCGGGATCTGGACCGGGACGGCGTTGGCGCCCAAGCGCGTCTCCATCGTCTTCAGCGAGCCCTCGAAGTCCGCGCCGATACGGTCCATCTTGTTGATGAACGCGATCCGCGGGACGGCGTACTTGTCGGCCTGGCGCCAGACGGTCTCCGATTGCGGCTCGACGCCGGCGACGGAGTCAAACAGTGCGATCGCGCCGTCGAGCACGCGCAGCGAGCGCTCCACCTCGACGGTGAAGTCGACGTGGCCCGGCGTGTCGATGATGTTGATGCGATGGTCGCGCCACTCGCAGGTCGTCGCGGCCGACGTGATCGTGATGCCGCGCTCCTGCTCCTGCTCCATCCAGTCCATCGTGGCGGCACCCTCGTGGACTTCACCGATCTTGTACGTGCGCCCGGTGTAGTACAGGATGCGCTCGGTCGTCGTCGTCTTGCCGGCGTCGATGTGCGCCATGATCCCGATGTTCCGGGTCTTCTCGAGCGTGTGTTTACGTGGCATATCGGCTGGTTCTCGTCTCTTCGGTCACGACCAAAAAAAGCGGGCCCCTCGGGCCCGCGCGCACGTCCGATGACAGTCGGGCCCTTCGCGCTATGTGGTCGAGGATTCCATCGTCGGGCGCACTGCGACCCCGGAGCGGGCGTGGATGAGCACAGCGACTCCGGGAACGGCCGTGCACTATAGCAAAGGGCCTCTTACGTCCCGGGGGATTTCGTGATCCTCCGGCGTGCCGCCGCCGGCCTCGCGAGCGTCGCCGTCGCGCTGCTCGTGACCGCCGAGTTCACGACGGTTTTCCAGGTCACCGTGGGTTCGCTGGAGGTCGTCAGGCGCAGCGCGACGGGCGGCGCCAACCACGGCTATGCGCTGCTCGTCATCGCCGCTGTCGGCGCCGCCATGACGTTGCTCGCGCTGCGCGGCGCCGGTGCGCCGGCGCTCGCACTCGTGGTGCTGGGCGGCGCCGCCCTGGCGATCGCGCTCGCCGTCGACCTGCCCGACACCCGCCGGTCCGGCGACCTGCCCGAATCGCTGGCCTACGAGAACGCGCGGGCGCGCGCGGGCACGGCCCTCGGCTTGGAGATCGCCGGTGGGCTGCTGCTGCTGGCGGCGGGGATCGTGCTGGCGCTGGCCGGCCGTCCGGCCACGCGCAGCACGCCCCCCTGAGGTTCGCCCGCAGCCCGCGCCCGTGCTACGTCGTCTCCGCCGGCTGCTGCGCCCGCTGCGCCGCGGATGCACAGCGTGGCGCGCGGCGGCAGCGCAGCCTTCGTCAGCCGCTGACCGAGGACGAGGTTGCCGATGCGCCGCACCGCCGCGTCGGGCAGCGCACCCGTGGCCTGTGCCAGGCAGGCCAGGATGCGGCGCTCCTGCGCCGTCTCGCCCTCCTCGGGCAGGGTCGCGAACATGGAGCGCAGGAAGTCGGTGCCGAGCCGGTCGACCTTCCAGGTCGAGCCGACCCTGACGAGCGCGAGCCGCCCGGTCGCGCGGGCGCCCCGGTCGCTCGTGAGCGTCACGCCGGTCGTCGCGCGGTCGCCGTCGATCCGCGTCGCGGAGATCTGCGCGCGGTCCGGCGGCGCGTCGCGGTCATCGGGCGGGCGTGCGTTGGTCCGGCGGCACTGCGCGAGCGTCAGGTAGATCTCACGCACGAAGCGCTCGCTGACGCCGGTCTCGCACTGGTCCTCGACGTTGTCTGACTGCAGGACGCGCTTCACCGCGGTCGCGATCGGCCCGTCGGGCGGCGGCGCCTCCTGGCCCCCGCAGCCGGCGGCGACGGCGCACAGCGCGACGAGCAGCGGACGCGACAGGCGCCGTCTGGAAGGCTGCGACGCGGTCGCCATCAGCGCCGCGACCCTATCCCCGCGGGCGCGCCGCTGTCCAGTCGACCGGCCGCAGCGCCAACGTCAGCAGCGTCTGCCAGGTGGCGGCGTCCGTCTCTCCGGTCGGCGCCAGGCCGCGGGCGGCCTGGAAGGCCTTCAGCGCATCCTGCGTCGCGGCCGTGAACTTACCGTCGACCACCACCGACGGGTTGAACGACGCGAGGTGCTGCTGCATCCAGATCACCTGGTCGCCGCTGGAGCCCTTGTCGAGCGCGGGCCAGCCGGGATCGGGCAGCGCGGCCGGCGCGGGCGGCGGCTCTGACAGCACGGCCCAGGCTGCGGCGCTCGAGGCCTGCCAGCTCCACCACGACAGGCCGCCCGCGCCGTAGCCGGCCCAGACGGCGCGGAAGCGGCGCAGATCGGCGGCGGCCGGCGCGTCGTAGGACTGGCCGAGCGGCGCCATCGGCGTGCCGTAGATGCGGTTGTTGGCGACGGTCTTCGCGCTCGCCGCATCGACCGAGGCACCGATCGCCTTCCAGTAGACCTGCGGCATGTTGGCCTGCGCGCCGCCCGGGCCGAGGAAGACCGAGTACGGCAGCCGCGGGTGGTAGTCGACGTAGGGAAACGACGTGAAGCCGATCGGATACTGCGGTCCGACCGCCGCGCGCAGCGTGAGCATGTAGCGCTGGGCGGCGGCGTAGCGGCCCTCGTAGGCGGTCTCGGCGTCCACGACGAAGCAGTCGGCGCCCGCCGCGATCGAGGCGACCGCCGCGCCCGCCTCCGCGACCGGGTCCTCGCCGTAGACGAACTGCCAGGCGCAGACGCGCAGCCCGCGCGCGTGCAGGTCGGCGACGAGCTGGGGCGAGAACTGCTCCCACAGCGCGCCGCGATCGGCGCTCTTGACGAAGACGGTGCTGATCCCGGCGGCCTTGGCGCGCAGGGCGATGGCGTCGAGGTTGCCGCCCTCGCTCCTGGCCACGTACCAGATCCACATGCCGTTGCCGGCGAAGATCGCGGGCAGCGCGCCGGGCCGGGTGGCGCTCAGCGGCGGCAACGGCGACGAGGCGGCGACGACGATGTGGCGCCTGTTCGAGCGCCGTCCGGCGCGGTCGCGGACGGTGACCGCGACCTTGCCGAGCGCCGTGCCGGCGGGAACGCGCACCGTCCAACCGGCACGGCTGCGCACGAGCCGGGCGGCGAGCGCGCCCTTGGGCCAGCGAAAGGACACGCGCATGGCGCGCTTGAAGCCGCGACCACGGACCTGCAGTTGCTTGCCGACCGCGACGCGCACGCCGTGGCGGCAGGCCTTCGCCGTCGTCGGCACGCAGCGCAGGCCGGTCAGGCGAGGTGCCTTGGATGCCGCCTGCGCGCTGGCCGCGACGCCGACCAGCGCCCACACGAACACCACTGCACAGACGAGCGTCGCGAGTTGCAGGCTCCGCTTCATCGTCTGCATGAACCCGGCGGTGCGCCGGACGGAGCGGGATCTACCAGCGGTAGTGCGCGAAGGCCTTGTTGGCCTGGGCCATGCGGTAGATGTCGTCCTTGCGCTTGTAGGCGCCGCCCTGCTGGGACTGGGCGTCCATGAGCTCGTTGGCCAGCCGCTGGGCCATCGTGCGCTCGCGGCGCTGACGGGCGAACTCGACGAGCCAGCGCACGGCGAGCGTGCGGGCGCGGCGGGACGGCACCTCGACAGGCACCTGGTAGGTCGCGCCGCCGACGCGGCGGGAGCGGACCTCGAGGACCGGGGTCAGGGCCTTGATCGACAGCTCGAGCTGCTCGACGGGATCCTTGCCCGTGCGCTCGCCCATGATCGCCAGGGCGTCGTAGACGATCTTCTCGGCGGTCGACTTCTTGCCGTCGAGCATCACCTTGTTGATGACCTGCTGGACGACGCGCGAGCGAAGCATGGGATCCGGCTCGATCGGCCGGAGCGTGGCGGCAGAGCGGCGCGGCATTACTTCTTCTTCACGCCGTACTGGCTGCGGGCCTTCTTGCGGTCGCTGACGCCGGCGGCGTCGAGCGTTCCGCGAACGACCTTGTAGCGCACGCCCGGCAGGTCCTTGACGCGACCGCCACGCACGAGCACGACGGAGTGCTCCTGCAGGTTGTGACCCTCGCCCGGGATGTAGGCGGTGACCTCGATCGAGCCGGTGATCCGTACACGCGCGACCTTGCGCAGTGCCGAGTTGGGCTTCTTCGGGGTCGTCGTGTAGACGCGCGTGCAGACGCCGCGACGCTGGGGAGCGGCGACCTTCTTCTTGCGTCCCTTGCCGGACTTCAGACCGGGGGTGGCGAGCTTCTTCTTGGGCACCTTGCGGCCCTTGCGGACAAGCTGTGACGTCGTAGGCATGCGGGGCGTGATGCTAGCAACCTCGTGCCGGTCTGAGACGGGGCCTACCGGCCGGCCGGGACCGGCCGCAGCGCCATGCCGGCCGCGCGCTTGCCCACCGGCGCCGGGTACGTGAGCCGGTACTGCGCTCCGCGCACGTGGCGCAACGTGCGCTGGAAGCTCGCGCGGCCTTCGATCGTGAGGCGCTCGAGCGTCGTCCACCTCGCGCCGCCAGCCCGGCGCTGGAGCACGACCAGCTTGCGGCCCGCGCCGAGCCGCAGGCGTCCGTAGAGCAGCACCCGGCCCTTGGGCTGCAGCTGGGCGAAGAGGCCGGCAAGAAACGACCTGGCGGCGACCTTGTCCGCGCCGTTGACGTTCAGCAGCCCGGTCGAGTACTCGCCGTAGGGGCGCTTGTCGCTCTGCGACACGCGGTCGGGCGCGGGCGGCTGGTCGCGCAGGAGAAACTGGGCGAACGACCTGACCGTCGGCACGCGGTCGGCGAGGTATTCCGCCCAGGTCAGCCAGCGGGCCTGCTGGCTCTCGCCGACGCGCGGACGGCCCGGGATGCCCTTCGTCTCGTAGCCGAACTCGGTGAGGTAGATGTCGCGGTTGGCGGGCGCGATGCGGCCCATCCGCACGAGCCGGTCGAGCGTCGCGGCGAGCTGCGGCAGGTCCGCCATGCGCAGGTCACCGGCCTCCGTCCGCGGCTTGCTGACGCGCGACGGGCGCTCGTTCTGCGAGTAGGGATGATGCGCCCAGCCGTCGCCGGGCAGCGGGCTGAAGTTCGCGCACTCCGCGGTCTTGCGCGGCTTGAGCTTCGCGTCGACGCAGGCCAGCTCGCGCAGGAACTCCAGCGGCGCCACCGGCCCGACGCCGCGCTCGCCGCCGGTGCTCGAGGTGTTGCCGATCAGCACGCTGGCGTTGTTGCGCGCCTCCTTGATCGCCGCCCAGCCTGCGCGCAGCATCGCGCGGTAAACGGCTGGGCTCGCCGGCGTCCTGCCGTTGGCCTTCCACTGCGGCAGCAGCAGGCCCTGGTGGTTGGGCTCGTTCCAGAGGATGAAGCGGTCGACCTGCGGCAGCGGCTCGTCCGGCGCCACGCCGGCGCCCGTCTGCGCGGCGCGCGTGCGCCGCTGTTGGGGGAGCGGCAGCGGTAGCGGGAAGGGCACGAGCGGCGCCAGCAGGTCCTTGATGATGCTCTCGTCCTCCGACGGGTCGGGCGCCGGGGCCTGCGGCGCGGGCGGCGGCGTGAAGGCGCCCGAGTAGCGCAGCGCGACGGCCTTGGCGAACGCGGCGTATTCCTGCGCGTCGATGTCCGTGCGCGCACGGGCTCCCGGCGGATCGCTCGTCGCCCAGTGCGGGGCCCAGAAGCCGACGTCGACGAGCGCCTTCAGGCCGGCGCCGCGGATCGCGCGGATCGCCGTGTCCAGCGCCTGCCAGCGCGCCTGCTCGTAGGCGGCCGGATCGCCACCGTCGAAGCCCGCGGGCTTGGTGTCTGACTCGGGTTCGCGCGTCAGCGACGACCAGCTCGCGGTGATGCGCACGCGGTCGATCCCGAGCTCCTTCATCCGCGCCACGGCCGCCTGGACCTCGGCGGCCGGTCGGTACAGCAGCAGCCCGTCGTCCTGCACGATCGTCTCCAGGCCGGGCCCGGAGATCGCCGGGACCTTCTTCGCCTGCCTGGGCTTGGCGGCGAGCGCGAGCGCGGGTAGCAACGCCGCGAGCGCGATCGCGAGCACGCCAGCGGTCATCCCCCGGTGCCTCATCACGCTCGGCAGTGTGACTTGTGCGCCGCCGGCGTGCGTCGCCACGTGCCCTCGAGGGATTACGGTGGCCGGGTGCTGAACTACGTCCGCAAGGGCCATGGCGAGCCGCTCCTGCTCGTCCATGGCATCGGCAGCCACTGGCAGATGTGGCTGCCCGTGCTCGACACCCTGGCCGCCGAGCGCGATGTCGTCGCGCTTGACCTGCCCGGCTTCGGCGACTCGCCCGCGCTGCCCGGTGAGCCGACCGTCGCCGCGCTCGCCGACGCGGTCAGCGATCTCGCCGCCGGGCTGGGCATGGACCGTCCGCACGTCGCGGGCAACTCGCTCGGCGGCGGGATCGCCCTTGAGCTCGCCCGCACGGATCGCGCGCGCAGCGCGACGGGGCTGTCGCCGATCGGCTTCGCACACGGTCGCGAGCGACCCTACAGCGTGGCGGTGCTGCAGGCGACGCGCACGCTGGTGCAGGTGCTGGGGTCGGCGCTTGATCCGATCCAGCGGACCGCGCTCGGCCGCACGCTGACGATGAGCCATCTCATCGGCCGCCCGTGGCGCGTTCCCGCCGACGACGCGATCGGCGCGACGCACGACCTCGCCGACGCGCCCGGCTTCGAGGCGACCCTCCCCCACGTCATCGCCTTCGACTGGTTGCACGGTGATCTCGACGTGCCGGTCACGATCGGCTGGGGGACGCGCGACATGCTGCTCGTCCCACGCCAGGGTCGCCGGGCGCGGCGGCGGATGCCGCGCGCACGCCACGTCTGGCTGCGCGGCTGCGGACACGTGCCGTGCTGGGACGACCCCGCTCAGGTGGCGACCGTGGTGCTGGCCGGGTCGCGCGACACATGAGCGAGCGCTTCACGATCCGGCCGGCGAAGACGTCTGACCTCGGCATGATCGCCGACAACCTCGTCGAGGGCCTGTCGACCTACCGCGGCTGGACGCCGATGGCATGGAACCCGCCCGCGCGCACCGAGATGCTGATCGGGCTGCTGCAGCGCTTCCGGCGCGACGGCTCGTGGGCGCACGTCGCCTTCGAGGGCAGCGCACCCGCCGGGCACATCATGTTCCGCCCCGACCGCGATGAGGCCGACGCCGCGCGCTCGGACGTCGCGCTGCTCACCCAGCTCTTCGTGCGCGAGCAGTACTGGGGCAGCGGCCTCGCCCAGCGGCTGCACGCGCTCGGCGTGGCCGACATGGGCGAGCGCGGCTTCGCCTCGGGCCGCCTGCTCGTCGCCAACGGCCACGCCCGCGCGCAGGCGTTCTACGTGCGCCAGGGCTGGCAGCCGACCGGCGGGCTGGAGACCTCCGGCGAGCTCGGGCTGGAGCTCGCGGAGTACGTGCTGGCGCTGGAGGCGCGGTAAGGGTCCTTCTCCGAGTAGGGGCGGCCCGGGTGGACCCAGCGTGTCGCGCAGATGCTCCATGCCAACACCTTCACGACACGCTGCCACGTCGGCGTGCCGTGGCGACCCAGCGTGTCGCGCAGATGCTCCATGCCAACACCTTCACGACACGCTGCCACGTCGGGACGCCGCCCGGCCTGGCTAACTGCCGTCTCAGCCGTACCGCTCACCCACCCGAGCACCAGATACCGCTCGAGCACGCGCGAACCCTGGCCAACACGGCCGAACAACCCCTCCTTCAACGATGCCGTTCCCAAGCGCCGCGTGGCACCACCAGCCCAGGACCCGCCATACGTCAGCGCGAAGCCGCGGCCCGCGGCCCGCGGCCAACGTCCACCGCAAAGCGAGCGCGTGGCTACGCCGCTGCGGGCGCGGGCGCGCCCGATGCGGCGCGCGCGGCGCGCACCGGCGCCGGCGTCAGCGCCGAGGCGACGATGACGAGCACGAAGGCGAGCGCCTGCAGGGCCATACCGAAGGCGTCGTTGGGGATCGGGTCGCCGAAGACGATGATCCCGCCGGCGATCGTCGCGATGTTCGCGGCGGTGCCGGTGATCGCGATGACCGGGATCGCGTCGCCGTCCTGCAGCGAGCGAGCCGACGCGTAGAACGCGGTGGCCGAGCCGGTCAGGGCGACCCACGTCCAGGGGCTGAGGATCACGCCGAGCGCGCCGCCGTCACCGACGACGCCGGTCAGGGCCTTGACACCGATGTTGCAGACGCCGAAGAGGATGCCGGCGGCCGCGGCGAGCATGATGCCGTGGTGCTCGGCGGGACCGCCGAGCTGCTTGCCCATGATGAACAGCGCGCCGAGGCCGAACAGCCCCGCCTCGAAGGCGATCATCGCGGTCAGGGAGAAGGAGGAGGAGGCGCCGTGGCTGACCGGCAGGGTGATCCCGAGCAGGATCAGGCCGACGCCGGTCATCGCAAGGCCCCACCACTGACGGGGCCCGACGCTGAAGCCGAAGAGGCGATCAGCCATCACGGCGAGCAGCACGAGGCCGCCCGACAGCACCGCCTGGACGACGGACAACGGGGCAAGCGAGATCGCCGCGACGTGCAGCAGCCAGGCGAACAGGCCGACGAGCATGCCGAGCGCGAACCAGCGCTGGCTCCACAGCGAGAACGCCGTGCGCAGCGGGTGGCGGATGTCGACGGTGCAGGCGGTCGAGCAGCCGCGGTGCTTGTAGAGAAACGCCAGATTCGACGCACAGGCGCAGAGAAGCGCTAGAAGAATTCCGAAGTGAAGAGCCATAAGAGATCAGCGCGGCGCATGCGTCGAGCGGACAACTCGGCGCCTGCTGGCACCCCTACCATCGACAGCCTGGTGGACTAGCTTGACGCCTGTCCAGCGCTGCGAGCAGGCTATCGAGATATATCGCGTGACGCGCTCAGCCGACAAATTCGTTGCAAATTCCCTGCAGTCGCCGGAGAAACCGGTGCTCTTCGTTGACATCGACGGGGTCATCTCGCTGTGGGGATGGGAGTCCAACGCCCGTCCAGCCGGCGCGTTCCACAACGTCGATGGCGTCATGCATTTCCTTTCGTCCGATGCCGGAAACCACCTGCTCGGCCTGCGCCACCGCTTCGAGCTCGTCTGGTGCAGCGGCTGGGAGGAGAAGGCCGACGACCACCTGCCCTACGCGCTGTCCCTACCCGCGGGGTTGCCCTTTCTCTCGTTTGGGAGAGCTCCCGCGCGCCACGGCCACTGGAAGCTCGCCGCGATCGAGGCGTACGCGGGACCGCACCGCCCACTGGCCTGGATCGACGACGCCCACGACGACGCCTGCCACGTCTGGGCCGCCCGGCGCGAGGCGCCGACGCTGCTCGTGACGACGGCCCCGGCGCGGGGCCTGGACACCATCCACGTGGAGCAGCTCAACGCCTGGGCCGACGCCGACGCCGACACCGACGCCGCCGCGCACCCGCGCCCGCACCCGCGCCCGCGCCCGCACTCGCACCCGCGCCCGCACCCGCGATGACGTCCGATAACCGCCTGGCCGGGCTCGAGCGCCGGCCGCTGCCCGGCGGCCTGACGCTGCTCGTCGCCGGCGACCGGCGCGCCCGCCGGCACGGCCTGGCCCGGCTCGACGAGCTGCCCGCCGGCCACGCGCTGCTCATCGAGCGCTGCCGCTCGGTCCACACGCTCGGCATGCGCTTCGCCCTGGATCTGCTGTGGCTCGACGGCGACGGCGGGCTCGTGCGGATGGATCGCGACGTCGGCGCGCGCCGGGTGCGCAGCTGCCGGCGAGCGCGCTCGGTCGTCGAAGCCGCCGCCGGCGACGGCGAGCAGGTCGCGGCGGCGCTGCAGGCCGGCGCGGCCGCGCCCGCAGCGCGCTGAGCGCCGCCGAGTACCCTCGCCGCCATGGACCTCGGCCTCGCGCGGGCCATTCTCGACACGACGAACGACGCGTTCGTGTCGATGGG
>Ga0136615_10000045_pt1 | contig 42406 bp, 41 predicted proteins | sample AntDrymUQ2882206_2_FD_106647 | JGI IMG/M metagenome (GOLD analysis project Ga0136615, IMG submission 106647) | Polar desert sand microbial communities from Dry Valleys, Antarctica - metaG UQ288 (22.06) | ecosystem: Environmental > Terrestrial > Soil > Desert | place: Antarctica: Dry Valley... | reverse complement strand
GAGCATCAGCTCGGCGCCGTAGTCGCGGAGAAACGCCAGGTCGTCTGTGGCCTGGTAATACTGCCAGACGTTGTAGAAGATCGCCGCGTTGACGTGGCGCTGGCGGTGGCTGAGGTCCGGGTCCCACTGCCCCGAGAGCGGGTTGAGGTGGACGATCTGCGTCTCCTCGCTGCCGTCGCTGCCGCTCTGCCAGGGGAACATCGCGCCCAGGTAGCCCGCCTCCTTCGCGGCGGCACGCGCCTCGCCGAGGCGGCGGTAGCGGTACATGAGCAGCTCGCGCGTGATCTCCGGCAGGCGCCAGGTCAGGTAGCGAAAGACGTAGAGCTCGTCCCAGAAGACGTGTCCGCGGTAGGCCTCGCCGTTGAGCCCGCGCGCGGGGACGCCAGCGTCGTGGTTGGCCGTGTGCAGCGAGCAGACCTGCAGGATGTGCGAGACGTGCAGCCGCAGCAGGTGCTGCACGCGCTCGTCGCCGGGCAGGTGGACGTCGCTGGAGCGCCATAGCTCGTCCCAGGCGCGGACGTGGCGCCCCAGCGCCTCGTCGAAGTTCGGGTAGCGCCCGACGGACTTGCCGGCGTTGGTCAGCGGCTCGTTGATCGCGCGGTCGCGCGAGGTGTAGAAGGAGACGAGCTTCTCGACGCGCACGGGCTTGCCGCGCTGCAACTCGAAGCGCAGCACCTGCTGGATGTAGTCCTCGACCTGAAACAGCGAGCGCTCGACGTCGAGCGGCTCGGCGCCGAGGAACACGCGCGTCCGGGCCGCCTCGGCGACGTAGATGTTCGACTGGCGCGTCACCATGTGCAGCGCGATGATCTCCGGCCCGAACGTGCGCGGCGAGACGCCGTCGAGGTGGCGTCCCTCCAGCGCGCCGTAGCGCGCGACGCCGCCGTTGGTGACGCGCCCGTCCAGCGCCGAGACGACCTCGACCGAGCCCGACCAGTTCCCGGCCGTGATCGTCCACTCGAGGGCGGCCTGGTGGGAGTGCGCCGTGCTCGCGAAGCGCCGGCTGCGCAGCGACGTCTCGCGTCCGGCGCGATCGCGGAAGCGCAGCTCGCGGATGACCATCGCGGTCTCGATCTCGTACTCGTGGTGGTAGTCCAGCAGCTCGACGTCGGCCAGCCGGATCGCGTCCTCGCCCTCGATCTTCAGCTTCAGCACGAGCCAGTTGGGGAGGTTGACGAGGTCCTCGTTGAGGACGGGTCGCCCGCCCATGATCGTCGTCTCGCGGTTGTACAGGCCGTGCGCGTAGGTGCCCGGGTAGTGGACGTCGTCGGCGTCCTCCCACTCGGCCGCTCCGCGTGTGCAGAAGTAGCCGTTGCCCGTCGAGGTCAGCGCTTCGCGCAGCCCCTCGTCCTGAGGATCGAACCCGTCGTAGGCTAGTGCGCGCTCATCCACGGCGCGTGACGCTAGCGCACGCTCACGTCCGGCAGGTTGCTGCCTGCATGCGGGCGCGCCAGGACGCAACGAGCCCCCCGGCGCGACCTGGCGACGGGGGGGCTCGGGAGGCCGGAAGCGAGCAGCCTCGAGATCAGAAGGGGATGTCGTCGTCGGCGGGCGGACGGCCCCCACCGGACGGGACGGGCTGGAAGTCGTCGGTGTTCGCCGGCACGTCGGAGCGCGGGGTGAAGCCGTTGGACTGGCCGCCGCCGCCGTCGTCGCGTCCGCCGAGGAACTGCACGGAGTCGGCGACGATGTCGACCGCCTGGCGCTTGCCGCCGCCCTCGGTCTCCCACTCCCGCCACTCCAGGCGGCCGTCGATCGCGACCGGCCGACCCTTGCTCAGGTAGCGCGCGCAGTTCTCGCCCTGCGCGCCCCAGACGGTGACGTCGAAGAAGTTGGGCTTGTCCTCCCACTCACCGCTCGCACCCTTGCGCCGCGTGTTGCACGCGACGCGCAGCTTGCAGACCGATGTGCCGCTGGGCAGGTTGCGCAGCTCGGGATCGGTGGTGAGGTTGCCGGTGAGGACCACTCGGTTGATGTTTGTCGCGGCCATCTGCGGCCTCCTCCTTCGGGGACGAACGAATCTTGCGGCGAGTCTAGAGTGGGCATCCGACGGCACCGCGTTCCAGGCCCGCTCCTTCCGCGCTTTTGTCACGGGGTCACGCGCAAGCGCGCGCTTCTGACGCGAATCCGGCGCTATGCGACGACGTCGGCGGGCTCCGCGGCGGGCGCGGGAGCCTCGCTGGCGACCGTCTCGCCGATGCCTGTGGGGCGCGGCTCGGGACGGTTGGCGGGGGGCGCCGGGGTACCCGGCGCGAGCTTGATGATGCGAAAGCGGACGACGCCATCGGCGATCTTCAGCGTGCGCTGCAGCGTCTCGAGCACCTCGCGCGTGGCGTGGAACTGCAGCAGGTGGTACTCGGCATCGGTCTTGTGCCGGATCTCGTACGCGGTCTGGCGAACACCCCAGTCCTGCGTGTTGACGATCTCGCCCGCGGACGCGATCGTCGACTCCACGCCGGTCAGCACCTTCTGGCGCTGATCTTCGGGCGCCGCGCTGTCGAGCATCAGGACGAGGTCGTAGAGCGGATCGTGTGCAGGCATGCGGCGGCGCATGATAGCGAGCGATGATCGATTTGCCCTGCCGCCGAGGGGGGCGAGCCGCGAGCATCCGCGGCCTAGGGAGGACATGGAGCCCGACGGACCGCTGCCGCTGCACGCCCGCGTGCGCTGGGACAACGTCGCCCGCGCGGCCGCGCTGGTCGCGCTCGCAGCGATCGTCCTGGCGTGGCCGCACCTGCGAGCCCGCGAGCCCGTGCTGCCACCGGCGCAGGCGGTGCCCGTCGCGCCGGCGCCGCCGCTCGAGGCAGTCCAGCGGCCGGCGACCATGTCGCCGGCGCGGGCGGCGCGCGCCCGGGCGGCGCCGGCGCGCTCCCGCCCGGCGGCGACATCGTCCTCGGGCGCGCGTCCGTCACGTGCGCGTCCGTCCGCGCGCCCGCGCGAACAGCGCCCGCAGCGCGGTGTGGCATCGCGGCCGCAGCGCCAGTCACCGCCGCGTCCATCGCCGCGGCCGCCGCGTCCAGCGGCACCCCGACGCCCTGCGCCACAGTCCCAGCCGCCGCGTCCGGTGCCCCCGCGCCCCCGGCCAGGGGCCCGCGCGCCCGAGTTTCGCTCGGAGTTCGGGTGAGCCTTCTCTCGGCCCGGGCGTGGGGCGGGTGGTTGGGCGCCGGCGCTACGACTACGGGCGCGTGCGGTGGGACCAGTGCCGCGGGCGGTACCGGCCTGAGCGAACAGCAGCGATGAGGGAAAGGTCCGTCGGGCGCGCGCAGGGCGCGCAGTGAGCACGACCGCCCGAGGCGCAACGGCCACACAGCGTGTCGCGCAGACGCTCCACGTGAACACCTTCACGACCCGCTGTCACCCGAGGCGCAACGGCCACACAGCGTGTCGCGCAAACGCTCCATGTGAACACCTTCACGACCCGCTGCCGCCCGAGGCGCAACGGCCACACAGCGTGTCGCGTAGACGCTCCATATGAACACCGTCACGACACGCTGCCCCGCGGCCGCGCCTGGCCGGCCTCACCCGTCCTTCATCGCCGCCGTTCGCAAGCGCGCCAACGCCCCACCAGCCCGCGAGCCGCCACCCCGGCGCCATAGCAGTGGGTCTCAGCCGGCCGATCGCGGCGCCATCGCGGCGCCCTTGGCCTTGATGTCGGCCAGCTGCTCGTCGATCCAGTCGCCGGGATTGCGCTCGGTGACGGCGGCCTTCAGCCCGTCGGCACGGCGCTCGCGCTCGTCGGCGCCCATCGTCAGCGCGCGGTGGATCATGTCCGCCGTCTCCTTGATGTCGAACGGGTTGACGCTGAGCGCCCACTCGCCGAGCTCCTCGTGCGCGCCCGTGTTCTCCGACAGGATCGAGACGCCGTTGCGCTCGTTGACGAGCGGGCCCTCCTTGGCGACGAGGTTCATCCCGTCGAACATCGCGTTGACGATCATCGCGTCGTACTGCTTGTAGGCAGCGACGGCCTCCTCGAGGTCGTCGCGCAGCTTGAGCTGGATCGGCATCCAGTCCGGCGTGCCGTGGCGGTGGTTGACGATCGCCACGAGCGCCTCGATGCGCTCGAGGTACTCCTGATACTCGGGTACGTCCATCCGCGAGGGCATGAGCTGGGCGATGAACGTCACCTCCTCGTGGAACTCGGGATGCTCCTCGAGGAACTGGTCGAACGCCGTGAAGCCGCGCAGCACGTTCTTGGACAGGTCGGCGCGGTCGACGCGCAGGATGATGTGCTTGCGCCGGCGGCGCTCGATCTCGGCCTCGAACTGCTTCGTGCGCTCGCTCTCGGCGATCTTGCGTGTCGCCGCGTAGTCGATCGGCAGCGGGTAGGCGCGGACCCACACCTCACGGTCGTCGACGTGCACGACGCCGCGCTCGAAGTCGACCTCGAGGTCCATCAGGTCGCGGCAGCACTGCAGGAAGTTCCAGCGGTACGAGCGCGTGTGGAAGCCGACGATGTCGTTCGCCAGGACACCGCGGTAGATCTCGTCGCGGATGCGTTTGGGCAGCACGCGCCAGGCGTCGGGCTGCGTCCACGGGATGTGGATGAAGTGATGCAGGAAGACGTCCGGCCGCGCCGCGCGGACCACGGCGGGCAGCGTGTAGAGGTGGTAGTCGTGGACCATCACGACGGGTTCGTCCTCGCCCTCGATCTGCTCGATGGCGGCCTGCGCGAGGTCCGCGTTGACGACCTTGTAGCCCTCCTCCCAGGCCTCGACCTCGTTCTCGCGGATGTCCGGGGCGTTGGAGAGGTCCCACAGGTAGTGCTGGATGAACCACAGCATCGGGTTTGCGACGACGTTGTAGAAGCGGTCGTAGGCGTCGGGATCGGAGACGACGAGGCGGACTTCGAACACGCCCGTCGGCGTGTCGACACCGAACGAGCGGCCGTCCCGCTCGCGCGACTTGCGCACGTCGCCCTCGGTCATCGCCGAGGCGATCCAGACCGCGTCGCGATGCGTGGCCAGCCCGGTCAGCGCGGTCACCAGGCCGCCGGAGCCGCGCGTGAACGAGCCGTCGACGTCGAACGTCACCGGACCGCGATTGGAGACCAGCACGAGCGGCCGCTGCGACTGCGGCGTGCCGTCGGACGCACCCCCGTCTGATTCGGATCGGCGCGCCATCAGGGTCGTGCGACCGCGCCGGTCTGCAGCGGTCGCGAGCCGAGCGTCACGCGAACGTCGCGTGGCCTGCCGTTGCGATAGACCTGCAGCGTGACCTCCTGACCGGGCTTGAGGGTGAGCAGCGCCACCCCGAGCGCCGCCTCGTCAGCAAGCTTCTTCCCGTTGACGGCGGTGATGATGTCTCCACCCGTGGAGATGTCGCGCGCCTGGAAGCGCTCCGTGTCCGTGCCCTCGCGCAGGCCCACGTCCTGCGCCGGGCTGTCGGCCACGACGTCCTGCACCCACGCCCCGGTCGTGACGGGCAGCCCGAAGCGACGCGCGAGCTGCGGATAGATCGGCGCCGTCGCGACGCCGAGGTAGGCGTACTCGGCCTTGCGATCCCTGCGCAGCGCGGCGAGCGTGCGCCGCACGGTGTCCGCCGGAACCGCGTAGCCGACGCCCTCGCCGCCACCGCTCGTCGTCTGGATCTGTGAGTTGATGCCCAGCACCTCGCCCCGGCCGTTGACGAGCGGGCCGCCGGAGTTGCCGCGGTTGATCGCGGCGTCGGTCTGGATCGCGCCCGCGATCTCAAAGCCGGTCAGCGACTTGATCTGGCGGTCGGTCGCCGACACGACACCGACCGACAGCGACTGCGGCTCGCCGAACGGCGAGCCGATGGCCGCGACCGGCGAGCCGACGCGCAGGTCCTGCGCCGTGCCGAGCCGCAGCGGCCGCAGCCGCAGGCCGGCGGGATCGACCCGCAGCAGCGCGACGTCGGCGTTGGGGTCGTAGCCGACGATCCGCGCGGCCACCTGGTTGCGGTCAGCGAACGCGACGTAGACCTCCTTGGCCCGGCGGATCGTGCTGCCCTCGCCCGACGTGACGACGTGCGCGTTCGTGGCGATCTCACCGCGCCCGTTGAGCACGAACCCCGAGCCGATGCCCTGGCCGTCGTTGCCGCCGAGGCCGGACTCGCCGGGCAGCACGCTGAAGACGGTCACGACGCCAGGCGCATCGCGCGCGTAGATCGCCGCCGGGTCGAAGGAGTCGTCGCCGGCGGCGCTGCGCACGACCTCCACGGTGGTCGTGCGCTCGATGCTCCTGGCGGGGCCGTCGATCGCGTCCGCGCCGTCCGCGCCGCCGCCGTCCTGGTCGTCGCCGCCGGACGTGCCAGACCCGCCGCAGCCGGCGTTCGCCAGCACGACCACCGCGAGGACGGCGGCGGCGGTCCGCCGGCTCACGCCGGCAGCTCGAGCGAGAACGTCGTGCGGCCCTTCGCCGGGTGGACGTCGAGCGAGCCCTCCATCCGCTCGGCGAGCTCGCGGGCGATCGCCAGCCCGAGGCCGGAGCCCTGTGCGTCGTCGGAGGTGAAGAACGGCTCGAAGACGCGCTCGGCCGCCGCGTCGGAGATGCCGGGCCCATCGTCGCTGACGGCCAGCTGCACTGCGCCGTTGCGGCGCGCCGCCGAGACGACCACGCCCGTGCCCGACGGGGTGTGCGTGAGGGCGTTGTCGATCAGGATCCGCAGCACCTGCGCCACGCGCTCAGGATCGCAGACGGCACCGATCCGGCCGGCGCCCAGGCGCAGCTCGAGCCTCGAGTCGTGCTTGTCCAGCGCGGGCGCGAACTCCGCGCTCACCGCGCGCGTCAGCGCGCCGATGTCGGTCTCCTCGCGGCGCAGCTCGAGCGACCCGGCTTCCAAGCGCGAGAGGTCGAGCAGGTCGGTCGCGAGCTTGCCGAGACGCGCGACCTGCTCGCGCACGGTCGCCACGAACTGGCGCCGCGTCTCGTCGTCGAGCTCCTCGTCCTCCATGAGCTCGAGGAAGCCGCCGATCGAGAAGATCGGCGTGCGCAGCTCGTGCGACGCGGTCGCGATGAAGCGCCGCCGCGCGCTCTCCAGCCGGGTGAGCTGGCGCTGCATGTCGTCCAGCGCGCGTGCGAGCTGGCCCAGCTCGTCGTCCTTGCCGGCGGGGAAGACGGCGGTGAAGTCGCCCGACGCGACCTGGTCGGCGCCGCGCTCGAGCACCCGCACGCGGCGCGCGATCCGGTGCGACACGAAGAAGCCGCCGGCGAGCGCGAGCAGCAGCCCGAGCCCACCGGCGATGAGGATCTGGCGGCGGATCAGGTCGACGTTGCCCTGCACGTCGGCCAGCGGCGCCGAGAAGACCGCGACGCGGCTGACGGTCCCCTCGTCACGGATCGGGACGGCGACCTGGCCGAGCTCGCCCTCGCGCGAGGACTCCGCGCCCAGCTCGGTGCGGCCCGTGCGCGCGGCGTGGTCGGCGACCTCGAGGCGTAGGTCGGTGATGCGGTTGTCGGTGTAGGAGTCCGAGAAGATCACGAGCTGCAGCCCCTCGGTGCCGTCGCCGACCGACATCAGCGTGACGCGCGCGTTCGTGCGATCGGAGATCGTCGAGACGAGGTTGTCGATCTGGTTGTCGCTGCCGTTGCCGCGCACGAGCATCGTGATCTGCGGCGTGAAGGCGCGGGCCGTCTCGGCGAGCGCCTTCATCTTCTGGTCGCGCAGCGAGGACTGCAGCTGCGGCGTGACGTAGAACAGGACGGCGAGGATCGCGACGAGCGTCACCGCGAAGGAGAGGATCGTCAGCTGCGTGCGCAGCGAGCCCCAGCGCATCAGCTCTGCGTGTCGTCGCGGAAGCGGTAGCCCACCCCGCGCACCGTGAACAGGTACTCCGGGTTCTTGGCATCGAGCTCGAGCTTCTCGCGCAGGTGGCGGATGTGGACGTCGATCGTGCGCGGGTCGCGGTAGGCGGCATCCCCCCAGATCCGCGTCAGCAGCATCTCGCGCGTGAAGACGCGCCCGGGCGCGTTGGCCAGCGCGGCGAGGATCTCGAACTCGACGAACGTCGTCTGCGCCGCCTGGCCGCGCACCCGGACCGCGCGCTTGTCGAAGTCGATCCGCAGGCCCGCGACCTCGAGCGGCCCGCTCGTCCCGTCGCGCCGGCCCGCCGACTCGTGTGGCTGCATCTCGGCGCGGCGCAGCGCCGCCTTGACGCGGCTGCGGAACTCGCGCATCGAGAAGGGCTTGGTGATGTAGTCGTCGGCGCCGATCTCCAGGCCGACGACCTTGTCGATCTCCTCCGCGCGGGCGGTCAGCATGATGATCGGCACGGTGCTGCGGGCGCGGATCCGGCGGCACACCTCGAGGCCGTCGAGCTTGGGCAGCATGAGGTCGAGCACGACGAGGTCGTAGGTGCCCTCGGAGAAGCGGTCCAGGGCGGCGCGGCCGTCGGTGGCCTGCACGACGTCGTAGCCGTCCTTGCGCAGCGGATAGGACAGCAGCGTCTGGATTGCGTGCTCGTCGTCGACAAGAAGGATACGAGGAGCACGGTCCACCATCTCAATAGTGTGACAACGACGATGATCGATCCGCGCATCTACCGGGCGGCGCTGGCCCCGGTCCTGCTGGCATTCGTCCTGCTCGCGTTCTCGCTCGAGAACCGCCCGCAGCCGATGCGCACGTCGGTCCCACCCGACGCCTTCACGGGGGAACGCGCCTTCAAGCGCGCCTACGGATCGGGCGTGGGCCTGTCGCAGCGCTTCCCCGACCGCCGGCCCGGCTCCGAGGCCGACAACCGGATGGCCGCCGAGATCGCGGCGCAGATGCGCGCCGCCGCCTTCCGCGTGCGCACGGTGCAGCGCGAGGCCGACACGATCGACGGGCGCCAGCGCCTGCGGACGGTCATCGCGCGCCGCCGGGGGACGATCGACGAGCAGATCGTCATCGTCGCGCACCGCGACGCCGCCGGCCGGCGCGCCGAGGCCGAGCTGTCGGGTACCGCGGCGCTGCTCGAGCTGACGCGCATCTTCGGCGCCCCGCGCCAGGCGCGCCACACGCTCACGCTCGTCTCGACGAGCGGCGGCAGCGGTGGCGCGGCCGGTGCCGCCGACCTCGCACGCGAGCTGTCGGGGCTGCCCGTCGGCGCGGTCGTCGTGCTCGGCGACCTGGCGTCACGCACGGTGCGCGCCCCGCTCGTCACCCCGTGGTCCAACGCGCTCGGCGCGTCGCCGCAGCGGCTGCGCGCGACGGTGCAGGAGGCGGTGCGCGTGGAGACCGGGTCGGGCTCCGGCCCGCCGCGCGCGCTGAGCCAGTTCGCGCGCTTCGCGATGCCGGCGACGTTCGGCGAGCAGGGCGCGCTGCTGGCGCGCGGCCTGCCGGCCGTGCTGCTGTCGATCGGCGGCGACGCGCCGCCGCGCGCGGGCGCGCCGATCTCGCGTGACCGCCTGGAGACCTTCGGGCGCGCCGCGCTGCGAACGGTGACGGCGCTCGACGCGGTGCCGCCGACGCGCACGATCACGGCGGAGGCGTCGAGCCGCGACCTGCTGACGAGCCGCAAGATCGTGCCGGTCTGGGCGATCGCGCTCTTCACGGGCGCGTTGCTGCTGACGGTCCTGCTGACGGCCGTCGACGGGCTCGCCGCGCTCCTGCGCCGGCGCGAGCGGGTCGCGGTGTGGCTGGGCTGGACGCTGGCCGGCGCACTGCCGTTCCTGCTCACCGCGCTGTTCGCGCTGCTGCTCGGCGCGGTCGGGCTGCTCGACGCGCCGGGGGCGCCGGTCTCACCGCAGGCGCTGCCAGCGTCGCTGCCCGCGCTGCTGGCGGTCGCGCTCGTCTTCGCGCTCGGCTGGATCTGGCTGCGGCCGGCCGCGCTGCGCCTGCTGCGCGCCGACACGGCCGACCGCGCCGAACCCGGCGCGGGGATCGCCGTCGTGCTCGTCGCGGCCGTCGTCGCGACCGTCATGTGGATCGTCAACCCGTACGCGGCGGCGTTGCTGATCCCGGCGCTGCACGTCTGGCTGTTCGCGCTCGCGCCCGACCTGCGGATGCCGCGCGGGCTGCGCCTGTTCGTCGTCGCGCTCGGGGTCTTGCCGGTCGTCCTCGTGGCGATCGCCCTGGCGCGCTCGCTCGGGCTGGGTGCCGTCGACGCCGCGTGGGAGCTCGTGCTGCTGACGGCCGGCGGGCATATGTCGCCGCCCAGCGTGCTGCTGTGGAGCATCGTGGCCGGCTGCGGCGTCGGCGCGCTGCTCGTCGCGGCGCACGGGCGCACACCCGCCGGCGAGGACGAGATTCCGATCACCGTGCGCGGCCCCAAGACGTACGCCGGCCCCGGCTCGCTCGGCGGAACCGAGTCGGCGCTGCGCCGATGACCGGACCTCGGCGCCGGTCGCTGCACGCCCTGTCAACCATGCTGATCGTCGCCGGCGCGCTGATGCTCGCCGATGCGGGGCTGACGCTCGTGTGGCAGGAGCCGGTGTCGACGGTGTACGCGCGGATCGTCCAGGGACAGCTCGGCGGCGACCTGCGCGACCTCGAGGCCCGCCGGCCGACGACGCTCGATCTCGCGGCGCTGCAGAAGCTCGCCACGGAGCAGCGCCGGATGGCGTTCCTCGCGCGCCGCCTACGCGCCGACAGCCGCGCGGGTGCCGCCGTCGGCCGCGTCCGGATCGACCGGATCGACGCGGACTTCGTGCTCGTCAACGGCACCGACGGCAACGACCTGCGCAAGGGGCCGGGGATCTACGACGGCGTGCCGTTCCCCGGCGCGCCGGGCACCACGGCAATCGCCGGCCATCGCACCACGTACGCGGCGCCGTTTCGCGCCATCGACCGGCTCGACCGCGGCGACCACGTCGTCGTCGAGATGCCCTACGGCCGCTTCACCTACGAGGTGGAGAAGACGCGCATCGTCGCGCCGACCGAGGTGTCGGTGATCGACCGCGTGAAGTTCGACCGGCTCGTGCTGTCGGCGTGCCATCCGCTCTACAGCGCGGCGCAGCGGATCGTCGTGTTCGCCCGCCTCGTCGTGTCGCAGGCGCGCGGCGCGGCGCGATTCTGACGCGCCCGGACAATCGCCCAGCGAATGGCGCTTGTGCTCAAGCGTGGCGGCGCAGCGCTCGATACTTCATGCGTTATGCGAATGCAAGACCTCAAGCTGCAGATACAGACCGCGGACTACGTCATCGATTCCGCGCTCGTCGCGGAGGCGATGCTGCGCCACGCCGTCAGTCACAGACGGTGCTGGAACCCGCAAGCGCTCTGGGCGACGCCCGCCGCCAGCAGCTCGACGCCCGGCGGCCCGGCACGCACGATGCCGATCCAGGTCAACGGCGCGGCCGACGCGGCCGCGTAGCAGTCGGCCTCGGCGACGCAGACGAGCAGCTCGTAGTCCTCGCCCGCGGCGGCGCCGAGCTGCCATGCGGGCACACCGAGCCGGCGTGCCGTCTCGCCGACGCCGTCGGCCAGCGGCAGCGCGTCGAGGTCGATCTCGAGTACGACGCCGCTCGCCGTCGCGACGTGCCCGGCATCGGACGCAAGGCCGTCGGACAGGTCGATCATCGCGTGCGCACCCGCGCGCGCGAGCGCGCGTCCCTCAGCCAGACGCGGCTCGGGGCGCCGGTGGCGCTCGGCCAGCGCGGCCGGTCCCTCGGCACGCCCTTCGAGGATCGCGAGGCCCGCGCCGGAGGCGCCGAGCGTGCCGGTCACGCCGACGCGGTCGCCCGGGCGCGCGCCGGAGCGCAGCACGAGCTGCGTGGGCTCGTCCGCCCATCCGACGACCGTGACGGCGAGCGTCAGCACCGGCGCTGAGGTGATGTCGCCGCCGACGAGCGCGACGTCGCAGCGTTGCGCGAGCGTGGTCATCGCGTCGGCGAGCGCGAGCGCATCGGCGCGAAGGAAGGCCGGCGGCAGCCCGAGCACGACGTAGGCCTCACCCGGATCGGCGCCCATCGCCGCGAGGTCCGACAGCGCGGCGGCGAGCGCGCGGTGCCCGGCATCGGCGGCGCTCGTCGTGACGCCGAGGCGGAAGTGCACGCCGTCGACCATCGCGTCCGTCGAGGTGACCGACAGGCCCCGGGCGCGGACGACAGCGGCGTCGTCGCCACTGCCGACGAGCACGCGCTCCGGCGGCGGAGGCAGTCGCTCCCGCAGCGCGGCGATGAGGTTCAGCTCGTCCGTCAGCGGTGGCGGTAGACGATGCGCGCGCGGTCGAGGTCGTACGGCGACAGCTCGACGCGAACCCGGTCGCCCGGCAGGATGCGGATCCGGAACCGGCGCATCTTCCCCGCGACGTGACCGAGCACCATGTGATCGTTGTCGAGCTTCACGCGGAACATCGCGTTGGGCAGCGCCTCGACGACCTCGCCCTCGAACTCGACTTTCTCTTCCTTGGCCATTGCGCCGCAACGGTAGCGCAACGCGACGCGTCGCCTATGGCGCGTTGCCGGGGGTGGCCGACTGCTCGTCTGTGGAGGGCTCCGGCTGGACCTCGCGAGCGGGCGGATCGTCATACACGTCGGGGTTGTAGGAGTCGGGGTTGTAGCCGTTGCCGCCGGTGCTGGGCTGCGGCGACGTGCCACCGGGCGACGGCTTGATGGCGCCCTGATCGCGCTGAACCTGCTCCTGGGCCCTCCTCGCCTGGGCGGCGAGCTCCTCGGCCGACTGCGCCGGCGGCAGCGCCCGGCTGGCGCGCTTGCTCCTCAACGCCTTGGTCTTGAACGGCCGGTCGGGCTTGCGGAACTTGCCGCAGAAGCCGCGCGCCGCGGCCTTCATGTACTGGCCCCAGATCTGCGCGGGGAACGTGCCGCCGTCGACGTTGGCGCCGTTGAAGATCGGGCCCATGGGGATCCGGCCCTTCGGAAATCCGACCCAGGTCGACGTCGCCAGACGCGGCGAGAAGCCGACGAACCAGGCGTCGGAGTTCTCGTCGGTCGTGCCGGTCTTGCCGCCGACCGGGCAGTCGGTGCGGGCGCGCCCGCCGGTGCCGGGCTTGGAGATGTTCATCTCGAGGATCTTCGTGACCTCGTACATCGCCGCCGCGTCGAAGACCTTCTTGCGCTTGGGCTTGGAGAGGTCGTCGACGTCGCCGCCGGGGAACTCGACCTTCGTGATCGCCTTGGGCGTGTTGCGCCAGCCGCCGTTGTCGATCGTCGCGTAGGCGTTGGCCATCTCCAGCGGGGAGCAGCAGCGCTCCAGGCCGCCGAGCGTCTCGGATGGATAGCCCTGCAGCCTCGACGTGATCCCGAGATCCTGCGCCGCCTTCCTGACCTTCATCGGGCCGAGGTCCAGCGCGAGGCGGATGTAGACCGTGTTGTCGGAGGTCAGCGTGCCGCTGACGAGGTTCTGCGAGCCGCCGCGGCAGCGTCCGCCGTAGCAGTTGATCGACACGTTGTCCCACTTCGGGCCAAGGTTGATCGCGCCCGAGGCGTAGCTCGTCGTCGCGGGGTTGATGCCCTCGCGCACGGCCGCGACGAGCGCCATGATCTTGAACGCCGAGCCGGGCTGGCGCTTGCCGTTCGCGGCGAGGTTGTACTGCGAGCTGCCGTACCGCGCCGAGGACGCCATCGCGCGGATGTAGCCGTTCTTCGGGTCGATGCTCACGATCGCCGACGACGGCGCGCCCGAGAAGCCCAGGTTGTCGGCGATCGCCTTGCGCGCCTTCTTCTGCAGGTCGAGGTCAATCGTCGTCGTGATCTTCAGCCCGCCGCTGCGCACGCGCTTGACGCCGTAGCGCTTGATGAGCTGGTCGGTGACGTAGTCGAAGAAGAAGCTCTCGCGCTTCTGGCGAAAGTAGCCGCTGGGCTTGAGCTGCAGCGGCTCGGCGATCGCGGCCGCGGCCTCGCTCTCGGAGATATAGCCGAGATCCTCCATCTTGCGCAGCACCTCGTTGCGGCGCGCGATCGCGGCGCCCTCGGCGCGGAAGGGGTTGTAGTCGCTGGGCGCCTGCGGCAGCCCGGCCAGCAGCGCCGACTCGCCCAGCGACAGCTTCGACGCGCTCTTGTCGAAGTACGACCGCGCGGCGGCCTCGATGCCGACCGCCTCCTGACCGCCGTTGGTCCCGTAGGGCACCGAGTTGAGGTACTTCGTGAGGATCCACTCCTTGCCCCTGCGGCCCCTGTGGACGTTCTCGAGCTCCTCGGCGAGCTTCGCCTCGCGCACCTTGCGCTCGAAGGTCTTCTCGCGGTTGCCGGTGTAGAGCGTGCGGATGAGCTGCATCGTCAGCGTCGAGCCACCCTGCATCGCCTTGCCCGAGCTCGCGTTCTTGAAGGCGGCGCGGACGACGCCCTCGAAGTCGACGCCCTTGTGGTGGTAGAAGCGCTCGTCCTCGATCGCGACGGTCGCGTCGCGCACGTTCTTGGGCATCTTGCTCGACGCGATCGGGATCCGCAGGACGTCGGACTGGATGATGCCGAGCTGCTGGCCGTCCGCGGCGTAGACGCGCGACAGGCGGCCTGGGTCCTGCGGCTGCAACGAGTTGAGCTCCGGCGCCGAGTTGGCGATCCCGACGACGTAGCCGACGGCGCTGAGGCCCGCGATCACGACCCCGGCGATCAGCACGGAGATCGTGATGATGATGACTCGGCCGGCCCCGCCCCGTTGGCGGCGTCGACGCTGGCGTTCGAGGCGAGCGGACATAGGTCGAGTGCGCCGCGCCCCTGAGCGCACGCGCAACGCCTGATTCTAGTGGCAGTCCGCACTTCGCCCTACCGGTTGCCTGATCCTGCGCCTGCACGCCGCCGACCGCGCGTTGCCAAGATGGCCGCGTGGGCTCGTCTCACGCACACCGTCACGAGACGACCCGCTGATGCTCTCGCGGGCGCTCCCCGCACGCATCGCGCCGGCCGTCGACGAGGCGGTCGCCGACGCATGGCGGGCGTTGTGGATCTCGCGCCTGCTCGTCTGGGCCTCGGCGGTCGCGGCGGTGGCGCTGTTCGGCCTCTCGGACCGCGCGGCGGACTTCGATCCGGCCGGCCTGACAACCCCCTACGGCGCGACCGGCGATGCGCTCGCCGCGCCGCTCGGGCGCTGGGACTCGGTCTGGTTCATGGCGATCGCCGAGGAGGGCTACGGCGGCGGCGCGCGCGAGGCCTTCTTTCCGCTCTATCCGATGCTGGTGCGGATCGTCGGCGCGCCGCTGGGCTCGGTGCTCGTCGGCGGCGCGCTCGCGTCGGCGGCGCTGCTGGGCGTCGCGCTCGTCCTGCTGCACCGCCTCGTCGCGCTGGACCACGAGCGCGCCGTCGCCCGCAACGCGGTCCTCGTCACCGCGCTCTTTCCGATGTCGTTCTTCTGCTCGGCGGTCTACAGCGAGTCGCTGTTCCTCGCGCTCTCGATCGGTGCGGTCTACGCCGCACGGCGCGAGCGCTGGGCGTGGGCGGGCGCGCTGGGACTGCTCGCCGCGACGACCCGCAGCGCCGGGGTGCTGCTGCTCGTCCCGCTGGCGATGATCTACCTCTGGGACGTCGGCCGGCCAAGCCTGCGCACGATGCGCCCGTTGCGACCCGACGCGCTGTGGCTGGGGCTCGTGCCGCTCGGCCTGCTCGGGTACTGCGGCTTCCTCGCGCTCGGAGGACATGACCCGCTGGCGCCGTTCAACGCCCAGGAGGTCTGGTTTCGCTCGTTCGCTGGCCCGTTCGCGGGTGCCTGGGACGGTGTCGTCGCGGCGGTGCAGGGCACGCGTCAGCTGCTGTCGGGCGCGCGCGAGCCCGTCTACTTCACCGCCGCGGGAGGCGACCCGTTCGTGGTCGCGCGGCACAACATCGAGTTGCTCGTCTGGCTCGTGCTGGCGCTCGTCGCGGTCGCCGGCGTGCTGCGCCGGCTGCCCGCCGCTTATGGCGCCTACGTCGTCGCGGCGCTCGCCCTACCGCTGTCCTATCCGGTCGGGCCGCAGCCGCTCATGTCGCTGCCGCGCTTCGTCGCGGTGCTCTTCCCGCTGGCGATCTGGCTTGCGCTGTGGATGACGGGCCGCGCCGCCCGCGAGCGGCTCGTCGTGGGTGCGTTCGCGATCGGGCTGGCGATCTACAGCGCGATCTTCGCCACGTGGCACTGGGTCGCCTAGTGCTTCGTCTCCTAACAGACGCCCGGTTTCGGGTGGACTGTTATGAGACGGAGCACTAGATGGTCGACGTGGTCACGCTCGATGCGCTCGGGACACTCGTCGAGCTCGAGCGTCCCGCGCCACGGCTGGCGGCCGAGCTGGCCGCGCGCGGAGTGCGGGTGAGCGAGCCGCAGGCGGGCGCTGCGCTGCGCGCGGAGATCGCCTACTACCGCGCGCACCACGACGGTGCCGCCGACGCCCCGTCGCTTGCGCTGTTGCGCGAGCGCTGCGCGGAGGTTCTGCGCGCGGCGCTCGAGCGCGCCGGCGTGGACACCGGCGTGCTCGCGCCCGACGAGTTGCGCGACGCGCTGCTCGGCGCCCTGCGCTTTCGCCCGTTCGACGACGTGCCCGCGGCGCTGGCCGAGCTGCGCGCGGCCGGCCACCGGCTCGTCGTCGTGTCCAACTGGGACGTGTCACTGCACGACATGCTGCGCACGACCGGCCTGGCCGCGCTCGTCGACGGTGCGATCAGCTCGGCCGAGGCGGGCGAGCGCAAGCCGGCGCCGGGCATCTTCCGCCGCGCGCTGCAGCTCGCCGGCGCCGGTGGCGGCGAGCTGTCCGGGCTGCACGTCGGCGACTCGGTCGAGCTGGACGTCGTCGGCGCGCGCGCGGCCGGCATGCGCGCCGTGCTCGTCGCGCGGGCGGGGGCGGGCGCGGGCGCGGGAGTGCCGGCGGGCGTCCCGGTGCTCGCGTCGCTCGACGGGCTCGCGGCGCTCGCCGCGTAACCTGCTGCGACGATGTCCGACGCGCCGCCCCCGTCCGCGCCGCCGCCCGGCGCGCCGCCCCCGTCCGCGCCGCCGCCCGGCGCGCCGCCCCCGTCCGCGCCGCCGCCCGGCGCGCCGCCGCCTGCGCCTGCGCCGCCCGCGCCGCCGTCCATGACGTCGCCCGTGGAGCCGGCGCCGCGCCCCCGCGGACGTGCCGCCTGGGCGCCCTGGCTGGCGGGCGTCGCCTTCGTCGCGGGCTTCGGGGCCACGATCGTGCTCGGGCTCTTCGTCATCATCGTGGCGACCGCGGCCGGCGTGCCGGAAGACGCGCCCGGGATGAACATCGGGCTCACGCTCGTGCAGAACGTCGCGCTCGTCGGCGCCGCGCTGTTCTTCGCCGGCATGGGCTCGGGACGCCCCGCAGCCGCGGACTTCGGCCTGCGCCGCCCGCGGTTCTGGGTCAGCGTCGGCCTGGTGCTCGCGGTCTGGTTGGGATTTCTCATCCTCAGCGCGGCCTGGGCGGCCCTGGTCTCGCTCGATCAGCAGCAGGAGCTGCCCGAGGAGCTCGGCGCCGACGGGCCGCTGCTCAACGCGCTCGCCGTCGTCGTGCTCGTCACCGTGATCGCTCCGCTCGGCGAGGAGCTGTTCTTTCGCGGCTTCTTCTTCGGCGCGCTGCGCAACTGGCACGGGCCCTGGCTGGCGGCGGCCCTCACCGGCCTCGTCTTCGGAGGAATCCACGTCGGCTCGTCGCCGCTCGGCTACCTCGTCCCGCTGATGATCTTCGGAGCCGGCCTGTGCCTGCTCTACGAGTGGACGGGCTCGCTGTATCCGACGATCGCGCTGCATGCGCTGAACAACTCGATCGCGCTCGGCGCGAACCTCGACTGGGACTGGCAGATCCCGGTGATGATGGTCGGCTCGACGGCGGCGGCGCTGCTGTGCGCGGCGCTGCTCGCGCGCGCCATCGGCGACGGTGAGCGCCCGCCCGTGACGAGCGCTCCGGCACCCGGCAGCGCCTGACCGCGGCTCGGCGCCCGTTGCGCGTGGCATAGTGGCCTCGGATGTACCGGGTGATCGCCACGTTGTCGGTCCTGGCGATGGCATCCGTTCCCGCCGCCGCGCGCGCGCAGTCGCCGGTCGCGCCGGCCCTGCCCGTCGCGCCGCCGCCTCCGGTCCAGACGCAGACGCAGACGACGCTGACGCTGGAGCGCGTGGGCGGTCGCTCCACTGTGCTGACGGGCTCGCGCGTGCGCATCCGGGGGACGACCGGCGTCTTCGTTCCCGGTGAGACCGTGATCGTGCGCTTCTTCATCGCCGGCAGGCTGCGCGAGGAGCGCCCGGTGGCGCTCACGCCGCAGCCGGACGGGACCGGCGGCTTCCTGCTCGCCTACGAGCCACGGCGGCCGGGCACGCTGAAGATCCGCGCGATCCATGATCCGACCCCCGCACTCGGTCCGCTCGCCGCGCGCGTGGATCCGGTCGACGTCATCCCGCGCAGCGTTCCGCGCCGCAGCGGCCCCGCGTCGATCCGCGCGCTGCAGCGCCGCCTGCGCCGCCTGGGCTACGTCACCGGCGCGCGCGGGTCGTTCGACGCCCGCACCGCACGCGCCGTGCTGGCGTTTCGCAAGGTCACGAGGATGAAGCGCACGACCAGCGCCTCGAACGGCGTCATGCGAGCGATCGCGCGCGGCGAGGGGCGCTTCAGGATCAGGTTCCGCCAGCACGGACGTCACATCGAGGCCGACCTCTCGCGCCAGGTGATCGCGCTCATCCAGGGCGGCCGGGTGCGGCGCATCTACCCGGTCTCGTCGGGCGCGGCGGGCACACCGACGGTGCAGGGCTCCTTCAGGATCTACCTCAAGACGCCCGGCACGAACAGCCTCGGGATGGTCGATGCCGCGTACTTCATCCGCGGCTACGCGACGCACGGCTACGCGTCGGTGCCGGTCTTCCCGGCCAGCCACGGCTGCCTGCGGGTGCCGGTCGCCGAGGCGCGCAGGCTCTTCCGGTGGGTCCGGATCGGGACGCCGGTCGACGTCTATCCGTGAAGCGGTGCTACGCGGGACTTCCCGAAACGCGCGACGAAGCCGAGCAGAACGCCGTAGACGAGCAGCGCCAGCAGCGCCGGGATGCCGCGCCGCACCCATCGGCTTTCGGCCGTGTCCACGACGCCGGCGAACGGGCGCAGCAGCACGTCGTTGGCGTCGTCGACCACTTCACGGACCGCACCGTTGCGCCGCTCACGCTCGCGCTCGCCGTCGGCCGTCGGATCGGCGGCGGCGGCTTCGCCGGCGAGGCTGCTGCTCGAGGCGTCCGACGCACGATCGAAGTCGTCGACGGCGAACAGCAGGAAGCCGGCGGCGACGATCACGCTGAGGGCGATCGAGAGCCGGCGCACGACGCGTTCGAACACAGGTCTAAGGTACGCGCTCGATGAGCGCCCGTGGACGACTGGCCGATGAGCTGCGCGAGCACGCGCTCGTGTTGGGCGAGGTGACGCTGACGAGCGGCCTGACCGCGCAGTACTACGTCGACGCCAAACGCGCGATCCTGCGCCGCGCCGGCTTCATGGCGCTCGGAGAGCTGCTCGCCGAGCGGGCAGCGGCCTGGGACGCGACCGCCGTCGGCGGGATGACGATGGGCGCCGACGCCGTCACCTGCGCCGCGCTCGCGGGCGGCGCCGACGTGAAGGGCTTCTTCGTGCGCAAGGAGGCCAAGCGCCATGGCCTGTCGCGCCGCATCGAGGGCCCGCTGCTGGCGCCCGAGGATCGTTGCCTGGTCGTCGAGGACGTCGTCAGCACGGGCGGCTCGACGGTCGCGGCGATCGAGGCGCTGCAGGAGGCGGGCCACGAGATCTGCGGGGTCGTCAGCGTGCTCGACCGGCTCGCGGGCGGCGGCGAGCGGATCGAGGCCGCCGCCGGGGCGCCGTATTTCGCGCTCGTAACGATCGACGAGGTCTACCCCGACCGCCCCGACCGCTGAGCCGTCACGGCTCGAGGTCGACGCGCACGACCAGCAGATCGGTGCCCAGCGCGCGCACGCCCGAGGCGTTCAGGCGCGAGAGCGAGCGCAGCCGGGCGCGTGGGTCCTCCGCTTCGAGCACGCGCGCCACGCCGCTGCGCCAGCGCCCGCGCACCCGGATCCGCACCCGCGGATCGGCCTCGATGTTGCGCACGTAGGCCGCCTTGCGGCCCATCTCGGCCACGATCCAGAACGTCCCCGTCGAACGCTCGAGGCCGTTGGAGACCGGCGTGCGGCGCGGCCGGCCGCTCTTGCGGCCGGTCGTCTCCAGCAGCGCCACGCCCGGCATGAGCCCGCGCGCCGCGAGCGCCCGGATCGGTGGGTTGAGCACGCGCACCTGCAGGGCGGTGACGAGCCGGCGCTTGCGATCTGGCGACGCCACTGGGCGCGAGTCTAATTCGGGAGGCGGACTGCGGGGCGCCAGCTCGTGGACGCTGGGAGGGCATGCCCGCACGGCGGGCAGCGTGCGTTCAGGCCGCCGACAGCGCGGCGCCCAGCCGCCTGAGCTCACGCGTGGCGGTGGCGCTCTTCGTCTGCTTGGCGATGGTCAGCGCCTTGCGGCCCTCGGCTTTCGCACGGTCGAGCTCGCCAGCGCCGGCGCACGCGAGCGCCAGGCGCGCCTGCTGCAAGCCGCCGTCGCGCACCTGGTCGCGCGGCCACTCGCGCAGCGCGTCTTCGTACAGCAAGATCGCGTTGCGCGGCTGTATCCAGAGCCAAGAGCGCGCCTCGGTGGCCCGCACGGCGGCGCGCGTGACGGCACCCGGCGCGCCGGGCGGCTCCGCCAGCCCGTAGGCGTCGTCCAGCCGACGCCGGCAGGCCGGCTCGTCGCCTGCCAAGGCGTGGCTATTGGCGGCTCTCAGCGCGCAGCGGGCCCGTACCTGCGCGCTGGTGCCCGGCACACGTAGAGCGGCCTGGGTGAACTCGACCGCTCGCTGCGCGTGGAGTTCTGCACGGCCCACTGGCCGCGTCTCATGAGTGCCAGGGCAGCGCCGTCCCGGTCGTCGGCCTCCCGGGCAAGCTGGAGAACACGGTGCGTGTACGTGTCGCGGCTGCGCGTCCGGCCGACATCGTTGCTCAGGAACGCCGCGAACTCTGTCCAGCGCGACTCAACGCGCAGTAGCTGGGTGCGCAGCTGGCCGCGGGCTACCTGCCGAGCTGCCGCGATGAGGGTGAGCTGATGCCGAACGACGGCGAGCACGTCGTGCGGGCCGAACGCGTCGTCATGACGACTCAGGACGTCCAAGAGGTGCGTCCAGTGCGAGGGCGACTCCGGATCGACCTCGCGAGCCGCTGCGGGCGCCCCTGGACCCGGCGCGGTGGCCCCCAGCGCAACTCCTGCGGCGACATCCAGCAGGTCACGGCGATTGCAGGGGTTCACGTCGTCTTCATCGTACCGCCGCCGGGTGGCCCGGGCATCCGCTGCCAGAAGCCGCTCGGCGATGGCAGCGGGCACCAGATTCAGCAGGGCACCCTCAGCGCGCAGAGCTGCGTCGATCGCTGCGGTCATGGCGGTCGAGGCGCCGGTGCTGCCGTGTTCCAGCGCGCTCAGATGCTGGGCCGAGCAACCCGCTCTCTCGCCCAGCGCGGTCAGGGTCAGGCCGCGTTCGAGGCGGCGGCGACGCAGTTCAGCGCCCAGCGCGGCAGCCGCGCGTGGCGCGTCGGGAGCTATCGGCTTTGGCGGCCGCCCGCGAGGCACAGCCCGACCCTAATGCAGGGGCGATTTTCAAGTGACGGGTGTGTACAGCGCCGATGCGCTCCGAACCCGAGCCCCGTTTTGGCCGGGCGGTGAGGTTGTGATGTTCGACGTAGGCGAGCATCTGGGTGGCGAGGTCGTCGGTGCCGGTGAACTGGCCGTGTTTGAGCAGTCGGCGCTGCAACGTGCGTCAGTTGCCGGCGGCAGATGTCCTCTCGAGCGCGTCGCGGGCATGACGTCGCACGCTGCGATGAGGGTCGGACTGCGCGGCGGCCAGCGCGGATGCCGCACGGGGGTCCGCGAGCTCGGCCAGCGCGTTCGCGGACATCATTCGCGTCGTGTAGGCATCCGAACGCAGCCCGCGGATAAGGATCGGCACCGTGTCCAGCCGTGGTAGCTGGTAGAGCCCGGCATCGATCACCTCCTCGGGTGACGGCTCCTCGGTCGCGGAGGCATCGCCTCGCAGCGCTTGGAGGATCGACACCGGATCGCGGTCCGGATCGATCCTCGCGAGTGCCCCCACGGCCAGCTTCCGAACGAGCGCATTTGAGTCCAACAGCGCTTCAAGGAGAGCTGCCTCGGCATCAGGGGTCCCGAGCTGCTCCAGTAACGCAACGATGGTCAAGCGTCGTGGAGCGGCGGCACTTCGCATCACGTCGGCCAGCCCGTCAACGTCTCCGGCGCGGTACAGCCGCTGGATCCGCGCGCGTCGCATCACAGGCATTTGCGAATGCACCTCAGCGTGTCGGGCCCGCAGATGACAGCCGCGCATGCCAGGAACGCAGCGGTCCCACCAACGGGCAAGGAGGCAAGGGGTACACACCTAGAGATCCCCGTCGCGCAGCGAGCGGCGCCCCGGACACATATACGGAGGCACAGCGGATCGAGCGCAGCCGCACGTGCCGTGAGCGACGAGTCTTGGCCTGCATGTTGATGGTGAGCGTGGGCTGATCGATCGGCAAGCCCAGAGCCTCCGTGTTCGTCAAGCGCGCCTCGGCCTGGCGGCGGCCGCCATCCACAAGGAGTCCGGCGAGCGCGCCGTGTCCGCTGGAATCGGCGTACGGAACGACGATGAGCTTCTCCCGGAGAGACGCCCGGCCGTACGGCTGTACACGCAACGGGCGAAATCCCCGATCGTTCAACGCGCGGTCCAGCGCCAGAAACTCGCGCGATCGTAGAGCGCCGGTGGTGAAGCGCTTGAGCCCCAGCCCGGTGAGCCTCCTCGAGTCCGTGAACAACGTGGACGCTGGGCTGCCGTGAGGCACGCAGCGACTTCCGACCAGACCGGGTACTCGCTTCGCGCGATCGAACGCCAAGTCGACCTGGCTCCAATCTCGTGCGTGGAGCGAGGATGGCGTGGAGGGCGCGCGCACTCGCTCCGATGCGCGTGTCGGCTGGCTGCCCGCCGTCCCGGAAAATCCCAACACGCTCGTCAGGACAAACATCCCAGCGCATAAACCCGCAAGCCGCAGCGGATTGCGGCGATCCAGCCCTCGCGCGTTCATCACACTAACTCCGTCCCGTCGGCTCCAACCATCCAATAAGCTACGTCGCTTTGGTCGAATGCTGTGCGCATGGGCCGATGTGACCCCTCATGGCTAGCCGAGGCGCATCGCGTCCTCTGCAGCGGCGGCCAACTCCTCGTGCTCGATACCGATTGGGATTCCCTCGTTTGGCACGCCCACGCCCGCGACCGCATGCAGAGGATCATCGCGGCCTGGACGACCCGTTTCGCAGATCCCCACCTTCCGACCACGCTGAAGCGCCGCCTCTCGGCCGCAGGATTCGACGTCCAAGCAGTCGCCGTCGTCCCGGTGCTCAACGCCGACTTTGATCCCGATACCTACAGCGCACGGCACATCGAGATCGTGAGCGACTACGTCACGCGTCACGGCATCCCGCCCGAGGAGGCCGCGGCGTGGGCGGATGACCTTCGTGAACGGGCCCATACCGACGAATACTTCTTCAGCCTCAGCCGCTACGTCTTCACGGCGCGGAAGCCCTGACCTTTGGAGGCAGTGCTTCCGCAAGCACGCGAGCGATCTCCTCGATTGCCGGCGCCGACATTGGTCCGTCCGCGTCCAATTGCTTTCCAAGGCGTTTGAGGTCAAGCACGAGGTACTCGCCGATCGACAGCGTCTTGCGGCGCGGGAGATCTCCCGTCGTGAAGCACAGCACCCCGTGTACCAGGACATCGGCGTGGCCACCAGCTACCAGCACTTCGCGGACGACGGCCAGCTGGCGCCCTAGACCCTCAAGCAGCTTCGTGCGATTGCGTCCCTTGACCTTCAGCATCGGAGCGCTAAACCCTTGGCCCTCCCGACGGATCTTCCCCCTGTACTGCTTGGCGTCGATCACGTACACCCCGGTAGGCGCGACGGCGATGTGATCGATGTTGCTCTGGCGGCGCGGTATCCGGCGATCATGCAGCGCAATCAGCGACCCCTTCGCATGCCGCTTCTCCAGCATCTCGCCGACCGCGAGCTCGCCAAGCTCGCCGCTCCGGAAGGCCGCCTCCCGTTGGGGCGTCCGGCTCACCTTCAGCAGGAGCTCCCCGACCCGGGGATGTCCCGCTCGAACCTCAGCCTCGCGAACGTCTTTGCGGCGCTGATACTCACTCCTCACGCTGCTCCCAGCATGCCCGCGATCAAGCTCGACTGGAGCCGGCGATGCTCTCGCTGGCTTGGCTTCCGCTTCGTGGCACATCGCACACGTCATCGCCTTCGCACGAGCATCCCACCACGCGGTCGCGCCCACAGGCAGGTCAACCCCACAGACCACGCACTCATCGGCCCGTCGCAGCCCCTGTAGCAGCCGTTGCATCTGACGTAGATCTTCCCAACGATCCTTGTTGTTGCGAAAACCTCTGTGTCGAGCGCGGACGATTCGTGCCGACGTAGCCGTTGCTCTGTCGTGCCAGCGGTCGGGACGCAGCTGCGTATGCGGACTGACCTTCGAGCTTCTACGCCGACGATCGCGGGTGGCGAGGTCGATCAAGAGCTCTACTACCTCGATCGCCAACCGGGAGCCTTCGTCGACGGCCGCGGCTGAGCGCCGACCCTGCGGGTTCAACCAACGAGTCCAAAGTGCTGCTAAGCAGATGATGCTATTTGCGGGGTGATCGGCGGCGCTACGGTGTCTGGCCATGGAGCCGGACGATCACATGCTGATCGAGGAGCGCGAGCGGTTCAGGCTTCTCGTCGAAGGGGTCAAGGATTACGCGATCCTGATGCTGGATCCCGACGGCACGATCGTCAGCTGGAATTCTGGTGCCGAGCGCATCAAGGGCTATTCCGCCAAGGAGGCGATCGGACGCCACTTCTCGATGTTCTACACGCCAGAGGCCATCGAGGAGGGGCATCCCGAGCGCGAGTTGACGATCGCCCGGCGGGAGGGCCGCTATGAGGAGGAGGGCTGGCGCGTCCGCAGCGACGGCACACGGTTCTGGGCGAGCGTCGTAATCACGGCGCTATTCGACGAGCACGGCGAGCTGCGTGGCTTCGGGAAGGTGACGCGCGACATGACCCAGCAGCGGCTCGCGCAGGTAGCCCAGAATGAGGCGATGGTGGCCCAGGGTGAGGCGATCGAGGCGCTCAAGCGCGCGAACCACGCCAAGACCGAGTTTCTGTCGGGCATGAGCCACGAACTGCGCACCCCGCTTAATGCGGTGCTGGGGTTTGCCCAGCTGCTCGCGCTCGACGACCTGCAGCGACATCAGCGCGACGCGGTCGAGCAGATCACGAAGGCCGGTAGGCTGCTCCTCGCGCTCGTCGACGAGCTGCTCGATATCTCGCGCATCGAGGCCAACCGAATGACGGTCTCGCTCGAGCCCGTTCACATCGGAGCATTGATCGGTGAATGCGTCGATCTGGTCAAGCCGATCGCCGACCAGCGCAGCGTGCGTGTCGTCGCGCCGCCCCGCCGCGAGGCCGACGTCTACGCGCTCGCCGATCAGCAGCGCCTCAAGCAGGTCGTGATGAACCTGCTCTCCAACGCGATCAAGTACAACCACCCGCAGGGTACCGTCCGGCTCGCCGTCAGCGCCGATGACGAGCGCGTACGGATCTCCACCGCCGACACGGGACCAGGGATCGACCCAGGGTCACTGGATCGCCTGTTCATCCCCTTCGAGCGGCTGGTCGCGCACGACAGCGGGATCGCGGGAACCGGACTCGGGCTCGCGCTGTGCAAGCGTCTGGTCGACCTGATGGGCGGCACGATCACCGTCGAGTCCACGCTCGGGGAGGGCTCCAGCTTCCACGTCAGCCTCCAGCGGACCAAAGGGCCGGACCTCGACGCGGCCACAGAGGCCGAACCAGCAGCACCGCCGACCGCGACGGTGCTCTACATCGAAGACAACCTCACGAACCTCCAGCTCGTCGAGGAAATCTTCGCGCGCACGGGCAACATCAAGATCATGCCGGCCGTGCAGGGCCGGCTCGGTATTGAGCTGGCGCGCGCGCATCGCCCCGACCTCATCCTGCTCGACCTCCACCTTCCCGACATGGCCGGAGAGGACGTAGCTAAGGCGCTGCGGGCAGACGAGGCCACCCAAGCGATCCCGATTGTGGTCCTGAGCGCCGACGCATACTCGTCGCAACGTGGCCAACTGCTCGCCCTCGGCGTCAACGCCTACCTCACCAAACCCTTCGACATCCACGAGATGATGACCCTCGTCGCACAACTCGTGCCTGAGTAGCCAATGACTGCACTGATAGCTCAGCTCGCGCCGCACCTAATAGGCCTGCCGGCCGGGCTGTCCAGTGCAGCCCGTCCGGGCCGAGCGCAGCGAACCCACCTGCAGCGACCGTGGGACACGATCGTGACCGCTGTATATCTCCCATGGCCCGAGTTTGACGTGCGGCGCGTCCGCCGTGAGGGCTTTCTTTACATCCTCAAGGGCGGCGCTTCGCGCCGCCGCCGGCCGCACCGCTGCCTGCGGCCCGCCGGCCCCCTCCGGGCTTCGCCCTCCGGGCCGGCGACCGCGGCGCGGCCGGCCAAGGTAGACCCGACCCGACGACCGTGAGCGCGTAGACGCTCCACACGCGACCGCGCGCACGACCGAGCTCGTGCCGTCAGGCCGCGCCCGCCAGCAGCCCGGCAGCGCCAGCCAGAAACGGCGTACCGACGGCGCCGGGCTTGTCAAGCCGAATTTCGAATGAACAAGCCGAGTCCCGTGAAATTGGCCGGGGCTAGGCCCCTTTGACAAGCCCGGCGCCGGTCGGAGAAGTCGCGATCAAGTCCGCACGGCGGACACCCCCGCCCACACCACCGGCAGGAGGCGACATGGCGACCAACCCTCAACAGCAAAAGCTCAGCCTCAGACACAACGTCCCAGGCACCGTCTACGTCCTGCACTTCGACCCCGCCTACAAACACGCCCAGCACTACATCGGCTGGACCGAAGGCGACGACATCACCGCCCGACTGCAGGTGCACCTGTGGTTTGCGTCTGACTCCAATACCGACGCCATGACCGATCCCCCTTACGCGGCCTGGACGGTCTTCGGGACCGGCCCGGACGCCTCGAGCTTGCGCACGCGGAAGCTGACGCCGTGCCGGCCCTCCATCTCCCACGTCATCGCCGTCAGGCCCTCGACCTTCACCGGCTGGCCGGTGGTGATGCCCTTGGGCTCACCAGCAATCCGCACCGACCACACCTCCGCGCCGTCCTCGCCACCAAGCGCGACGAGGTCAAGGCCCCACAGCAGCTCGCCCGTCGCCTTGTCCGCACGCTGGCGGCCCTCCATGTCCAGCACACCGCTCGGATCGCTGCCGGCGATGAACGTCAACCTGCTCGTGTCAACGGAAACCGCATACCGCTCTCACTCCTTCGCAAAGTTCGTCAAGGGAATTTGGGAAGCAGCAAGACCGGGCGGCGGACGCGCCAGACACCACGGCGGACGATCACGAACGCAGTCCGCCACGACCGCACAAGCGGCCAGGAGGGGTCGCGGGCCACGCCGCGCAGCCGCGCCACCGTCCACAGCCGACCGGCTGTGGTCTGGCTGCCCTAACCGGCTGTGGTCTGGCTGTGGTCGGCCTCGCGGGGGTCCAAAAACCCCTGCAAACGCGGGGCCGCCAGTTCGCCCGGCTGCGCAGGCGTTCGGCCAATACGCACGGGCGGTTTCGGGCTCCCGCGCACCCGGGACCCGTAGTGCCCCAGGCAGGAGTCGAACCTGCGGCCTACCGCTTAGGAGGCGGTCGCTCTGTCCACTGAGCTACTGGGGCGCGGCGGTGGACTTCGCCCCGGAGGGTACCCGCGGCGGCGTGTCGGTTGCCGCGGCGGGGCTGGCGTCGGAGCGCGTCGAGGCGGCGGCCTCGGCGGCCGTCACGTTCAGGGGGAAGTGGCAGGCCGCGAGGTGGCCGGCGGCGTACCCGCTCAGCCGCGGGACCTCGCTGTGGCAGATGTCCTGCGCGCGCGGGCAGCGCGTGTTGAAGACGCAACCCGGCGGCGGATCGACCGGTGACGGCGGCTCCCCGCTGATGACGACGCGGTCGCGGGCGCGGTTCTCGCGCGGGTCGGGGATCGGGATCGCCGACAGCAGCGCGCGCGTGTACGGGTGGATCGGCTTGAGGTAGAGCTCCTCCGACGGCGAGAGCTCCATGATCCGCCCGAGGTACATGACGGCGATCCGGTCGGACACGTGGCGCACGACGGAGAGGTCGTGGGCGACGAAGAGGTAGGTCAGGCCGAGGTCGTCCTGCAGGTCATCGAGCAGGTTGACGATCTGCGCCTGGATCGAGACGTCGAGCGCGCTGACGGGCTCGTCGAGCACGATGAGCTTGGGCTCGAGCGCGAGCGCCCGGGCGATCCCGATGCGCTGGCGCTGGCCGCCGGAGAACTCGTGCGGGAAGCGGCTGAGGTGCTCGCGCTGCAGGCCGACGCGGTCCAGCAGCTCGGCTGAGCGGGCGGCGATCTTCGCCTTGTCGACGCCGTGCAGGGCCAGCGGCGCGCCGATGATCTGGCCGATCCGCTTGCGCGGGTTCAGCGACGCGAACGGGTCCTGGAAGACCATCTGCATCTCGCGGCGCACCGGCTTGAGCTTCTGCCGGCTGGCCTTCGTGATGTCGTTGCCGCGGAAGGTGATCGTGCCGCCGGTCGGATCGAGCAGGCGCATGAGCGTGCGCGACAGCGTCGTCTTGCCGCAGCCCGACTCGCCGACGAGGCCGAGCGTTTCGCCCTCGTGCAGGTGCAGCGTCACGTCGTCGACGGCGTGCACGTTGCCGACGACGCGGTCGATCAGCAGGCCCTTCTTGATCGGGAAGTACTGCTTGAGGTGATCGGCGGCGAGCAGGATGCGGCCCTCGCCGCCCTCCTGCTCGACGGGCGCGGCCTTCGTCGTGGCGCTCACTCCGTCACCCCTCCGGCGACGAGGCCGATCTGGCCCTCCGCCTTGCGCAGCTCGCGCTTGCGCTCGGGCGTCAGCACGCAGCGATCGGTATGCCCGGTCTCGCCCCCGACACGGGGCGCCAGCTCGGGCTTGAGCAGGCAGGCGTCGTGCGCGTGCGGGCAGCGCGGCCGGAAGTGGCAGCCCTGCGGCGGGCGGATCAGCGACGGCGGCAGGCCCGGGATCGACGGCAGCCGCTGCGGGCGCGGGCGATCGACCCGGGTGATCGAGCCCAGCAGGCCCCAGGTGTAGGGATGCTGGGGGTTGTAGAAGACCTCGTCGGTGGTGCCCTGCTCGACGATCCGCCCGGCGTACATGACGGCGATCCGATCGGCGATGTCCGCGACGACGCCGAGGTCGTGCGTGACGAGGATGATGCCGGCGTTCGTTTCCGTGCGCAGCTCCTTGAGGACCTCGAGGATCTGCGCCTGGATCGTGACGTCAAGTGCCGTCGTGGGCTCGTCGGCGATCAGCACCGCGGGCTCACAGGACAGCGCCATCGCGATCATCACGCGCTGGCGCATGCCGCCCGAGAACTCGTGCGGGTAGGAGTCAAAGCGCTCGCGGGCGCGCGGGATGCCGACGCGCTCGAGCAGCGCCACGACCTGGTCGCGCGCCTCACCGTCGGAGACGCTCCGGTGCGCCTGAATCTGCTCGACGATCTGGCGCCCGATCCGGTGCACCGGGTTCAGCGACGTCATCGGGTCCTGGAAGATCATCGCGATCTCCTCGGCGCGGACGGCGCGCAGCTCGTCGTCGCCGGCGGTGACGAGATCCAGGTCGCGCAGCTTCGCCGAGCCCGCGAAGCGGGCGTTGGGCGAGCGCGTCAGCCCCATGAGCGTCATCGCGGTCACGGACTTGCCCGAGCCCGACTCGCCGACGACGGCGAGCACCTCGCCGGCATGCAGCTTGAACGACACCTCGTCGACGGCCTGCACGATCCCCTCTTCGGTGGCGAAGGAGACGTTGAGGTCCTGCACGTCGAGCAGCAGCTCGGAGACGACCACTACGACAGCCGGATCCGCGGGTCGAGCGCCGCATAGACGATGTCGACGAGCGTGTTGAGCAGCACGATGAAGAACGCCCCGAAGAGCGTCACCGCCAGCACCGGCGGAACGTCGAGCTGGCCGACCGACTCGGCGAAGTACTGGCCGACTCCCTGCAGGTCGAAGACCGTCTCGGTGAGGATCGCGCCGCCGCCGAGCACCATCCCGAAGTCCAGCCCCCAGAGCGTCACGATCGGGATCAGCGAGTTGCGCAGGACGTGGTGGATCATCACGCGGCGCTCGCTGAGACCCTTCGCGCGCGCCGTTCGCACGTAGTCGTCGTTGATCGTGTCCAGCACGTTGGAGCGCAGCACGCGCGAGTAGACGCCGATGAACAGCGTCGCGAGCACGCACCACGGCAGGATCATGTGCTTGACCCACTCCCACAGCCCGGCCTCGCCGATCTCCGCGTAGCCGCCGTTGGGAAACAGCGCGAGCTTGAAGCCGAGGTAGTAGCTCGCCAGCGCACCGAGCCAGAACACCGGCATCGAGACGCCGGTCAGCGCGAGCACGGTCACGAGCGTGTCCGAGAAGCGCCCCGCGCGGATCGCCGTGTAGAGCCCCAGCGCGGTGCCCATCGCGAACCACAGCAACGCCGCCCCGATCGCCAGCGCGAAGGTGCGCGGGAGACCGCGCTTGATCTCCTCGACGACGTTGGTCTGGTTGGCGTAGGAGATCAGATCGCCGGTGAAGACCTTCTCCATCGTCGTGGTGTACTGGGTGTAGAGCGGCTGGTCGAAGCCCCACTCCTTCTTGATCGCCGCGATCTGCACGGGCGTGGAGTTCTTGCCCGCCATCCGCACGGCCGGGTCGCCGTTGGGGACGACGTTGAAGATCAGGAACGTCAGCACCGAGACGGCGAACATCACGACGACCATCCCGACGACGCGGCGGGCGATGAAGCGACCCATCAGCGCTCTAGGCGCACCTTGGCGCGCGGGTCGAGGGCGTCGCGCACACCGTCGCCGAAGACGTTGAGCGAGAGCACGGTGAGCACGAGCATGAGGCCGGGGACGATCGTCAGGTGCGGCGCGGTCGACAGCAGGACGACGCCGTCGGAGAGCATCGTGCCCCACGAGGGCGCCGGGGGCTGCACGCCGGCGCCGAGAAACGACAGCGCCGCCTCGTTGAGGATCGCGTTGGCGACGAGCAGCGGGAAGAAGACGAGGATCGTCGACGCGACGTTCGGCAACAGCTCACCGAACATGATCCGCAGCGGCCCCGCACCCTGCGCCCGCGCCGCCTCGACGAACTCCTTCTCGCGCAGCGACAGGACCTGGCCGCGGATCGGCCGGGCGAGATAGACGACGCCGATCGCGCCGATGATGAGCGTTGGAATCCACAGCGAGTCGCCCGAGATCTCCAGCGGACCGACCTTCAGGCCACCGAGCGCGAACGACACGCCGAGCGCCACGCCCAGCAGCGTCGGCGGAAACGCCCACGCGATGTCCAGGCCGCGTGAGATGAACGCGTCGGTCCAGCCGCGGAAGTAGCCCGCGAGCATCCCGAGCGCGACGGCGAGAAACGTCGTGATGAGCGCCGCGATAAGACCGATGAAGAGCGAGTTGCGCGCCCCGTACAGCAGGCGGACGGCCACGTCGCGGCCGTTGGTGTCGGCGCCGAGGAAAAACTTCTTGCCCCACGTCGGGCCGATCGGCACGCCGTCGAACGTCACGACCTGCTCGGACTTGCCGTTGACGACGATCGTGTCGGAGAGATGGTTCCTGGCCGGCGTGGTGTCGGCGACCTGCGCCCACAGCGGAGCGGCGAGCGCGAGCGCGACGAGGACGAAGAACAGCGCGCCGAAGATCAGCGCGGCCTTGTTGCGCCTGAGCCTGCGTACCGCCAGCTCCCACGGGCTGAGGCCGGGTGCGGAAGCGTCCCCGGCCTGTCTCCCGGCGCTCAGGACGGGGGACAGGTCGGGCTGAACCGACGAATCGGCGATCGACATCTGCGCTCAGGCCACGCTAGTCACGGAGATGTCGGTCGCCGCCCTTCACGAGCTACTTCAGGCAGAGGTTCGTGAAGTCGAGGTTGTATACGGGGTGCCACACGGTGCAGTCCTCGAAGTTCATGCGCTCCGAGTAGAACACCGTCAGCTTGCGATGGCCGTAGGGCACGACGTGCGCGCCCTCCACGAGCAGCTTGTCCGCCCGCGCGTACTCGCCCGCGACGGCATCGATGTCGGCGTTTTCGTCGGCGTCGTTGAAGATCTTGTTGATCGCCGGGACGTTGACGTTGCCGAAGTTCTGGTTGTTCGTGGCCTGGATCGTCTTGCCATCCACGAGGAAGAAGAAGTTCCCCGGGTGCGGGAAGTCCTGGAACCAGTTGGCGAAACCCGCCTGCGCCCTCGTCTTCTGGTTGCCGACCGTGGTGAAGTAGACCGATGCCTCGACGATCCGCGGCTTGGCCTTCAGACCGATCTCGTTGAGCACGTCGGACAGGTACTCCGTCAGGGACTTGGACTCCGGCTCGTCGTTGCCGAACACCGTCACCGCGTCACCGGCGACGCCGGCCTGCTTGATGAGCGCCTTGGCCTTCGCCACATCCGGCGCGGCCGTGGGATCGCCCCACGGGCACGGATCGATCTTCTCGTAGCCCTGCATGCCGGGCGGCAGGAAGTTGCAGCCGGGCTCCAGCAGGCCGCCGAAGAGGCGTGCGAGGGAGCGCTTGTCGACCGCGTAGTTGACGGCCTGGCGCACCTCTGGCTTGTCGAAAGGAGCGACCCTGTGGTTGAGGAAGTAGTAGTACGTCGAGTTCGTGACGAACTCCTTGTAGCGCTTGTCGGTGTACTGCGCGCGGACGTCGCGCAGCTGGTCGGGCGCCGGCGGGTCGTTCATGTAGTCGATCTTGTTCTGGATCGTGTCCTGCGTCTGGCGGCGCCGGTTCTTGATGACCTGGACGTCGATCGTGTCGAGCTTGCCCACCTGCTGGTCGGGGACGTTGAAGCTGGGCACCTTGACGAGGTTGTAGCCGCGGTTGATGCGCACGTTCTCGAACTTGTAGGGACCGACGCCGGGCGGCGGATCCTTGGTCAGGTTCTGAAACGGCGTGTCGCCGGGAACGAGCGACGCGAAGACCATGGTGAGGATGTAGGGAAAGCGGCCGTCGGGCTTGACGAGGTCGATCGTGATGTCGCCCGTCGCGTTGTCGGTCACGATGCCGGGGATGTCCGCCCGCGCTTTGCCGTCCTTGATGTACTTCTCGGCGCCGACGATGCCCGAGTAGAACGGGGCGCCGCCGGACTCGAGGTTGAGCACGCGCTTGATCGCGTGCTCGAAGTCCGAGGCCTTGACGGCGGAGCCGTCGGAGTACTTCAGGCCGTTGCGCAGCTTGAGCTTGTAGGTCTTGCCGTCCGCGGAGATGTCGGGCATGTCCTCGGCGAGACCGGGGACGACGGTCGCGCCGTCGGCGCCGGCTGCGTGCTTGTAGGTCAGCAGCGGCGTGTAGACCGTCCAGAGGGATTGCCAGGCCTCCTGCGTGTACGACAGCGCCGGATCGAGGTAGTCCGGAAACGACGTGTAGGCGGTGGTGATCTTGCCGCCCGTCTTGCCACCCACCTCTGAGGCTGCCATGCCGCCGTCGTTCGAGGTGCCGCCGCCGTCGTTGTCGTCACCACCGCATGCAGCAAGCCCGAACATGGCTGCGCACGCGAACGAGAGGCACAACACGCCTCTGAGGGTCCTTGACATTGGTTTGCTTCCTCCTGAAACAGGCCCCCGCGCCTACGCGGAGGCGGTTGGGCTGCCTCTACCCGTAACCGGCGCGCTAAGCGTACTCCTCATGCTCCGGCGGGTGCTTGAAATGCACACTAACGTTCAGTTGCTGATGGACGCGCCGCTTCCTGGCCTTCAGTCCAGGTATTCGACGACATTCTCGACGGGCGCGCGCTCGGGCACGCGCGGCTGCTGTCGCGGATGGCCCAGCTGCAACAGCCCCACGACGCGCTCGTGGTCGGGTACGCCGAGCGCGTCGCGCCCCTGCGCCGTCCGCAGGATCTCGGGGGTGCGCCAGTAGCCGGCGAGCCCGCGCCCGTGCGCGGCGAGCAGGACCACGTAGGCCGCCACGCCGGTGGCGAGCATGTCCTCCACGTCGACCACGGGGTCGCCCGACTGCGTCGCGGTGACCAGGACGAGGGTCGGCGCGCGGTCGAGCTTCGCCGCGGCGACCGGGTCGTCGCTGGCACGCTTGAGCCGCTGCAGCGCGTGTGGTCCGATGACGCGGAAGCGCCAGGGGTTCGTGAGCTGGTGATTCGGCGCCCAGCGCGCGAGCTCGAAGAGCTCGTCGAGCGTCTCGCGGTCCAGCGGCTCGGGGCCGCAGGCCTTGTGCGTGCGGCGAGTGCGAATCGCCTGCTCGAGATCCACGCCGCTAGGCCTCGTCCGCCGGGTCCTCGTCCTCGTCGTCATCGTCGTCCTCATAGAGCGATTCGCGTGCGAGCTCGGTCCCCTTGGCGTCGAAGAGGGCGCAGTCCAGCGTGTCGCCGCGGTAGCCGTCGGGCGCCAGCAGCGTGAAGCGCTCCTCGACGAGCGTGCACTGATCGACGGTCAGGCCGGCGAGCTCGCCGGTGACGACCGCGCCGCCCGCCACCAGGGGGCGGCCCCACACGAGCGTCATCGAGGCCGTCCTGCCGGCCTCGCCGCGCCAGCTGCCGACGACCTCGTCGCAGAGGTCGAGCTTCCAGTCGGGGTTGGCCTCGGCGGTGTCTGCCGTGTAGTCGGCGACGGCATCGAACTCGGTCGGCTCGCGCTCCTCGCTCGCGGGCCGGAACGAGACGTAGCCGAACAGCTCAAAGCCGTTGGACGTCATCGCGGTGGCGGGCACGAAGGTGCGCCCGTGCCACGTGCGGTCGGGATAGAACGCGATCTCGCCGGGATCGCCGAGATCGTCCTCGCCCGGCTCGATCGCGTCGCAGGCGCCGAGAAAGTGGCGCTCGAGCGTCGCCGCCCAGCGTCCGTAGGGCAGCGGTTCCTGCGGCGGTTCGGCGACGAAGCGCGGAACGAGGCGGGGCTCGACTGGCATCGTCCGCAGTCTATGCATGCGATGGGCGCGCTCGCGCTGCGGCGCCGACGCGCGATCCGGCCGTGCGGGAGCCGCGGCAGGGTCAATCGTAGAAGGCATTTCTGTAAGCGCGGATTAACTCTCCAGCAGGAGTGTCACCGGACCGTCGTTGACCAGTTCGACTTCCATGGCGGCGCCGAAGACCCCGCCGGCGGCGCCCAGCTGCGCGCGGAAGTCCTCGTACAGCGGCTCGGCGACCGTGCCCGGCGCGGCGGCGACATAGGACGGGCGGTTGCCCTTGCGGGTGTCGCCGTAGAGCGTGAACTGGCTGACGACGAGCACCTCGCGCTCGCCGAGCGGCTCGTTCATCCTGCCGTCGGCGTCGGGGAAGACGCGCAGCGCGCGGACCTTCCGCGCCAGGGCGGCGGCCGCCGCCGCGTCGTCTGTATGGGTGATGCCGAGCAGGACGAGCAGCCCGGGACCGATCTGCGACACGACGGCGCCGTCGACGCGCACGCTGGCGCGCCTGACGCGCTGGACCAGGGCACGCACGGCCGGCGCGCCGCTCGTCAGCCGAAGAAGACCTGCGCCGTCGCGTAGAGCTCGGGATCGAGCAGCTTGGGCTCGCTGAGCGCCTCCTCGAGCGCGACGAGCGCGATCGCGGTGCCGTGCAGGGCGACCATCTTGCCGAAGTCGCCGTTGGACGCCGCGTCGATCGCCGCCACGCCGAAGCGCGTGCCGAGCACGCGATCGAACGCCACCGGCGAGCCGCCGCGCTGGATGTGGCCGAGCACGGTCGCGCGGCTCTCGTAGCCCGTGCGCTGCTCGATCTCCTTCTCCAGCTCGAAGGCGATCCCGCCGAGGCGGACATGGCCGAAGGAGTCCGTCGTGTCGGTGGCGGTCGCCGCCGCGCCGCCGTCCGCGCGCGTGGCGCCCTCGGCGACGACGACGATCGAGAACGTCCTGCCCGTCGTCTCGTGGCGGTGGCGGATGTGCTCGCAGACCTCCTCGACGTCGAACGGGCGCTCGGGCACGAGGATCACGTCGGCGCCGCCGGCCATGCCCGACCAGGTCGCGATCCAGCCCGCGTCGCGCCCCATGACCTCGCAGACGATCACGCGGTCGTGCGACTCCGCGGTCGAGTGCAGCCGGTCGATCGCCTCCGTCGCGATCTGCACGGCGGTCTGAAATCCGAACGTGAAATCCGTCGCGCTGAGGTCGTTGTCGATCGTCTTGGGCACGCCGACGGTCGGAAAGCCGGCCGCGTAGAGCTTGCGCGCGACGCCGAGCGTGTCGTCGCCGCCGATCGGGATCAGCACGTCGATGCCGCGCTCCTTCAGCGACGCGAGCACCCGCGCCTCGCCGTCCTCGGTCTTGTAGACGTTCGTGCGCGACGTCCCGAGGATCGTGCCGCCCTTGTGCAGGATGCCGCTCGTGTTCTCGCGCGTCAGCTCGATCGCGTCGTTCTCGAGCACGCCCTTCCAGCCCCTGCGAAAGCCGAAGATCTCGTGGCCATAGTGGTCGATGCCCTTGCGGACGATTCCGCGGATGACGGGATTGAGGCCGGGGCAGTCGCCGCCCCCTGTCAGAAGTCCGATGCGTGCCATGCGCGCCATCCTGCCACGCGGGTGCGGTCAGCCGTCGGCACCTCCGTGGTCCGATCGCGCCAGCGCGCGGCGCGCGCGCATGTGCGGCAGCGGGTCCAGCGGGTGGCGCACGACACGCTTCGCGAGCGCCAACGGGACGAGCCGCGTGAAGAACGGGCCGACGTCGAACGCGCCGCGCACGGCCTTGACATAGGCGCGCGGCAGGCCAGGGTGGATGAGCCCCTGGCTGACGTCGACGAGATCCGCGCGCCGGAACGCCTCGACGAGCGGGGCGTGCGCGCCGCGATAGGGCGTCACGCGGTGATGCTCGGCGATGATCAGGGCGAGCTCGTCCGACCAGGCGGCGCGGCCGGTCTTCGCCAGCCAGGCGTCCTGCGCCCTGATCGACGGCGCGAGGTAGTCCAGCGACCGGAACGCCTCGAGGTCGTGGAAGGCGCCGGCGATCGCGAGCTTGTCGTCGCGCTCGGCGCTGTCGGGCGCGATCGCGCGCGCGAAGTTCAGGACGCGGTACACGTGGCCGCGGTAGCCGCTCCAGCCCGCCTCGTCCTCGCCTGCGCGGTCGTGATGCTCGGCAAGGATCTGCTCGACGAGCCCGTGCTCGCGGATCAGCTCTGGCACGGGACCGATGTTCGCATCAGGTGAGTGCCGCCGCAACGAGCGCGCCGCCGAGTCCGAGCGCCGTCGACCAGGCGAATCGACCGCGCCCGCGCCTCGGCTGCCCTACGCGTCGCGCAGCTCGGCCGCCGCCACCTCCGGCGCGACCGTGTTGAGGTGCACGCCCGTCCCGAGCTCGAGCCCCGCCTCCGCGGTCAGCCGCGGGACGATGTCGATCCGCCAGCAGAAGCGGTCCGCATCGCGCGGCGCCGTCCGGACCCAAAGGTTCAGCGGCGGGCTCGCGCCGAAGCGCCGCCGCAGGCGCGACAGCCCGTCGTGCAGCAGCGCGGCGCCACTGGCGCCGTCGTCCTCGAAGCGCTCACGGCGGCGGCGTGGCGTGAGCATCAGCGCGTACTCGTGGCGCGAGGCGTAGGGGCAGGTCAGCACGGCCTCGTCGTCGATCGCGACGACGCGGTCGCGGCGGCGGACCTCCTCCTGGACGAGGTCCTCGATCAGGTTGGCGCCCATCGTGCGCACCGCGTGGGCACCGAAGCGCTCGCGCTCGCGTGCGACGATCGCCGGCACGAAGCGCAGCGCGAACAGCTGGGCGTGGGTGTGCGGCTGCGTGGCGCCGGCCTCGACGCGCTCGTTGACGCAGACGTGGACGTAGGCGGCGCCCTGCTGCGCACGCATGCGCTCGCGCCAGACCTCGACCGCCACCCGGACCTGCTCGGCCGACAGCTCGGCCATCGAGCAGACCGGCGCCGGGCTGTTGACGATCAGCTCATGCGCCCCGTGCGCCGGCAGCGCGGTGAAGAGCTCCGGATGCTGTTCTGGCGGCGGCTCCGGCGCATCGGGCCGAAGCGCCGGGTAGCGATTGGGCACCACGCGCACCGTCCAGCCGGGGCCGTTGGCCACGCCGCCGGCGGGGCGCAGGGCGTGGAGCTCGGGCGGCGTCTGGTCCTCGTTGCCCTCGGCGAACGGGTCGGTGGCGGGATCGATCGGCTCGGGTGGGGCGACGGTCAGCTCCCCGCCCGGCCGCTGCGCCCGCTCGGTCGCGACGATCGCGCGCAGGCCGGTCAACGGGTCGATGCGGACCTCGGGCATCGTCAGGGCCCGGCGGCACCCAGCGCGTAGCGCTCGATATCGGCCGAAAGCTGAGCCTCGTCCGCGTACGGACCCTGGTGGACGACGCGCTTGCCGCGCCCGTCGTAGAACGCCGTCGCGGGCAGCCCGACGGCGTCGTACTGGCCCGTGATCGCCTGGCGCGGATCCTCGATCGACGGATAGGGCATCGGGAAGCGCGCGCTGAGCCGGCGCGCGCCGGCGCGATTGTCACCGGAGTTCACGCCGAGGAAGGCGACCTGCTTGCCGAACTTCAGCGCCTGGCGCTGGAAGATCGGCAGCTCGGAGATGCACGGGCCGCACCACGACGCCCAGAGGTTCACGACGACTGGGTACCCGCGCAGCGCCTGCAGCCTCGCGTCAAGCGCCGCGGCGCCGCCAGGCTGGAGCTCGTTCACGCGCCGTCGCAGCGCGGCAAGCTCGGGCGGAGTGCCCGGCAGTGGGCGTGAGACCTCCGCCAGCGACAGCGGGCGCAGCGCGCGGCTCGGTGGCGCGCTGTCGCTGTCGCGCGCCTGCAGGATGCCGACGACGACAGCCGCCGCGACCGCGAACACGCCAAGCGCGATGATCGCCTTGCCCATGACGCTAGGGTCGCAGAACGGGCGCAGGCCGTATGAGGTTCGGCGTCCATTCGCTATCCTGCGTGGTACGCGGGTACCGAGGGGTTGTACGCCCGTAACGTCTCACCCCGCAACCGGGTTTCCCCCGGGCACCTGGATCGCGAAGGCTCTGCACGCGATCCACCTCACGTTCGAGCAGGAAGCCGATCTTGGCTGATCCCACCCCAGTGGCCATCGCGGCCACGTCCGTTCCCAATCCCTCCGACATCAAGCGCGCGGAGAAGTTCACCCGCGAAGCATTCGTGCACGCGGGTGAGACGACCGAGGGCGCGCTCGGACCCGGCACCGCACGGCGCCGGGCGCTCGAAGCTGCCCTGCTCGAGATCGACGCCGGCGCCAAGGTCCCGTCCACCGACTGGCGCCGCCGCTACTCGCTCATGCTGGGCCTGGAGCGCGTGCTGTCCGACGACGAGCCCAAGCTCGCCGACGGCACGTCGCTGAACCCCCACCAGGTCGACGCGCTGTCGGGCACGCTGACGGCGCTGCTCGCCGACGCGCAGCGCCAGAACGGCAACGGTGCGTCACCGACCGCCGCCCCCGTGCTCGTCGACGACGACGACGACGATGACGACGAGGACTTCGCCGAGCCCACCGCCGACGCCGCCACGGACGACGACGACGATGACGACGAGCCCGAGGTCATCGAGCCGCTGGACTTCGAGGTCGACATCGACATCGGCGACGACGATGACGACGACGACGCCGAGGAGGAGCCCGACGAGGATGCACCGGAGGGCGCCCTCGACGAGGACCAGCTCGAGGAACAGCCCGACGATCCCAACGCCCACAAGCGCTTCTGGTTCGAGCACGCGACCGGCGCCGGCAAGACGGTGGCGGCGATGGGCTTCGTCGACGCGTCGCGCACCGGCGGCATCCTGATCCTCACCCACCGCCGCAACCTCGTCGACCAGTTCCACGGCGAGCTGAAGGACCGCGGCTACGCCAAGCGCGTCACGCCGGCGCTGCTGAAGGGCCAGGACGCGGCCAACGGTCCCGTCACCGTCGAGACGTACCAGTGGTTCGTGCGCAACGCGGGCAACATCTCGCCCGCCTACTCGATCGTCATCTGCGACGAGGCCCACACCGCGCTGGGCGAGAAGACGAGCGCCGCGATCCGCGAGTGGTCGGGTCCGATCTTCATCGGCATGACCGCGACCGGCGCGCTGATCGCACGCCACGTCACCGACCTCTTCCCGACGCAGACCTCGCGCTTCGATCTCGCGCAGGCCGCCCGCCGCGGCGTCATCGCGCCGCTGCGCTGCGTGCGCATCCCGCCCGGTCCTGGGGTGCGGACGATCGCCAAGGTGCCGCTGCGCCGCGGCGAGGTCGACGTCGAGTTCGACCAGGAGATGCTCGCCGAGCTGCTCGACCAGGCGCCGTTCAACTACGCCGTCGCCGACCTCTACAAGGTCCGCTTCAACGGCGTGCCGGGTGTCGTGTACGCCGCCGGCGTGCGCCACGCCTACAACGTCGCCGCGGCGTTCCGCGAGCAAGGCATGAAGGCGATGGCGGTCTCCGGCGAGACGAAGAAGCGCGAGCTCGCCGAGATCCTCGCCAGTTACGAGCGCGGCGACATCGACGTGCTCGTCAACGCGCAGCTGCTCGCCGAGGGCTGGAACTCGCCGCGCGCGACGGTCTGCATGCACCTTGCGCCGACCGCCTCCAAGCGCATCTACCAGCAGCGCGTCGGCCGCGTCACGCGCCGCCATCCGGGCAAGGAGGCCGGCATCGTCGTCGACTTCGTCGCTCCCGACACGAAGAACGACGAGGCCGTCGTCACGCTGCACTCGCTGCTGGACCGCGACGTCTACCGTGGCGGCGCGATCGTCGTCGGCCCGGTGCGCCGGGGCCGCGGCCGGCGCGTGCGCGTCGAGCGCCGCGTGCTGCCGGTGACCTCCGACGAGGATCGCCGGATCGAGGTCTTCGAGCGCGAGCTGTGGCGGATCGCCGTCGAGCACCTGCCCTACGGCGAGCAGATCCAGTGGGCCGCGCTGGCCGGTGCGCGGGTCGCGCCCAGCGGCTGGCGCCGCGCGCGGGCGATGCTGCACTTCGACCGTGGCGGCGAGTTCAAGCGCGCCTTCCTGCTGACCGCCGTGCAGCGCAACAAGAACCCGCAGCTGCGCATCCGCGCGCTGCAGGAGATCGCGACCTCACGCGACGGGGAGGCGTTCGACACCGCGATCGACGTGATCGGCACCTGGACGCGCGAGGAGCGGCGCGAGGGCACGAAGGTCATGCTGCTCGCCCTCGCCGAGAAGCGCATCGGCCGCCGCGACCAGGCCAACGCCTGGATCTGGCGGCTGGCCTCCTACACGCGCGACGTGCACGAGGAGTACGCCGTGCAGCGCTGGCCGGAGACCAAGCGCCTGCTCGGGCTGCTCGTGAACTCCAGCGGCGCCGCGCACGCCCGCAATGCCCGCCGGCTCGTGCATGCCGCCCGCAAGCAGGACCGGCGACTGAGCGCAGCGTTGCTCGCCGCCGCGATCGCCCACACGCCCGAGGGCGAGGAGATCCTGCGCGGCGCCCGCACGCGCCTGGCACGCAAGCCCAGCGCGCTGTCACGCGAGCTGCTGCGCAACTTCCCCAAGAGCCGCGGCCGGCGCGGCAACCGCCGCCGGCGCAAGAAGGGCGGCGGCGCGGAGGGCGCGGAGGGCGCCGAGGCGGTCGCCGTCGTCACCGCCCAGGACGGATCGGGCGGCGAGGCGTCGTCCGGCGGCCAGGATGGACGCGACTCCGGCGCCTCCGCTGGGCGCCAGCGCTCGCGTCGGTCGCGCAACGGCCGCTCCGCGCACCGCGATTCCGATCCGTCGCGCGGCACCGCTGAGACGAGCGAGCCCGCGTCCGCTGACGAAGCGGCGGCGCAAGCCGCGTCGGCGCAGGACGCCGAGGTCCCCGCACGCCCCGCGACCTCACGCCGCTCGCGAGCGCGGCGCAAGCCCGACAAGCCTGTCGACGACGCCGCCGCGGTCGAGGCGATCGCCGATGCGGCGGCCACGCTGCTCGCTGCGCGCGGGCCCAAGCAGGAGGCCGTCTCCGACGAGCCGGCGCCGAAGCCCAGGCGCCGTCGCGCCCCGGCCCGCAAGGACGCGCCGCCAGACGTCCCCGAGGCGACGCCCGCCGACGCGACGCAGTCCGCGCCCGCCAACGAAACGCCCAAGCCCAAGCGCCGCCGCGCGCCGGCCAAGACTGCCGCGAAGGCCGCGGCGGACGCCGCCGACGAGGGCGCGCCCGCGCCCGCTTCGCTGGAGGACGCCAAGCCCAAGCGCCGCCGCGCGCCCGCGCGCAGCAAGAGCACGAAGGCAGCCGAGGCCGCCGCCGACGACGGGTCCGAGCCCGAGTCGCTCGACGACGGCGTCGAGTCCGCCGCCTGAGGCCTGCGGCGGGGGCGGACGATGGCGGATCGTGCTCGGATAGCGAGCACGGGTGCCACGGCTCAGCGGCTCAGCGGCGCAGCACCACGGCAAGCCCGGCGGTGAGCGCGAGCCCGAGCGCCGCGATCCCGGCACCGGCGGCGATCGCCGTCGGATGCTCCAGCGCGCTGAGCGCCAGCTCCGGCGCGCGCACGACCGCCACCACGCCGGCGCAGGCCACCAGCAGCGTCGCCGCCGCGGCGAGCGCG
>Ga0136615_10000044_pt1 | contig 42471 bp, 38 predicted proteins | sample AntDrymUQ2882206_2_FD_106647 | JGI IMG/M metagenome (GOLD analysis project Ga0136615, IMG submission 106647) | Polar desert sand microbial communities from Dry Valleys, Antarctica - metaG UQ288 (22.06) | ecosystem: Environmental > Terrestrial > Soil > Desert | place: Antarctica: Dry Valley... | reverse complement strand
CTCGAGCGTCTCCCGGTTGTAGCGGCTCCCGCCGCACTGCTCGCACGGGACGTAGACGTCGGGCAGGAAGTGCATCTCGATCTTGATCTGGCCGTCGCCGCGGCAGACCTCGCAGCGCCCGCCTTTGACGTTGAAGGAGAAGCGACCCGGCTTGTAGCCGCGGGCGCGCGCCTCCTGTGTGCGCGAGAAGAGGTCGCGGATCGAGTCGAAGACGCCGGTGTAGGTGGCCGGGTTCGAGCGCGGGGTGCGGCCGATCGGCGACTGGTCGATCGAGATGATCTTGTCGATCTGCTCGAGGCCGCCCAGGCGCCGATGCGCGCCCGGCCGCAGCTTCGCCCGGTGCAGGCGGTTGGCCACCGCTCGGTAGAGCACCTCGTTGACCAGCGTCGACTTGCCGGAACCGGACACCCCGGTCACGCAGCAGAGCACGCCCAGGGGCAGGGTCACGTCGACGTCCTGGAGGTTGTGCTGGGTCGCGCCGACGATCTCGACGTGCCCGCTCGGCTCCCTCCGCCGCCGCGGGACCGGGATCATCCGCTCGCCGGCCAGGAACTGCCCCGTCAGTGACGACTCGACCGCCATCACCTCGTCCGGCGTCCCTTCCGCCACCACGTAGCCGCCGTGCTCGCCGGCGCCCGGGCCGAGGTCGACGATGTGATCGGCCGCGCGCATGGTGCCTTCGTCGTGCTCGACCACGATCACCGTGTTGCCGAGATCGCGCAGCCGCTGGAGGGTGGCGATGAGACGCGCGTTGTCGCGCTGGTGGAGGCCGATCGAGGGCTCGTCGAGGATGTAGAGCACCCCCACGAGGCTCGACCCGATCTGGGTCGCGAGGCGAATCCGCTGCGCCTCTCCTCCCGAGAGCGTGGCCGCGGCCCGCTCCAGCGACAGGTAGCCGACGCCGACGTTGTCGAGGAAGCGCAGGCGCTCCTCGATCTCCCGCAGCACGAGCCGGGCGATCTGGCGCTCGGTCTCGGCCAGCTCCAGCGCCGCGAACCACTCGAGCGTGCGGCGCGCCGACATCCGCGTGAGCTCGTGGATCCCGAGCCCGCCCACCCGGACCGCGAGGCTCTCAGGACGCAGCCGCGCGCCGTGGCACTCGGGGCAAGGGCGCACCGACATGTACTCCTCGATCTTCTCGCGCGAGTACTCGGAGTCGGTCTCGCGGTAGCGGCGCTGGAGGTTGGGCAGAATGCCCTCGAAGGTGGTCATGTAGGACCGGCGCCGCCCGTAGCGGTTGCGGTAGGAGATGTAGAGGCGGTCGCCGTTGGTCCCGTGCAGGAAGCAGTCGCGGGCGTCGTCGGGCAGCCCCTCCCAGGGTGTCTCGAGGTCGATCTCGTAGCGCTCGGCGATCGCCTGGGTCATTTGCTCGTAGTAGTTCGAGGCCGAGGTGGACCACGGCAGCAGCGCGCCCTCGGCCAGCGTCAGGGTCGGGTCGGGCACGACCAGCTCCGGGTCGATCTCCATCTGGGAGCCGAGGCCGGTGCACCGCGGGCAGGCGCCGTGCGGGGAGTTGAAGGAGAACATCCGCGGCTCGAGCTCCGGCATGCTCGTGCCGCAGGAGAGGCACGCGAAGCGCTCCGAGTAGGTCCGAATATCCCCATTCGAGGCCGCATCCCCGTCTGCGACCAGCTCGATCTCGACCATGCCGTCGGCCAGGGCGACCGCCGTGTCGATCGAGTCCGCCAGGCGGCGGCGCAGGTCCGGCCGCATGACCAGCCGGTCCACGACCACGGCGATGTCGTGGCGGTACTTCTTGTCGAGCTCGATCGGCTCCTCGAGGCGCCGGACCTTCCCGTCGACCTTGACGCGCGTGAAGCCCTCGGCCCGCAGCTCCTCGAGCTGGCGCCCGTACTCGCCCTTGCGCCCGCGCACGATCGGCGCGAGCACCATGAAGCGGGTGCCCTCGTCGAGCATCATCATTTGATCCACGATCTGCTCGGCCGACTGAGCGGCGATCGCGGCGCCGCAGCGGTGACAGTGCGGGCGCCCGATCCGAGCCCACAGAAGCCGCAGGTAGTCGTAGATCTCGGTGACCGTCCCGACCGTGGAGCGCGGGTTGCGGGAAGTCGTCTTCTGGTCGATCGAGATCGCCGGCGAGAGCCCCTCGATCGAGTCGACGTCGGGCTTGTCCATCTGCCCCAGGAACTGCCGTGCGTAGGCGGACAGCGACTCGACGTAGCGCCGCTGGCCCTCGGCGTAGATCGTGTCGAACGCGAGCGACGACTTGCCCGAGCCCGAGAGCCCCGTGATGACGATCAGGGCGTCGCGGGGGAGGCTCAGGTGGAGGTCGCGGAGGTTGTGCTCGCGCGCCCCCGAGACGACTAGTTGGCCGCTGATCGCCACATGCCCAAGTCTAGGCTCGGGGTCGGCCGAACCGGTGTTCGGCGCCGGCGGGAGTTTGCGCACGTCGCGGTGCGCGCCCGGTCCGAGCTCCGGGGCCGGTCAGCTTCCGACGCGCGAATAGACCTCGTCGAGCACCGCGTCCTGGTCCTCGAGGTTGAAGTTCTCGGACAGGTAGCGGGCGGTCTCGTCGCGCGGGGTGCCGTTGAGAGCCATATTGAGCGCGATCAGCCGCGCGCCCTCCGAGCCCGCGATCGCACGGCCGTGCTCGGCGGACTCCGGCTCTTCGACTGTGCTGGGCTCGTCCCCGACGGTCGCCGGCTCGTCCTCGAGCGTCGCGGGCTCGTCGCCGAGGGTTGCGGGCTCGTCCACCAGCGTCGGCTGGTCGACCGCCGGCAGCTCGGACTCGTCGAGCGGCTCGGGCTCCGGCTCCAGCTCCACGGCGTCCACCTCGCTGGCCGCGGGCGCCGCCCCGAGGTCGCCCTCGTGCTCCGCGGCCGACTCGTCGGGATCGGTCGCGAACTCGTCGGGCGCCTCCTCGACCGGGAGCTGCTCGTCCTGCTCGCCGGCCACGTCGGGCTCGGGCGCGGCGACGGCCGCTGCCTCGCCGACCGCACCGGCGGTCGCGGGGCCGGTGCCGCCGCTCGCGTGCGCCTCCCGCAACGCCGGCAGCTCGGCGCGGATCTGCTCGAGGTCGCCGCTCAGGGACTCCGCGTTCGTCCTCAGCCGGCCGACGAGCGAGGTCGTCTCGCCGCGGAGGTTCTCGAGCAGGCCCTCGAGCTCGGAGTCGGCACCGCGGGCGCGTTCGAGCATCTGGTCGGCGATCGCCTGCACGTGCTCGACGTGCGAGCCGGCCTCCGCCTGCGCGCGCTCACGGGCCTCCCTGGAGGCCGTGTCGGCCTCCTCGCGCACTCTGCGGGCGTGCAGCTCCGCTTGGTCGCGCACCTGGCTCGCCTCGGTGGCGGTTTCCTCGGTCACGCGGCGCGCCTCGTCGTCCGCTTGCTGCTGGATCTGCGCCGCGCTCGTCTCCGCGGCTTCGACGATCCCGCGGATCTGCTCGGCCGCGCTGCCCGCGAGGCTCGGGCGGCTCTCCTGCTCCTGCGCCTGCTGCTGCTGGAGCCGGGTCACCTCGTCGGCGACCTGCCGTAGGTGCGCGTCGACCTCGTCAGGGTCATAGCCACGGCGCGCCGCCGTGAAGTCTCTCCGCTCGATGAGGTCACGGTCCATCTGGCTGGGGCTCCTTCGTCGTTTTGCCTCCCAAAGTGCGGGCAAGCGTACCGGAGCGACTGCGGAGGAGCCGCCGCCGCGCGCCATCGGCCGGGGTGAGGGAGCGCCTACGTTGCTTCGATCTGATCGAGCTCGCGGCGCAAGGACTTGAGCTCGTCGCGCAGCTTGGCCGCGTACTCGAACCGCAGCTCCTCCGCGGCGGCGAGCATCTCCTCCTCGAGCTCGACCATCGTCCGCGCGATCTCCTCGGCGGACATGCCCTCCTCCGCGGCTGAGCGCGTGCGGCGGTCCCTGGTGGGCACCTTCGACTCGAGCGCCAAGAAGTCGGAGATGTCCGAGATCCCCTTGCGCACGGTCTCGGGCGTGATCCCGCGCTCCTCGTTGTAGGCGACCTGGATCGCGCGCCGGCGGTCCGTCTCGTCGATCGCCCGGTGCATCGCGGCGGACCTCTGGTCCGCGTACATGATCACGCGTCCGCGCACGTTGCGAGCCGCGCGCCCGATCGTCTGGATCAGTGACGTCTCTCCACGCAGGAAGCCCTCCTTGTCCGCGTCCACGATCGCAACCAGCGAGACCTCCGGTAGGTCGAGGCCCTCGCGCAGCAGGTTCACGCCGACGAGCACGTCGAACTCGCCGAGGCGCAGGTCGCGGATGATCTGAATGCGCTCGAGCGTGTCCACCTCCGAGTGCAGGTAGCGCACGCGGAAGCCGTACTCCATCAGGTAGTCGGTCAGGTCCTCGGCCATCTTCTTCGTCAGCGTGGTCACAAGGGCACGCTCGCCGGCCTCGGCGCGGCCGCGAACCTCGTTCATGAGGTCGTCGATCTGGTTCTTCGTCTCGCGGACCTCGACCTCGGGGTCCACGACGCCGGTCGGGCGGACGATCTGCTCGACGATCCGCGACGAGTGGCCGCGCTCGAAGTCGCCCGGCGTGGCCGACACCATCACGATCTGGCCGGTGACGTCCAGGAACTCCTCGAACCGCTGGGGGCGGTTGTCGAGCGCGCTGGGCAGCCGGAAGCCGTATTCCACGAGCGTCTGCTTGCGCGAGCGGTCGCCCTCGTACATCCCGCCGATCTGGGGCACGGTCTGGTGCGACTCGTCGATGAAGCAGACCATGTCGTCGGGGAAGAAGTCGAGCAGGCAGAAGGGGCGCTCCCCGGGCGCGCGGTCGTCCAGGATCCGCGAGTAGTTCTCGATCCCGCTGCAGAAGCCGAGCTCGCGCAGCATCTCCATGTCGAACTGCGTGCGCTGGCGCAGGCGGTGGGACTCGAGCAGCTTGCCCTCCGCCTCGAGCTCCTTGGTGCGCTGCTCGAGCTCGTCGCGGATCTCGCCGACCGCGCGCTCGATCGTCTCGCGATCGGTGGCGTAGTGGGTAGCGGGCCAGACGGCGGCGTACTCGAGGTCGGCGTAGACCTCGCCGGTCAGCGGGTCGAAGTGCTGGACGGCCTCGATCTCGTCGCCGAAGAAGACCGCCCTGTACGCGCTCTCGGCGTAGGCCGGGAAGACCTCGAGCGTCTCGCCGCGCACGCGAAACGTTCCCCGCGCGAGCGCCTGGTCGTTGCGCGAGTACTGGATGTCGACGAGCTTGCGCAGCACTCCGTCGCGGTCGACCATGTCGCCGCGCTTGAGCATCAGCATCATGCGGTCGTACTTCTCGGGCGAGCCGAGGCCGAAGATGCACGACACGCTGGCCACGACGATGGTGTCGCGGCGGCCGAGCAGCGCCGCGGTGGCGGCGTGGCGCAGGCGCTCGATCTCGTCGTTGATCGAGGAGTCCTTCTCGATGTAGAGGTCCTGCGACGGGACGTAGGCCTCGGGCTGGTAGTAGTCGTAGTAGGAGACGAAGTACTCGACTGCGTTATCCGGGAAGAACTCTCGGAACTCGTTGCAGAGCTGCGCGGCGAGCGTCTTGTTGTGTGCGATCACGAGCGCCGGGCGCTGGACGCGCTCAATGGCGAATGCCATCGTCGCGGTCTTCCCCGATCCGGTCACGCCGAGCAGCGTCTGGAAGCGCTCGCCCGCGTCGAGGCCCGCGGCGAGCTGGTCGCGCGCCTCGGGCTGGTCGGCGACGGGCGTGTAGGCCGGGTTCAGACGGAAGTCGGGCACCGGGTCGAAGCTAGCAGTGCCCGCCGTCGTCGCGGCGCCGCCGGATGGTGCGCGTTACCGGGCGGCGAACCGGCGCGACGATCGACGCTCACTTCCCGCCCACGAGCCCGTAGGGCGTTCGCCGTAACTGAGCACCTGCGACTCCGCTCCCCGGAGCGCGCGGATCTCAGAGCCCGAGATCCGCGGCGTAGTTCTTCTCGTACTCCTTGCGCCGCTCCTCGACGTCGGCCACGTACTCGCGCGTCTCCGTGAACGGGATGTCCTCGAGGTCGAGCTCATCGCTGTCGGCCTCGGCGAGCCAGCTGTCCACGTTGGTCCCGCCGGCGTTGTAGGCGGCGATCGCCAGGCGCTCGTCGCCGTCGTAGCGGTCGATCAGATAGCGCAGGTAGAAGCACCCGTAGGAGATGTTGATCTGCGGATTGCCGAGGTCGTCGAGCACGAAGGTGGTGGCGCCGGAGTTCTGCGCGATGAACTCCGCCGTCTCCGGCGTGATCTGCATCAGCCCCTCGGCTCCCGCCGGCGACGTCTGGGGCCGAAAGCGCGACTCCTCGTAGATGATCGCCGCGATCAGCGCCGAGTCGAGGTCCTTTTCCTGGGCCTGCTGGCGGATGACGTCGTCGTGGCGCAGCGGCAGCGTGACCTCGCGCACGGCGTCGCCGAGCGGCCCGATTCCGGCGGCGACCGCGACCACGCCCCCGACCACCAGCGCGATGACGATCGCGCCCAACCGACGCCGGCGCGCGACCGTGCGCGCGTCTCGGCGCCGCGGTGCCCGCGTCGGGGGTCGGCGGGGTCCACCCGATCGGGAAGATGGCCTCGATCGCGTCGTCGGGGGGTTCATGCTCCTATCGTCGCAAGCACGCCGCTCAGGCTCTCCTCCAGGTCGTCGAGATCCCCGTCGTTTTCGACCACGAAGTCCGCGCGGCGCGCCTTCTCGTCCTGGTCGAGCTGGCGCGCCGTGCGCGACTCGAGCGCCCGGTGCCCGCGCTCGGAGGCGCGCCGCCCGCGCGTCTCGTCGTCGGCGACCACGGCGATCGTAGCGTCGAAGACAGCCTCCATCTCGGCCTCGAAGAGCAGCGGGACCTCCACGATCGCGGCCACCGGAGGCGGCTCCCGCCGCTCCTGGTGTGCGCGCCACTCGACGACGCGCTCACCCACGCGCGGCCAGAGCAGCTCCTCGAGCCAAGCGCGCTCGTCGGCCCGCTCGAAGACCGCGTCGGCGATCGCGCCGCGATCGAGCCGGCCCCCGCGGAGGACCACGGCCCCCAGACGCTCGACGACCTGATCGCGCAGCTCGTCTTCGGCCAGCAGCTCGTGGACGACCTCGTCGGTGGAGAGGGTGGCCGCGCCCAGCCGGCGAAGCGCGCGCAGCGCTTCCGACTTCCCCGCGGCGATGCCGCCGGTCAGGCCGATGAAGGCGGTCGCCGTCGGTCTCTGCCCGTAAGACGGGCTCAAGGTCCACTCGGCCGGGACGTCCCGGCCCCGTCGCCGGCTAGCGAGCCTCGTCGGCCGGCGCCTCGGCTTCGCTCGGAGCCTCCCCGTCGCCGGCATCTCCAGCTTCTGAGGCACGAGCGTCCTCGGCGACGTCCTCGACCTCCGCGCTTGCGGTGCCCTCGGCGCCGTTGGCGCTCGCGGCATCCTCCCCGCCCTCGCCACCGGATCCGTCGGCGCCGGCGAAGACCTCGTCCGAGAGGTCGAGCTCGGGCACGTTGTCGAGGTCCTCGTCGGCCACTTCGCCGCCCCCGCCCTCCTGCTGCGGCGGCGCGGCGCTGCGCAGCGGCAGCGTCTGCCCCTCGACGCGCTTCACGCTCAGGCTGAGGCGCCGGCGCTCGGAGTCGATCTCGAGGATCTGGACGCGGATCTCGTCGCCCTGGGCGACGACCTCGCGCGGGTTCTCGACGTGGTGCTGGGCGAGCTCCGAGATGTGGACGAGTCCCTCGACGCCGTCCATGATCTCCACGAACGCCCCGAAGCTCACGACCTTCGTGACCCGTCCCGAGAGCTCGTCGCCGAGGCTGTAGGTGTCGACCACTCGCTGCCATGGGTCTTCCTGCGTCTGCTTGAGCCCGAGCGAGATGCGCTGGCGGTCGCGGTCGATGTCGAGCACCTTCACCGGCACCACCTGGCCAATCGAGAGGACCTCGGAGGGGTGGTTCACGTGGCTCCACGAGAGCTCGGAGATGTGGATCAGGCCGTCGATGCCGTCGAGGTCGACGAACGCGCCGAACTCGACGATGTTCGAGATCGCCCCCTCCACGATCTGACCGGGCTGGAGGCGGTCGAGGATCTGCTGGCGGACCTCCTTGCGCTCTTCCTCGAGCACCGCGCGGCGCGATAGAACGACGTTGTTGCGCGAGCGGTTGAGCTCGATGACCTTGCACTCGATCGCGCGGCCGGTGTACTCCTCGAGGTTCTGGACGCGGCGGATGTCCACGAGCGACGCCGGCAGGAAGCCGCGCACGCCGAGGTCGATTATCAGTCCGCCCTTGACAACCTCGATCACGGTGCCCTCGACCGGCTCGCCGGACTCGGCGGCCCGCTCGATGCGGCGCCACGCCTTCTCGAAGCGGGCGCGCTTGCGCGACAGGATCAGGCGGCCGTTCTGGTCCTCCTTGGTGAGGACGAGCGCGTCGACCTCCTCGCCCAGCTCAACCTCGGCGCTGGCGTCGACGGACTTGCGGATCGACAGCTCGTTCTGGGGGATGACCCCCTCGGACTTGTAGCCGATGTCGACCAGCACCTCGTCCTTGTCGATGCGAACGACCTGCCCCGAGACGACGTCGCCCTCGTCGAAGGGGACGAGCGTCGCGTCGTAGTTCGGGACGATCTGCCCGTCGATCTCGAGCAGCAGGCCATCGGAGCCCTCGACCGGCCGGGGCTCGGAGCCGTCGACCGGGCGGGGAGGAGTCAGCGTTTGGGCTTCGGGCACGCGACGCGGAAGGTTAGCGGCCCCGGGCGGCCTCGGTAGCCTGAAAGTCGTGCCACAGCGCAGAACCACGCGCGGGTCCGCGCGCACGCCGCTCGCGGCGGAGCCCGACGTGCTGATCTGCGGGGCCAGCTTCGCGGGGCTCGCGGTGGCGCGCGAGCTTGCCGGCGCGGGAGCCGACGTGCTCGTGCTCGACCGCTACGAGATCGGCGAGCGCCAGACCTCGGCGTGCGGCATCCCGACGGGTTGGCTTCGCGCCATGGGGCTCGCCGCCGCCGCGCGGCAGGAGTTCTCCGAGCTCGTCGTCCACACGCCGCACGGCACCGGCCGTTTCCCGCTGCCCTGGACGTTCTCCACCTTCGACTACTCGCAGCTCTGCGAGCTGCTGGAGGACCAGAACGACGCCCGCTTCGAGACCGCGAAGGTCCACGGGCGCAGCGGCGCGACGGTCCGGACCGACCGGGGCGACATCAGCGCCCCCGTGGTCGTCGACGCGCTTGGGTGGCGGCGGATGCTCGCGCCCGAAGGCGGCGACTTCCAGCCGCCCGACGCGCCGCTCTCGCGCGGGCTCGAGGTCCACCCCGGCGGCACGGGCGCCGACCTCGAGATCTGGATCGACCGCCGCTACGTCCCGGCCGGCTACGGCTGGAGCTTCCCCGCGCGCGACGAGCTGCGGATCGGCGTCGGCTCCTTCGACCCCCGCTTCCACGTGAAGGGCACGACCGTCGAGCTCGCCGAGGACCTCGGCGCGGAGGCCGTCCGCTACCAGGGGAACTGGATCCCCCACCGCCTTCGACCGGCCACCGAGGACGGCGTCTTCTTCTGCGGCGACTCGGCCGGCCACTGCCTCCCGCTCACGGCGGAGGGGATCAGGACCGCCTTCTACTTCGGGATCGCGCTCGGTCGCGAGCTGCGCGCCGTGGTCTCGGGGAGCCGCTCGCGCGGCGACGCGCTCCATCGCTACCACGCATTCAACGAGGGCCACCGCTGGAAGTTCGAGGCGATGCTGGCGGTGCAGCGCCTGGTGCCGCGCGTACCACCACGTCTGCTGTGGCCGGCGATCCGAGCCCTGGGGAACCGGCGGGCGACGCGATGGTCGTTCGGCCACTACCTCGACATCGCCCACCCGGCTTTCGCGGCGCCGACGGCCTCACCGGAAGCAGGAGCCGAGCTCCTCCAGCGGATCGCCGCGTAGCTGGGCACGGGCGCCGCGCGCGAGTGCGCCCGCCGACATGCCTCACGGACGCTCGCGACGCAGGTCCTCGATCAGCTCACTGAGGCGCTCGAGCTTCTGGTCGCGCGTCGCGTCTCCCGTGGAGGGGCTCGCCGGCTCGGGGAAAAGCTCGTCGGGCTCGAGGGAGGCATGGCGGCGACCGAACATGCGAAAGACCCTTGCCGCGCTTTGCCCGGTCGCGGATCGCCGACAGACGGACGCCACAGGGCAAACCGATCAGCCGGCCCGCAGCCGGGCGAGCAGCTCGTGCGGGAACGCCTCGACCCGGTTGCCGTCGCGGCCCTCCATGGCGTCCGCCACGCAGAGCGAGTTCAGGACCGACTCGTGGGTGGCCTCGGCGGCGGCCTCGAAGAGGTCGGAGAGGGCGCGGCTGTCATCGCGGAGGAAGCGAAAGCCCTCCGTCCGCTCGCTCGCCTCGTGGGCCAGGCGGTGCGCGGTCGAGAAGCCGATCACGTAGTCGCCGCTGCGGTTGCGCGCGTAGCTGGCAGCGCGGCCTAGTCCGAAGGCGGCCCGCGCGGCCACGCGGCGGAGCTGGCGCTCGGAGAGCGGGGCGTCGGTCGCGAGCACGACCATCACCGAGCCCGCGTGGTCGCCTCCGCCGGTCCCGGCGTCCGCCGCGGCCTCGGAGCCGACCAGGAGATGCAGGTCACGGGGCCCGCCATAGTTCGCCACCACCAGGCAGCCGAGCAGGTGCCCGCCGTGCTCGGTCGAGCGCGAGGCGGTTCCCACCCCGGCCTTGAAGCCGAGGCAGTGGCAGCCGGTGCCCGCCCCAACCGATCCTTCCGCCACCTCGTCCTCGCGCGCCCGGGCGATCGCCTCGAGCGCGTCCTCCGCGCGAACGGGGAGCGCACGGGCGTCGGAGAGGTAACCGTCGAAGCACTCGCCCACGATCACGTTGACGGTGCCCTCGCGACCGGCCGACGGGTTGCCCTCGAGGACGTGGCGCAGCCCGCCCTCCCACACCGGGCCGACCGACAGCGTTCCCGTCAGGAGGATCGGCGCCTCGATCGTGCCGAGCTCGGCGAGCTGAGTCAGCCCCGTCGCCTTGCCGTAGCCGTTGACGACGTGACAGGCGCCGAGCACGTTGTCCGCGTAGAGGTCGTCACCGTGCGGCAGGATCGCGGTCGCCCCGCTGCGGACGGCGGCGGGCACGTCGGGCGGGTCAGCGACCAGCGTCCGGTGGCCGACCCGTACGCCGGGCACGTCGACCAGGGCGTTGCGCTCGCCGGTCGGGAGGCGTCCGACCGCGTGGCCGAGGTCGCGCAGCCGGCGGCGGGCGGAGGGCATCGCCGCGGCTATTCCCGCACCACCAGGTACGTCCCGACCGCCAGCAGCGCGACGCCGGCGATCCGGCCCGCCGACAGCTCGCGCTGCTCGAGGCCGAGGACGCCCAGGCGGTCGGCGACGACCGCCGTCACGAGCTGGCCGGTGATGGTCGCAGCGGTCACGCCGCCGGCGCCGAGCGTGGCCACGGTCGCGAGCGCGCTCGTGACGTAGACGGCGCCCAGCACGCCACCGGTGAGGTAGTACCAGGACAAGCTCCCCGCCTGGCCGAGGTCGCCGAAGCCACCGCCGATCAGCACGGTGATCGCGACCAGCGCCAGTGTCCCGATCGCGAACGAGACGCTGGCTGCCGCGAAGGTGCCCACGCTGCGCCCGAGCATCGCGTTGATCGGCGCCTGGAGCGCGATCAGCCCACCGGCCACCACCATCAGAAGGATCGCCGGCGGCCTATCCACGAACGCGCCGCCTCACTTCGCCTCGAGCCAGTTCGCCCCCACGCCGACGTCGACCGCGAGCGGCGGGTCGAGCTCGAAAGCGCCCGCCATCTCCGTGTCGACGATCTCCGACGCCCGCTCGACCTCGTCCTCGGGCGCCTCGAACAGCAGCTCGTCGTGGATCTGGAGCACGATCCGGGTCGCGAGCCCGGCCGAGTGGATCGCGCCGCGGCAGCGAACCATCGCGACCTTGATGATGTCGGCGGCGGTCCCCTGGATGACGGTGTTCACCGCCAGGCGCTTGCCGAGCTCGCGCTGCTGGTAGGAGCGCTCGCGCAGCTCCGGGATGCTGCGCGAGCGCCCGAACAGCGTCGTCACGTAGTCGTCCGCGGTGGCGCGGCCGATCGTCTCGTCGATGAAGCGCCGCACGCTCGGGAACCGGCTCAGGTAGCGCTCGATGAACTCCTCCGCCTCCTCGATCGGGATCTGGAGGCGGTCGGAGAGCCCGAACGGCTGCAGCCCGTAGACGATCCCGAAGTTGACCATCTTCGCGCGCGAGCGGATCCCGGGGTCGATCTCGCCCGGCGGGAGGTCGAAGATCTCCGCCGCGGTGGCGGCGTGCACGTCCTCGCCGCGGCGAAAGATCTCCTTGAGCACGTCCTCGCCGGCGATGTGGGCGAGCAGGCGCAGCTCGACCTGCGAGTAGTCGGCGGAGATCAGGCGGTGGCCCGGCTCCGCCACGAAGCAGGCGCGGATCCCGCGACCGATCTCGGTCCGGATCGGCACGTTCTGGAGGTTGGGGTTGGTGCTGGACAGCCGTCCGGTCGTGGTCGCCGTTTGGTTGAAGGTCGTGTGGAGCCGCTTGGTGTGAGGGTCGACCAGCTCCGGCAGCGCGTCGAGGTAGGTGCTCTTGAGCTTCGTCAACTCGCGCCAGCTCTCGATCCTCTCGATCACCGGGTGCTCGCCGCGGATCGCCGCCAGCACGCGCGCGTCGGTCGAGAAGCCCGTCTTCCCGCGCCGCTTGCGCGACAGCCCGAGCTCCTCGAACAGCACCCGCGAGAGCTGCTGCGGCGAGCCGATCGTGAACTCCTCCCCCGCGAGCTCCCAGATCTCGTGCTCGAGCCCCGCGATCCGCTCGGCGAACGTCTCGCCCGCCTCCGCCAACCGCTCGGTGTCGAGCTTGACCCCTGCGTGCTCCATGTCCACGAGGACGTCCACCAGCGGGAGCTCCACGTCGCGGAACAGGCGCTCGAGGCCGCGGTCGGCGAGCCGCTCGCGCTGGCGCTCGGCCAGCGCCCGCACGACCAGCGCGCGCTCGGCCAGCTCGCGCAGCTCGGGCGGCGCGCCGTCCTCGTCCACGCACGCGCCGATGCCCTCCTCGGCCGACAGGTCGGCGAGCGGGTAGCGCCGCCGCGCCGGGTCGAGCAGGTAGGCGGCGACCATCGTGTCGTGCTCGAGCGCGAGGGCGGGGCGATCCTCCGAGGGCGAAGACGAGGCCGCGCCCGGCGTCCCGGAGACGACCGACTTCCAGTCGTGCGCCGTCAGCGGGCGCTCGCCCCAGGCGAGCTCGAGCGCGGCGAGCGTGCCGGCGTCGCCGACCGTCGCCTCTTCGCCACCCGCGTAGGCGGCGAAGCGAAGCGTCCCCTCGCCACGCTCGGCCGCGAGCGTCGGGTGGTCGCCCTCCAGCCGCGCAAGGTCCGCGACCGGCGACTCCACCGCCCGCGCGCGGAGCTCGACCGGCGCCTGCTCCGCCGGCGCAGCCCCCTCCTCGCCTAGGGCCTCCTCGAGGCGGCGCAGGGGGTCGCGCAGCTCGAACTCGCGAAAGACGTCGCGAAGGCGCGAGCGGTCGAGCTCCTCCGCGACGCAGTGCTCGAGGTCGATGTCCACCTCGAGGTCGCGGATCGCCGTGGCGAGCCGCTTCGACACGCGCGCGTCCTCGGCGTGGTTTCGCAGGTTCTCCTTGCGCTTGGCCCCCGACACCTCGTCCACGCTCGCGAGCACGGTCTCGAGGTCGCCGAAGCGCCCGAGCAGCTCCGCCGCGGTCTTGTCACCGATCCCGGGGACACCCGGGATGTTGTCCGAGGTGTCGCCCTTCAGGCCGATGAAGTCGGGGATCAGCTCGGGCGCGACGCCGTAGCGATCGATCACGGCGTCGCGGTCGTAGACGCGGGTGTCGGTGATCCCCCGGTTGGTCGTCATGACGCGCACGCCGGGCTCGACGAGCTGGAGCGCGTCGCGGTCGCCGGTCACCGCCATCACGTCGATGCCCAGCTCGCGGGCGCGGCGCGCCAGCGTGGCGATCACGTCGTCGGCCTCGTAGCCCGCGACCTTGACGTTGCGGTACCCGAAGGCGTCGACGAGCGGCGCGAGGTGCGGCCATTGCTCCTTGAGCAGATCAGGCCGCGGCCGGCGCTGTGCCTTGTACTCGTCCGAGACGGCCTCGCGGCCCGACATCCCCGCATCCCACACGACGAGCGTCGCGCGCGGCCCGTGCTCGGTAAGGATCTTTACGAGCATCGAGGCGAAGCCGAAGATCGCGTTGGTCGGCATCCCCTTCGAGGTGGCGATCGTCTCCGGCAGCGCGAAGAACGCCCTGTAGGCGAGGCTGTTGCCGTCGATCAGGAAGAGCTTGGGCGGCCGGTCACCGACGGCCGCGGAGGCGTCCTCAACGAGCGCCGTTGATGAAGGATTGGCGGCCACCGCGCCATCTTAGGCGCGGCCTTGGCGGCCTCGCGCCCGCCGCCGGCGGTCAAAGGCAGCGGCACAGCCGGCCGCACCAGAGTGGCGGTAGTCCTCCGGACCCTAGGAGTTTGGCGTCAATCGACCGGCTCCACAGAGGAGTACGACAGGTCGGTCAAACCGTGGAACCTGTTGACCACGGCGTTGACGTTCGCCGAGCTGATGTTCGGCTGGTAGTCCCAGGCGTAAGGGACCGCCGGTGCCTGCTCGGTGACCATCCGGTCCACCTTCCCCCATGCCTTGGCGCGCGCGGCCGAGCCGTTGACCAGCTTGGCCTTCTCCATGGCCCTGTTGATCGCCGGCACGTCGAGCTGCGGCCAATTCGAGTTGTTCGACGGCTGGATGTTGTTGCCGTTGAAGGTCGGGTCGAGGATCGTCTGAGGGTCGTTGAAGTCCTTGGGCCAGCCGACATTGGGGCATACCGCCACCTCAACTCGCGGCACGTTGCAGAACCTTGTGTACATCACGTTCTCGTCGAACTGCCGGAAGGCGACCTCGAACCCGAGCTGCTGGAACTGGTCGCGCGCCATCTTTGCGACCTTTTGATCCACTCCGGCGTTCTCACCGACCATCAGAATCTTGCCTTTGCCTCTGTACTCGCCGTTCTCGAAACCCGCCTTGCGCATGTACTCCGCCGCCAGCTCGGGGTCGCCGGACGGTGATTCGAGGAAGTCCAAGTCCGGCCCCTCGAGGCCGCCAGCCTCCTCGAAGCCGGGGATATCGGGCGGGATGAAATGGGTCGCGAGCGTCCCGGCCAGCTCGCCGCCGCGGGCCAGCCTCAGGGCCTCCCGATCGAAGGCCGCTACCACTGCCTTGCGCACGTTCGAGTCGTCGAACGGCGGGACCGATGTGTTTAACGCCACGTACCGGTTGCTGCCGCTCGGCGCGAGCTGCAGCTGGTCCGGAAACTCCGTGGCCACCTCCTTGAGCGTGGCGGGGGCCGGGACGATGTCGCCGTTGACCTGCGAGTCGCCCTCGACGATGCGCGCCGAGGACGTCGAAACGTCCCTACGGCCCCCGCGCACGAGAACCTCATTCAGGTACGCCGGGCGATAGTCCGTCGACGCGTCCCAGTTCGGGTTGCGAACCATGCGGATCTCCTTGCCCGGCCGGTACCCCACGAGGTCTCCGGACGCGTCGTTGGCGACCATGTAGGGGCCGGTGAAGACCACGTTCTGCCCGTAGGCCGACGGCGACTCGGCGTCGAACTTCTTGGCGTACTCCTCGGGCACCGGCGAGCTCAGCGGCAGTGACAGCGCCTGCACGACGGTCGCTGCGACCGGCTCCTCGAGCCTGAAGACGATCGTCCTTTTGTCGGGCGTGGTGATGCCCCCGATGTCGGGCGCCACCCCCTCGTCCTTGGCAGCGTCCCTCTGCGCCTGCGCGAACCCCTCGAGCGCGCCAAAGTACGGCGCGATGTAGGCGTTCGCGACGCCCGGCATCAGGCCGCGTTCGATCGCGTACTCGACGTCGGCCGAGGTCACCTCGCGGTCGACCGGCGGACTGAAGCGCACGCCGTCGCGGATCTCGATCGTGATTCTTCGGTTGTCCTTGGAGATCTGCGGCTCGCCGGCGGCCAGATCGGGATTCGGGTGCCGGGCCTCCGTTGGTTCCCACGAGAACAGCGGCCTGTGCATCGGATAGAGGACCATGTAGCTGAACTGGAAGTAAGCGACGCCGGGGTCCAGGTCCACGTCGCCCGCAGCGATGACTTCCAGCGTCCCGCCCTCTGCGGCGTCGTCCGGAGCGGCAGTGACCGGAGCGAAGTCGCTCTGTGCGACCTCGGTCGAAGCCTCATTGTCGTCGCAGCTCGCCACCCCGGCGGCCAGAATCACGACGCTCACCAGCGCCAGCCTCCTAAGCGAGCTCTTAATCGGTCCGTCCTCCTTCCTAGACACCCGCCTTCCATGTTCGCCGACGGGTAGAGCCCATCCTGCAAAGCATCCGACCGGGCAGATCACGAGACCAGCGCTCCTCGGCAGGATATGTACACCAGGAGCATCTGAGAGGTGGCATGCGCAATCCCGCAGCGAACCTGGGAGAGCCGAGCTGGGGAGGGTCGCTGCGGCTCGCCGCGACCTGCGCGTGGAATGATCAGTGCGTGCCCACTCCGAGCGCCCAGTTCTCGCTCACGCTGCGCGTCGAGCTGCCGCACAAGGGCGGCGCGCTCAGCCGCGTGACGTCCGCGATCTCGCGCGCCGGCGGCGTGATCAACGCCGTCGACGCGATCGAGGCAGACGGCGGCGGGTCGGTTCGCGAGATCACCGTGGACTGCACGGATGCCGAGCACCGCGGGCGCGTGATCTCGGCGGTCCAGGCGATCCGCCAGGCCAACCTCGTCGAGACCACCGACCGGACCTTCGAGCTGCACCGCGGCGGCAAGCTGCACACCGGCCTGAACTCGCCGCTGCGGACGCGCGACGACCTCTCGATGGCGTACACGCCGGGCGTCGCGCGCGTGTGCGTCTCGATCGCCGAGAAGCGCGAGAAGGCGTTCAAGTACACGATCAAGAGCAACACCGTCGCCGTGGTCTCCGACGGCACCGCGGTGCTCGGGCTCGGCGACATCGGGCCCGAGGCGGCGATGCCGGTGATGGAGGGCAAGGCGATGCTGTTCAAGGAGTTCGCCGGCGTCGACGCGTTCCCGATCTGCCTCGACACGCGCGACCCCGGCGAGATCGTGGACACGGTCAAGCGGATCGCCCCCGGCTTCGGCGGGATCAACCTCGAGGACATCTCCTCCCCGCGCTGCTTCGAGATCGAGGAACGGCTCGTCGAGGAGCTCGACATCCCGGTCTTCCACGACGACCAGCACGGAACCGCGATCGTCGTACTCGCGGCGCTGCTGAACGCCTGCCGTCTGACCGGCCGGCGCCTCGCGGACCTGAGCGTCGTGATGGCGGGGGCCGGCGCGGCGGGCGTGGCGGTCGTCAAGATCCTCATGAGCTCGGGCGTGACCGACGTCGTCACCTGCGACCGTCTCGGGGCGATCCATACCGGGCGCCCGGACTACGAGGCAGGCGCGATGAACGTCCCCAAGACCTGGCTCGCGGAGAACACGAACGGCGCGCGCCGCGACGGCGCGCCGGGAGAGCTCCTCGAGGGCGCCGACCTCCTCATCGGCCTCTCCGGCCCCGGAATCGTGGCGGCGGCCGACCTCGCGCGGATGAACCCCGACCCGTTCGTGTTCGCGATGGCGAACCCCAACCCCGAGGTGCGGCCCGAGGACGCCGAGCCCCATGTCCGGGTGATGGCCACCGGCCGCTCCGACTTCCCCAACCAGATCAACAACGTGCTCGCGTTCCCCGGGATCTTCCGCGGCGCCCTGGACGCCCGAGCCCGGAGGATCACCGAGGAGATGAAGCTGGCGGCGGCGAACGGCATCGCCAGCGTCGTCTCAGACGACGAGCTGTCCGAGGACTACATCGTCCCGAGCGTGTTCAACCGCGGCGTGAGCCAGGCGGTGGCGGCGGCCGTAGCAGAGGAAGCGGAGCGCCAGGGCGTCGCGCGCGACTCGCGGCACGTGACCGCCGAGCACCGCGTGCCGCCGGCACCGCAACGCTGATCCGACCCGACCCCGAGAGGACGAAATCGTGAAGGTCGCCGTGACGGGAGCCACGGGAACGATCGGGCGGGCCGCGGTGGCGCGCCTGCTCGACCGCGGCGACAGCGTGGTGGCGCTCTCGCGCGACGCCGCCCGGGCGCGCGAGCGGCTGGGCGAGGGCGTCGAGGCTGTCTCGTGGCCTGAGCCCACCGCCTCGCCGGCGCCGAGCGAGGCGCTGGCGGGCTGCGACGCTGTGCTGCACCTCCTCGGCGAACCAATCGACCAGCGCTGGAGCGACGACGCCAAGCGGCGCATCCGCGACTCGCGCGTGCTCGGCACGCGCAACCTCGTCGCGGGCGTCGGGGCCGCCGAGCCGCGCCCGCACGCGCTCGTGTCGCAGTCGGGGAGCAGCTTCTACGGCGCGCGCGGTGCCGAGCCGGTGGACGAGTCCGAGCCGCCGCGGTCCGGCGACTTCCTTGCGGACGTCACCGTCGAGTGGGAGCACGAGGCCCGCCGGGGCGAGGATCTCAGCCTGCGGGTGGCGATCGCCCGGACCGGCGTGGTGCTCTCGGAGAGCGGCGCGCTCGGCAGGATGCTGCCGTTCTTCAAGCTGGGCGTCGGGGGGCCCGTGGCCGGCGGGCGCCAGTACGTGCCCTGGATTCATCTCGACGACGAGGTCGGCGCGCTCTTCGCGCTGCTCGACGCCGACGACGCGACCGGCCCCTACAACGCGGCCGCCCCCGCGCCGGCCACGAACCGTGAGCTGTCGCGGGCGCTCGGGCGCGCGCTGCGCCGCCCCGCGTTCGCGCCGGTGCCCGCGTTCGCGATCCGCGCCCTCTACGGCGAGATGGCGCAGGTCGTGACCACCGGCGTGAGGATGGTCCCGCGCGGGCTCGAGGCGCTCGGCTACGAGTGGCGCTGGCCGGAGCTCGAGCCGGCTCTGCGCGACGCGACCGGCCGCGGATGAGCGAGCCGAGCGACCCGGCTGCCTCTCCGGTCGGGACGGCCGCCGCCCCGAGGGGAAACGCCTACGACAAGTACGGCTCGCGCAACCCGATCGCGCGCCGGCTCGTGGCGGGCTTTCGCTTTGCGCTCTCGGAGCTCGTGGAGGTGGCCGCCCCGGCCTCGCTGATCGACGTCGGATGCGGGGAGGGGACGATCACCGCCCAGGTCGCGGATCGCGTGCCCGGTCCCGTGCTCGGCGTCGATCTGCCCGACCCAGCGCTTGCGATCGCGTGGGAGCGCAACGCCCGACCGAACCTCGACTACGGGGTCGCCGACGCAGCCACGCTCCCGGCGGCAGACGGCGAGTTCGACGCGGCGTCGGCCATCGAGGTCCTGGAGCACCTGCCGGAGCCGGATGCCGCCCTGGCCGAGATGCGCCGCACGGCGCTCCGGTGGCTGATCGTCTCGGTGCCGCGCGAGCCGCTCTGGCGCGCGGCTAACGTCGTGCGCGGCGCCTACCTGGGCTCGCTGGGCAACACCCCCGGGCACGTGAGCCACTGGTCGCGGCGCGGGTTCGTCTCGCTCCTGCGCCGGCACGGCTCGATCGAGGCGATCCGCTCGCCCTTCCCGTGGACGCTCCTGCTCGTCGGCCTCAACCGCTGAAGTGGGGCTGCTAGCGTTGCGTTTGTCGGGTGCCGTCTGTGGCATCCGAGAGGTTCCGTCTCTCTGTGCGCCGTGAGCGCGATCGGGGGTCACCGAATCTCCCCGTCGCTCACCAAGGAGTCGCACATGTCAACGCAGTCGTTCGCCGATCTCGGCGTGTCCCGTCCCGTCGTGGACGCGCTCGCCGAGCGCGGCATGTCCACCCCCTTCGCGGTCCAGCGCCTCGTCATCGCCGACGTGCTCGCCGGACGCGACGTTCTCGCCCAGTCGCCCACTGGATCCGGCAAGACGCTGGCGTTCGGTGCGCCGCTGATGGACATCCTCGAGCCCGGAGCGCGCCGTCCGGCGGCGCTCGTGCTCGCTCCCACCCGGGAGCTCGCCTGTCAGATCGTCGACGAGCTACGCGCCGTCGCCCAGGCTCGTGCCCTCTCGGTCGCCGTGGTACACGGCGGCGTGGGCCTCCAGCGCCAGGCGCGGCTCGCCGCGAAGGCGCACGTGGTGGTCGCGACGCCCGGCCGCCTGGAGGACCTCCTCCAGCGCGGCGACCTGACCCTCCGGCACATCCGCGTGCTCGTCCTCGACGAGGCCGACCGGATGCTCGACATGGGCTTCAAGCCGGCGGTCGATCGGATCGTGGCCGCGACTCCTCGCGACCGCCAGACGCTCTTCTTCTCCGCCACGCTCGAGGGCCAGGCCGGCCATCAGGCACGGTCCTACACGCGCGATGCCCGCCGGCACGTGCACCGACCGTCGCCCGAGCGCCGCGGCGACGTGGAGCACCGCTTCGTGCACCTCACGCACGCGACGAAGCTCGACGCCCTCGTCCGCGAGCTGCGCGACGAGCGCCACGGCCGGACGCTCGTCTTCGTGCGCACCAAGCGTGGCGCCGACCGGCTCGTCAAGCGCCTCAAGGCGCAGGACGTAACGGCGGTCGCGATGCACGGCAACAAGTCACAGTCGCAGCGCGAGAAGGCGCTCGCCCGCTTCGAGGCGGGTCACGTCAACACGCTGGTGGCGACCGATGTCGCGTCCCGCGGCATCGACGTCGCCGACATCACGCACGTCATCAACTACGACGCCCCCGAGGATCGCGACGGCTACGTACACCGGGTCGGACGTACCGCCCGTGCGGGGAACACCGGCGCCGGCACCAGCTTCGTCCTGGCCGAGCAGTCCCGCGATATGCGCCGGATCGCGGTCGACCTCGGCCTCGAGCGGGAGTTCGAGCTGCTGCGCCGGTAGGGCGCCGGGACGACGCCTCAGCGCTCGAGCACCAGCCCCAAAAAGCGCCTGGTGCGCTCTTCGCGGCAGTGCTCGAGGACCTCCGCGGGCGGCCCCTCCTCCACGACGACGCCCTCGTCCATGAACATGACGTGGTCGGCGACCTCGCGCGCGAACCCCATCTCGTGCGTGACCACCACCATCGTCATGCCCTCTTCGGCCAGCTCGCGCATCGCGTCGAGCACCTCTTTGATCAGCTCCGGGTCGAGCGCGCTCGTTACCTCGTCGAACAGCATCACGTGCGGGTCCATCGCGAGCGCCCGCGCGATCGCCACGCGCTGCTGCTGTCCGCCGGAGAGGCGCTCGGGGTACTCGTCCACCTTGTCGGCGAGCCCGACGCGCTCGAGCAGGCCATGACTCTTCTTGCGCGCCTCATCCCCTTCGCGGCCGAGCACCCGCTGCTGGGCGAGCGACACGTTCTCGATCGCCGACTTGTTGGGGAACAGGTTGAACTGCTGAAAGACCATCCCGATCCGACGGCGGACGATGTCCAGCTCGCGGGGCGCGGACCCGGTGATCTCCTCGCCCTCGAGGAAGATCCGCCCCTCGTCGGGCGGCTCGAGGAGGTTGATGCAGCGCAGCAGCGTGCTCTTCCCCGAGCCGCTCGGACCGAGTACGCACACCACTTTGCCGCGGTGGACCTCGAGATCGACCCCACGCAGCACGTGGACGTCGCCGAAGCGCTTGTGCAGGCTCTCGAGCTTCAACATCACCTCGTTACTCGGCTCCGCGGGCGCCTGACTGGTCGCGTCAGCCATCTCGTCGGTCAATCTACCCGGCCGCCGGCGCGGGGCCGCCCGCAGTCGGGGCCGCCGGGCCGCCGCGCTCGACGCGTCCCTGCTGACGCGCGATCAGGCGGTCGACGATCCGTGCCAGCGGGATCGTCACTATCAGGAAGAAGAGCGCACCTAGCACCAGGGCAGAGCCGTTGAAGAACTCGCTCTGCACGTCTCTCCCGGCCTGCACCACCTCGATCGCCCCCAGGACGCTGACCAGCGACGTGTCCTTCATCAGCGCGATGAAGTCGTTCAGCAGCGGAGGGATCACCTTGCGGACGGCCTGCGGCACCACGACGAAGCGCATCGCCTTGCCGTGGCCCATGCCGAGCGAGCGCGCCGCCTCCATCTGCCCACCCGGCACCGCCTCGATGCCTGCGCGGTAGACCTCGGCCATGTAGGCGCCGTAGGTGAGCGTCAGCGCGAGCACCCCGTACCAGAACGGCGAGGTCTGGCCGAAGAAGGTCGGGAGCCCGATCTCCCGCGGTATCACGTCCTGCGCCTGGAACGCGCTCAGGGCACCCGAGACCAGGAACAGCACGAGCAGCAGCGGGATGCCGCGAAAGGCGTCGATGTACGCGATCGCAAGCCCGCGCACCGGTGCCAGCGGCTTGCCCGGAAGCTGGCGCAGCACGGCGAGGACCAGGCCCCAAACGAGAGCGAGGACGCCCGAGATCACCGACAGCTTCACTGTGATCCAGAAGCCGTCGAGGACGCGATCGAACTCGTCGGCCATCAGGCTCAGGTCGAAGTAGTACTCAAGGATGAAGTCCATCGCTCTCCTCGCTCGCCGTTGTCCGAAGCGGTCCGGCGGCCTCGCGCCGCCGCGGCCGAGAAGCTAGTCGCTCGCGGGCCCAGAACGCGAAAGGGGCGCCCTCGGGCGCCCCTTCGCAGCGGTCAGCTTCCGACTCGTCGCTAGCTCGGTTCGTTCTTCCCCTCCAGCACCGAGCTCGGCGCCTTGGTCTCGAAGTACTTGTCGTAGAGCTCCTGGATCGTGCCGTCGTCCTTGAGCTCGGTGAGCGCCCCGTTCACGGCCTCGCGGAGAGGATCGCTGTCCGGCGCGATCGCGAAGCCGTAGAGCTCGTCCGTCTGGATCTCCTCGACGATCTCCACTCCCCCCTGCTGTTCGACGGCGTCCAGCGCGACCGGCTGGTCGATGATCACCGCGTCGACCTGGCCGGTCGTGAGGGCGGCGGTCGCGTCAGGCCCCTCGGGGAAGCCGCGCACCTCGGCGGCTTCGGTCTCGTCGTTGGCGAACGTCTCGCCGGTGGTCCCGTCCTGCGCGCCGACGATCGTATCGGCGAGGTCGTCCACGGATGCGATGTCTGAGCCCTCCGGGACCACAAGCGCCTGCTGAGCCTCGTAGTAGGGGTCGGAGAAGTCCACCGTCTGCTCACGGCCCGGGGTAATCGTCGATGCCGCGGCCGCAAGGTCGAACTGGCCCTGGGCCGTATCGCGGAAGATCGTGTCGAAGGTCGTGTCCTGGTAGGTGACCTCGAGCCCGAGGTTCTCCGCGACCGCGTCGACGACCTCGATGTCGTAGCCGGAGATGTCGGGTGGTTGGCCGATCTCGAACGGCGGGAAGGGCGTGTCGGTGCCGACTGTCAGCGTGCCCTCCTCGATCGTCCCGAGGTCCTCGCCTCCGCTCGTCCCCCCGCTGGTCGTTTCGTCGTCGTCGCCGCCGCAGCCCGCGACGGCGAGCGCGAGCACCAGCGCGGCCGCGATCAGCGCCGTCAGTGAAACTCGGTGTCGATTCATCACAGTGAATTCCCTCCTTAGTTGCGCGCGGGCGACATTACACCGGATTCGCGGACATGAGGTACCGTCCCGCTCGCGCGATGGAAGCCCAGACCGTCCCAGACCGCCCCGGTCTTCCGCTCCGCGAGCGTCTGCGCGAGCTGCCCCCGGTCCAGGCGGCCGCGCGCAACCCGCAGGCGGCCGCGGCGGCGGTCATCGGGGCGTTCGTCGTGGCGCTGATCGTCGGCGAGGGCCTCCAGGAGGTCGCCCAGAGGGGGCTGACCGGGCTCTCCAACGGCGCGATCTACGCGCTCGGCGCCGTCGGGCTCACGCTCGTCTATGGGATCCTGAAGCTCGTCAACTTCGCCCACGGCGACTTCCTCACGTTCGGCGCCTACATGGCGTTCATCGTGAATATCTCGTGGGGCGGGCCGCTCGTGCTGGCGATCCTGTTCGCGATCGCCGTCACGGCGCTGCTGGGCGTCGCGCTCGAGAAGGCCATGTGGGGTCCGATGCGCGCGCGCGGGGCGGGCACGCTCCAGCTGCTCCTGATGGCGATCGGGCTGGCACTCGTGATCCGCTACGTGATCCAGTTCGCCTTCGGCACCGAGCTGCGCCAGCTCGACGTGAACAACACCGCGACCGCTGACTTCCTCGGCCTGAGCATCGGCCGCACGTTCCTGGTCGTGATCGGGGTCGGCTTCGTCGTGCTGCTCGCCACCGGCCTGATGCTGCGTTACACGCTGCTCGGCAAGCGAATGCGTGCGCTGTCGGACAACCTCGAGCTCGCCGAGACGTCGGGGATCGACACGTCGCGCGTGATCCTCTACACGTGGGTCTTCGCCGCGGGATCCGCCGGCCTCGCCGGCGTGTTCGCGGGCGCCGTCACCCAGGTGCAGCCAGAGCTCGGCTTCGAGTTCCTGCTGCCGATCTTCGCCGCGGTCGTGCTCGGCGGGATCGGCAACGCCTTCGGGGCGCTCGCGAGCGGGATCATCCTCGGCGTCGTGATCGAGTGGTCCACCTTCTTCATCGATCCGGGCTTCAAGCTCGGCGTCGGCTTCCTGGTGCTGATCATCGTCCTGGTCGTCCGTCCGCAGGGCATCTTCGGGCAGGCGCGGACCGTATGACCGAGCTCCTCCCCACCCTCCCGCTCGCGATCGACCTCGAGGCCTTCGCGAGCCTCGGCTTCTGGACCGGCGTCGGCATCCTGGCCGGCACCTACACGATCTTCGCGCTCGGCCTCCAGATCAACGTCGGCTTCACCGGGATCTTCAACTTCGGACAGGCCGGATTCATGGCGATCGGCGCCTACTCGATGGCGATCCTCGTCACCGATGCCGAGCTCTCGTTCTGGCTGGCGCTGCCGATCGCGATCCTGATCACGATCGCATTCGGGCTGCTCATCGGGCTCCCGGCGCTGCGGCTGCGCACCGACTACCTGGCGATCGCGACGATCGCCGCGGCGGAGGCCCTGCGCCTGTTCGCGCTCAACGCCCGCGACCTGACCGGCGGGGCCCAGGGGATCTTCGGCTTCGACAACGACTGGGACGACGTCTCGGACTCGATCCTCAGCGGGCTCGAGAGCCTCGGCTGGACCAACCCCGAGACGCTGTTCCCGCTGTTCCTGGTCGTCTGGGGCGTCGCGATTGTGTTGATAATCGCCCTGACCGCGCTCCAGAAGACCCCGTGGGGGCGGGTGCTCAGGGCTGTCCGTGAAGACGAGGACGCCGCCCGCGCGCTCGGCAAGAACGCCTTCGCCTACAAGCTCCAGTCGCTCGCGATCGCCGCGGCGCTCGGCGCGATCGCCGGCTTCTTCCTGGCGCTCAACCTGCGCTTCATCATCCCCGACGAGTTCCTGCCGATCTTCACCTTCCTCGGGTACGCCGTGCTGGTCCTGGGCGGCCTCGCGAGCTACTGGGGCGTCGCGGTCGGTTCGATCGTCTTCTGGACGCTCTTCGAGGGGCTTCGCTTCCTGGAGCTGCCGTTCGACGAGGTGCAGATTCGCGCACTTCAGTTCATCGTCCTCGGCCTGGTGCTGATCCTCCTGATGGCCTTCCGCCCGCAGGGCATGTTCGGCAAGCGCCAGGAGATGGTGCTGGGTGACTGAGGCGGCGCCGCAGCCGGTCGCGACAGCCTCGCCCGAGCCACCGTCCGAGACGAACGGGCGGCCGATCTTCGCGGCCGAGGACGTCGTCAAGCGCTTCGGCGGCATCCGCGCGGTGAATGGGGCCACGATGAGCGTTCGCGAGGGCTCGATCACCGCGCTGATCGGCCCCAACGGCGCCGGCAAGACGACGTTCTTCAACGTCATCACCGGCTTCTACCGTCCCGACGGGGGCCGCGCGACGTTCCAGGACAAGCCGGTGCTGGGCCGCCCGCCCTACGCGATCGCCCGGCTCGGCATGGTGCGGACCTTCCAGATCACAAAGGCGCTGCGGCGCATGTCGGTGATCGACAACATGATGCTCGCGGCCCCCGATCAGCCCGGCGAGCGTCTCGGGAACGTCGTCTTTCGACCGCGTGCGAGCCGCCGCCGCGAGCGCGCGGTACGCGAGCGGGCGATTGAGCTGCTCGAGGTCTTCAACCTGACGAAGCTCGCCGAGGACTACGCCGGCACGCTGTCCGGCGGACAGCGCAAGCTGCTGGAGCTCTCACGGGCGCTGATGGCCAGGCCGCGCTTCCTGCTGCTCGACGAGCCGATGGCCGGGATCAACCCCACCCTTGGCCGGCGCCTGCTCGACCACATGCAGCGGCTGCGCGCGGAGGAAGGCGTCACGTTCCTGTTCGTCGAGCACGACATGGAGGTGGTGATGAACCACTCCGATCGCGTCGTCGTTATGGCCGAGGGGCGGGTGATCGCCCAGGGCGAGCCGCACGAGGTACGAAGGGACCAGGCCGTGATCGACGCCTACCTCGGCGCGACGGCGTGAGCGCCGAGTCCGGCAACGGCGCACGGACCGACGGGCCGTCCGACGGCGCCCTGCTCGCGACCGAGGGCGTCGTGGCCGGCTACCTGCCGGAGGTCGACATCCTCAACGGCGTCTCGATCCGCGTCAAGGAGGGCGAGATCGTAACCGTCATCGGCCCCAACGGCGCCGGCAAGTCCACGCTGATCAAGACGATCTTCGGGCTGCTGCGCCCGCGCAAGGGGCGAATCGTCTTCCGCGGCGAGGACATCAGCGGCCAGAAGCCGCATCACTGCTGCCAGCAGGGACTCAGCTACGTCCCGCAGCTCGACAACGTGTTCCCGACGCTGACGGTCGAGGAGAACCTCGAGATGGGCTCGCTCGACCGCTCGAAGACCGGCGAGCAGATCGAACGCATGTACGAGATCTTCCCCCGCCTCGACGAGCGCAAGCGCCAGCGCGCGGCGACCATGAGCGGCGGCGAGCGCCAGATGGTCGCGATGGCCCGCGCGATGATGCCCGAGCCGCGGGTTTTGCTCCTCGACGAGCCGTCCGCCGGCCTCGCGCCCGCCTTCGTCGAGGCGATCTTCCAGAAGATCGAGGACGTCAACCGTGCCGGCGTGACGATCGTGATGGTCGAGCAGAACGCCCGGCGGGCGCTCGCGATGTCGCACCGCGGCTACGTCCTGGACCTCGGCCAGGACCGCTTCGAGGGGCCCGGCAAGGATTTGCTCGACGACCCCAAGGTCGCCGAGCTCTACCTGGGCGGCACGGCCCGCGTCGACGAGCCGGAGAAGCTCGAGCAAGACGAAACGGCCGGGTCCTAGACCCGGCCGTTTCCCTCAACCCCTGCCCGCGGCGCGGTCACCCCGCGGGCGATCCGTCCCTGATTACTCCTGCTCGGCCACCGGCACCTGGTCGATCGGCTCCGGCGCACCGTCGGGACCGAACTCGAAGATGTCGTAGACGCCCGCGGTGGCGTCCCCGGCCTCGTCCTGCTCGATCGGGCCGGACGCACCCTCGTAGTTGATGTCCTCGCCGTTCTGCAGCGCCTCGATCGCCTCCGGGAGCTGCTCGGGGGTGTACTTCGTCCCGCCGGCGGCGCTGATCGCCTGGATCTGCTCCGCGATCGCAGCGCCGTCCGTGCTGCCGGCCGCGACCGCGCCCAGGTAGCAAAGGACCACGGCGTCGAAGTTCTGGGCGTCGAACGTCATGCGATCGACGTCCTTCGGCTCCGCCGCCTTGTAGGCCTTGTCGAACGCAGCCGACGCCTCGCCCTGATCGGGCGCGCCGGGGGCGGTGCCCCGAAGGCCGACCACGGCCTCCTCGCCCGCGCTCTTGACGAGATCGCCCGAGATCAGGCCGTCGGTGACGAACGTGGTCTCCGGGTCGAAGTTGGCCCGCGCCAGCGCGGGGCCGACCTTGTTGTAGGTCTCCGGGAAGTCGATGATCACCGTAGCGTCCGGGTTGCCCGACGTGATCTGCCCAGCCTCCGTGTCGTAGCTCGGCAGCTTGGTGTCGTAGATGACCTCCTCGCCGATCGTGCCCCCGAGCTCCTCCCAGCCGGCGCCGAAGGTGTCGGCGAGCCCCTGGCCGTAGGCGTCGTTGCGTGCGCCGACGTTGACGGTCTTGCCGTCCGCCCCGCCCAGCTCGTCGTCGAGGAACTGCGCCAGCGTCGGGCCCTGGAACGAGTCCGGCGGGGAGGTCCGGCTGACGACGCCGTCGTCCTCGAGGCCGGTGATCTCGTCGCTCGTGGAAGCCGGCGAGATCAGCGGGACCTGCTCGGGGATCGCGACCGACTCGGCGGTCGGAATCGTGTCCGCGGACGCCCACGCGCCCGCGATGCAGCTCGCGCCGTCGGAGTCGACCAACTTGCGCGCGGCCTGCACCGCCGCCTGCTGGTCGGCGCCGCCGCCGTTGTCCTCATGGACGACCTCGACGGTGTGGTCGACCCCCAGTTCGTCGATCGCGGACTGGATCTCCTGGATCGCGAGGTCGGCGGCCTTCTGGCCGGGCGGGCCGAAATCGGCCAGGTCGCCGCTCAGCGGGATCGAGTCGCCGACCACGAGATCGAGCTGCGCCTCCCCGCCGGTCGGCTCCGATCCGCCGCTCTCCTCATCGTCGCCGCACGCGCTCACGCCGAATGCCATCGCGGCCAAGAGACAGCTAACAACCGCCCACCATCGTGCTCGCAAGAAAATCCCCTCCTTGAACAAGTTCTAGATCTGGCGCGCATCCTAGTGAGTTATCCACCCGCCGTGCAAGCGCTGGGTAATTTCCCCCGATGCGGAGCGTCCCCCTGCACTGATGCGAATCGGCCTCCTAACCGGTGGCGGCGACTGCCCCGGCCTCAACGCGGTCATCCGCGCGATCGTCCGCAAGGGGATCGACCGCTACGGGCACACCATCGTGGGCTTTCGCGACGGCTGGCGCGGCCCGCTCGAGAACGCCTACGAGGAGCTGACGATCGAGTCGACGCGCGGGATCCTGCCGCGCGGCGGAACGATCCTCGGCTCCTCGCGCACCAACCCGCTGAAGGAGGCCGACGGCGCGGCCCGCATCGCGGAGAACATCCGGACGCTGCACCTCGACGGGCTGATCGCGATCGGCGGCGAGGACACGCTCGGCGTGGCCGCCCGGCTCCACGGGGACGGCATGGCAGTGATGGGCGTGCCGAAGACGATCGACAACGACATCGGCGCGACCGACATGACGTTCGGGTTCGACACCGCCGTGCAGGTCGCGACGGACGCGATCGACCGCCTGCACACGACGGCGGAGAGCCACCACCGCATCCTCGTCGTGGAGGTGATGGGCCGCCACGCCGGCTGGATCGCCCTGCACGCCGGGCTCGCCGGAGGGGCGGACGTGATCCTGATCCCCGAGCGCCCGTTCGACATCGACGAGGCGTGCCGGCTGCTGCGCCGCCGCCACGCGCGCGGGCGCTACTTCTCGATCGTGGTCGTGGCCGAGGGGGCGGTCTCGCGCGACGGGGGCCTGGAGCGCCACGAGGGCGACACCGACGACTTCGGCCACGCCCGCCTCGGCGGCGTCGGCCAGCGGCTCGAGCGCGAGATCGAGGAACGCACCGGCTTCGAGACCCGCACGACCGTGCTCGGCCACATCCAGCGCGGCGGCACCCCGACGGCCTTCGACCGGGTGCTGGCCACCCGGCTCGGGATCGCGGCTATCGACGCCGCCACCGAGCGCCGCTGGGGGATGATGCCCGCCCTTCGCTCGATGCGCATCGAGCTGGCGCCGCTGGCGGACGCCGTCGCCCAGCTACGGACCGTCCCGGTCGAGGACTACGAGGTGGCCGAGGCGTTCTTCGGCTGAGGGCGCTACTCGCGCCCCAGCTGCTCGCGCACGAACGGCGCCACCAGGCGCGCGGTGAACGCGACCAGCAGGAGCGCGATCACCACCAGGAAGCCGTCGAGGGCCTTGATCCCAAAGGCCCACGCCACGATCCAGATGGCGAGCCCGGCGGTAAGAGCGACGAGCAGCGCCACCTAGCGAACCTCCTCCTCGGCCGGGCCGGTCGCCTGGTGCGCGGTAACCACGGGTTGACCCTATCGAAGCGACCGAGGCCCGCCCCGGACTGGCCGCCCCCTTACGCGAGCGCGCGCGCGAGCGAGGCGACCACTTCGCGTACCCCCTTCGCGCCACCCTGCTCGACGGCCCGGACAATGCGGCTTCCGACGATCACTCCGTCGGCGAGGTCGGCAACGCGACTGGCCTGCTCGCCGGTCGAGATCCCAAAGCCGACCGCGACCGGGACCGTCGCGCCGGCTCGGACGCGTTCGACGGTGTCGGACAGCTCCGCCGGTAGCTCGCCGCGTTCGCCGGTGGTGCCGGCGAGCGACACCGTGTAGACGAAGCCGCGCGCCTCGGAGCCGATCTGGCGCAGCCGCTCGTCGCTGCTGCTCGGGGCCGCGAGCGGCACCAGCGCCAGCCCGGCCCCGCCGCAGGCGGCGCGCAGCTCGCCGCCCTCCTCGTGGGGAAGGTCGGGCACGATCATCCCGGCGGCGCCGGCGTCGGCGGCCCGGCGACAGAAAGCGTCGGCCCCGCCGGCGAGCACCGCATTCACGTAGACCATCAGCACGACCGGAAGGCGCTGCGCCGCCGCTTCGCAGACGCGCAGTACCCCCGCCACGGTCGCGCCGGCGGCCAGGGCGCGGGTGCCCGCGGAGTGGATGGCCGGGCCGTCCGCGAGCGGGTCCGAGAACGGCACGCCGAGCTCGATCAGGTCCGCCCCCGCCTCGGCGCAGGCCTCGGCCGCCCGCCCGGAGCCCCGTTCGTCCGGGAAGCCGCCCATCAGGTAGGGCATCAGCGCGGCACGGCCCGAGTGGGCCGTGAACGCCGCCGCGATCCGCTGCTCGCCGGCGGTAGCGACAGCGGCCTCGCCGGCGCCAGACCGTTCGCCTCGAGCGTTGCCCGCCCGCCGCCTGGCGGCCGCGCCGGGCGCCTCAGTCAAGGTCGCCGACTCCGCCCGAGCGCTCGAGCGCCTCGGCGAGGTCCTTGTCGCCGCGGCCGGACAGCGTCACGAGGTCGAGCCCGTCGGGCGGCCCGGGGTGCGACAGCAGCCAGGCAATCGCGTGCGCGGGCTCGAGCGCCGGGACGATTCCCTCGAGCTCCGCCAGGCGCCGGAACGCCGCGAGCGCATCCTCGTCACCGACCGCTTCGTAGCGCACCCTGCCCGCATCGCGCAGATGCGCGTGCTCGGGGCCGGCACCGGGGTAGTCGAGTCCGGCTGAGACCGAGTGGGCTTCCAGGATCTGGCCCTCTTCGTCCTGAAGCACGGCCGCCATCGCTCCGTGGAGCACGCCGCTCGCGCCGGTGGCAAGCGGCGCGCCGTGGCGGCCGGACTCGAGCCCCTCCCCCCCGGCCTCGACGCCGACCAGCTCGACCGCCTCATCGTCGAGAAACGCGGTGTAGGTGCCGATCGCGTTGGAGCCGCCCCCCACGCAGGCGAGCACGCGGTCGGGCAGCCGGCCGCGGGCTCCGAGCAGCTGGGCGCGCGCCTCGTCGCCGATCACCCGCTGGAGGTCGCGCACGAGCGCCGGGTAGGGAGCCGGCCCCACGCTCGAACCGATCAGGTAGTGGGTGTCGTCGAAGCTGGCGACCCAGTCGCGGATCGCCTCGCTGACGGCCTCCTTGAGCGTGCGCGCGCCCACCTCGACCGCCGCGACGTCCGCCCCGAGCAGCCGCATGCGCTCGACGTTGGGCCGCTGGCGGCGCATGTCCTCGGTGCCCATGTACACGACGCACTGCAGCCCGAGCAATGCGCACGCGGTCGCCGCCGCCACGCCATGCTGGCCGGCGCCCGTCTCGGCCACGACCCGCCGCTTTCCCATCCGCCGGGCGAGCAGCGCTTGGCCGAGCGCGTTGTTGATCTTGTGGGCGCCCGTGTGGAGCAGGTCCTCGCGCTTCAGCCACACCTCACGACCCACGACCTCGGACAGGCGCGACGCGCGATAGATCGGAGTCGGGCGACCGGCGTAGTCGGCGAGCAGCGCGTCCAGCTCCGCGCGATAGCCGGCGTCCGAGCGCGCGGACTCCCACTCGCGCTCGAGCTCGTCGAGCGCCGGTATCAGCGTCTCCGGCACGTAGCGGCCGCCGTAGCGGCCGAAGCGGCGCGCGGCGTCGACCGCGGGCGACACCGCGCTCGCGGCTCGCTCGCTCACGGCGGCGCCTCGGCAGGCTCGACCGCCTTGGCAGCGCCCGAGTCCTCCGCGGGTGGGTCATCCGCCGCCGCGGCCGCGTCGGCAGCAGCCACCGCGCGGAAGAAGGCCTGTAGCTTGCGCGGGTCCTTGCGGCCCGGCGCCGCCTCGGTGCCGCTCGCGGTGTCGACGGCGAACGGCCGAGTGGCCTCGATCCCGGCCGCGACGTTGTCCGCGGTCAGACCGCCCGAGAGGACGAGCGGAATCGCGCCCGGACGCGACCCAGCAAGCTCCCAGGCGAAGGTCTCCCCCGTCCCCCCGCGCCGCCCCGCGGCGTGGGCGTCGAGGAGGTGATAGTCGACCCGGAACGGCTCGAGGGCGCGGATGGCCGCCGCGTCGGCGACCCGTGCGGCCTTCATCACCCTGCACCCGGTTCGGCGCGCGGCCTCGCGGCAGTAGGCGGGACCCTCGTCGCCGTGGAGCTGGACCATGCCCAGCGAGCACCGGTCCGCGGCCAGCGCGACGTCGTCGAGCGGCGCATTGACGAACACGCCGGTGACGAGCGTCCTGCGCCGCAGTGCCGCGCCGATCGCCTCGGCCGTCTCGGGCTCGCAGGCGCGCGGGCTCTGACGATGGAAGATCAGCCCGATGGCCCAGGCGCCGAGGTCGACGGCGCGGTGGGCATCCTCGAGCGTCGTGAGGCCGCAGATCTTGACCCTGGTCATGCGGTCAATGGTCTCAGACGGCTGGTCGCCCGTCCGGACCGCGAGCCGTCACCGCGCCTACGGAAGCGGGAAGGGAAGCCCGCCGCCGCCGCCGCCGCCGCCGCCGCCGGGGGCGGGGCCGACGCGCGTCGGGCGCGCGCCGAGCTCGACGTCCACCGTCTCGGTCTCGCCGCCGCGGATGAACTCGATCTCGACCGTGTCGCCGGGCTGGTCGTCCTCGATCGCCTCGGCGACGTCGACCGACTCCGCGATCTCGGCGCCGTCGACGGTCACGATGATGTCGCCGCCGGCCACCAGCCCCTCGGCCGTCTCGGTGCTCCCGGCCTTCAGGCCGGCCTTCTCGGCCGGGCCGTCCGGGACGACGTCCTGCACGAGCGCGCCCTGGTCGGCCTCGAGGTTGAAGTCCTCGGCAATCGTCTCGGTCACATCGGTTGTGGTCACCCCGAGGAAGGCGCGCTCGACCTCGCCGTCCTCCTTGAGCTGGGGGATGATCTCCTTGGCCGTGTCGATCGGCACCGCGAACCCGATCCCCACCGAGCCGCTAGCTCCGCCGGTGGCAATCTGCGAGTTGATCCCGATCACGCGACCGCGCGCGTCGAGCAGCGGGCCGCCCGAATTGCCGGGGTTGATCGAGGCGTCGGTCTGAATCACGTTGTTGATCGAGAAGCCGTTCGGCGCCGTGATCTCGCGCTGGATCGCCGAGACGATGCCGGTGGTGACGGTGCTTTCGAACCCGAACGGGCTGCCGATCGCGACCACCGGGTCGCCGACGTCCGCGGCGCCCGACTCGCCGAGGGGGACGGCCTGGAGCTCGACCTCGTCCGGGTCCACCTTGAGCACCGCGAGGTCGCTGGAGAGGTCAGTGCCGACGATCTCCGCCGGCACCTGCTCGTCGTCGCCGAAGGTGATCGTCACGTCCTTGGCGCGATCGACGATGTGCGCGTTCGTGAGCACGAAGCCCTCATCGTCGAGCACGAAGCCGGTGCCCGAGGCGGTCCCACCGCGCTCGGGGGGAAGGCCGAACGGGGACTCGGTCGCGGTCCCATCGGCCTCGACGAACACGACCCCGGGGTTCGTCCGGTCGTAGATCTCTGAGACCGTCGTGCCTCCTCCCCCGTCGCTCTCGTCGGAGGCGGGCTCGGTGAGGGGCTGCGGCGTGAGCGCCGCGTCTTCGCCCTCGTCGCCGGTCTCGATCGCGCCGGTGGCGATCAGCACGAGCCCCGCGATCGCGACCAGGAGTCCGCCTGCCAGGCCGGCGAGCACGTTCGAGATGCGGCTTCGGCGAGTCACGGAGACCGTTGTAGTTGCCCCACGTAAAAGCGGCCTAAACCGGGGCGGCTCAGCCTTCGAGCTGCTCGTCGCCGGCGAGCTCGCGCACCGCGGCCTCGGGATCGGAGGCCCGCATGAGCGCCTCGCCCACCAGGACCGCGTCCACGCCGATGGCCTCCAGCTCCTCGACATCGGCGCGCGAGACGATGCCCGATTCGGAGACGACGGTCTTTCCAGCCGGCACGTCGGGCAGCAGCTCGAACGTCCGCCGGAGGTCGACGCTGAAGTCGTCGAGGTCGCGGTTGTTGACGCCGATCACGTCGACGTCGAGACCGAGCGCCGCCTCGAGCTCGGCCCCCGTGTGAACCTCGACGAGGACGTCGAGGTCCAGGGCACGAGCCTCCGCGTGGAGCGCGTCGAGCGCCGCTGGATCGAGCGTCCGCGCGACCAAGAGGACCGCGTCGGCGCCGGCGGCCTTCGCCTCGTAGAGCTGGTAGCGATCGACCGTGAAGTCCTTGCGCAGGATCGGCAGCTCAACCGCCGCGCGGGCCTCCTCGAGGTCCGCCAGCGAGCCGCCGAAGTGGTGCTCCTCGGTCAGAACCGAGATGGCGACCGCCCCGCCCCGCTCGTACGCGCCCACCACCTCGCCGACGCCGGCACCCTCGCGGATGGCGCCCGCCGACGGCGAGCGGCGCTTGTACTCGGCGACGAGCGACGTCCCGGGCCGCGAGAGCGCCTCGCTGAACGGGCGCGGGGCGACCGGGGCCGCGAGCCGCTCGAGCTCCTCGAACGGTCGCTCGCGCTGCGCCCGCGCGACGCGATCGCGAGTCGCCTCGAGCAGCCGCTCGAGTGAAACGCTCACCGCGGCGCCAGCTCCGCGGACCGCTCCACGAAGCCGGCCAACGCGGCCGCGGCCGCGCCGGAGTCGATCGCCTGCTCGGCGAGGCGGGCCCCGTCCGCCAGCGAGTCCGAGCGACCGCCGACGTACAGCGCGGCGCCCGCGTTGACGACCGTGGTGGCGCGCTCGGGGCCGTGACCACCGTCCAGCACGGCGCGAGCGATCGCGGCGTTCTGCTCGGGCGTGCCCGCTCCGAGGCGGTCGAGTGGGACGCGCTCCAGGCCGGCGTCCTCGGGCGTGAGCGTGAGCCTGCGGGTCCTGCCGTCCCTCAGCTCCACGACGCGCGTCGTGCCGGAGGCGCTGATCTCGTCGAGCCCATCCTCGCTCGACACTACCAGCGCGCTGTGGCCCCCGAGCTCGCCGAGCGCCGAGGCGATGGTGTCGAGATGGGCGCGGTCGGACACGCCGATCAGCTGGCGCGTCGCCCCGGCGGGATTGGTAAGCGGCCCGAGGAAGTTGAACACCGTTCGCACGCCGAGCGCCGCTCGGATCGGGGCCACGTGGCGCATCGCGCGGTGGTGCAGCGGCGCGAACATGAAGCCGAAGCCGACCGAGTCGATGCACTCCGCAACCGCTGACGGCTCGAGGTCGATCCGCGCCCCGAGCGCCTCGAGCACGTCGGCGGAGCCGGACAGCCCGGTCGCGGAGCGGTTGCCGTGCTTCGCCACGGGGACCCCGGCCCCGGCCGCCACGAACGCCGCCGTCGTCGAGACGTTGAACGTGGGGCGCCCGCCGCCCGTGCCCGCCGTGTCGAGCAGGTCGTCGCGACCGGCGTTGACGGACGTGGCGAGCGAGCGCATCGTGCGCGCCAGACCGACGACCTCGGCCACCGACTCGCCCTTCGTGCGAAGCGCCATGAGGAAGGCGGCGCTCTCAGCCTCGGAGGCGCGCCCCTCCATGACCTCGCGCAGGACCTCGGCGGCCTCGGGCGCGCTGAGGTCCTCGCGCTGCGCGACGCGGTCGAGCGCTCTCGTGACGATCTCGTTCGGCATGACGACCCGAGCGCCCTGGGCCGAGTCAGGCCCGATCCGCGCCGGTCAGGAAATTTCGCAGGATCGCGCGGCCGTCGCCGGTGAGCACTGACTCCGGATGAAACTGGACGCCCTCGGCGGGCAGCTCTCGGTGGCGGAGTCCCATCACGGTGCCGTCGGCGTGGGCCGAGAGCTCGAGACACTCCGGCAGCTGCGGATCCACCACCAGCGAGTGGTAACGGCCGGCGAGCAGCGGGCTGGCGAGCCCGCGAAAGACCGTCCGCCCGTCGTGGCTCACCTCGGCGGGCTTGCCGTGGACCGGCTGCCCGCGGACCACGCACCCGCCGAATGCGACCGCGAGCGATTGGTGGCCGAGGCACACGCCCAGCACCGGCACGCCCGCCTCGGCAAGCTCCCTGATCGCCGCCACGGAGACCCCTGCGTCGGCGGGGCCGCACGGCCCCGGGGAGACGACCGCCCGCTCGGGGCGGCGCGCGACCAGCTCCGCGGCCGACGCCGCATCGTTTCGCACGACCTCCGGCCGCGCGCCGAGCTCGCCGAGGTACTGCACGAGGTTGTAGGTGAACGAGTCGTAGTTGTCGATCACGAGGACTGTCACGCTCAGGCCCAGTCCTCGTGGCGGCACGCCAGCTCGATCGCCCCGAGCACGGCCCCCGCCTTCGCCTCGGTCTCACGCACCTCGTAGCCCGGCTCGGAGTCGACGACGATCCCCCCGCCGGCCTGGACGTGCACGCGGCCATCCTTGACGACGGCGGAACGGATGTAGATGCAGGTGTCGAGGTCGCCTGAGTACGACAGGTAGCCGACGGCCCCGCCGTACGGGCCGCGCTTGACCGGCTCGAGCTCGTCGATGATCTGCATCGCGCGGATCTTCGGCGCGCCGGAGAGGGTGCCCGCGGGAAGCGATGCTCGCAGGGCGTCCATGCCGCTGACGTCCGGGCGCAGCGTCCCCGACACCGACGACACGATGTGCATTACGTGCGAGTAGATCTCGACCTCCATCAGCTCGTCCACGCGGACCGAGCCGTACTCGCACACCCGTCCCAGGTCGTTGCGGCCGAGATCCACGAGCATTACGTGCTCGGCGCGCTCCTTCTCGTCGGCGAGCAGCTCGTCCGCCCGTTCGAGGTCGCCGTGCGCCGTGGCCGCGCGCGGCCGGGTTCCCGCGATCGGGCGCTGCTCGGCCCGGCGCCCAGTGACCTTCACCAGCGACTCGGGAGAGGCGCCCGCAATCTGGAAGTCCTCGAAGTCGAGGAAGTACATGTAGGGGCTCGGGTTGACCGTGCGAAGGCCGCGATAGATCGAGAACGCCTCGACCGGTGACTCGGCGCTCCAGCGCTGGCTCGGCACGACCTGGTAGCAGTCCCCGGCTCGGATGTAGTCCTTGATCCGGTCGACCGCGGTCGCGTAACCGTCCGCGCCCAGGTTCGAGACGAACTCCGGTGGGTCCCGCCGGCCCGCGGTTGCGCGCGGCACCGGAGCCGCCAGCCGCTCGCGGACGTCGGCGATCGCCGCCACCGCCTCGGCGTAGCGCACCTCGAGGTCCCCCTCCACGAACACGTTCGCGAGCACCGTCAGCTCGTGCCGCAGGTGGTCGAAGGCCACCAGGACGTCCGAGACCATCAACGCCAGGTCGGGAAGGCCGAGATCGTCGGCCGCCGGCGATCCGATCGCGGGCTCCGCCCGCCGGGCGAGGTCGTACCCGAACAGCCCGACGGCGCCGCCGGCGAATGGCGGCAGCCCCGGCAGCGGCGCGATCCGGTAGCGCTCGAGCTCTGCGGACACCGCCGCGAACGGATCCTCGGCTTCACGCGGCTCCCCTCCCACGGTGAGCTCGCCGTCCTGGAGGCGGATCAGCCGCCGCGGCTGAAAGCCGAGGAACGACCAGCGGCCGAAGCGCCGACCCTGCTCGGCGGACTCGAGCAGGAACGAGGGCCCTGAGCCGCGGAGCTTGAGGTAGGCCGAGACCGGCGTCTCGCAGTCGTCGATGAACGTGTGGCGAAGCGGCACCAGCGTGTGCTCGCGCGCGAGATTGCGGACCTCGTCGAGGCCCGGGCCGACCGAGGCGCCGCGTTCAGGAGCGACGGCCATTGAGCTTGCGCAGCGGCGCCTCGATGCCCAGGCCGCGCGACGCGAGCAGCACCGATAGGTGGTAGAGCACGTCGGCCGCCTCGTCCGCCACGCGGTCGGGGCCCTCCCCTGCGGCCGCGCGGGCGACTTCCTCGGACTCCTCGCGCACCTTGGCGCCGATCCGCTCAGGGTCGGCGAGCAGCTCCGCCGTGTAGCTGCCTTCCGGGGCGCGCTCGCGCCGGTCGGCGATCGTGCGCTCGAGTGTCGACAGCGCCTCGTGGACGGCCGGGTCGAGGTCGCCGCGGTGGAAACAGGTTCGCTCGCCCGTGTGACACGCCGGTCCGGCCGGGGCAACCAGCGCGAGCAGCGCGTCGGCATCGCAGTCGTAGCGGAGCGCCTCCACGCGCTGAACGTTGCCCGACGTCTCCCCCTTGTGCCAGAGCTCGGCACGCGAACGGCTGTAGAAGTGCGTCTCGCCGGTCGCGCGCGTCAGCTCGAGCGCCTCGGAGTTCATGTAGGCGAGCGTGAGCACCTCGCCCGTGCGCGCGTCCTGCACGATGCACGGCACGAGCCCGCGGTCGTCGAAGCGAATCTCTTCCATGCCGGTGATTCTCGCAACCCCCAAGCTCACTCGATGCCGAGCCGGTCGAGCAGCGACTCGTCGCGCCGCCAGCCGGGGCGGGTGCGGACGCTCAGCTCGAGGTGCACCCGCCGGTCGAGGAGCGTCTCGATCTCGCGTCTCGCGTCGGTGCCCACCTCGCGCACCATCCGCCCGCCGGCGCCGATCAGGATGCCCTTCTGGGACTCGGTCTCGGCCCAGGCCCGAGCATGGATCACGAGCAGCCCGTCGGGGCGCTCCTCGAGCTCCTCGACGTCCACCTCGACCGCGTGCGGAAGCTCGTCGCGCGCTCGCCGCAGGATCTGCTCTCGCACCAGCTCGCCGATCCGAACGCGCTCGGGCAGGTCCGTCGCCGCGTCGGGCGGGTACATGAAGGGACCGGGCGGAAGCACGTCCGCGACCGCCGCCACGAGCTCGGCCACTCCGGCGCCGGTCAGCGCGCTGACCGGGAAGATCTCGCCGTCGAGCCCGAGCTCGCCGGCCGCGGCCAGCGCCCGAGCGGCGGTGGCGCGGTCGAGCAGGTCCAGCTTGTTCACCGCGGTCACCGGGCGCACCTCCGCGGCGCGGATCGCGCGCGCGACGAAGCGGTCGCCCGGTCCGACGCTCTGCCGGCCGTTCAGCACGAACAGGACCGCGTCGGCGTCCTCGAGCTCGCGTCGCATCCGCCGCTGCATCCTGTCGGTAAGCGCATCGCGCGGGCGCTGGACCCCCGGCAGGTCGACGAGCACGGCCTGCCAGTCCTCGCCGCTCGCGACGCCCCGAATCGCGCGGCGCGTGGTCTGCGGGCGCTCGGAGGCGATCGCCACCTTCTCGCCGACGATGCGGTTGAGCAGCGTCGACTTGCCGGCGTTTGGCCGGCCGGCGAGCGCGACGAAGCCGCTGCGCGTGCTCAGCTCAGCCGTTCGACCACCTCGTCCTCCAGCGCCAGCATCTCGCCGCCGTCGGTCTCGTGGTCGTAGCCGACGAGGTGGAGCACGCCGTGGACCGCCGCGCGCCCGAGATCGTCGCTCTGCTCGGGGCAGATGACCACGTCGCCGAGCTCGCGCGGGCCAGGCGCGGCGCGCTCATCGACCGGGAAGGAGAGGACGTCGGTCGCCTCGTCGCGCCCGCGATGGGCGCGGTTCAGCCTGCGGATCTCCTCGCTGGCGACGAGCGCCACCGCCACGTGGCCCTCCTCGACGCCCGCCGCGGCGAGCGCCCCCCGCACGCTGCGTCGAAGCCCCGGTCCCGGCGCGCGCCGGCCGATCGGTGCGCGCTCGTCGCCGACGAGGATCTCGACCTCGGGGCCCAGGGTCGGCCTCAGCGCCCGGAGCCGTCCCGCGCGCGCCGGCCGTACTCGTCGTACGCGGTCACGATGCGCTGGACCAGCTTGTGGCGTACCACGTCCTCGCCGCCGAAGCGGACGAACTCGATCCCGTCGACGTCACCCAGGATGTCTCCGATCACGACGAGCCCCGACCGCTGCTCGCCCTCGAGGTCGATCTGCGTGACGTCGCCGGTCACGACGATCTGCGATCCGAAGCCGAGCCGCGTCAGGAACATCTTCATCTGCTCGGGACTCGTGTTCTGGGCTTCGTCGAGGATCACGAACGAGTCGTTGAGCGTGCGTCCGCGCATGAACGCGAGCGGCGCGATCTCGATCGTCCCCCGCTCGAGGTGCTGGTTCACGCGCTCGGGCTCGAGCATGTCGTAGAGCGCGTCGAACAGCGGCCGCAGATAGGGATCGACCTTGGCCATCAGATCGCCGGGGAGGAATCCGAGCCGCTCGCCGGCCTCGACCGCCGGCCGCGTCAGGACGATCCGGCTGACCTCGCGGCGCGAGAGCGCCGCGACCGCCATCGCGACCGCGAGGAACGACTTGCCCGTTCCGGCCGGTCCGATGCCGACGGTGACCGTGTGCTCGCGGATCGCGTCCACGTAGCGCTTCTGATTGACGGTCTTCGGCGCCACCCGCAGCGAGCGGTGGCGCCAAACGACGTCCTCGAGGATGCGGCTCGGGCTCTCGTGGCGGTCCAGCGCGCCGCTGATCGCCTCGATCGTCCCCGGGGCAATCTCGTGCCCCTGGCGAACCAGGTCCGAGACCTCCCGAACCACCGTCTCGCCGGTGGCGACCTCACCCTCCCCGCCGTCGAGGGTCAGGACGTTGCCGCGCAGGTACACCTCGCACTCGAGGTGGTCCTCGAGCGTCTTCATGATCGAGTCGTGGGCCCCCGCAAGCTCGGTGGCCACGTCGTTGGAGAGCTCGAGCTGGGTCCGCACCGGTTAAGCGGAGAGCTTGTCCCTGACCATCGCGCTCACCCGCTTGCCATCCGCGCGACCCTGCACCTCCGGCATGACGAGCGACATCACCTTGCCCATTTCGCGCGGGGATGCGGCGCCCGCGCGGGCCACCACGTCGCCCACGATCGCGCCCAGCTCGTCGTCTGAGAGCTGACGCGGCAGGTACTCCTCGACGATCGCCGCCTCGCGCTCCTCGCCCCGCGCGAGATCGTCGCGCCCCGCCTCGCGGTAGGCGTCCGAGGCCTCGAGCCGGCGCTTTCGCTCGCGCTGGAGCACGGCCGCCTCGTCGGCGCCGCCGTCGCCCTCCTTGAGCGCCTTCTGGAGCTCGGACGAGAGCATCCGCAGCGCACCCACGCGGTCGCGGTCGCGGTCGCGCATCGCGTTTCGGGTATCGGCCTGGATCCGCTCGAGGATCGACATGCGGCAAGTCTAGGCGCGCCCGGTCCGCTTCCCGCCCGACCGTAGACTCGCGCGGCGATGCGGCGATACGGCACGACATGAGCGACGGCGGTCTGCTCCTGGTCGCGGGCGCCCTGCTCGCGCTCGGGATCCTCGCGACGCTCGCGGCGGGCCGGCTGCGCGTTCCCGGACTGGTGCTCTTCCTCCTGCTCGGCATGCTGATCGGCTCGGACGGGCTCGGGCTGATCCCCTTCGACGACGTCGAGCTGACGCGCACGATCGGAATCATCGCGATCGTCCTGATCCTGTTCGAGGGCGGCCTGGCCGCCGGTTGGGACGAGATCCGGCCGGTCCTGGGCGTGAGTATCTCGCTGGCGACGATCGGGACGCTCACGACCGCCGGCATCACCGGGCTCGCCGCCCACCTGCTGCTCGACATTGGGCTGCTCGAGGCGCTGCTCCTGGGGTCGATCGTCGCCACCACCGACAGCGCGGCGATCTTCTCGGTGCTGCGTGGCTCGAGCCTCAAGCGGCGGCTGGCGCGCACCCTCGAGGCGGAGTCGGGGCTCAACGATCCGGTCGCGATCCTGCTCGTGATCGGCTTCATCGAGCTGATCCAGACGCCCGGCTACGGGATCCTCGACATGGCCCTGCTCGTCCTCGCCCAGCTCGCGATCGGGGCGGCCGTCGGCCTCGCGCTCGGAGAGCTCGCAGTCCGGGCCCTTCGGCGCGTGCGCTTCTCCACCAGCGGCCTCTATCCGGTTGCATCGATCGCGGCCGCGGCGCTCGCCTATGGGGTGGCCGACCTGCTCGAGGGCTCGGGCTTCTTGGCCGTCTACCTGACGGGCTTGGCCCTCGGATCCGCGCGCACGCCGGCGCGACGGACGATCGAGGACTTCCATGCCGGCGTGGCGTGGGTGTCCCAGATCGCCCTCTTCTTCACGCTCGGGCTGCTCGTGTTCCCGAGCCGGCTCGTCGACATCGCCTTCGAGGGTCTTTTACTCGCGGCGGTGTTGACGCTGCTCGCCCGGCCGGTCGCAGCGATCGTCGCCACCGCCTTCGCGCGTTACTCGCTGCGAGAGTCCGTTCTCGTCGGCTGGGCCGGCCTGCGGGGGGCGCTGCCGGTGGTGTTCGCCACCTTCCCGGTGATCGCGGGGGTCCCGGAGGCGGACCGCTTCTTCAACCTCGTCTTCTTCGTCGTGCTCGTCTCGACGCTCGTCCAGGGCGCCACGATCGAGCCGCTCGCGCGCGCGCTCGGGCTCACCGGCACCGGGCCGGCGCTGCCGCGGCAGCCGCTCGTCGAGGTGGGGACGATCCGCCGGCTCGGGGCGGAGGTCCTCGAGTACCCGGTCGGGGGCCAAGATGCAATCGTCGGACGCGTCGTGAACGAGCTCGGCCTCCCGCGCGAAGCG
>Ga0136615_10000043_pt1 | contig 42613 bp, 40 predicted proteins | sample AntDrymUQ2882206_2_FD_106647 | JGI IMG/M metagenome (GOLD analysis project Ga0136615, IMG submission 106647) | Polar desert sand microbial communities from Dry Valleys, Antarctica - metaG UQ288 (22.06) | ecosystem: Environmental > Terrestrial > Soil > Desert | place: Antarctica: Dry Valley... | reverse complement strand
CGGCGGGCACTCGTTGATCCCGCTGATGAAGGTTCGGCTCGCCGCGCCGACGCTGCTCGTGGACCTGCGCAGGGTGCCCGGGCTGCGGGGCGTGTCGAGCGAGGACTCCGAGCTGCGGATCGGTGCGATGACCCCGCACGCCGAGCTGGCCGACGCGAGGGCGGGGCTGCTGGCGACGGCGGCCGGGCAGATCGCCGACCAGCAGGTGCGAAACCGGGGGACGATCGGCGGCTCGCTGGCCCACGGCGACCCCGCGTCGGACCTGCCGGCCGTGGTGCTCGCAGCCGAGGCGCGGGTGGCGCTACGGGGGGCGGGCGGCGAGCGCGAGGTGGCGGCCGGCGACCTGTTCGAGGACTACCTGACCACCGCCGTCGGCGCCGACGAGGTCATCACCGAGGTGCGCGTCCCGAAGCTGTCCGGATACGGGTACGGCTACGAGAAGTTCACCCGCCGCGCCGAGGACTGGGCGATGGTCGGCGTCTGCGCCCTCGTGAAGGCGACCGACGGGACGTGCGAGGACGTGCGCGTCGGACTGACGCACATGGGGTCGACGGCGCTGCGCGCGACCGCCGTCGAGGACGCGTTGCGCGGCCAGCCGCTCGATGCTTCGCGAATCGGGTCCGCGGCCGAGCAGGCGGCGGAGGGCACCTCGCCCCCGGGCGACCTGAACGCCTCGCCGGAGTACAAGCAGCACCTCGCACGGGTGCTGTGCCGGCGGGCGCTCCTCGCCGCGGCCGGGGTCTGACCGGGCGAAACGGTCACACACGCGGGAGCCTCTCGTCACGTTGGTGACGCTGCCGTCGGGGCGGCCATGAACTGGGCCGTCTTGTGCACCCATGGGATGCTTGAAAGCGCCCAGCTAATGGGCGCAGTGACGGGCGCGTTACAACTGCTTGAGAAGGTGCACGGCGACGCTACGAAAGGCTGACTGCGGCCGCCGCGGCTTTCGCGCGCGCGGCCGCGGCGTGATGTATGTCGCTTCTCGAAAGTGGTCATCGAGACAGACCTTCTCCGAGACCACCTCAGAGAAGCGACATACGTGCCGCCGGCCGCCAGGCCACGGTGCCGGGATCGGTCCCGGGTCACCGCTGGCTGCCCGCCAACGCCGCCGGGCCCGGTCGCTCGAAGGGGTCCCCGAGGAGTGTCCCACCCGCGGAATGATCGAATCGGCCGCGTCTACCCTTCGGAACGAGGAAGCAGTGATCGCGCCGCAGGCTACGTTCCACTCCGTCGACGCCGTGCACGCGGCGCTCGCCGGCGAGCGCTATCTGGCGGATCGCGGCCTCGCGACCTCCGTCTACCTCGCGGCCGCGCTCGAGCAGCCGCTGCTGCTCGAGGGCGAGGCCGGGGTCGGCAAGACCGAGGTCGCGAAGGCGCTCGCCGCCGCCGCCGGGGCGCGCCTGATCCGCCTTCAGTGTCACGAGGGCATCGACCTCCACAACGCGCTCTATGACTGGGACTACGCCCGGCAGCTGCTCGCGATCCGCGCGGCCGAGGGCGGCGAGCGCCACGCCGGCGAGCTCTTCACGCGCGAGTTCCTCCTGCGCCGGCCGCTGCTCGAGGCGCTCGAGCACGAGGGCCCGGTGGTGCTGCTGATCGATGAGGTGGACCGCGCCGACGACGAGTTCGAGGCGTTCCTGCTCGAGTTCCTCTCGGACTTCCAGGTCACGATCCCGGAGCTCGGGACGGCGGTGGCGCGCGGGCGGCCGCTCGTGGTGATCACGTCCAACCGCACGCGCGAGCTGCACGACGCGCTCAAGCGCCGCTGTCTCTACCACTGGATCGAGTACCCCTCGCAGGAGCGCGAGGCCGAGATCGTGCGTGCGCGCGTGGACGGAGTCCCCGATCAGATCGCCGCTCGCGTGTGCGCCGCCGTCGCGCGGCTTCGTGGCGAGGAGCTCTACAAGCTGCCCGGCGTGGGGGAGACGATCAACTGGGCGCGAGCGTTGCTGGCGCTCGAGGACGCCGAGCTGCACGAGACGCTCGGCGTAGCGCTCAAGGTGCGCGAGGACATCGAGCGCGTCGAGGCGCAGCAAGTCCTGGAGGGCGTGTGACGCTCGGCGCGGCCGTCGTCGCCGGCGGCGGCGTCCGCGTGACCGCGCGGCTTGTCGCGCTCGTTGCCTCGCTGCGCGCGGGCGGCGTCCGCGCGGGGGTGGGGGAGCTGGTGGCGGCGCACCGGGCGCTCGCCGCGGTGGACGGCGCCTCGCGGCAGGAAGCGTACTTCGCCCTGCGCGCCGCGCTCTGCTCGCGCCGCGAGGACCTGGAGTCCTTCGACGCAGCGTTCGCAGCCTGGTTCGGCGCCTACGCTCACCGTCCCGAGCCTCCCGTCGACCTCGACGCTGCCAGGCTCGTGCTGCCCCGGGTGGCGGTCCCCGGAGCCTCGCCGCCAGAGCCCGGCGCGCCCGATCTCGTTCCTGTCCCCGCCGCCTGGAGCGACGTCGAGCTGCTGCGCGAGAAGGACTTCGCGACCTACACCGATGCGGAGCGCCTGATGGCGCGTCGCCTGATGGCGCGCCTAGCCGCTCGCGGTCCGCGACGGGTCAGCCGGCGCACCAGGCCGAGCCGCCGGCGCGGGCCCCATCCGCCCGGCGCGCGCCACGACCTGCGGCGGACGCTGCGCGACTCGCTGCGCTACGGCGGCGAGCCGGTCGAGCGCCGCTGGCGCGAGCCGAGCCTTCGCCAGCGCCCGCTGGTGATGGTTTGCGACGTCTCGGGCTCGATGGAGCCCTACGCGCGGATGCTGCTCCAGTACATGCACGCGTGTGTGGCCGCGCGGCGGCGGGTCGAGGCGTTCGCCTTCGGCACCCGCCTCACGCGGCTGACCCGCGAGCTCGCCGGGCGCGACCACGACCGCGCGCTCGGGCGCGCGCACGGAGCCGCAGCCGACTGGTCCGGCGGCACGCGGATCGGCGCCTGCCTCTCCGAGCTCAACCGCGAGCACGGGCGGCGGATCGGCCGCGGTGCGGTCGTCGTGGTCCTCTCCGACGGATGGGACCGCGGGGACCCCGAGCAGCTCGCCCGCGAGATGGAGCGGCTCGGTCGCTGCGCCCACCGGCTCGTCTGGCTCAACCCGCTCAAGGCGAGCGCCGGCTACGAGCCGCTGACGCGCGGGATGGCGGCGGCGCTGCCGCACGTGGACGACTTCCTGGCCGGCAACTCGCTGGCCTCGCTCGAGGAGCTCGCCGAGCTGCTCGAGGGCGAACCCGACAAGGGGAGGTGAGAATGCACGACGTGATCGAGGACGTGGACGCCTGGCTGGGCCGCGGCGAGGACGTGGCGCTTGCGACTGTGGTGGCCGTCAAGCGCTCGGCGCCGAGGCCTCCGGGGTCGAAGATGGCGGTCAACGGCCGCGGCGAGGTCTCGGGCGCGGTCTCCGGCGGCTGCGTCGAGGGCGCCGTCGTCGAGGTCGCGGAGGAGGTGATCCGAGACGGCGAGCCGCGGCTCCTTCACTTCGGGATCGCCGACTCGGAGGCCTGGGACGTCGGGCTCCCGTGCGGCGGCGAGATCGACGTCTGGGTGGAGCGCTACGAGCCGTGAGCCTCCAGTCGCAGTTCGCCTCGATCGGCAAGGATGGCGGCCGCGCTGCGCTCGTGACCGTGGTGCGGGCGGACGACGGCGCGCCGGCAAGCCTGGGCGCCAGGCTGCTGGTGCGCGCGGACGGCGAGCGCGAGGGCTCGCTTGGCGATCAGGAGCTTGACCGGTGCGCGGTCGAGCACGCCGAGGAGCTCCTGTGGGCGCAACGCTCGGAGCTGCGCGAAGAGGGTGACGCCGGGCTGTTCGTGGACGTCGTCGCGCCGCCGCCACGACTCGTGGTCTTCGGGGCCGTGGACTTCGCCGCGGCGCTCTGCAGGATGGCGCGCGCCGCGGGCTGGCGCCCCTACCTGATCGACCCGCGCTCGCGGTTTGCCACCGTCGAGCGCTTCCCCGACGCCGAGGAGGTCGTGGTGGGCTGGCCGGAGGAGGCGTTTCAGCGGATCGGCGGCATCGATCGAGCGACCTACATCGCGGTACTTACCCACGACCCGAAGCTCGACGACGCCGCCCTGACGATCGCGCTGGCGTCCGAGGCGCCCTACATCGGCGCGATGGGGAGTCGCCGCGCGCAAACGAAGCGCCGCGAGCGGCTGCTCGCGGCCGGTGTGGCCGAGGAGGAGCTCGAGCGCGTGGCGGCGCCGATCGGGCTCGACCTCGGCGGGCTCACGGCCGAGGAGACCGCGCTGTCGATCATGTCCGAGGTCGTCGCGGTGAGAAACGATCGCGAGGGCGGGCGGCTGTCGCGGTCGAGCGGGCGCATCCACGAGGTCGGCGCTTGATCGGCGGCCTCGTCCTGGCCGCCGGGGCCGGCACCCGCTTCGGCGGCGCAAAGCAGCTCGCCGAGCTGGACGGCCGGCCGATGCTCGAGCACGCCGTCGGGGCAATGGTCGCGGCGCCGCTCGGCCGGGTGTTCGTGGTGCTGGGCGCTCGCGCGGCCGAGGTTCGGCGCGGCGTCGATCTCCGCGGAGCCGGGGTGGTGGTCTGCGACGCTTGGGCCGAGGGCCAGTCGGCCTCGCTGCGGGCGGGGATCGCGGCGCTGGCGGCGTGCGACGCGGTCGTGGTCGCGCTCGGCGATCAGCCGTTTCTCTCGCCGGTGGCCGTCGAGCGCGTACTGCACGCCCGCACGTCCGGCGCGGACGCGGTGAGGGCCACGTACGGCGGCCTGGCCGGCCATCCGGTGCTGCTCGAGCAGCCGCTGTTCGGGCGCGTCGCCTCGCTGCGCGGCGACGCGGGTGCGCGCGCGCTGCTCGACGACGTCCGCGTGCGGGAGGTGGCCTGCGACGGGCTCGGCCGCCCGGACGACATCGACACGCCCGACCAGCTGGGACCCGCTTCCGGCACGACGAAGGAGGCGATCACGACATGAAGCTCGAGCAGGCGTTCGAGGTAAAGGCTCCGATCGAGCAGGTATGGGAGGCGCTGATCGACGTCGAGCGGGTGGCGCCATGCCTGCCTGGCGCCGAGATCACGGCCGCCGCCGACGACGGCACCTACTCCGGCAACTTCCAGGTCAAGCTCGGCCCGACGACCGCGGCCTACAGCGGCAAGCTTTCGATGGAGTCGCTGGACGAGTCCGCTCGCCGGGCGACGATGAAGGCGAGCGGGCGCGACAAGCGCGGGCAGGGCTCGGCGAACGCGACGATCGTGAGCACGATGACCGAGACCGCCGGGGGGACGCGCGTGGAGGTAGAGACCGACTTCACGATCACCGGACGCCTGGCGCGCTTCGGGCGCGGCGGCATGATGCAGGACATCTCGAACCGGCTGCTGCACGACTTTGCCAACTGCCTGCGCGAGGATCTCGAGGCGGGCGCCGCCGGGGCCGCCGCGCCGGCGCCGCCCGCTTCCGGGGACTCTGCCTCCGCGCCGAGCGAGCCCGCCGTCGAGTCCGTTCCCGCGCCGACGGCGGGGCGCCCGCCCACCGCCTCTCCCGGGCCGGCGCCCGCCGCCACCGGCGAGGCCGGCACTCCGGCGCCCCCGGCCGCGGAGCCGAGCGGCGGGCCGGGGACCCCGGCGCCACCGGCCACCGGCCGCCAGCCGGCCCCGGCCCCGACCGCCCGTCCGCGTCCCCCGCGCGCGCCGGCGAAGCCGGTGCAGGGGCTCTCGCTCTTCCTCTCCGTGCTCGTGGAGCGGCTCAAGCGCCTCCTCGGTCGTCGCGGGACGTAGCCCGCTTCTGCCGACGCCCAGCCGGGCCCCGGGGCTTCTCGCCCGGAACCTGATGGGCGCGCCGCGGCCGCGGAGGCATGTCGCTTCTCGAAACTGGACTCGAAACAAGTCTTTCTCCGAGACCACTTCGCAAAGGGAACATGCACCTCGGCGGTTCCGGCTCGCCTACGGCGGGCGGGCCGTCTGCGAGGGTTCCGGCTCGCCGCCGCCGCCGGCCGGCCGTCCGCCGTCCGGTGGGCCGGCTACTGCGGGCGCGTGCTCTGCGGGCAGGTGATGCTCGCGGCGTCGATCAGCCAGTCCGTCCGCTCGCCGGACACGAGGCTGAGCGTGCCCTCGCACTGATCGACCCCGTCTGTGTGGGTGGCCACCGTGCTGATCGCCACCTCGGCCGAGTCCTCGCTCTCGGACGTCGTCTCCACCTGCTCGAACTCGATCGACTCGAGCGTGCTCTGGCCCTGCTCGAAGGCCTTCTCGGCATTGCCCGCCGCCGACGTCTCGTAGAAGCTCGTGACGGTCTCGTCGGGGCTCGTGCCCTCGGGGGCGGGAGCGGTCGGGCGTCCGTCCCCGCCCGACCCCGCCTCCTCGGGCGGCGCGGCGGTCGAGCCGCCGTCGCCTCCGGACGCGAGCACGGCGACCAGCGCCCCGGCGACGACGAGGAACGCCGCGGCCGCGGCCAGGCGCCTCGGCCAGCTCGATCCGCTCCGCCGCGCCGGGGGAGCCGGAGGCTGCCGGGTAGGCGCGGGAGGCTGCGGGGCAGGAGGCGGAGGCGGCGCAGGCTGCGGCGCATGCTCCTCGGTGGTCACCGGCTCGGGGCCCGCCGCCGGCGTCGCCGCGAGGCTCGCCTCCACGCCCTCGACGAGCTCGCCCGCCGACGCGGGCCGCGCGCCCGGGTCCCGCGCCATCGCCGAGCGCAGCATCTCGGCGAGCGCGGGCGGCGCCTGCGGCCACGCCTCGCGGACGTCGGGCGGCGGCTCGGTCGCCACGTGGTGGGCCATCTCGAGCAGGCTGCGCCCGCGCCGGGCGCGGCGACCGCTCAGCATCTCGAACGCCACCGCCGCCAGCGAGTAGACGTCCGCGGAGGGGCCGAAGCTGCGTCCTCCCTCGAGTTGCTCGGGTGCCATGTACGACGGGGTGCCGAGGATCGAGCCCTCGCCGGTGATCTCGCTCGTGTCGGCGGCGAGCGCGATGCCGAGGTCCACGACCTTCACCCGACCGTCGGCCCCGAGCAGCACGTTCGCCGGCTTGACGTCGCAGTGCACGACCCCGAGCGAATGCGCGTGGTCGAGGGCCGCGGCCACGCTTCGCAGGACCCTCAGCCCCTCCTCCCGTGGAACCGGACCGCGGCGCAGGGCGTCGGCGAGGGTCTCGCCCTCGACGTACTCCATGACCACGATCACCCCGTCGGGGTCGGTCGTGATGTCGTAGACGGACACCAGGCTCGGGTGGTTGAGCGAGGCGCCGAGGCGCGCCTCACGCTCGAAGCGCCGCGCCGCGTCGCCGGGGCTGTGCGCGTGCAGACGTTTGACCGCCACCTGGCGGCCGAGCTTCTCGTCCTCGGCCAGGAAGACCGTTGCCACGCCCCCGGCGCCGAGCCGGCGCAGGACGCGGTAGCGGTCCGCCAGCAGTTGGGGAGAGGCCGCCATCTTGAAAAGGTAGCCCGGAGCGTCGGCACGGAACGCCCCGACGACGACGGCGAGGTAGCCTGCGGCCGATGGACTTCGCCACCTCGCCTGAGATCGAGGCGCTGCGCGAGCGCGTCCGCGCCTTCATCTCCGAGCACGTCGACCCGGTCGAGGCCGAGGCGCTCACCGCTCTCGACGACGAGGTCGCGCCGGGCGTGCCCTACCCGGGCCTGCTGGTGGAGTTGCGCGAGCGAGCCAAGGCCGAGGGGCTCTGGAACCTCTTTCTCCCCGGCGCCGAGCACGGGCCGGGGCTCTCGAACCTCGACTACGGCCTGCTCTGCGAGGACATGGGGCGCAACCTCGTCGCGCCGCTCGTCTTCAACTGCTCGGCGCCCGACACCGGCAACATGGAGATCCTGGCCGAGCACGCCACCGAGGAGCAGCGCGACCGCTGGCTGCGGCCGCTGCTCGAGGGCGAGATCCGAAGCTGCTTCTCGATGACCGAGCCCGACACCGCCGGCTCCGACCCAACCGGGCTCGAGTCGCGCGCCGTGCTCGACGGCGACGAGTGGGTCATAGACGGGCACAAGTGGTACACGTCGGGCGCGAACGGGGCCGCGGTGGCGATCGCGATGGTCGTCACCGAGCCCGACGCGCCGCCGCACAAGCGGGCGAGCATGATCCTCGTGCCCACCGACGCGCCGGGCTTCAACCCCGTCAGGCCGGTCTCGGTCATGGGCCACGACGGCGGCCCGGGGCACTGGGAGGTCCGCTACGAGGGGTGCCGCGTGCCCGCCGACAGCCTGCTCGGCGAGCGCGGCCAGGGCTTCGTGATCGCACAGGACCGGCTCGGGCCGGGGCGCATCCACCACTGCATGCGCGCGATCGGCGGCGCCGAGCGCGCCTTCGAGATGATGTGCAGGCGGGCGATCGACCGCAGCGCGTTCGGCGGGCCGCTGGGCGAGAAGCAGTTCGTTCAGGACTTCATCGCCCGCTCGCGGATTGAGATCGACGGCGCGCGGCTGATGGTGATGCACGCCGCCTGGAGGATGGACACCGCCGGCAAGCGCGCGGCGCGCCAGGAGATCTCGATGATCAAGGTCGTGGCGGCGAACGTGTTCATGGACGTGCTCGACCGGGCGATCCAGGTGCACGGCGCGCTCGGCGTCTCCGACGACACGCCGCTGGCGTTGATGTGGCGCCAGGGCCGCTGGCTGCGGCTGGCGGACGGCCCCGACGAGGTGCACAAGATGGTCATCGCCCTGCGCGAGCTCAAGCGCGCCGCCTCCGAGGGCGCGCCGGACACGGACGGCGCAAAGCCGCGCGAGCGCGAGACGGCACCGGCCTGAGCCCGCCGTGATCGAAGCCACGCTCGCGCGGACCGACCTCGACCTGAGCGACGAGCAGCGCGACTTTACCCGCGCGGTGCGCGACTTCTGCGAGCGCGAGCTCGGTGGCGACCGGTTGCGCGAGCTCACCGACGGCTTCAGCGATCTTCACCACGACGAGACGGCCCGGCGCATGGCCGAGCTCGGCTGGCTCGGGCTGACGATCGACGAGCGCTACGGAGGCTCCGGCGGAAGCTTCACCGACGCCGCGCTGTTCCTCGAGGAGACCGCCCACGGCCAGGCGCCGATCGGCGCCTATGCCGTCACGCTGATCGTGGTCGGGGCGCTCAACCGCTTCGGCACCGAAGAGCAGAAGGCCGACCTCCTCGGAAGGGTCGCCGGGGGAGGTGCGCTGGCGATTGCGATGTCGGAGCCCGAGGCCGGTTCGGACGTGGCGGCGCTCCGGACGCGCGCGCGGCGCGACGACGGCGAGTGGGTCATCGACGGCGCGAAGATGTGGTGCTCCTACGCGCACAAGGCGAGCCACGTGCTCGTGGTCTGCCGCACCGGCGAGCGCGATCGCCACGAGGACCTCTCGATGATCTTCGTGCCGCGCGAGGCCGACGGCTTCACGATGACGCCGATCGAGACGCTCGGCGGCACGGAGACCAACGAGCTTCACCTCGAGGGCTGCCGAGTCCCGGCCGGCGCGCTGCTCGGCGAGGAGGGCCAGGGCTGGACGCAGCTGATGGCCGGGCTCAACAACGAGCGCGTGATCCTCGGAGCTCAGGCGCTCGGGCTCGCGCAGCGGGCGTTCGACGACGCGCTGGCCTACGCCAAGGAGCGGATCCAGTTCGGCCGCCCGATCGGCCGCTTCCAGGCGATCCAGCACAAGTTCGCCGACATGGCGACCGACCTCGCCCAGGCGCGACTGCTGGTGCGCTCGGTGGCGCGCATGACCGACGAGGAGCCGGACCGCGTCCTGGCCCAGGAGGCGTCGATGGTGAAGCTCGCGACGACCGAGCTCGCCAAGCGGTGCGCGCTCGAGGGCATGCAGATCATGGGCGGCTACGGCTACGCAAGCGAATACCCGATGGAGCGCTATCTGCGAAGCGCCGTCGTGACAACGATCTTCGGCGGGACGTCGGAGATCCAGCGCAACATCATCGCCAAGACGCTGGGGTTGTAGAGCGGCGTCAGCCCTACTGGGCGGATCGGTGTCGGCCGCGCGGTCTCGGTCTGCGCGTGGGCGGTGTTCAAGCCGCGAGCGGCAGCGCGCCACGGGCGCGGCTGAGCGCCCCACGTAGCTCATGCGGGGAGTCGCTCGTGACGGCGTCGAGGCCAAGCGGTAGGAGCGGATCGAGCAGCGCGGTGTAGTTGACCGTGCCGGTCGTCACGCTGAGTCCGAAGGCTCGGAGGGTCGCGACCAACGCACCCGAGAGGAGGAAGTGCTCGACGCATACGCCATGGAGGCCGACGCGTCGCGCCCAGGCTGCAAGCGCGTGGATGCGGTAGTCGGCGATCACGACCACCCGCGTCCGAAAGCCGAGCTCCGCGGCCAGCTCGCACGCACCGGACCAGAAGCTGATCACCTCGGTCCGCTCCCGCGCCGGGTCGTCGCGAAGTCGCTCGCACAGAGCTCGAACGGTGCGGCGTGCGAGCGCCGGGTCGGCGTGCGCCTTGACCTCGAGCTGGAGCGTCGCGCCGGGCGGCGCGAGTTCGAGCAGCTCGTCGAGCAGCAGCGGGCGCTCGTCGCTTGGAGTGCCGTCTCGGTGGCGGAGGCGGCCCGCGCGGATCTGCGCCGCGGTGCGCTCGTGGGCCCAGCCGGAGACCGTGGTGCCGACATCGAGCAGCGGGTCGTGCAGCAGCGTCAGCTCGCCGTCCGCGGTCAGGCAGCAGTCCGTCTCGAGACCGTCGAATGGCTGCTCGAGTGCCCGGTCGAGCGCCGCGGCCGACGAGTCAGGGCCGTAGGCGCGGCCGAGGCGGTGGGCGTAAAGCGCCGGGGGCACTGCCGCAACTGTCCCGCCCAGCGCGATCCCAGACGTTATTTCCCTGCAACCATCGGGTGAAGAGGCTGTTAAGACAGCCGCCCGGGAGCGTTCTAGGCGATCAGCCGACCGATGATGCGCGGGTGACCGTCGACCTCCACCTCGACGAGCGACTCGGCTCGGGAGAAGCCTGCGATCCAGGCAAGCCGCTCGAGGCCGATGTTGCCGAACCCCCAGTAGACGAACTCGTCGTCCGTGTAGACCTCGCCCGGCCCTGAGACGCGGATCGCGGGCCCGTCTCGATCCTCCGGGCGCACGCCGTAGGTTTCGACCAGTACGCTGCCGCCGCTCGCCGTCCGCCCACGCAGCACGCGCAGCAGCCCGAGTGGGTTCTCGACTCGGTGGAGGATGCCGAAGCAGTAGACGAGATCGAAGCGCTCGTCGAGTCGGTCGAGCTCGAACGCGTCCATCCGCCGATACTCGACGGCCGAGCCGAGCAGGCGATGGATGGCGCGGAAGCCCTCGCCGCCCTCCAGCTCGACGTCCCACCGGGAGGCGACCCAGAGCCGGTACTGCTCGTTGTCCACCGCGACGATGCGGTCGGCTCCCCGGTGCTCGGCGAGCAAGGCGTAGAAGCCGTCGAAGGTACCGACGTCGAGCACGCTCATCCCGCCGAAGTCGGTGGGGAGCGTGGAGACGCGGTAGCGGTGGTCGCGCGCAGCGCCAGGCGTGTAAATGCCCTCAGCGCGGTTGAGCGCGAAGGTGTGGAACCAGAAGGGCACCGCCTCGACGGTGGCGCGAGCAATGGCCGGGGCGACCTCGAGGGGCAGTAGGTCGGCCACCTGCCGCTCAGCCTTCGTAACGATGAACCGATCCCGCCCGGCGCTCTTCGCCGCGCCCTTCCCCTCCATGAGATACCTCCTCTGGCGCGTCCCTTACGCTTCCCGACCTGCACGCGGAACGGCGCAGATCCCCGATCTGAGGCTAGCGGCACGGGCCGAGAGCGCTACGAGGTTGCGGCCAGCTCGTCCACGTAGGCCCGCCACGACGTCGCCACTCCCGCGATCGGTCGCCCGAACGCGCGCTCGATCATTGACTGCGCCCCGGCGCCGTCGAGCGGCGCGCGCGCGAGGTCCGCGCAGGCCTCGCGGCCGGCGATCCGCTCGAGCAGGCCGAAGACGGCGCCTCCCAGGAGGGCCGCGTCGCGCGCCGACGGCGGCAGCTTGGGTGGTGCGCCCTCGCGCAGGCGGCGCGCGACCGCCGGGCCGAGGTGGCGGTGCTGCCCGGAGAAGTAGGTGGCGGCGCCCTCGCACAGCCAGGCCCAGCGCAGGTAGTCGCGGAAGCTCCGGAGCGTGAACGGGGGCGGCAGGTCGACGTTGTTGCGGCCGATCACGAGGTGCGCGTACTCGTGCGCCGGGGCCAGCCGCAGCGCCTCGCGTGAGTCGGGCACCGCAGAGGCGCGGTCTCGCAGCACCTCCGGGTCGAGCACGTGGACCTCGCCGCTCGCGAACCAGCCGCCGAAGTAGCGCCGGCTCGCCGGGGCGGCCACGAGCTGCGCGAGAGGCAGCACGGGCTGGGCCATCGCGAGCTGCGCGTACTGCGGGTGGATCACCACCGCGACCTCGCCGGGCGTGTCGGGGAAGGCCCGCTCGAGCCCGGCGCGGAAGCGTTCGAGCGCGTCGAGCATCGCACGCGCGCGGTCGCCGGCCGCGGACTCGTGCCGCGCCGTGAACGACGCCGACTGCGTCTCCACCCAGGCCACGGGGAGTACTCTTCCTGATCGATGCGCAGGGGGCTCTGCGGGGTGGCGGGGATGCTCGTAGCGGCGGTGGCCGTCGCGACGCCTGCGCTCGCCCAGGACACCGACGTATCCGACCGCGACGCGGGCGGATTTCGCAACGTCCTCCCCGCCGGTCAGGGCGAGACCGTCAACGCGGCCGAGCTCGCGCGCTTCACCGCCACCGGCGAGGCTCCCGACAGCTTCACCGACCAGCTTCCGCTCTACAACGACCTCCTCTTCGCGGCCCCGAGCCTGGCGCGACCTGACCTCGACAGCTTCTTCAAGTCGGCGCAGTTCGGCGTGCCCCAGGGTCAGGTCGCCTCGGATCAGACCGAGCGGCCGCGTCCGGGCGTGAAGATCCTCCGAGACGCCGAGTACCAGGTGCCGCACGTGTTCGGCGAGACGCGCGCCGACACGATGTTCGGCGCCGGCTACGCCACCGCCCAGGACCGCCTCTTCCTGATGGACGTGCTTCGCCACACCGGCCGGGCGGAGCTCACCGAGCTGATCGGCCCCGGCGACGGCAACTCGACGGTCGAGATGGATGCCGAGCAGTTGCTGATCGCCGACTACTCGGAGGCCGAGCTGCGGGGGATGATCGAGGACGCGGTCGCCGCCGCCGGCGCCGAGGGACGGCAGGTCCTGAGCGACCTGCGCGCGTACGTGGACGGCATCAACCAGTACATCGCGGAGGCGCGCGGGGCTCCCCGGGCCGGCCCGCGCGCGAACCCGGCCGAGAAGCTGCCCGCCGAGTACCCGGCGCTCGGCGAGACGCCCGAGTACTGGAAGTCCACCGACACGGTGGCGGTGGCGTCCCTGATCGGTGGGATCTTTGGCCGCGGAGGAGGAAGCGAGGGCCTCGTCTCGCAGGCGCTCGCGCAGGCCGAGGCGCGGTTCTCCGACCCCGACGTCGCGCGCGCCGTGTTCGAGGACTTCAGGCGCGAGGAGGACCCCGAGGCGCCCGTCACCACGACGCGGCGCTTCGAGTTCGACGACCCGGGCGAGCCCGACGAGGAGGCGGTGGCGGTGCCGGAGCTGGGCTCGATCGAGGAGGAGCAGCCGATCAAGGAGAGCTCGACCGGCGTCGGCGGCGCGGCCGCCGGACCGAGCTGGCTCCAGGAGCTCCAGCAGCAGGGGCTCTCGTTCCCGACCGAGCAGTCGAACGCGCTGCTGGTCCCCGGGGAGCGCTCGGCGTCGGGTACCCCGCTGGCGGTGATGGGGCCCCAGGTCGGCTACTTCTCGCCGGAGATCCTGCTCGAGCTCGACCTCCACGGGCCGGGCGTCGACGCCCGCGGCGCCGCGTTCCCGGGCATCAGCATGTACGTGCTGCTCGGGCGCGGGCGGGACTTCGCCTGGAGCGCGACCACCGCGACCACCGACAACGTCGACGAGTTCGTCGAGGTGCTCTGCGAGCCGGGCGGGGGGGAGCCCACGCCCGAGTCGAACCACTACGAGTACAACGGGCGATGCATTCCCTTTGAGACGTCCGAGCGCAACCTCCAGACCGGCCTGATCCCGACCGACCCCGCGGGCTCCTTCCAGGAGTACCGGCTCGAGGTCAAGCGCAGCGTCCACGGGCCGATCCAGGCGCGCGCGATCGTGGACGACCGGCCGGTCGCGATCGCCGAGGCGCGGTCCACCTACTTCCACGAGCTGGAGTCGGCGGTCGCGTTCAAGCGGCTGAACTCGAACGAGGTGACCGGCGCCCGCAGCTTCCAGCGCGCGATGAGCAACGTCAACTTCGCCTTCAACTGGTTCTACGCGGGCGCGGAGGACGTGACGTTCTTCCAGTCCGGCTGGTTCCCGCGGCGCGCCGAGGGCACCGACCCGAGCCTGCCGACGCTCGGCACCGGCGATTACGACTGGCAGGGCTTCGACCCCGACACGTTCCTCTCGGACCGGATGTCCTTCGACGAGCTCCCGAAGGACACGAACCCGAGCCGCGGCTACCTCGTCAACTGGAACAACAAGCAGGCGCCGGGCTGGCGCGCCGCGGACGACCAGCTCTCATACGGTTCGGTGCACCGCTCGGAGCGGCTCGAGGACCGCGTGCGGCGGGGGCTCGAGACCGGCGACGGCAAGCTCTCCGTCACCGAGCTGACCCAGATCATGGAGACGGGGGCCACTGTCGACCTGCGCGGGCAGGAGATCTACCCGCTGCTGCGTCGGGTGATCGGCGGGGTCGAGGCGGGCTCGGAGGCCGCGGACCTGCTCGACCTGCTCGACGCCTGGGGCGACGACGGCTTCCACCGCCGCGACATCGAGCCGGCCCCCGCGGGGAACAACGTGCTCGAGCACAGCCCCGCCGTGGCGGTCTTCGACGAGTGGTGGCCGCTGCTCGTGGAGCGGATGTTCGAGCCCGTCGTGGGTGGGGACTTCGTCTCGCGGATCGAGGCGGTCAACCCGTTCGGCTTCCCGCCCGACGCCGGCGGCAGCTCGTACGGGTCGGGCTGGTGGGGCTACGTGGACAAGGACCTGCGCACGCTCCTCGGCGACCAGGTCGACGGTCCGCTCTCGCGCACCTACTGCGGCGCCGAGGACGCGGACGACACCACCGGTTCGCTGTCGAAGTGCCGGGAGATCCTGCTCGAGGCGCTCGGCGATGCGGCGGCTGAGGCGCGGCAGCGCTACGGCGAGTCGGACGTCGAGGGCATCGAGCGCCCGGCCACCTGCGAGCCGGACGCGACGTTCCCGCGCGAGTGCGATCAGATCGAGTTCACGACCGCCGGCGCGGTCGGCGTCGACCCGATCCACTGGCAGGACCGTCCCACGTTCCAGCAGGTCGTGGACGTGGGCTCCGACCTGTCGCCGGGCGGCGACGACGGCGGCGGAGACGGCGGTCCGGGTCCGGGCGGCGGCGGCCCGGGGGGCGGCGGCAACGGTCCCGGCGGTGGCGGTTCCGGCGGAGGAGGCGGCGATGATGACGACGGCGGAGACGCCGCATCGCCGGCCGGCCCGGACGACGCTCCCGAGCAGCAGGCGATCGCGACGGTCGATACCGGCTCCGCGGCCGGAGCCGGGGACGGCGACGGCCTGCCGTTCACCGGCCTGCCGCTCGCGGCGCTGCTGCTGGCCGCCGCGGCGCTCCTCTGCGGGGGCACGTTGCTGCGCCGGCGAGCTCGCTAGGGGCCCCGCAGCCGCGGCCGGTGGTCAGCGTTCCACCGGCGCGCGCTGCGCGGGGTGTCACTCGTGCGCAGGATGGTCAGTAAGGATGCTCAACCGATCTGACCATCTCGAAGAGGAACCACCGCATTGCCTGAGGCCGCTCTTGAAGGAAGCGGCGCTCGGCCACCGCGTGCCGCGGCGCGCCGCACCCGCGCGGCGCTAGGCGGCCGCGCGCCGGCGCATTGCGACGCCGCCGCCGACCAGCGCCGCTCCCAGCAGCACCAGCGCCAGCAGCCCGAGCCCGGTGAACGGCAGGCCACCGCCCCCGCCGTCCGCCTCGTTGGCGGCGCCGGCATCGATCGTCGCGACCTGCTGCTCGACGCCGCCGCCGCCTGAGGTCGGCGCTCCGCTGCCATCGCCCGGGTTGCCGTCGGGGCCGCCGTCGCCCGGTCCATTCGGCGGGTCGCCGTCGCCCGGCGGGCCGTTGGGCGGATCCGGAGGATCGGGTGGCGGCTCGCCGGGCCCGCCCGGCTCGCGCGGCACGCTCTGCTGGACCTCCACGACCTGCTGGAAGGTCGGCCGGTTGATCCAGTGGATCAGCGGCTGGGTGATCGCGCCGGCCGCTGTGTGGGCCACCGTGTCGTAGCAGTACTGCGGCTCGAGGTCCGCGCCCTCGTCCTCGCAGGTCGGATCGTTGTCGTAGAGGCTGTCGCGCTCCGTCGCGATCGCGGCGTCCAGGGTGAGCTCGAGCACATCCTCTCGGCACGTCTTGAGCGTCCCCGGAGTGTCAGCGTCGCCGCCACAGTAGATGCGCGAGTACTTGCCCTCCACGGCTCCGGGCGGCAGCTCGCCGGCGTCTTCGAGCGCCGTGCGCAGGTCCTTCTCCACGTAGCCGTAGAAGCCGGTCTGGTAGGCGGAGCCGAGGTGCGCGCCGTCGTTGTTGGGCTCGTTGTCGATCTCCCCGAGCCCCAGGCGCGCGTCGTACGCGTCTCCGAGCGTGGGCTCGAACATCTTCTCCACGAGCAGCGGCCACCAGGCGTCCATCAGCTGGATCGCGCAGGAGTGCTCGTAGAGCTCGTCCTGGTCGAGGTCCCGCCGGTGGGCGCCGTCCCGGTACCAGGCCAGCAGCATCTGCTTGGCGTCCTCGGCCTCGAAGTTCTCCTCCGGGCACTGCGCCTCGCTACCGGCGGCAGCGGCCGCTTGCCCTCCCGCCGCGGCATTCCGAGGAGCGGAGCAGTCGCCTTCGATGGTCCCCGGGTCGAGCGCCTCGAGGAGGCACGGCAGCACCTGGTCGCCGCGCAGGTCCACGGTGCCGGCGCTCTCCATAGCGTCGATCAGCTCGGCCGGGTTGACCTTCCCGCCGTTGGCGGTCAGAGCCTCGATGCCCTCGTCGAGCGGCACCGAACGGTAGAGCGACTGGTAGCCGAAGTTCGCGTCGCTCGCCCGGAACTTCGGCGCCTGCTTGTTGTTCCAGCTCGTCAGGTAGCTCTGGTTCACCACCTGCGGGTGCTCTCCGAACGGCGTGTAGTCGGCCCGGTTGCCGGTCAGCTTGCCGTCGCCGATCGGTCGGTAGCCCTCCCACTCGAACTCGCAGTCGGCGTCCGTGCCCGGGCAGGCCCGGACCGGGAAATTGTGGTTGATGCCGTCCGGCCGCTCGGGGTTCTCCCCGGAGTTGTAGTAGGCGATGTCCTTCTCATCGGTGTAGAACCAGTTGAACGTGTAGCCGATCTTGTTCGCCGCCCGCTGGTAGTCCTCAGCGTCCTCGATCTTGTTCGGGTTGTTGAAGTCCGCGAACCCGCGCGCCGAGTCGACCTCGTGGAGGTAGGTCGAGCGCAGCGACACGTAGACGACCGGGTCGCCTTCGATCGTGGCGCGTGCGGTCTCGAGCCCGAGCTTGGTCCGGTTGACGCGCAGGACCTCGAAGCCGGGCGGGCTCGGGTCGCCGGGGTTCGGGGTGAAGGTGTTTCGCCGCCGCAGGACCTCGAACGATCGGCACTTCCCTCGGTAGACGTAGCCGCGGTAGTCCTGTAGCGACGGGCCCCGCTGCCTGCAGAGGTCGAGCGCGAAGGTGTCGACGTTGTCCTGGCCGGCCGAGGTGGCGCTCCACGCGTAGTCGACCCCGCGGCCGAGCTGCACGTAGAGATTGGTGCCCGCGAAGGCGACTCCGCGGGCGTCGATCCCCGGCCCGTGGATGTCCATCTCCATCAGCAGCTGCGGCGAGAAGTAGCCGGTCTGGGGGCCGAACACGGCGACCGGGTGCCCCGACTCCGACTCGCTTTCGGACACGAGCAGCGCGTTCGAGCTCGACCCCTCGAGCTCGAGCAGGCCGCCGAAGAACCCGCCGCCGGGGTCAGCCGTCCCGAGGTCGTCGCTCGACGACTCGACGACGTCGGTCTCCACGACCGAGCCGTCGTCGGGGATGGCGAGGCTGTTCGCGTCAGGGTCGTCGGGGGGCGCCTGGTAGGGGAACTCCTCGCCCCCGTCGAAGACCGTCGTGGGCGCCTCGGGCTCCTCGGCCGAGCGGAAGTCCTCGAAGACGGCGCCGGGCTCGGCCTCGTTGGGCTCGTCGGGCTCTGGGAACTCGGCTTCGAGCGCCTGGAGGAACTGCGCCGACTGGATCTCCGCGCCGCCGCCCTTGCCGAAGATGCCCCCGACGAGCGATGCGATCGCGACGACGTCGGTCTTCTTGAAGTCGGCCGGGCCCGCCCGCGTGTTGTCGGGCCCGAGCAGCACGAAGTACTCGCCCGGCATCTTGGTCGCACGGTCGAGGCGGGCCTCGAAGACGTACTGGTTGAGGCCGGCGACGTACGCGGTCAGGTCGTCCGCGAGCTTCTCGCCCTCCTTGCCGTAGAGGTCGTCGAACTGGGTCAGCTGGCGCTTGAAGTCGCCCTCCGTGTAGGGGGCGTTGGCCCACTGCTCGCGGTCCATCGCGCGGTTGCCCTCGGACCCACCGACGAACTCGGACAGCTCGGCCCGCCCGGCGTGACGCAGGACGTCGATCAGGAACAGGCGATCCTCGGCGGCCACGTACCCGGCCGCGCACATCGCGCCCGCCCGCGTGGCGCCGGAGATGTGCGGCACCCCGAAGCCGCGATCGCGCTGGACCGTGACCTCGGCGCACGGGTGGTCGCGCACCTGCGGGTCACAGGGATCGGTCACCGTGCCGCACGGCTGGTACTGCTCCTCGACGTCGCCACGGGGCACGCCGAAGCTCGCGTCCTTGAAGAAGCTGCCGATCTGGCCGGCTCCAAGCGTCGGCGACTCGTACACCAGGTCCCCGTACAGCCCAAGCTGATCGCTGTTGTGGGGCGGCCTGTTCCCGGTCGCCATGAAGTCGGCGATCTCCAGACCGCTGGCCGTCCCGTTCGAGCCGGGCGGCAGGATGTTGCGGAAGCTGTCGCCGGCGTCCTCGTAGGGATCGGGCTGCGGTGCCGCGAGGGCGCCGGGAGCCAGTGCGAGGGTCGCCAGAACCGCCGTCAGCACGACTGTCGCCCCCCTCTTCACCGCGCGAGACTCTACTGGGACTCAGGGATCCAGCGCGCCGCTAGGCGACGACCGCGACGGCGTCCTGCGCGATGTCCTCGATCTCCGCCGAGGCGCGCTCGAACTCGTCGTCGGAGAGGACCGGCGTGCCCTCGAACGGCAGCTCGCGGTGGACCTCGACCCACGAGCGACAGCCGCCGTACTCGTCGCGCACCTTGACGGTCACGGGCCGGGGGATGCGGTAGGTCCGAAGGACGATCACGTGCAGCGGGTGGCGGCGCTTCCACGAGAGTCGCTTCTCCGCGTAGTCCGGCGTCCAGACGTAGTAGGGGGAGAGCGCGTCGACGCAGCGCGGGTCGGTGATCAGGTAGCTCGCGGCGACCTCGGCCCAGGCGCGGATCCGAACCCGGTCGGGCTGCGGGATCCCGCCGTCCTGCGAGAGGGCGCTGGCGGGCGGCTCGCCGTCCGCCCAGACCCCCTCCTCGAGCGCACGACCGAGCTCCGGCCGGTGGGAGTCGCGGACCAGGTCGTTGCGCTGGTGGTCGAAGGTGGGGTAGAGGAAGAAGCGGTCGTGCTCGATCTCGAAGTGCCGGCCCTCCTCGCGGATCCCGCCCTTGCGGAGGGTGAGGAGCTGCTCCCCCTCGGCGAGAGCACGCACGGTCACGGCCCATTCTTTGAAGGCGATCGGCATTTCGAAGAGGTGCTGCGGTGCGCCCGGCGACGGTTCGTGCTGGGGGGCGCGAGGGAGCGCATTCTACGAAATGGGTGCCGGATTTCAAGGGTCCCCTCCGGCGACGTCCATCACGGCGGCGAAGTCGGCGTCCCCGTGCCCGGCGCCGCTCGCCTGCGCGTAGAGGCGCTCGGCTGCCCCGGCCAGGTCGAAGCTCGCGCCCAGCTCGCGCGCCTCGGCGAGGCAGTGGCGGACGTCCTTCAGCATGTGGTCGAGCTTGAAGAGCGGGTCGTAGTCGCGCTCCAGCATCGGGCGCGCCTTGAGGTCGAGCATCGCCGAGGCGCCAGATCCCGCCGCCACGACGCGCAGCAGCGCGTCCGCGTCGAGGTCCGCGGCCCGCGCCACGTGGAGCGCCTCGGCCAGCGCGGCGGCGTTGACCGCGGCGAGCGTGTTGTTCAGCAGCTTGACCATCGAGCCGTGGCCCTGCGGCCCCACGTGTACGACGAGCTCGCCCATCGAGTCGAACAGGGGGCGCGCGAGGTCGAAGTCGCGTCCATCGCCGCCGGCCATGATCGTGAGCGTCCCGTCCTCGGCCTTCGGTCGCGACCCGGTGACGGGCGCGTCCAGGAAGCTCGCGCCCGACTCGGCGCGCAGCCGCTTCGCGATCGCGCGGCTCGCGCTCGGGGCGATCGTCGACATGTCGATCGCGAGCGCTCCCTCGGTGAGGCCCTCGGCGACGCCCCCGGGCCCGAAGAGCACCTCCTCGACCTGGGGCGCGTCGACGACCATCGTGATCGTCGCGTCGCTCGCGCCGGCCGCCTCGGCCGCGCTCGCCGCCACCCGCGCGTCGTGCGCTTGCGCCAGCTCCTCGGCGCGCGCACGCGTGCGATTCCAGGCGATGACCTCGAAGCCGGCGCGGCAGAGGTTGGCCGCCATCCGCGCGCCCATGATCCCGAGCCCGATGAATCCGACCCGCTCGACGCGCTTGCGCTCAGCCAACTCGCTCGTCTCCGTGTCCGCCGCCGCCGGGAGTTTCGATCCGGATCCGATCGCCCGGCGCGAGCTCGCCGTCGACCTTACCCGGGAGCTCCACGCCGTTTCGAAGGTTGCGCCCGCGCTCTCCCGCCTCCCCGCCCGCGGCTCCCGGCGGTGCGTGGCGGCGGCGCTCCGAGATCAACGAGAAGCGCACGGCCGCGAGCGCCTCGAGCTCGCGGACCACGCCGTCGCCGCCGCGGTGGACGCCGCGCCCGCCCGACCCGCGCCGCAGCGCGTACTCGACGGCTCGCAGCGGGAACTCGAGCTCGAGCGCCTCGATCGGGGTGTTGAGCGTGTTGGACATCGCCACGTGGACGGCGCTCGGGCCACCCGCGTCGGGGCAGGCGCCCTGGCCGCCGGCGAGCGTCTCGTAGTAGGTGAAGTCGTCGTTTCCGAGCGTCAGGTTGTTCATCGTCCCCTGACCGAGCGCGCGCCCGAAGGCGGACAGCACGAGGTCGGCCACGCGCGAGGAGGTCTCGACGTTGCCCGCAGCGACGGCCGCGGGCGGGCGCGCGTTGAGGATGCAGCCCTCGGGCGCCACGACGCGCAGCGGCCGGTACGCCCCGGCCGACGGCGGGACGTCTGGGTCGGTCAGCACGCGCACGGCGAAATAGCAGGCCGACAGCGTCACGGCCAGCGGGCAGTTGAGGTTGCCCTCGTGCTGTGCCGCGGAGCCGCTGAAGTCGAGCTTGAGCTCGTCGCCGGCGACCGTCGCGCGAAGGCGCAGCTCGAGGTCGCCGTCGGACGCTTCGAGCAGGTCGCGCGCTTCGCGCCGCCCGTCGCCGAGCTGCGCGATCCGCGCCCGGGTGCGCCGCTCCGCGTAGTCGAGCGTCGCGGCCATCGCGTCGCGCAGGGCGGCGATGCCGGCGCGCTGCGCGAGCTCCTCGAGCCGCTGCGCCCCGGTGCGGTTGGCGGCGAGCTGGGCGCGCAAGTCGGCTTCGCGCTGGCGCGGGGCGCGCATGCGGCCGGTGAGGTCCTCGAGCAGCTCGCGATCGAGCTCTCCCGCGCGCACGAGCCGCGCCGGCGCGATCACGACGCCCTCCTCGTCGAGCGTGCGCGAGCCGGCCGGCATGCTGCCGGGGGTGGGGCCTCCCACGTCGGCGTGGTGGGCGCGGCTGGCGGCGAAGCCGAGCGGCTCACTGCCGTCGCGCGGCGCGCCGGCGAACACCGGCGATATGACCGTGATGTCGGGCAGGTGGGTGCCGCCGCGGTAGGGGTCGTTGAGGATCCAGGCGTCGCCGGGTGCCTGGTCCTCGCCGATCACCGCCGCGACCGCCGCGGGCATCGCGCCGAGGTGGACCGGGATGTGCTCGGCCTGCATCACCATCTGGCCGTCGCGGTCAAAGAGCGCGGTCGAGGCGTCGCGCCGCTCCTTGACGTTCGCCGAGTGCGCGGAGCGGACGAGCACCGCGCCCATCTCCTCGCACGCCGCGCGCAGCGCGCCGACGGTCACCTGGAGGTCCGCCGCGTCCATCAGCGGCGCTCCAGCACGATGGTCCCGTCGACCGCGTCCTCGCGGCCCGACCAGCCCGGGGGTACGACGAGCGTCGACTCCGGCAGCTCGTAGATCGCGGGCCCCTCGAACGGCTCGTGCCCGTGCCCTCGGAGGATCGCCGCGTCGAGGCGTTCGCCGTCGAAGATCGCCGCACGGCGATCGCGCGCCTCCTCGGATGCTCCTTCGGCGGCTCCCGATGGGAGCGCCGGCGCCGGCTCCGCGACCGCCACCCGCACGGTGACCAGCTCGAGCTCGGCCGTCTCGTCGGCGTAGCCGTAGCGCTCCTCGTGTGCGGCGTCGAACGCGCGCCTCAGCTCGCCTGGGTCGGGCTCCGGCGAGCCCGCGATCGTCAGCTCGAACGCCTGCCCCGAGTAGCGAAGGTCGTAGGCGACTCGAGCCTCCGCTCCGGGAGCGTCGAGGTCGGACCGGCCGCGCTCGGCGAGCCGCCTCACGATCGCGGCGACGCGCTCGGTCGTGACCGCGTCGCCCGCCAGCAGAGCGCTCTCGGCGAGGTCGCGCCGGCGCTCGGAGACCACGAGCCCGAGCGCGGAGAGGACGCCCGAGGCGCGCGGCGCCAGCACCCGCCTCATGCCGAGCTCGTCGGCGATGGCGGCTGCGTGCAGCGGCCCGGCTCCCCCGAAGGCCACGAGCGCGAGCGGGCGCGGGTCGATGCCGCGCTCGACCGTCATCACCCGCACGGCGCCCGCCATGCCGGTGGCGGCCACGCGGACGATTCCGGCGGCCGCCTCCTCGAGTGGTGTTCGCAGCTCCGAGGCGAGCGTCCGGACCGCCCTCTCCGCTGCGTCGCGGTCGAGATCGACGCCGCCCGCGAGCGGCGACCGGTCGTCGAGGTAGCCGAGCAGCAGGTTCGCGTCGGTAACGGTCGGCTGCTCGCCGCCGCGCCCGTAGCAGGCAGGCCCGGGGTCGGCGCCCGCCGAGTGCGGGCCGACGCGCAGCGCCCCGCCGGCGTCGCGCCAGGCGATGCTGCCGCCGCCGGCGCCGACCGTGTGGACGTCGACCATCGGCAGCGCCAGCGCTCGACCGCCGATTTCGCGGCCGCCGCTCTGGCGCACCGATCCGCCGTCGGCGACGGAGACGTCGCATGAGGTCCCGCCCATGTCGAGGCAGACGGCGCTCGGCGCCTCGGCGCGGTCGGCCACGCGAGCGGCGCCAACCGCGCCCCCGGCCGGCCCCGACAGCACGGTCCAGGAGCCGTGCCGGGCCGCCATCGCGGCGTCGGCCACCCCGCCGCTCGAGAGCATCACCTCGGGCGCCGGCAGCTCCGCCTCCTTCGCTCGCTCGGCGAGCCGCTCCAGGTAGCGCCTCAGCAGCGGCGAGAGGGCGGCGTCGACGACCGTCGTCGCGCAGCGCTCGTACTCACGGAAGACGCCGGCCGTCTCGTGCGAGGTCGAGACGTGGATGTCGGGGCGCTTGCCCTCGATCAGCTCGGCCGTCCGGCTCTCGTGCTCGCTGTGGAGGAAACCCCACAGCAGGCACACCGCGGCGGCCTCGACCGCCTCGCGCGCGAGTAGCGCGTCGATCCTGTCGCCGAGCCGCCGCCGGTCGAGCGGCTCGATCACGCCGTCGGGACCGGTCCGTTCGGGGACGGCGACCCGCCGTGCGCTCGGCACGAGCGGCGGCGGATGCCCCGCGCAGAGGCGGTACAGCTCGGCGCGCGCCTGACGCCCGAGCTCCTCGAGGTCGGTGAACCCTTCGGTGGCGAACAGCGCCGTGGGCGCGACCTTCGACTCCAGCAGCGCGTTGGTGCCGACCGTCATGCCGTGAACGAAGCGCTCGACGGCCGCGGCGCCGGCTTGCGCCCGCTCGAGGACCGCGTCGACTGCGTCGAGCACTCCGCGCGACTGGTCGTCCGGGGTGGTGGGCGCCTTTGCGGTGTGGAGCCGGTCGCCGGCGAGCAGCACCGCGTCGGTGAAGGTCCCCCCGACGTCGACGCCCAGGAGCATCTAGCGGCCGGTGGCGGTTAGTTTCGTCGCGCGGAGGGGCGTGGCTCGCGAAGAGGATGTCGCTTCTCGGGAATGGTCACTTGGAAAGGCTTTCGTAGTGACCACTGTCGAGAAGCGATGCGGCGGCGCGGGGAGGTTGTTTCCGCGCTCTCCATCGAACTCGGTGTGTTCTGCACTCGACGTCATCGAAGAAGGACACAATCCGAAACCGACCCCGAGCCCTTTCGCCTAGAAGGCGTCCACGGACAAGCGCAGAGACGCTGCCGTCCGCGTTCGTGAACCGCCCCCGGAACCGCCTGCGATCGTCGACTCGCATTCGCCCGACCCGCGTGTCCGCGCGGAAGCGGTCGCCGTCGGTGCAGAAGAAGCGCGCCCGCTCGATCGTGAAGCGCTTGATCGCTCGACGCTCCTTCTCGAACGCGACGCGCACCTTCGGATCGTCGACGCCGCGACCGGCGTAGGTGGCGCCCAGGGCAGCCGTCGCGACGGCGAGCAGCAGCACCGTCGCCAGGCCGGCGCACGTCAATGCTCGCCGTGTCAATGGACTCCACACCTCCCGTTCTCGAGCGCGCCTGATCGGCGCGCCACTGTACAGCAGGACGCCCGGCTGGTCGGGCGACCGAAGGGTCGCGGCACAGCCCGGCGTCCCTGCCGGGCCGCTATGCCGCGACGATCTGAAAGTCCTCGTCGAGGTGCTTGTGCGAGGGGCAGTACTGGCTGCCCGGAAGCGGCACTCGTTGGCAGGCGGTCCCGCGCCGCGTGGTGGCGTGGCACGACAGCGGAGCCCCGTCGAGCCGCACGCCCGCCCTCGCGGCGCGATCGACGTACTCGCCGGCCAGGTTCATGTGCCGGTCGATGACCTCATAGACCCGCAGTTGCCGGCACATCGGGAAGTAGGAGCGGACATCGCGGAACAGGGTCCGCGAGGGACGCGCGAAGTAGTGCGGGTCGGTGGCCAGGCGCTCGACCGCCTCCTCGCACGATCGCAGGACGCGTGCGCGGTTGGCGCTGACCTCGGTGATCCGTTCGCCGGCCACGTCGCTGGCGAGCTCGCGATACATCGAGCGGCTGAACTGGTACATCCGCTGCCTCCCTCGACCTCGGAACTTCGGTGCTTTGCGGGTAAAACCCGCGCGACCGCTGCGAGTATCGCAACGGCCTGTAAAGCGGGAGGGAAGCGTCGGTTAAGGAGGCGTTAACACGGCGGAAGAGCAGCGCAAGCTCCGCGCCCCCTTTACCAGGGCAGGCGGATGTCGCGGCGCTCGTCCGCGCGCGCTGCGGGCAGGGTCTCAGGCAGCTCACGCGCACCACGGAGGAAGTGCTCGACGTCGACCTCGAGAAAGAGCCCCAGGGCGTCCGCCACCGCTTCGCCGTCCTCGCGAAGCTCGCCGCCAAGGTGCAGCTTGCGCCCCTCGCGCGACTCGACCCACGCCTCGACCTCGAAGCGGCGTCCGAGGAACGCCGGCCGCCGGTAGTTGACCTCGAGCCTGGCCGTCACGGCCGGCACCCGGAGCAGCGTCAGAACCGAGCCGAGCGCGTCGTCGAGCACGGTCGCGAGCGCCCCGCCGTGGGCGAAGCCGGGCGCGCCCTCGTGACGGCGGTCGAGCGTCACCGTGCCGCTGACGCGCTCTCCGTCGGCGTGCAGGCGAAGCCCCATGCTGCCGGGGTTGTCATCGCCGCACCCGAGGCAGTTGGGCTGATGGGGCGGAAGGTCGGTCATCGCGGGCGGCAGCTTAGGACCAGCGCTCCCACACCGGGGCCTCGTCTCCCTGGGCGAGCGCGTGCATGCCGTCGAGCGCCGGATCGGGCTCGGGAAGGTCCGTTCGCTGGTGGGCGCCGCGGCTCTCGGCGCGTGCCAGCGCCGCCGCCCCGATCCGCCGTGCCAGCGGGAACGGGTCTTGTGCCAGCTCGGCAAGCCCGTGGGGCGTTCGAGCGAGGCCGGCGAGGCGCCACAGCGCCGCTCTGCTCGAGGGCGGCGGCACCGGCGACGCGCCGGGCCGCGGCGGCTCCCCGCCCTCCCGCGGCGACGGCGGCTCGGCCGTGCTCGCGCGTGCGGCGCGCCATCCGAAGACGAGGCACTCGGCGAGGGAGTTCGACGCCAGCCGGTTCGCCCCGTGCAGGCCGGTGCACGCACACTCGCCGACGGCGTAGAGGCCGGGGAGCGACGCGCCTCCATCCGCGTCGGTCGCGACGCCGCCCATCGTGTAGTGGGCGGCGGGCGCCACCGGCACGAGGTCGTTTGCCGGGTCGATGCCGGCCTGGCGCAGGCTCGTGGCGACGTTCGGAAAGCGGCGCATGTCGACCGGACGCAGGTCGAGTCTCACCGGCTCGCCGCCGGCAGCCGTCTCGCGGTCGCGAATCGCGAGCGCCACGACGTCGCGCGGCGCAAGCTCGTCGACGAAGCGCTCGCCGTCGCCGTCCAGGAGCAGGGCGCCCTCGCCCCTGACGGCCTCGGTGATCAGAAAGCCGTCGTGCGCGCCCGCGCCCGCGAGCGCGGTGGGGTGGAACTGGACCAGCTCGAGGTCCGCGAGCGCCGCTCCCGCGGACAGCGCCAGGCTCATGCCGGCGCCGATCGCGCCGCCCGGGTTCGTGGTCCGCTCCCACAGGGCCGCGGCGCCCCCCGTGGCGAGGATCGTCGCCCGCGCGAGCACCCCGGCGCGCTCGGTGGGAAAGGCCTCGCGCGGCCCGCGCACGCGTTCAGCGAGGAGCCCGACGCAGCGACCGTCGCGGACCCACAGCGCGTTCGCCGACACCCCCTCGAGCACGCGGACGCGGTCGTCCATCGCGGCGAGCGCCGACAGCTGGCGCGTGATGCGCCGGCCGGTGGCGCTCCCCCCGGCGTGCACGACGCGCCGCGCCGAGTGCCCGCCCTCGAGCCCCAGCGCCAGGCCGCCGTGGCGGTCGGCGTCGAAGCGCACGCCGAGCTCGGCGAGGTCGCGCACGCGGGCCGGCGCCTCCGCGCACAGGACTCGCGCGGCGCTCGCGCGCGAGGCGTCGCGGCCGGCGGCGATCGTGTCCTCCAGGTGTCGCTCGGGAGAGTCGTCGGCGGCGAGGGCCGCCGCGACGCCGCCCTGCGCCCAGTAGCTCGCCGACGCCGCCAGCGGCGACCGTGAGACGAGCGCCACCGAGGCGCCCTCGCGCGCGGCGGCGAGCGCGGAGTAGAGGCCCGCCGCGCCCGCGCCCACCACGGCGACGTCGACGCGCAGGACGTCTGGGGAGGCCTTCGTCGCCACGGCTCCACGATTACGGTACCCGCATGGGGGAGCCGCTCTACGTCCGGCACGGCTCCTCGCTCGAGCACGACACCGGCCTCCACCCCGAGGGGCCGGGGCGGATCCCGGCGATCGAGCAGGAGCTGGCTCGACGCGAATGGCTCGGCTACCGGCGGGTGGAGGCTCCCGCGGTCGACCTCGACGTCCTCGGGCGCGTCCACCCGCCCGTATACGTGGAGTCCGTGCGGGCGATGAGCGAGCGCGGCGGGGGGGCCTTCGACCCGGACACGACAGCGAGCGCCGGCTCCTACGACGCCGCCCTCCACGCGGCGGGCGGCGCCTGCGCGCTGGTCGACGAGCTCCTCTCCGGCGCGGCGGCCACCGGGTTCTGCGGCCTGCGCCCTCCGGGGCACCACGCTGAGCCGACGACCGCGATGGGGTTCTGCCTGTTCAACAACGTCGCGGTCGCCGCCCGTCACGCGCTCGACTCGCGCGGGGTGGAGCGGGTGCTCGTCTTCGACTGGGACGTCCACCATGGCAACGGGACCAACGACGTCTTCAGCTCGAGCCGTGAGGTGCTGTTCGCCAGCATCCATCAGTGGCCGCTGTACCCCGGCACGGGCCCGCTGGAGGACGTCGGCGAGGGCGTCGGCGAGGGCCACACGATCAACCTCCCGGTGCCGCCGGGGTCGGGTCACGATTCGTGGCTGTCGCTGGTCGAGCACGTCGTGGTGCCGGCCGCCCGCGCGTTCGAGCCGGAGCTGGTGCTGGTCTCGGCCGGCTTCGACGCCCACCGCGCCGACCCGCTCGCCGACTGCCGCCTCGAGGTCGAGTCCTTCGCCGCGATGGCGCGCCACGTGCGGCGTCTCGCCGATGAGGTGGGCGCGCCGGTCGGCGCCGTGCTCGAGGGCGGCTACGACCTCGACGCGCTGTCGGCCTCGGTGGCGGCGACGATGGAGGCGCTCGCGCACCGCGACGATCCGGAGCCGGTCGAGCCCGACGAGCTGACGCGCGCGGCGGCGCGCGTCGTCGGACGACACTGGGAGCTGCCGGTTTCATAGCTCGTGACTCCGGGGAGCAGCCGCGACGCCGTGCGCCCGTTAGCGTGATCGACAGCTCTGCTCGTCAGCCGTTGATCGCCGACCTCCACGCCCACCTCCCGATGCATGTTTCGCCCTCGGCTTCCTCCGGGTTTGGGCGAGTTCCCGGCCTTTTGCGGGACCGTTGGCGCAGCGTGGTCCTCTCGGCCTTGGGCGGGCTTGGCAACTTCGATCCCGACTCGAGGCGTCCTCGGGTTTCCGTGCCCCTTCTGCGCGAGGGAGACGTCGGACTTGCGTGCTCAGTTCTCTACTCGCCCTTCGACGAGATGATCTTCTCGCCGCGCTGGCACCTTCATGAGCTGCGTCGGCACGACCGCCCCTACCACTGGGCGCCACCCACCCATCGGGCGTTTCCGCGCCTCCTACGCCAGCTCGACTCGGTCGAACGCCATGTAGTCGACAGGTTTCCCGCTCAGGCTGTCTTCGTTCGGAGCCTCGACGCGCTCGATGCGGCCCTCACGTCGGGAAGGACGGCCCTCGTTCACTGCGTCGAGGGCGCTTTCCACCTCGGCGACGAGCCGGCGGCGATCGACGCCGCAGTCGTCGAGCTAGCCCGCCGCGGCGTCGCCTACATCACGGTTGGGCATCTCTACTTCAAGGGGATGGCGACCGTCGTCCCAAGCTGGGCGAGTTGGCTCCGGTTGACGCCCGAGCGCTGGGACGCCATCTGGCCCCAGCCAGACGTCGGGCTGAGCGAGCGCGCAGAGGCAGCGGTGCGGGCGATGGTCCGTGAACGCGTGCTCGTCGACGTCGCTCACCTCAGCGCCCGAGCCTTCCGGGAGACGTTCTCGCTGCTCGACGAGCTTGACCCGGAGGGCCGAGTGCCGGTAATTGCCTCGCATGGCGCCGTTCGCTTCGGGAAGCTCGCCTACAACCTTGACGAGGCCGCCGTCGAAGCGATCGTCGCCCGAGATGGCGTCATCGGCGTGATCCTCTCGAGCCACCATCTCGCCGACGGTCTGAGGGCGGGCGCGCCACGCACGCTCGAGGAGTCCGTCGATCTCCTCTGCCGCCACATCGACCGCATCGGCGAGATCGCGGGATCGCACCGGCACGTCGCGATCGGCACGGACCTCGGGGGTTTCATCGAGCCGGTGAGCGGAATCGAGACCTCGGCCCGACTTGGGGCTCTCGAGCGCGAACTGGACCGCCGTTACGGCGAGGAGGATGGCCAGCTCATCAGCTCTGGGAACGGATTCCGGCTGTTGCGTTCGGCGTTGCAGCTCAGGGAATCCTCCGGCATCGCCTAACGAATCCAGGAGGCCGCTCGAGACCGCGCTGCGAGCCGGGGCACGCCGTTGTCACGAACTCTGAGCCGTTCCGTGTTAGTCACGTCTGGAGGCGTAGCGCACCACTCCGGACGATCCACTTCACCGGCAATCGACTCGGGGAGGTTGGAGATGGAACGGCTCATGGGACAGGTGCACGGGGCGGTCGGCTACGCCCACGGGACGCTCGGATGGTGGACGGCGAGGCTGCGGTCGCAGGCCGGCCAGGGGACGGTCGAGTACGTAGCTTTGATCCTGCTCGTCGCGCTCGTCATGGCGGGGGTCATCGCGGCGATGAAGGGCTTCAAGACCGACGACGGCCAGGCGCTCGGCGACGCGATCATCGCCAAGATCCGTGAGGCGGTGGAATCGGTCGAGTTCTAAGCGTCAGCCGCCTGCACCGGGGTAACCGGCGGCGCCGATGGCGCAGCTCAAAACGGGGGCTCGAAGCCTGAACGCGCGACCGCGGAAGGTGTGTGTGGGTCGGCGGGCCGGGCTCGCGAGGCGAAGCGTCGCGGGCCCGGCGTCCGCCCGCCGGCCTGCGAACATGGCCGCGTGAGCGGACCTCTGGCAGCCGCGAGCCCACCCGAGCGCGAGCTTCCGATCGCGGTGTTCGACTCCGGCGTGGGCGGCCTGACCGTGCTGCACGAGTGCCTGGTCTCGCTCCCGCACGAGGACTTCGTCTACTTCGGCGATACGGCCCGCTTCCCCTACGGCGATCGCTCGCCCGCGGAGCTGCGCGCCTTCGCGCTCGAGCTCGGCGGCCGGCTCGCCGACGAGGGCGCGAAGCTGCTCGTCGTGGCCTGCAACTCGGCGACGGCGGCGGCGCTGCCGCTGCTGCGCGAGCGGCTAAGGGGGCGCCTCCCAGTCCTCGGCGTGGTGTCCCCCGAGTCCCGGCTCGCGGCCCGCGCCACGCGCAGCGGCCGCGTCGGCCTGCTGGCAACGGCCGCCACGGTCGCGAGCGGTGCCTACGCTCGAGCGCTGGCTGAGGTCGCGCCCGACGCCACCCTCGAGCCCGTAGCCTGCCCGGAGCTGGCGCCGCTGATCCAGGCGGGCGGCGAGGTGGACGAGCGCGTGGTCGCGTCGGTCGACCGCTACTGCGAGCCGCTGCGCCGCGCGGACGTCGACACGGTGATCCTCGGCTGCACCCATTATCCGCTGGTCAGGCCGCTGATCCAGCGCGCGCTCGGCCGCGGCGTCTCGATCACGACGTCGGGGGAGGCGATCGCGGCCGAGATCGAGGCCGAGCTGCGCACCGACGGCCTCGCCCAGAGCCCCGACCGGCGCGGGCACTACCGCTTCGCGTGCTCGGGGGATCCCGAGGAGTTCCGCCGCGTGGGCACGCGCTTCCTGCAGCTTCCGCTTGGAGAAGTGCGCCACGTCGAGGTCGGCGAGGCTCGCCGGGCGCCGCCGGCCGCCGCGCCCACACGGCGAGCCGCCGAGGGCGCCCACCCCACGGCATGACCGACGCCCCACCCCGCCACGACGGTCGCGCGCCGGGCGATCTGCGCCCGGTCACGATCGCCCCCGGGTTCATGCGCTCGGCGACCGGCTCGGCCCTGATCGAATGCGGGGGCACGCGCGTGATCTGCACGGCGTCGATTGCGGACGGCGTCCCGCGCTGGATGACCGGCAAGGGGCGCGGCTGGCTGACAGCCGAGTACGGGATGCTGCCCGCGTCCACGGGCGAGCGCAAGCAGCGCGACGTCTCGCGCGGGCGGCCGGACGGGAGGACCGTGGAGATCCAGCGGCTGATCGGCCGCTCGCTGCGGGGCGTCGTCGACTTCGAGGGCCTCGGCGAGCGAACCGTATGGGTCGACTGCGACGTACTGGAGGCCGACGGCGGCACGCGCTGCGCCGCCATCACCGGCGCGTTCACCGCGCTCCAGGTCGCGCTCGCGCGGTTGGTCGCGGAGGGAAGGCTCGAGCGCCTTCCTCTCACGCAGTCGATCGCCGCGGTCTCGTGCGGGATCGTCGAGGGACGGGCGCTGCTCGATCTCGACTACCCCGAGGACTCGAGCGCGGAGGTGGACATGAACGTGGTGATGACCGGCGACGGCGGCCTCGTCGAGGTCCAGGCCACCGCCGAGCGGACGCCGCTGTCGCGCGCGTCACTCGACGAGCTCCTGGCGCTGGCCGCTTCGGGCATCGAGCGGCTGCGCTCGGCGCAGGTCGAGGCCGCGGGCGGCCTGCCGGCTCCGGGCGCCTCCGGCGGATGAGGCTCGTACTCGCGTCGCGCAACCACCACAAGCTCGAGGAGCTCCGCTCCCTCCTCGACTCGCACGAGGTCGTCGCGCTGCCGGAGGGGATCGAGCTGCCGCCGGAGACCGGCGACTCGTTCGCCGCAAACGCCGTTCCCAAGGCGCGCGCGGCCGCCACGGCCACCGGTCTCGCGGCGATCGCCGACGACTCGGGCATCGAGGCCGCCTCGCTGGGCGGGGCGCCGGGCGTCCGATCGGCGCGGTTCGCCGGGGAGGGGGCGAGCGACGAGGCCAACCTCGACAAGCTGCTGCGTGAGGTCGCGACACGCGCCGACCGTCGCGTCGCCTACGTCTGCGCGCTGGCCTACGCCGGCGAGGCAGGTGAGGAGCGGGTCTTCGAGGCCCGCTGCGAGGGCGAGCTCGCGCAGGCGCCGCGCGGCTCCGGCGGCTTCGGCTATGATCCGGCCTTCCTGCCGGCGGACGCGCCCGACGGCCGCACGATGGCCGAGCTTCGTGCGGACGAGAAGGCGGCGATCAGTCACCGCGGGCGCGCGGCGCGTGCGCTGCTCGCCTGGCTTGACGGCGAGGCGGACGGGTGCGGGCGGTGAGGCGGGCTCGAACGGTCGGGCGCGGCGCCGTGGCCAACACGGCGACGCCTGCGAGCATCCTGGGCGCCGCACAGGGGCCGCGCAAGACGCGAGTGGCGGCGGTCTCGATCGTCTCGAACTCGGTACTGATCGGGCTCAAGGTCGTCGCGGGCGTCATCACCGGGTCGATCGCGATCCTCACCGAGGCGGTGCACTCGAGCATCGATCTCGTGGCATCGGTGATCGCGTACTTCTCGGTGCGCAAGGCCGACGAGCCGGCCGACGAGGACCACATGTACGGGCACGCGAAGGTCGAGAACATGGCCGCGGCGATCGAGGGGATGCTGATCCTGGTCGGCGCGGGGGTGATCGTCTATGAGTCGGTTCGGCGGCTCGCGGTCGGCGCCGAGATCGACGCGATCTTCCTCGGCATCGCGGTGATCGGGCTGTCCGCGGTGACCAACGGGTTCGTCTCGACCTACCTCTACCGCCAGGCGCGGCGGACGGACTCCCCGGCGCTCGAGGGCGACGCCGCCCACCTGCGGACGGACGCCCTGACCTCGGTCGGCGTGCTCGTCGGGCTGCTGCTCGTCGAGGTCACCGGCGTCGTGGAGCTCGACTCCCTCACGGCGCTGGTCGTGGCGGTGGCGATCATCTTCGCCGGCGTGCGGATCCTGGAGCGCTCGTCGCGCGTGCTGGTCGACGAGACGCTTCCGGCGGCCGAGTTGGAGGCGATCCGCGCGGCGATCGAGGGTCACGACGCCGGCGAGCTGATCGGCTTTCACAAGCTGCGCGCCCGCCGCGCCGGCAGCCGCCGCTACATCGACCTCCACGTTCAGTTCCGGCCGGGCACGACGCTCGAGCGCGCGCACGAGGTGAGCCACGAGCTGCAGGCGGAGATCTCCACGCGCGTGCGGGGTGCGGACGTGTTGATCCACCTCGAGCCGGGTGGGAACGCGATCGGCTAGTGACGCCGCGCGGCGTCGCGCTCCGTGGGCGGTCCGCTCGAGCGCGGCCACTGGAGCAGGTTCACGGCGGCGGCGGCGCCGACCGCGAGCAACACGCCGAAGTAGCCGAGATAACCGTTCACGAGCAGCAGCACGGCCGCCACGAGGCACGTTGCCACCGTGAGCAGCCACGACACGCGCGAAAGAGGCATCTGGCTATTGTGACGCGAGTGTCCGCCGGATCGGCGCTGACCCCCCAGGCCGCCGTCGAACGGCTCGGTGACCAGTCCGCCGAGGTTCGCGCCGCCGCCCTGATCGATGAGCGCGGCAACCAGGCGGCCTCCGCGAGCGCTGACGGAGCCGACGCCGAGGGCATCGCCGAGCTGGCCTCCGAGCTCTTCTCGGTCGCCGACGCGGCCGGTTCGCGCGCCGGGCTCGCCGGAGTGGAGCGCGTGGAGATCGCGCGCCCCGAGGGCGGCGTGTTCGGCGTCCGCGGGCGGGACGCCGCGGGGCGCTCGTGGACCCTCGTCGCGGTCACGGCGGGCGGAGCGCTCTCCTCGCTTGTCTTCTACGACATTCAGATGACGATCCGCGCGCTCGGAGCGCCGGCGTGACCGAGCGGCGCGCTCGCTCGGGGCGGGTCGTGGGGATCGCCGAAGGAGTCGCCGCGGCGGTCAGGCGCCGCCAGCGCGATCGGGAGCCGCGCGTGTTCCTGTTCCGAGCAGCTGGCGCCGCGCACCTCGTGGCGCCGTCGGCGCCGGGCTACGACGAGCTGCTCGAGGTTGCCGACCGGATGCTCGACCTGGCCGGCGAGCCCGGCCGCGAGGCGCGCCCGTGGTCGAGCCCGGAGACCCGCCTCGGGCCCGAAGCCGGCGACGAGCTCGCGACATGACTCTGCTGGAGGGCGACCTCGCGGCGTCGGTGATCGAGCGCGCCCTGCGAAGGGGTGGCGACTTCGCCGAGCTCTACGTCGAGGATCGAAGCGGATTCTCGGTGTCGATGGACGACGGTCGCGTCGAGCGCCCGCAGCTCGGGCACGAGCGCGGCGCCGCGGTGCGCGTGGTGTCGGGGGAGGCAACCCACTTCGGCCATGTGGACGGCCTGGCCGAGGAGGACCTGCTGCGCGTGGCCGACTCCGTGGCGGGCGCCGTCGGCGCGGGCGAGGGCCGGGCTCGGCCTCTCCGGCCGGCGGCGCGCGGCGCCTCGCCGCACGCGGTCGAACGGGCCCCCGGCGGCGTCGACTCCGCGCTGAAGGCCGACCTCGTGCGAGTCTGCGACGAGCGCGCGCGGTCGGCCTCCTCCGAGGTCGCACAGGTGAGGGCGGGCTACGCGGACGCCCGCCGCCAGGTCCAGGTGTTCAACTCCGAGGGCCGTTCGGCGGGCGACGATCGCACGCGGGTGCGCCTCGGCGTCCAGGTGGTCGCGCGTCGCAACGGGACGGTCGAGACCGGCGCCGAGACCCGCGGCGGCCACGCCGGTTTCGAGCTCGTGGAGAGCGCCGCCGAGGAGGTGGCTGTCAGCGCCGCCCGCAAGGCGCTCACGATGCTCGACGCGGTTGACGCGCCGAGCGGGCGCATGCCGGTCGTGGTCGGGAACGGCTTCGGCGGCGTGCTGCTGCACGAGGCCGTCGGGCACGGCCTCGAGGCCGACGCGGTACAGAAGCGCGCCAGCGTCTACGCGGGGCGGATCGGGGATCGCCTGGCGCAGCCGTTCGTGACCGCCTACGACGACGGCCGGCGCGCCGGCGAGTGGGGCAGCGACGGGATCGACGACGAGGGCACCTCGACCCAGCGCACGGCCATCGTCGAGGAGGGGCAGCTCGTGTCCTACCTCTACGACCTGGTGCGGGCGCGCAAGGCCGGCGCCGAATCGACAGGCAACGGGCGGCGCGAGTCCTTTCGCCACCTGCCGGTGCCGCGGATGACCAACACCTACTTCGCGCCGGGGGAGGCCACGCCCGAGGAGTTGATCGCAGGCACCGAGCACGGGCTCTACGCGGTCTCCTTCGGCGGTGGCCAGGTCGAGCCCGCGACCGGCGACTTCGTCTTCGGCGTGTCGGAGGGCTACCTGATCGAGGGCGGGAAGGTGACCAGGCCGGTGCGCGGGGCGACGCTGGTGGGAAACGGCGTCGGGGCGCTGGGCGCGATCGACGGCGTGGCCGGCGACCTGGAGATAGCGACCGGGTTCTGCGGCAAGGCGGGGCAGCAGGTGCCCGCCGGCGTCGGCCAGCCGCACGTTCGGATCCGCGCCCTGACGGTGGGCGGGACGGCCGCGTGAGCGGCCTGGGCGCCGCCGGGTCCGCCGAGCTGGAGCCGGTCGGCGCCCGCGCGGTGGAGGCGGCGCTCGGAGCGGGGGCCGACGAGGCGGAGGCCTGGGTCGAGCGCTCGCACGGCACCGACGTGCGCGTCTACGACGGTGAGGTCGAGAGCCTGGCCGAGGCCGGCGGGCGCGGCCTCGGCCTGCGCGTCTTCGTGGCGCAGCGGCCCGGGTACGCCTACGGCACGGACCTCTCAGACGCCGGAGCCGCGGCGCTGGCCCGGTCGGCGGTCGAGGCGGCCGCGGTGGCCGACGTCGACGAGCACGCCGGCCTTCCCGACGAGGTGGGAGCGGCCGACGTGGACGGGCTCCACTCCCCCGAGCTCGCGAGCTGGAGCGCCGAGCGCAAGATCGAGCTCGCGCTGGCGATCGAGCGGGCCGCGCGCTCGCGCGAGGGTGTCTCCCAGGTCGAGGACACGGTCTACGCCGACCGCGACGAGCGCTCGGCGATCGTGAGCTCGAGCGGCCTCTCTGCGTCGTTCGCCGCGACCGCGGCGTGGGCATACGCATCGGCGTTCGCGGGCGAGGGCGCCGACCTCATGACCGGGATCGGGCTCGGGCTCGGGCGCTCGCCCGCCGCGCTCGACCCCGAGGCGATTGGGGGCGAGGCGGCCGGTCGCGCGCTGGCGCTCGCCGGCGCTCGCCAACCGGCCGGCAGGCGCTGTCCGGTCGTCCTCGACGCGTTCGTCGCGGCCAGCTTCCTCGGCATCATCGGCGGAATGCTTTCGGCGGACGCCGTGCAGCGCGGCCGCTCGCTCTTCGCCGGACGCGAGGGCGACGAGGTCGCCGCCGCCTGCGTCCGGCTCGCCGACGCCGGGACGGACCCCGACGGCCCCGCGAGCGCGCCGTTCGACGGCGAGGGCTCGGCCCGGCGCCGCACCGAGCTGATCGAGGACGGCCGGCTTGCCACCTACCTCTTCGACGCGCGGACCGCGCGCAAGGCCGGGCGCTCGACCACCGCAAGCGCCGTCCGATCGTCCTACCGCAGCCCGCCCTCGGTGGGGGCGGCGAACCTCGTCCTCGAGTCGGGCGAGGAAGATCTGGAGGCGCTCGTCCGGCGTGCCGGCGACGGCCTCCTGGTGACCGATGTCGCCGGCCTGCACTCGGGGGTGAACCCGGTCTCGGGGACCTTCTCGGTCGGGGCCACCGGCCGCCTGATCGAGGGCGGCGAGCTCGCGTCGCCCGTGCGCGAGGTGACGATCGCGAACGACCTCGTGGCCATGCTCCGAGCGGTCGAGGCGGTCGGATCGGAGTCGCGCTGGGTGCCGTTCGGCGGCAGCGTCCGCGCCGCGCCGGTGCTGCTGGGCGAGATGGCGGTCTCCGGTTCCTAGCCCGGCAAATACGCAAATTGCGGGTTTCGACCCCGTAGTTCCGCTTGGGAAGCGGGACGAGGACGTCCGCCGTCCGTGCTCGTTGTTAGGTTCCGGCCTGCCATAGCCCCCTTCGAAGGAGGAGCAGTGACAAAGTCCGAGTTCGTCGATCAGGTCGGCTCTAAGTCAGGACTTCAGAAGAACGACGCCAGCAAGGCGGTCGATGCGGTGCTCGAGGTCATCGAGGAGACGCTGAAGCGCGGCGGTGACGTGAACTTCACCGGGTTCGGCAAGTTCACGGTGGCCGAGCGCGGCGCACGCCAGGGCGTCAACCCGCAGACGGGAGAGCGGATCCAGATCAGCGCGAGCCGCGTGCCGCGTTTCTCCGCGGGCTCCGCACTCAAGAAGTCCATTAAGGGTTCTTGAGCACCGCCTAGCTTGCCGACGTCATCGGTCGCTCGCGTGCGGACCACGTGTCGCCCCCTGTTTCAGATCGCTCCTCCAACGCAACGACGGGTCGACCGAATGCGGTGCACGCTGTGCTGGATAGACCCCCCTATGCGGGGGCTAGGCAGGACGGTGCGGCCCGTGGAGCTCGGCGCGGGCCGGTAGGCGGAGCTCGGCCTCGGCCGGGAGCCCATCGGCGAAGGGCGTGACCGAGCCGTTCGCCGATCGGTTGGCGCGGCTCGTCGAGGAGCGCCGAAGCCAGCTCGTCCTCGGGCTCGACCCCGACCCCGCGGCGCTCTGGCCGATGGCGCTCGAGGGTGGGCCGGGCGCCGAGGCGGGCGGGTCGGCGGCTGAGCTCACGGCGGCGGCGGTCGCTCGTCACTGCCGCGCGGCCATCGATGCGGCCGGGCCGGCGTGCGTCGCGGTCAAGCTGCAGCTCGCGTGCTTCGAGCGGCTCGGCGCCCCCGGATGGGCGGCGCTCACGGATGCGGCGGAGGCCGCGCGGGCGGCCGGGCTGCTGGTGATCGCGGACGGCAAGCGCGGCGACGTTCCAGTCACGGCGCGCGCGTACGCCCAGGCGCTCGTCGGCGAGACGCCCGGTCCCTACGGTGTCGTTCCTGGGTTGGGGGCCGACGCGTTCACCGCCAACCCGCTGCTCGGGCGCGACTCGCTCGAGCCGCTCGTGGCCGCGGCGCGCGACCGCGGCGCCGCGTGCCTCTGTCTCGTGCGCACATCCAACCCCGGCGCGGGCCAGCTGCAGGACGTGCCGGCCCCGACCGAGCCGCTCCACGAGGCGCTCGCCCGGCTGGTGGACGAGCTCGGGGCGGACTCGGTCGGCGGCGGCGGGCTGTCCGCGGTCGGCGCTGTGGTCGGCGCCACGACCCCCGGGCTGATCGCCCGGCTGCGGGAGCTGATGCCCCACGCCATTCTGCTTCTCCCCGGCGTCGGCGCCCAGGGCGGGGGGGTGGAGGCGCTCGGCCCGGCCTTTCTCCCCGGCCCGGCAGCCGGTCTCCTGACCGCCTCGCGGTCGATCGTCGACGCCCACGTCGAGCGCGGCGGCGATCCGGCCGCGGCGGCCGCAGAGTCGGCGGAGGCGCTGCGGGCGGCGGCGTGGGCCGTCGCGGGGGCCGCAAAGCCTCCAGGAGGGTGACCGCCGAGGGTCCGCCCCCGGGCAGGTCGCCGCGCCGCGAGCGGCTCCACGAAGCCCCCGCAAACGAGCAACTCGCGCTGGCCTCTCGGTACCATCCGCCTGGCGATGATCGAGCGCGCTCGGAGCCCACTGCGTTTTCTCGCTCCCATTGCCCTGATCGCCGCGACGCTGATCGTGTATGTCGTCGTGACGGGCTCGGTCGGAGGCGGGGAGGAGGAGCCGACCGCGACCAACTCGGCGGTGCAGCGGTTGGAGGGAGATCGCGAGAAGAAGCCCGATTCCTCCGAGCCCGAGACCTACGAGATCCAGAGCGGCGACACGCTCGACGCGATCGCCGCCGACACCGGGGTGAGCGCCGAGAAGATCGAGGAGCTGAACCCCGACCTGGATCCCCAGGCGCTGATCGCCGGGCAAGAGCTGACGCTTCGCGAGTGAGGCGGGCCGTGCGCCGCTCGCGGGCGGCGCGGGGGCTCGTCCAGGCGGTGCTCGCGATGCTGGCCGGCCTGGCCTGCCTGGCCGGCGCCGGTCAGGCCGCGGCGAGCGAGCGCCCGGCCGCGGCCGCGACCGACGTCCCGGCCGAGGCCTCGATCGTCGTGGACGCCGAGTCGGGCACGGTGATCGCCGCCGACGACCCAGGCGAGCGGCGGCCGATCGCGAGCACCACGAAGCTGATGACGGCGCTGCTGACGCTCGAGCGCGCCGACCCAGCCGAGGTGATCGCCGCAGGCGGCTACGACCCCGCGCCGATCGAGTCGCAGATCGGCCTGGCGGAGGGCGAGCGCCTGGCCGTCCGCGACCTGCTCGTGGCGCTCCTGCTCGAGAGCGCGAACGACGCCGCCGTGACGCTCGCGGAGGGGGTCGAGGGCTCGGTGGACGAATTCGTCGCGGAGATGAACGAGCGCGCCGAGAAGCTCGGGCTCGACGACACGAGCTACGCGAACCCGATCGGCCTCGACGATCCCGCCAACTACTCGACCGCGAGCGACCTGGCGGCGCTCGCCACCCGCCTGATGAGAGACGAGCTGTTCCGCGACATCGTCGAGGAGCCGAGCCTTCCGCTTCGCAGCGGCGACGTGCCGCGCGTCGTCGAGAACCGCAATGGCCTCGTGGGCGAGGCGCCGCTGGTGGACGGCGTGAAGACCGGCCACACGCTCGGCGCCGGCCACGTGCTCGTCGGCTCGGCCTCCGACGACGGCCACCGCGCCATCAGCGTGGTGCTCGGCGCCGCGAGCGAGGCGGCGCGCGACGAGGCGACGCTCGATCTCCTGCGCTACGGGCTGGACCGGATCGTGGATCGGCGCGTCGTGCGCGCCGGCGAGCCGCTCGCGCGCGCCGCTGTCGCCGAGGACGCCGGCGAGCCGGTCGCGCTGGCGCCCGCTCGGCCGGCCACCGTGACCGTGGTGCGCGGCGAGCGGGTCGGGACGCGCGTGCTCGCGCCCGATGTGCTCGAGGGTCCGCTCCCCGCGGGGGAGCGCGTGGGCTCGGTCCGCATCCTGCTGCGCGGGGAGGTCGCGCGACGGGTGCCGCTCGTGACCGCCGACGCGGTGCCGGCGCCCAGCGCGGCGCGGCGGGTCCGAAACGCCGTCGAGGACAACCCGCTGCCCGTCGTCGCGGGGGCGATGCTGCTGGTCGTCGCCGCGGCCTTTATCGTGACGCGAGCCCGCCGCCGCAGACGCGCGGGCGCGACCGCATGATCATCACCGTCACGCTCAACGCCGCGATCGACAAGACGCTCGCGGTGCCGAACTTCCGCCTCGGGAGACGCCACCGGGCGATCGAGCAGCGCGCGCTCGCCGGCGGCAAGGGCGTCAACGTCGCCCGTGCCCTCAAGGGCCTCGGACAGCCGGTGATCGCGACCGGGTTCGCCGGCGGCCCCACGGGGACGCGCATCATCGAGCAGCTCACCGAGGAGGCAATCCTCAACGACTTCGTGCGGATCCGCGAGGAGTCGCGGACCTCGACGGCCGTGGTGGACCCCGCGTCCGGAGAGCAGACCGAGATCAACGAGTACGGCCCCCAGGTGAGCGAGGCGGAGCTCGACCTCTTCCGCGACAAGCTGCTCTACCTCGCCAAGGGCGCCGGCGTCTGCGTGTTCTGCGGCAGCCTGCCCGGCGGGGCGCCCGGCTCGTTCTACGCGGACCTCGTCCAGGCGCTGCGCAAGCTCGGCGTGACGACGGTGCTCGACTCAGAAGGTGAGGCGCTCGACCTGGCGACGCGCGCCGAGCCCACGGTCGTGACCCCGAACGAGATCGAGGCCGAGGAGCTGGTGGGTCACGAGTTCGCCGACGACGACGACCGCCTCACGGCCGTCTCCGAGATCGTCGCGCTCGGGCGCGCGAGGCCGTGATGACGCTCGAGACAGGCTGCATCGCGCTCGTAGAGGATCCGAGCGCGGTCGCTCACCCCGACTCGCGCCGACGCCTCTACCGCTGCGCTCTCGAGCCCGCCGACACTCCCGTCTCGGCGGTCGGCTCCGGCGACGCGTTCCTCGCCGGTTACGTGGCCGCGCGCTACGGCGGGCGTGCCGCCGAGGACGGGCTCCGGTTCGCCGTTGCGTGCGGCGCGGAGTCCACGCAGCACTTCGGCGCGGGCGTCATCGACGTGCGGGCGGTCGAGCGGCTGGCAGCGGACGTGGCGGTCGAGGCTCTGCCCGAGCCCGCGCTCGAGCCACGCGGGTAGGCGTCGCGACGGGCCTCACGGCTTCGGAGGAAGTGAGCGCGCGTACGCGACGCCGCGCCTGACCCAGGGCTCAAGCTGGCGCTTGGTACGCACCCCTTCCGCGTCGACTCGTAACCAGCCCTGCATCGCACGGCCGCGCATCTCGAATCGCCCGGCGTGCGGCTTGGTGACGAGGGCATCAGTCTGCGCGGGGTCGACGCGCACCATCAGGCCGCCCTGGCCGCTGGCTGCGACCGACATGTTGCCCCCGACGAGGAAGGCCAACCCCCCGAACATCCGCTTCTCGGTGACATCGGCATCGCCGGCGATCAGCTCACGAATGCGGTTTGCGAGTTCTTCGTCGTAGGCCACGCGTAGCATCATCCCCCTGCGGGGCGATTGCTCGGGGGAGGCAACGGTCGCCCTCGTCCGGCACCCTCGGTAGCCGATCCTTCATGGGTGGCCGACTGTCTCCGCATGCTTCGAGGCCCCGTCATTCCTCGATCGCCATGCGCTGTACGAGATCCTCACCGAAGTCGTAGACGTGGTGGCCCTCCTCGTCGGCTAGCACCCTTCCCGCCTCGTCGCGAGCGACTAGGTGGACCGCGACCTCGATCTTGCCGTCGGGGCGCTCGTTGACGGCGGTCGGCTCGGCGGTCGAGTCGATCGCGGCCCACTGGCGTTCCCAGTAGTCGCGGACAGCGTCGTGGCCGACGACGCGGCCGCCCTCCCAGCCGTTGGCCCAGTCGACGTCGGGGGCCATGGCGGCGAGGGCGGAATCGATGTCCCGCGTGTTGAAGGCCTGGTACGGGGAGCGCAGCAGCTCCTCGCGTTGCGGGTGAGGCATGATCCTCTCTCCTTCCTCACTTGACGTATCGCCGTTACAGGGGGTGAGGTTGCCCTATACGGACGCCTTCTCGAACCCGGGGGCGATCTCGACCGCTCCGGCTACGGCGCGCGAACGGGATCCGGACGGGGCCGCATACGTGATCTAGACTGGCTGCTCCATCCGCCGCCGAACCTAGGATGCCGCCATGGAAGTAGACATCGGCCGGGGCAAGAAGGGCCGTCGCGCCTTCGGCTTCGATGACATCGCCATCGTCCCCTCGCGCCGCACGCGCGACCCGGACGACATCGACATCACCTGCACGATCGGCCCGTACCGGTTCGAGCTGCCGTTGCTCGCAGCTGCGATGGACGGCGTCGTATCGCCCGCCACCGCCGGCGTCGTTGGCTCGCTCGGGGGT
>Ga0136615_10000042_pt1 | contig 42874 bp, 44 predicted proteins | sample AntDrymUQ2882206_2_FD_106647 | JGI IMG/M metagenome (GOLD analysis project Ga0136615, IMG submission 106647) | Polar desert sand microbial communities from Dry Valleys, Antarctica - metaG UQ288 (22.06) | ecosystem: Environmental > Terrestrial > Soil > Desert | place: Antarctica: Dry Valley... | reverse complement strand
GGGGACGGCGCATGTACCAGGGTGGCGCCACGTTCCTGCCCCTGCGGGTCAACCAGGCCGGCGTGATCCCCATCATCTTCGCCATCAGCATCCTGGCCTTCCCCTTCCAGATCGCCTCGTACTTCGCGGCATCGGGTGGAGTGGTGGGGGACCTCGCCATCGGCATCACCAACTTCCTGAACCCCCAGGGAGCGGCGTACATCGTGGGGTACTTCCTGCTGACCGTCGGCTTCACCTACTTCTACACGGCCTTCACCTTCAAGCCCGACGAGACGGCCGACCAGTTGCGCAAGAACGGCGGCTTCATCCCGGGCATCCGTCCGGGTATCCCGACGCGCGACTACCTGGCCCGGGTGGTCTTCCGCATCAGCCTCGCCGGCGCCCTCTTCCTGGGCCTGGTGGCGGTCTCGCCGGTGGTCATCGAGGCACTCTTCCGGGGCAGCATCGTGGCCGGCTTCGCTCTGGGCGGCACGGCGTTGCTCATCGTGGTCTCGGTGGTGGTGGAGACGATGAAGCAGATCGAGGCGCAGCTGATGATGCGCAATTACGAGGGCTTCATCAAGTGACCCGGGGCCGTAGCGGGATTGGCGTCGGACCGAAGACCCGGTCCGGGCCCCCTGCGAAGGCCGGCTGCCGGGTCTATGTCATGGTCGGCTCGCCGGGTGCCGGCAAGGGCACCCAGGCCCAGCTGCTCTCGACCGCACTGGCCCTGCCGCACATCGCATCGGGCGACCTCTTTCGTGCTGCGCTCGCCAGTGGATCGCCACTGGGAGACGAGGCGCGCACCTTCATGGACTCGGGCTCGCTCGTGCCGGACGAGCTGACCGTGCGCATGATCGCCGACCGGCTGGACGCACCCGACGCGGCGGCCGGGGCCATCCTGGACGGCTTCCCGCGGACCTTGCCGCAGGCCCGAGCGCTCGATGCCCTGCTCGCCCAGCGCGGCGCACAGGTAGGTGGCGCGCTCTACATCGACGTGTCCCAGGAGGAGCTCGTGCGCCGCCTCTCCGGGCGCTGGATCTGCCAGGGCGCGGAGCAGCATGTCTACCACGAGACCCTGCGGCCGCCGGCGCGGCCGGGCATCTGCGACGTGGACGGCTCAGCGCTCCACCAGCGGCCCGATGACCGGCCGGAAACCATCCGGACGCGGCTCGAGCTGCAGTTGCCACCCATGTACGAGGTGGTCGATCACTACGCCGACAGCGGCGTCCTGGTGGCCGTTCCCGGCGAGCAGCAGGTCGAGCAGGTCACCAAGAGCCTGCTGCATGCCATCGACCGCGCTGCGGTCGCCCAGTCCCAGCGCTGAATGGCGATCATGGAACGCCGCGTGACGCTCAAGAGTGCCGCGCAGGTCGAGCGCATGGCAGTCGCCGGCCGGCTGGTGTCCGACGTGTTGGACCGGGTCGGTGAGGCGCTCCGTCCGGGGGTCACCACGCTGGAGCTCGATGCCCTGGCGGAAGGGCTGGTGCGCTCGGCCGGTGCCACGCCCTCTTTCATCGGCGTGCCCGGGCAACGCGGGCCTTACCGGCACACCCTGTGCGTTTCGATCGACGACGAGGTCGTCCACGGCGTGCCCAGCCGGCGCCGCATCCTCGAGGGACAGATCGTGTCGGTCGACGCTGGTGCCATCGTCGGGGGCTGGCACGGCGATGCCGCTCGCACCTGGATCGTGGGTGAGGTGCCCGCTCCGGTCCGCGGGCTGGTGGAGGCCACCCGGCGGGCGATGTACGCCGGTATCGCCGCGGCCCGACCCGGGAACCACCTCAGCGACATCTCGGCGGCCATCGAGGACGTGGCCATCGAGGGCGGCTACGGGATAGTGCGCCAGTTCGTGGGCCACGGCATCGGCACCGACATGCACGAAGAGCCGCAGGTCACCAACTTCCGCTCCGGTCAGAGGGGGCGTCGACTGGAGCCCGGCCTGTGCCTGGCCATCGAGCCGATGTTCACCCTGGGCCGCCACGAGGTCGAGCTGCAGCCGGACGGCTGGACCGTCGTGACGCGCGACGGCCGGCTGGCCGCGCACTGGGAGCACAGCATCGCCATCACGGCCGATGGTCCGCGCATCCTCACCCAGGCTGCAGTCCCTCCCGCGGGCGAGGCGGCCACGTGAGGACCGCCGAGATCGACCGGCTTGCCCTGGCCGGCCGCCTTCTGATACACTCTCCGTTCGCGCGCCGGGTGCGTCCCGGCGCCTCTCAGTGCCCCACGGTGGAAGCCAGCGGGACACTTTCTCACCAATCAGAACTTTAGGGGTCTGTCGCCGCCTGTGGCCAAAAAGGATGCGATCGAGGTGGAGGGCACGGTCATCGAGCCATTGCCCAACGCCATGTTCGCCATCGAACTGGAGAACAAGCATCGCGTCCTGGCGCACATCAGCGGCAAGCTGCGGATGAACTTCATCCGCATCCTGCCGGGCGATCGGGTCCGAGTGGAACTTTCCCCATACGACCTCTCGCGGGGTCGTATCACCTACCGTCTCAAGTGATCGGACAGGAGACATCGTGAAGGTCGGAGCGTCGGTCAAGACGCGCTGTGAACGCTGCAAGGTCATCCGTCGTCATGGCGTCGTGATGGTCATCTGCACCAATCCAAAGCACAAGCAGCGACAGGGCTAGGAGGCACGGTGGCACGCATCGCGGGCATCGACATCCCGCGCGAGAAGCGCGTGGAGATCGCTTTGACCTATGTCTTCGGCATCGGGCTGCCCACCAGCCAGAAGCTGCTGGCGCAGGCCAACGTCAATCCGGACACGCGCGTTCGCGATCTGACCGAGGAACAGGTCAACCGGCTGCGCGAGATCATCGACCGCCGCTACAAGGTGGAGGGCGACCTGCGGCGCGAGGTGGCCATGAACATCAAGCGACTCCAGGAGATCGGCTCCTATCGCGGCCTCCGCCACCGGCGCAACCTGCCGCTGCGGGGCCAGCGCACCAAGACCAACGCCCGCCAGCGACGCGGCCCCAAGCGGACCGTCGGCGTTCGACGCAAGAAGTAGACCCCCAGCCGGCCAGCGCCACTCCCCTGGGAGCGGCCGCCGACCGGCAGAGACGACAGGAGCGAAACCGCAGGATGGCCGAACGGAAGCGTGCGCCGAAGACCAGGCGCCGGGAACGGAAGAGTGTGCCGGTGGGGCAAGTCCACATCCAGGCCACGTTCAACAACACCCTGGTCACGATCACCGACATGTCGGGTGCCACGATCGCCTGGGGCAGTGCCGGCCTGGCCGGCTTCAAGGGTTCCCGCAAGAGCACGCCCTATGCCGCGGCGATGAGTGCCGATGGTGCCGCCAAGCGCGCCATGGAGCACGGCATGCGCCAGGTCGAGGTCTTCGTCAAGGGTCCTGGCGCGGGACGCGAGCAGGCCATCCGATCGCTCCAGTCGGCCGGCCTGGAGGTCAGTGCCATCACCGACGTCACGCCCATCCCGCATAACGGCTGCCGCCCGCCCAAGCGGCGTCGGGTCTAGACACCATGGCTCGCTACAACGGTCCTGTCTCACGTCTGTGTCGCCGCGAGGGCATGAAGCTCTACCTCAAGGGCGCCAAGTGCTATACCAAGAAGTGCCCCTTCGAGCGGCGTCCCACGCCGCCCGGTCAGCACGGCATCCGGCGTCGCAAGATGTCGGAGTACGGTGTGCAGCTGCGGGAGAAGCAGAAGGTCCGTCGCGTGTACGGTGTGCTGGAGCGTCAGTTCAAGCACTACTTCGAGACGGCCGAGGCCCGCCCGGGCGTGACCGGTGAGAACCTTCTCCGGCTGCTCGAGACGCGACTCGACAATGTCGTCTTCCGGATGGGCTTCGCCTCCAGCCGGGCGCAGGCCCGCCAGCTCGTGACCCACGGTCACTTCGCGGTCAACGGCCGTGCCACCAACGTGCCCTCGTATCGCATCCGCGAAGGCGACCGGGTGGACGTTCGTGACGGAAGCCGCAAGGGCGAGTACTTCAAGAACGTCACGGACTCCCTGCGGGGTGCGCAGCGCCCCGATTGGCTGTCCGTCGATGCCGACAAGCTTTCCGGAAGCGTCACCGCGCTGCCGGCCCGCGACCAGATGCCGCTCGAACTGAACGAGCAGCTGGTGGTCGAGTACTACTCGAGGTAGACGCCCCCGATGATCGAACTGGAGAATCCACAGATCGAGCCCGTGGAAGAGCTCGACACGTACGGCAAGTACGAGGCCAGCCCGCTGCCCGCGGGCTACGGCACCACGCTGGGCAACGCACTGCGGCGGGTCCTGCTCTCTTCGCTGGAGGGCGCTGCCGTCACCAGCATCCAGGTGCGTGACGTCTATCACGAGTTCAGCAGCCTGCCGGGCGTGAAGGAGGACGTGACAGCCATCGTCCTCAACATCAAGAAGCTGCGCCTGAAGAGCTACGCCAGTCACCCCGTCCAGCTCAAGCTGGTCAAGGCGGGCGCCGGTGCCGTGACCGCCGCGGACATCATGGAGAGCGGCGACGTCGAGGTCGTCAATGCCGACCAGCACCTCATGACGCTCGACTCCGATGACGTGACCATCGAGATGGACCTGACCGTGGAGCGGGGCGTGGGCTATCTGGCCGCAGAGCGCTCCGACCAGCTGCCCATCGGCGTGATACCCGTCGACGCCATCTTCACGCCGGTGCGCAAGGTCAACTACCACGTGGAGAACACGCGCGTGGGACAGATGACCAACTACGACAAGCTGACCCTCGAGATCGAGACGGATGGCACGTTGGTGCCCGAGGAGGCGCTTTCGCGCGCGGCCGAGATCCTGGTCGCTCAGTTCAGCCTCTTCACCTCGACCGGCAAGGAACTGGTCGGCCTGGACCGCTCCCTGAACGGATCGACATCGCTGCCGGCCAACATGCTGGACATGCCCATCGAAGAGCTCGACCTCCCGATGCGCGCCTATAACTCGCTCAAGCGCAACAACATCGTCAAGGTCGGCCAGCTGCTGCACCTCCAGGACGAGGACCTGCTGCGCATGCGCAACTTCGGCAAGAAGTCGCTCGATGAGATGAAAGAGCGCCTTCGGATGCGCGGCTTCCTGCCGCCAGCGGAGGAAGGCGCCGTCCTGGCCGAGTACGACGACGAGGATGAGGCAGACTCCCATTCGGACTCTCAGGACGACGAGGAGTCCTGAGCGATGGCTCACCGCATCGACGGTCGCAAGCTCGGCCGCAAGTCAGCGCCGCGCCGGGCGCTCTACCGCAACCTGATCGTCGCGGTGATCCGGTATGAGCAGATCCGGACGACGGAGGCCAAGGCCAAGGAGGTCCGCGGTCAGGTGGAGCGGATGATCACGCTGGCCAAGGAGGGTTCGCTCACCTCGCGTCGGCGCATCGTCTCGGAGATGCCCAACGAGCCGCTCGTGATCGACAAGTTGATGAACGAGATCGCCGCTCGGTACGGCGACCGATCCTCGGGCTTCACTCGGGTGGTGCGTCTCGGCCCTCGGGCCGGCGACGCGGCACCCATCGTCCAGCTCGAGCTCGTCTGAGCAAGAGCCACGCAGCCGCCCGAGAGGGCGGCCCCGTGCGGTACCGCGCGCGGGTCGAATACGACGGCACGGATCTCTGCGGCTTCCAGCTGCAGCGCCACGGCCGGACCGTCCAGGGAGAGCTGGAAACGGCTCTCGCTCGTCTGTCGGGTGGGCGTCGCGTCCGGGTCGATGGGGCAGGCCGGACCGATGCCGGGGTCCACGCCAGCGGTCAGGTGATCGCCTTCACCTACCAGGGACGACTCTCACGTGAGCAGCTCTGGCGGGCGCTGGATACGCTCCTCCCGCGGGATATCGCCGTGGGGCCGCTGATCCGGGCGGAGGCGACCTTCCAGCCACGCTACGCAGCCCGGCAGCGGGAGTACCGGTACACGATCAGGACCGGGACGCGTAGTCCGTTGCAGGAGCGTTTCGCGCTCGGTGTCCGAGCATCGCTGGACCTTCCGGCGATGGACGCGGCTGCCGGTGTGCTGATCGGCCGACATGATTTCTCCGCTTTCGGCGGATGGCATCGACAACCGATCCGGACCCTTCACCGGGTGCGGATCCGCAGGACCGGGAAGATGATCACGATCGATGTGGTCGGGGACGCGTTCCTGCGCCAGATGGTACGGAGCATCGTGGCTGCCCTGCTGCGCATCGGGCGTGGTGAGGCGACCGCGGAGGACCTCGCGGCCGCGTTGCGGTCTCAGGAACGGGCCTTCGCCGGAGCGATCGCCCCGCCGCACGGCCTTTGCCTGCGGAGGGTGCGGTTCGGGACGGCGTCCGCTAGAAGGAACTCGACGACGGATGACGATGACGAAGACATATAGCCCCAAAGCTATCGAGATCGAGCGCCAGTGGTTCGTGGTGGACGCCGAAGGGCAGACCCTCGGGCGTCTTGCCTCGCGCATCGCGCGCGTGCTGGCCGGCAAGCACAAGCCGGGCTATGCCACGCACATGGACACCGGCGACCACGTGATCGTGCTCAACGCCGGCAAGATCTCCGTCTCCCGCGACAAGCGTGAGACCAAGGTCTACGCTCGCCACAGTGGCTACCCCGGCGGTTTCCGTCAGGAGACGTTGGGCGACCTGCTCGCCCGGCGACCGGAAGAGGTCATCCGTCGCGCGGTGAAGGGCATGCTGCCGCGCACGACCCTCGGTGTCCAGCAATCGCGCAAGCTCAAGATCTACGCGGGCCCCGATCACCCGCACGATGCGCAGCGGCCAGAGCCGTTGCCCGAGACGGGAGCGTTGGTTCGATGATCACGAATGCCTTCTTCTATGGCACCGGGCGGCGCAAGACGAGCATCGCGCGGGTGCGCCTGATGGCCGGCGACGGTGAGGTCGTGGTGAACGGCCGGACCATCGAAGACCATTTCGGCAATGCCGTGAACCTGGGCGAGATCATGATGCCCTTCCGGGTCACCGGCACGGAGGGTCGCTACAACGCGCTGGTCAAGGTCGAGGGCGGCGGCTATCAGGGGCAGGCCGGCGCCATCCGCCACGGCATCGCGCGCGCTCTGCTCCAGTCCGACCCGGACGCGGCGCGTCTGGCCCTCCGCCAATCGGGTTATCTGACGCGCGATCCGCGCATGAAGGAGCGCAAGAAGTTCGGCCTGAAGCGAGCCCGTAAGGCGCCGCAGTACACCAAGCGCTGATGATCGGCGCCGTGCGACGGCCTTGAGCGACCCGGTCTTCGAGCGTTACAAGGAGGCCCTCAAGCAGGGTCACCTGGCGCTGCTGCGCGGCCGGCCCCAGGATGCTCTCGAGCGGTACACGGAAGCGGCCGCACTGGCCGATCACCGCGCTCTGCCGCACCTCAGCGTAGGCTCCGTGCTGCTCCAGCTGGGTCGCGCCGATGATGCCTTGAGCGCCTACGAGCGCGCCGTAACGCGGGCACCCGAGGACCCCGCCGGCCATGCCGGTCGAGCCTCCGCCCTGAGTGCCCTGGGGCGACCGGCGGAGGCGGCCGCGGCCACCGCTCAGGCCACCGCCATCGCCGAGCTGGTCGCTCGCCGGCGCTCGGATGCTGCTACCGCCGCGGACGAGGCGGCCCGAGGCGCTGGGCCGGAAGCGCTGCTCGAGTCCGCCGAAGCTCAGGGATCGGGCGGCAAGGCCACTGCGGTCGACAGGTTCGTGGCAGCGGCGGATCTCTACCTCGCTCGATCGGAGCTCGACGCCGCCTCGGACGCCTGTCAGCGGGCGCTGGCCCTCGCGCCCGGCTCGCCGGCGGTCCATCTGGCCATGCGCCGCGCAGCGGGAGCTGGATCCGCGTCTGGCGGCCATCGCCGACGCCGCGCGCGGACCCGGCGCCTCGGGAGCCGCGGCGGGCGGCTGACGGCTTCCGGCACGTCCGCCTGATCCTGACCTGCGTGCTACGATCGGGCAGTGATCGACCAGCTGCTGGACCTGGTCGAGAGGATCCAGATCCAGCCCACCGCGCTCCTCGACATAGGACTGACGGCCCTCCTGATCTACGGGCTGTTCAGCCTCATCCAGGGTACGCGCGCGGTGCGGCTGGTCGTGGGGGCCATCCTGCTGCTGGTGGTCTATGTCGCCGCTCAGGCCTTCGAGCTGCGACTGCTCTCGGGCATCATGGAGACCGGCGCCGTGGTCGGCCTCCTGGCCCTGGTGGTCATCTTCCAGCCCGAGCTGCGACGTGCCCTGGAGCGCATCGGTCGTGTCGGGTCCCTGGGCTGGGTCTTCGGCAACGCTCATCAGCGCGATTCCCAGCGAGTCCCCGCCGTGCTCGCCCGTACAGCCGTGACACTCGCCGCCGGGCGCATCGGCGCGCTCATCGTGGTGGAGCGCGAGACCGGCCTCCAGGACACCGCCGAGGCAGGAGTGATGGTCCACGCCGATCTCTCCCCGGAACTGCTCCACTCGATCTTCACGCCTCATGCCGCCCTGCACGACGGGGCGGTGATCGTCCGCGGTGAACGGATCGTGGCGGCCGGCGTGGTGCTGCCCCTGTCGGAGACATCGGTCCACCGGGAGCGATTCGGGACCCGGCATCGAGCGGCGATCGGCATCACGGAGCAGACCGACGCCCTGGCCATCGTGGTCAGTGAGGAGTCGGGCTCGGTCAGCCTGGTCGAACGAGGGCGCATCCTGCGCAACATGGATGAGGAGCGACTGCGCAATGCGCTGACCGCCCTGCTGCGGTCCACTGACGGTCTGGGACGGGCGGCCGTTTCGCGCGCGGTCGGTCGCGGGTCCTGGGATCGGGGCTCTCGGCTCCGCCGCCTCCGCTCGCGACGAGCCGCTGCGGCTCGCATCGCCGGTGAGGCCGGGTCCGGCGGGCAGTCGGCGGGTGGGCCCGCAGGGACGCCACGTCCGACGGCAGCGTCGCCCGCATCCGGGGGACCGGCGAGTCACTTGGAATGAGGCGCCTGGTCAGCTTCTTCCTGCGCAACTGGCCCTTGAAGCTCGGTGCCGTGGCCCTGGCCACGATCCTCTACGGCGGCTTGGTGCTATCGGAAAGCACCCTCACCTGGGGAGGACAGGTGCGCATCGAGACGATCGACCCGCCCCCCAACGCGGCTGTCGGCGCCGTCCCCGTGGAAGTCAGCGGCATCCGTTACCGGGCCCCCATCGAGGTCGCCCGGCGGCTGACCAACGGGTCGTTTCGCGCCTACGTCGACCTGAGTGGCATCGAACCGCAGCCCGGAGGTGAGTCGGTCCGTCTGACGGTCCAGGTGGAGGCGGTCGACCCGGCCGTGGAGATCGTGGACTACGAGCCCGAGTCCGTGGAGATCCTGATCGATCCGCTGGTCACCCGTGAGATCCCCGTGACGGTCGATGAAGGCATCATCCCCGACCGGCTGGACGTGGGGCCGCCCCAGGTCCAGCCCCCGAGCGTGACACTGAGTGGAGGCAGTTCCCGGGTGAGGAGCGTGCGCTCCGCAGTGGCCCGCGTGGGTATCGACGGCAGCGCCATCAACATCGACGAGGAGGTGGAGGTCGAGCTGCTGGACGACTCGGGCAACCTCGTGCCCGGCGTGCAGGTGACTCCCGAGCGTGTCCGCGTCAGGATCTCCGTCGCGCCCAGCATCGAGACGGCCACGCTGCCCGTAAGGCCGCTGATCGAGGGCGACATGGCGCCGGGCTACGTGCTGGGGTCCATCCAGGTCGAGCCCAAGTCGGTGACCGTCAGTGGTGCCGAAACGGACGTCGCCACGCTGGGCCTGGTGGCCACGGAGCCCATCGATGTCAGCGGGCGGACCGGCCTCGTCGAGGTCGAGGCCGCGCTTGACCTTCCGCCGCGGGTCAACGCCAGCGGCCCGGAGACCGTCAGCGTGCTCCTGGAGATCGTGCCGGACGAGGGCGCACAGATCTTCCAGGCCGGCCTGAGGTTGGCCTCGACCGAGCCGGATCTGGCCTACACGGTCTCTCCCTCGTCTGTGCTGGTGACCCTTTCCGGCACGCTGCCCGTGCTCCGCGGACTCGACGTCGGATCGCTGCTGGGGACCGCTTCTGTGGCGGGGCTCGAGCCGGGACGGCACGAGGTGCCGGTCGACATCGAGCCTCCGCCGGGCACGGAGGTGGAGGCGGTCGAGCCGGGATCGGTCGTGGTGATCATCAGCGAGGCGCCGGCGCTGATGGTCTCGCCGGCCCCCGCCTCGTCACCGGTGCCGGAGACGTCGTCGGAGGCCCTTCCGAGCGGGGTCCTGCCGTCGGCCGCGCCTGCGCCCACGCCCTGATGACACGACTCGCCTGATGCCGCGACTCTTCGGCACGGACGGCATCCGCGGCGTGGCGAATGTCGACCTGCGGCCCACGCTGGCCTACGCGCTGGGCCGCGCGGCCGCCGTCCGACTCCTGGACGGACGCGGCGCGATGGTCGTGGGCCAGGACACGCGCCGCTCCGGCGACATGCTGGTAGCGGCCCTCGTGGCCGGCGGCACGTCGGCCGGCGCGGATGTCCATCGCCTGGGTGTCTGTCCCACGCCGGCGCTGGCCCTGGTGGCCGGTTCGGGCGCCTTCGGGGCGGGCATCATGGTCTCCGCCTCACACAATCCGGCCGAGGATAACGGGCTCAAGGTGCTGGACGGGCGCGGCCTGAAACTGGACGACCGGGACGAGGACGAGCTGGAAGCGCTCATCTGGCGCGCCGAGGAGCTGGCCAGTCCGCCCAATGCCGGCATCGGCCAGGCGGTCGACGCGCACCACCGCCTGGCCGCTTACGTCGATCATCGGCTGGGATTGGCGCGTGCCGTGGGCAGCCGACTGCGGGTCGCACTGGACTGTGCCAACGGGTCGGGCGGCAGCGTGGCGCCGCGGATCCTGGCCGCCACAGGCGCCTCGGTGGATGTCCACTTCGACCAGCCCGACGGCACCAACATCAACCTCGCCTGCGGGGCCACCGCGCCGGGCGCACTGGCTGCGCTCGTGCGCGACGATGGGGCTGACGTGGGCTTCTGCCTCGACGGCGACGCCGACCGTTGCGTAGCCATCGATGAGCGCGGCGAGGTCGTGGACGGCGACCAGCTCATCGGCATCATCGCGCTCGATCGCCTGGCACGAGGCGCGCTGGCGGAGTCCACGGTGGTGGTCAGCATCCTTTCCAACGGTGGCCTGGTGTCCGCCATCGAGGGGGCCGGCGGCCGCGTGGTGCGAACCCCCGTGGGGGATAAGCACATCCACGACGCCATGGTCGTGTCCGGCGCAGGCCTCGGCGGAGAGAAGAGCGGGCACGTCATCGTGATGGAGCACACGCGTAGCGGCGACGGCATAGTCACGGCTCTGGAAGTGCTCTCCATCCTGTCGCGCAGCGGGCTGACGCTCTCGGAGCTGGCGGCGCGGGTGCCACTGTTCCCCCAGCAGCAACGGACCATCGCTGTTCGTCACAAGGAGGGCTGGGAGGCCGATCGGGCGCTTGCCGACGCGGTACATGCGGCGGAGACCGAGCTGGCCGGTCGGGGCCGGGTGGTCGTCCGACCGTCGGGCACTGAGCCGGCCCTGCGGATCATGATCGAGGGCGACGATGCGGAACGCGTCACGGCCCTGGTCGACGCCCTCGGGAGTCTCGCCAGCGAGCGACTAAACTAGGCGGCCGCGCTGCACCGGTGCGGTCGTGAGGGAGGCAGGACGGGCGGATGTGCGGCATCGTGGGCTATATCGGACCGCGTGAGGCGGCGCCCATCCTTCTGGAGGGTCTGGCGCGCCTGGAGTACCGCGGCTACGACTCGGCGGGCATCGCCCTGGTCACCCCGTCGGGTGAGATGTTCGTGGAGAAGCGCGCCGGCAAGCTGGCCAATCTGCGTACGGCCCTGCTGGATGCCACGCCGTCGGCCGCTGTGGGGCTGGCGCATACGCGCTGGGCGACGCACGGCCGGCCCAACGATCTCAACGCGCATCCTCACGCGGACTGCACCGGCGAGATCACCGTCATCCACAACGGCATCATCGAGAACTTCCAGGAGCTGCGCAGCGGACTGGCCGCCCGCGGACATCGACTGGAGTCGGACACCGATACGGAGGCGCTGGCCCACATGGTGGAGGAGGCCTACGCGGGGGACATCGCCGAGGCCGTCCGAGCCGCCCTGCGCCAGGCCCATGGCGCCTACGCCGTGGCGGTCCTGCACAAGGGCGAGCCGGGGCGCCTCGTTGGCGCACGCATGAACGTGCCGCTCATCGTGGGTGTGGGCGACGGGGAGAACTTCCTGGCCTCGGACGTGGCGGCGGTGCTGGCCCACACCCGGCGGGTCATCTTCCTGGAGGAAGGCGACGTGGTCGATCTGGACGCGACGTCGATCAGCATCACGGGCGTGGACGGCTCGGCGCGCGAGCGCGTGGTGAGCGATATCGATTGGACCCTGGAGGCTGCCGAGAAGGGCGGCTTCGAGCACTTCATGCTCAAGGAGATGCACGAGCAGCCCCAGGCTATCCGCGCCTCGATCACCGGGCGCCTCCATGGCGACGAGATCCGGGCCGATGAGCTGCTGCCGGTGATGGACGCCATCGTCCGCGCCGAGCGTGTGGAGTTCGTGGCCTGTGGCAGCGCCAACTATGCCGCCGCTGTGGCCGCCTACGTGTTCCAGGAGTGGACGGACCTGCCGGCGCGCTGGAACATCGGCTCGGAGTTCCGTTACAGCCCGCCGCCGCTGGACGACCGGACGTTGGTCGTGGCCGTCACGCAGTCCGGTGAGACCGCCGACACCATCGCTCCCGCACGTCTCGCCCGCGAGCGGGGCTGCCCGCTCATCGCGGTCACCAACACGGTAGGTTCGGCCATCACGCGGGAGGCCGACGCAGTGATGTTCCTCCAGGCCGGGCCGGAGATCGCCGTGGTCGCCACCAAGACCTTCGCCACGCAGGTCACCACGCTGATCATCCTGGCCGCGGCCGTGGCCAAGGCGCGCGGCGTGCTCGACGTCGCGAAGGAGCGCGAGCTGGTGAGCGCACTGCGTGAGCTGCCCGACAAGGCAGAGCAGGCGCTGGCCATGGGCAGCCACGCCCGGGAACTGGCGCGCCGCTATATGAACTCGCGCGGTTTCATGTTCGTTGGCCGTGGCGTAACCTATCCCGTGGCCTTGGAGGGTGCGCTTAAGCTCAAGGAGGTCTCCTACGTCCACGCTGAGGGCTATGCCGCCGGAGAGCTGAAGCACGGGCCCATCTCGCTGCTCGATGCGGAGGTCCCGCTGGTGGCCATCGCCACGCGCTCCTCGCTCCAGGAGAAGCTGATCAGCAACGTGATGGAGGGTCGTGCGCGCGACGCCAGGGTCCTGGCCGTCGCCACGCAGGGAGATGACGCGATGCTCGGCCTGGCCGACGACATCCTGTGGGTCCCTGACACCCTGGAGGCGCTCAGCCCCGCGCTGGCGGCGATCCCGCTGCAGTTGTTCGCCTATCACATGGCAGTGGTGCGCGGTACGGACGTCGATCAGCCCCGCAACCTAGCCAAGTCGGTCACGGTCGAGTAGCCACCCGTGAACGCGGGCATCCCCGCGCCCGGGGTCCCGGTGCCCGAGGGCACGACCGAGCTGGGCATCGACATCATCAAGGTCGAACGCATCGCCTCTGCGCTCGGGCGTTTCGGTGAGCGGTTCCAGCGGCGCATCCTGACTGACGACGAGTACCGCTACGTTCGTGGCCGGCCCGAGACGCTGGCCGGCCGCTGGGCAGCCAAGGAGGCGGTGAGCAAGGTGCTGGGCCTGGGCGTTCGGGGCGTGGGCTGGCGAGAGATCGAGATCGTGCGCCTGCCCACGGGCCAGCCCACCGTGCGACTCCATGATCGTGCGCTACGCCGTGCCGAGCAACTGGGCATGACGCGGATCGCGGTCTCCATCAGCCACGAGCGGGACTACGCCGTGGCCATCGCATCGGGCATCCGCACGGCTGGCGGCAGCTTCGTCTTTCCGGTCGACATGGAGGCCCGCCTGGACGATCGCGAGCGAGGGATCCTGGCGCGACTGGAACGGATTCGGGCCGACGAGGAGGTCACCCGCGCCGGAGAGGCTTCGCAAGCCGTACCCGATAGGCCGCGGAGATGAGCACAGAGGCGTCGCCGGAGGTGGCGCGGCTGGACGACCGGACGGTAGCGCCGCTCGTGCCACACCGGGATGGGCGCTCCCACAAGGGCAGCCATGGCACCCTCATCATCGTCGCGGGCTCGATCGACCACCTGGGGGCGGCGCTCCTGGCCACCGAAGCGGCCGTCCGTGCGGGGAGCGGCCTGGTGTGCCTGGCGCTGCCTGCCTCCCTCCAGCCGCTGGCGGCAGGTCGGGTGCCCGAGGCGGTGACCATGGGTCTGCCCGAGCGGGTCCTCTGGGAGGTCGAGCCACGGGCCGCCGCGCAGGCCATCCTAGGCCGCTCCCCCGACGCACTGCTCCTGGGGCCCGGGCTGCGGCCAGGCGAGGCCACCGCGGCGTTGGTAATGGCTCTCCTTCGCGAGGACGGCGCCCCGGCGGTGGTCGACGCGGAGGCTCTCAACGTCCTTGCCGCCGCAGGCGAATGGTGGACCGCCGTGGTCCGACGCGCTGTCCTGACGCCGCATCCTGGTGAGTTCGCGCGACTCGACGGATCGCCGGTCGGCCCGGCTGATCACGAGCGGGCGGCGCGGGTCGACGCGGCCGCCAGGCGCTGGGGTCGGGTGGTCGTGCTGAAGGGTGCCGGCACCGTCATCGCCGCGGGAGATGGGCGCGTGGCACGGGCACCGTTCGAGAACCCGGCCCTGGCCAGCGCCGGCACGGGCGATGTCCTGGCCGGGACCATAGCAGCGCTGCTGGCCCAGGGGCTGGAGCCCTGGGATGCGGCTCGCCTGGGCGTCTACCTCCATGGCGTGGCCGCCGAGCGCGCCAGCGAGCGACTGGGCGACGCCGGCCTCATGGCCTCGGACCTGCCGCTTCTCATCGCACGTGCCCGGCACGATCTGGGCCGGGCCACGGGCGGCGGGCGGCGCGATCGGCGCCTGGGCTTCGGCGAGCGATCGCGCTCCGCCTGATGGACGATCCGGTCCGTCCGTCGGTCGACGAGCGGCTGCGCCGCGCGGGCCTGCCCGGGCTGCCCCGCAGCGCCTGGCTGGAGATCGACCAGGACGCCCTCACGGACAACCTGCGGGCCGTCCGGGGACTGGTCGGTCCGGACGTGGAGGTGTCCGCGGTCGTGAAGGCCGATGGGTACGGGCACGGGCTGGAGGTGGCGGCGCGAACGTTTGCGGCGGCCGGTGCCACGCGGCTGTGCGTGGCCACGCTCGACGAGGCGTTGGCGCTGCGCCGGGCCGGCGTCCGCGCGCCGGTGCTGATCCTCTTCGCGATCCCCGCCGCGGAGGTGCGGATGGCGGTGGCCGAGGGCTTCGAGCTGGTCGCCGCGGATCCTCATTCGGCTCTGGGCATCCTCGCCGCCTGGCGTCGCGCACCCGAGGCTGCTTCGGCCGGCAGCCGTGGACTGGCGCTTCACCTGGAGGTGGAGACCGGCCTCACGCGCGCCGGCATCATCCTCGAGGGGGTCGCGGACGTGGCCGGGGCGATCAGTGACACGCTGGGCGCGAGGCTGGCCGGGATCTGGTCGCACCTGGCCAGCGCGGAGAGATCCGACACGTCGGCGGAACAGGAGCGCGTACTGCTGGCCGCGGCGGAGGCCCTGCGGGCGGCGGGCATCCCGCCACCGTCGGTGCATCTCGCGGCGAGCGGCGGTCTGTTCGCCGGCACCAGCCCTCATCACGGCATGGTGCGACCAGGCCTATGCCTCTACGGGGAGCTCGCGGACGAGCTGCCGATCAGCGCGGCTGCCCGGGGCGCGGCCTCGGCCCTGCGTCGGGCCATGACCCTCAAGGCGCGCGCGCTGCGCATCCTGGAGGTGCCTACCGGCACGGCCGTGGGGTACGGTGGGCGATGGCGCGCCGAGCGTCCCTCGCGCATCGCCACGCTGCCCCTGGGGTACGGTGACGGCTGGATCCGCGGTTACCAGCCCGGCGCGTCTGCGCTGGTCCAGGGCCGGCGCGTGCCCTTGGCGGGCACCATCGCCATGGACGCCCTGGCGGTGGACGTGACCGACGTGCCGGGCGTCGGCCTGGAGGATGAGTTCGTGCTGCTGGGTAGCCAAGGCGAGGCGTGCCTCAGCGCCAGGGAACTGGCGCTACGACGCGACACCATCGCCTGGGAGGTGCTCGTCGGTATGGCCCACCGCCTGCCCCGGGTGTACCATTCCGGCCGAGAGGTAACGGGCATCCGAACGTCCGTCGGCGAGGTCCTGGTCAAGGCGGACCCCCAGGTCCGAGCGGCCCGCCGGCCCGAGCGGGACGGCTTCCGATCGCGACGAGAAGATGATGAAGGGTGGGCTGAATGAGGCTGGACGTGCGTTCATGACAGGTTCCCGGGGGCTGGAGCCCGAACTGCGCGAAGAGGTCGTCGAGTTCGTCGCCCGCGAGATCCAGGTGCGCGGACTGACCGGGTCCGCCGTGATGTTCCTGGAGGCCAGCCGCCCGTACCGACCGCTGGGCAGCCAGGCGATGCTCTTCTTCGACCCCGTGTTGCGCGACCTCTTCGGCGGCGACATGGCGGAGCTTCAGCGCGTGCTCGCCGACGAGGCGGGCATCGAGCGACTGATCGAGCGGCTCGAGGAGATCGACGAAGAACCCGGCTTCGACGCCTGAGCCTGCCGCCCGTCTCGTGACCACGCAGGCCCGCGCCGTGTCGGTCGGCACGGCCAGCGCCGACGAGACGCGTCAGCTCGCCGCCGAGCTGGCCGGCGTGGCCGCGGCAGGCGACCGCATCGCGCTCATCGGGCCGTTGGGTGCGGGCAAGACGCAGTTCGCCAAGGGCTTCGCCCGGGGCCTGGGCATCGCCGACGTGGTGAACAGTCCGAGCTTCACGCTGATGGCCGAGTACGCCGGGCGGCTGTCCCTCTTCCATCAGGATCTCTATCGGCTGGGCGGGGCCGCGGAGGCCCTGGCGGGCGGCCTCCTGGACGAGCGCCAGGAGGCCGGCATCACGCTGACCGAATGGGCCGATCGCCTTGAGCCGGGCCTGGATCCGGACCGGCTCGCCGTGCGTTTCGTGGTAGGTCCCGATGAGGAGCGCCGGATCGAGATATCCACGGCCGATCCGGAGCGCCACGCCCGCTACCTCTTGAAGGCGGCGGCGTGGGCGGCCCGGGGCGGCGCCGGTGGCGGCTCATGACCGCGTGCGTCGGTCCGTTGCTGGCCATCGACACCGCCACGCGGCGCACGTCCGTGGCGCTGGGCGACGAGGGCGGCCTCCGCGGTCTGCGCAGCGTGGACCGAGAGGCGGCTGATCTGCTCGGCCTGGTCGCGGCGCTGCTCGCCGAGGCCGGCCTCGGACGCGGTTCGCTGCGCGGCATCGTGGTGGGCACCGGTCCCGGCAGCTTCACCGGCCTGCGTATCGGGCTGGCCACGGCCAAGACCCTGGCCTATGCGCTCACCATCCCGCTGCTCGGCATACCCACCGTCGAGGCGCTGGCCCGCGCCGCAGCGCGGCACTCGCAGGGGGCCGGCCGCGGGAAGCAGACCGAGGGCATCGACGACTCGATCCAGGTGGTCCTGGCCGCGGGTGCTCGGGACCACTATCTCGCCCATGTGGAGGATCCGGCTGGTGCGGCACGTCTGAGCGGTCCGGTGCAGCTCCTCACGCCGGGCGCCTCACTATCCGAGGCTGTGGGCAGCCAGCCGGTCGTGAGCGTGGAGGCGTCCTCGACCTCCCTCGGCCCGGAAGCAGCGGCGTGGGGACAGGCCGCCCTCGACGGACTGGCCGAGGCGCTTCTCGCTCTGGGTGGCGAGCGTCTCTCGACGGGTGAGCGCTCGGACCCGCCTAGCCTCGTGCCGGAGTACGTCGCTCTGCCGCGAGGCATCGCGGCGACAGCTGGTGAGACGTGGTCGCCCGACCTCCGGTAGCGCTGCGGGTGCGCGCCATGACCGTGGCGGACATCGCCGATGTCCACGAGATCGAGCGCGCCTCATTCCCAGTGCCCTGGCCTGCCTACGCCTTTCGCCAGGAGCTGGAGATGAACCGCCTGGCGCGATATCTGCTGGTCAAGGCGGGTGGCGAGACCGTGGCCTACGGTGGCATCTGGCTCATGGTCGACGAGGCGCACGTGACCACCTTCGCGGTGCTGCCATCGTGGCGCCGGCAAGGCATCGGCGGCTTCCTCCTGCGGGAGATGCTGCGTGTCGCGCATGACGTGGGCGCGTCCGTGGCGACCCTGGAGGTGCGTCTCTCCAACGAGGCCGCGCGTGGCCTCTATGCGCGCTTCGGTTTCCGCCCCGTGGGCATCCGTCCGCGCTACTACTCGGACAACGGCGAGGACGCGCTGATCATGACCACGGACCGCCTCGACTCTCGGGAGATGCAGGATCGGCTGAGGGTGCTGGCCAGCCACTACGGGTCGCTTCCGTCAGCACACGACCTCGAGCGCGATCAAGACCCAGCCGAGCCCGCGCTGTGAGCAGCGGCATCCTGGCCATCGAGACCTCCTGCGATGAGACGGCGGTCGCCGTCGTGGAGGCCGGGAGCCGGATCCTGGGCAACGTCGTCGCCAGCCAGGTGGCGCTCCACGCCGATACGGGCGGCATCGTCCCGGAGGTGGCCGCGCGGGCGCATCTGCGCTGGATGCTGCCGGTGCTCGAGGAAGCGCGCTTCCGAGCCGGCATCGAGCGCTGGTCGGACCTGGACGCCATCGCCGTCACGGAGGGCCCGGGCCTGGCCGGCTCGCTGCTCGTGGGGATCACCATGGCCAAGACCCTGGCCTGGGTCACGGACCTGCCGCTGGTGCCCGTCAACCATCTGGAGGGTCACATCTACGCCGCCTGGTTGCACGATCCGGAGGACCCCGTGCGATCCATGCCCGAGTTCCCGCTGGTGGCCATGGTCGTCAGCGGCGGCCACACGTTCCTGGTGGAGATGCATGACCACCTGCGGTACCGGCTGCTCGGCCAGACTGTCGATGACGCCGCAGGCGAGGCCTTCGACAAGGTGGGACGTCTACTGGGCCTGCCGTATCCCGGCGGACCGGCCATCATGCGCGCAGCATCGGGAGCCACCGCTCACGACCGTCGCTTCCCCAGGGCCTGGCTGGGCGACAGCGACGATTTCAGCTTCAGCGGTCTCAAGACCGCCGCGCGTCGGGCTGTCAGCGAAGCTCTGGGTCAGCCCGAGAGTGAGCGCGGCGAGCCGGATGGCAGCCGCTTGCCGCGGGAGGCCGTGGCCGAGCTGGCCTGGGCCTTCCAGGACTCGGTCGTGGAGGTGCTGGCCACCAAGACCCTGCGCGCGGCAGAGCGGAGCGGGGCGCGCAGCATCGTGCTCGGCGGCGGCGTCGCGGCCAACGCCGTGCTGCGTGAGCGCTTGGCCCAGGGTGCCGCGGCACGCGGCATCCCACTGGTGGTGCCACGGCCCGCGCTGTGTACCGACAACGCCGCGATGATCGGTGCGGCCGCCTGGCATCGTCTGCGCTCCGGAGCACGCGCGGGCTCCCAGCTGGATGCTCGACCTTCCTTGAAGCTGGCGGTCTGATGCCCGAGGCTGACCGGGCGCCCGCTCCGGAGGCGCCGGACCCGGGAGCGGACGTCCTGGACGCGCGTTACCTGGGGGCGGAGGGCGTCGAGCGCTACCTGCGTCGCCACGGCCTGGGCGCCACGAAGCGCTACAGCCAGAACCACCTGGTGGACAGCGAGGTGCTGGAGGCGATCGTGGAGGTGTCCGCTCCACAGGGTCGATCGATCCTGGAGATCGGTCCCGGCATCGGCATCCTCACCGGGGCCCTGCTGTCCGCAGGCGCGGCGCGCGTCAGCGCGGTGGAGGTGGATCGTCGCCTGGCGGGACACCTGCGGGAGCGGTTCGGGTCCGATCCTCGCTTCGTGCTCACGGAGACCGACGTCCTTGATGCCGACGTGGCCAGCCTCGTCGATCGGCCCTATGACCTGGTGGCCAATCTGCCGTACCACATCACGAGCCCCGTCCTGCACCAGGCCCTGGGCCAGGAACCGCGTCCGGAACGCTTCGTGCTGATGCTCCAGCGGGAGGTCGCGGAGCGCATCACCTCTCCGCCTGGCGCCCTGAGCTACCTGTCCGTGTTCGTCCAGTACCACGCGGACGTGTCGCTGCTACGAACCGTGCCCGCTTCCGCCTTCGAGCCGGCGCCCCAGGTGGAGTCGGCCGTGGTGGTCGGCAGGGTGCGACCGCGCCGGCTCGGGCAAGTCGAGGAAGAGGAGCTGTGGCGGCTGGTCCAGGCGGGTTTCCGTGAGCGGCGCAAGATGATCCACAACGTGCTCCTTCGTCAGCTGCCGCTGGCGGGCCGGGAGCGCATCACTGCGGCGCTGGCCACCGTCGGCATCGCGCCCGACCGCCGGCCGCAGACCGTGTCGGTGGACGAGTGGCTGGCTCTTGCGGTGGCCATGGGGCCGCTGCCATGAGCCAGGCCTGCCCGGAGTGATGCGCCTCGAGGCACGGCCCCGAGCCAAGGTGAACCTGGCCCTCGCCGTGACCGGTCGCCGGGCGGACGGGTACCATGAGCTGTCTTCGGTGTTCCTGCGTGTGGGGCTGTCAGACCGTCTCTCGGTGCGGCCGGCGGAGTCCACACTCCGCGGCGATCGCCTGCGCATCAGCGGTGCTGACGACCTGACCGTGCCAGACAATCTGGTCCTGCGCGCGGTCCGGCTTCTGCGGGCCGAGGCCGAACGATCGCTGCCGCCACTGGACCTGGAGCTGGAGAAACGGATCCCGCTGGCGGCGGGCATGGGCGGGGGGAGCGCTGACGCGGCGGCAGCTCTGAGCCTCGCCGCAGGCATCTGGGAGCTCGCCCTCTCACCGCAGCGGGAGGGAGCCCTGTCGCTGGCGCTCGGTGCTGACGTGCCGTTCTTCATGGGCGACCATGCCGCGGCGCTGGTCGAGGGCGTCGGCGAGCGCCTGGAACCGCTGGCGGACGTCCGGGGAGGGGCCGGCCTGCTGATCGTGACGCCACCGCTCCAGCTGTCCACTGTCGAGGCGTTCCGCGCCTACGACCGACTTGACCGGTCCGCGTCGGGCGCGGCCGAGACGGTCGCCCTCCTCGCCCAGGCGATGCGCCGCGGTCTCGACGGACACGGTCTGGCGGCCTGGAGCGATCGTTTGGCGACCGCCAACGATCTCTGGCCTGCCGCGCTTGCGCTCGAACCGGACCTGGCCCGGCTGCGAAGCGAGCTGGAGGCGAGTCTCGGGCAACGCCTGCTGATGACCGGCTCGGGCGCCAGCCTGGTGGGTCTGTATGCTTCGGCGCACGAGGCGGCTGTGGCCGGACGAGGTCTCCTCGCCGCTCTGCCCGATCCGCTGGCAGGAGCGACCATCTTCGCCTGCGACACCATCGGCCCAGATCCGCGCTGGAGGTATCCGTGACCAAGCGACGCATCGCCACCACGGGCGCACCGGCGGCCCTCGGCCCGTACAGTCAGGCCATCGATACGGGCGGCCAGATCTTCTGTTCCGGACAGGTGGGCATCGACCCGGCCAGCGGCGAGCTGGTGCCAGGCGGCATCAAGGCCGAGTCGCAGCGGGCGCTGCGCAACCTTGGAGCGGTCCTCGATGCGGCCGGCGTGTCCTACGCGGACGTAGTCAAGACCACCGTCTTCCTCCTCGATATCGGTGACTTCGCGCCCTTCAACGCGGTCTATGCCGACTTCTTTCCCGACCCGCCGCCGGCGCGCTCGACCTTCGCCGTGGCGGCGCTGCCCAAGGGCGCCCGCGTGGAGGTCGAGGCCATCGCCGTCCGAAGCGGTGCCAACTAGGGAGGGGTCGGACCGCCAGGCGCAGCGTGCTACGGCGATCCGACCCGGCGACCCGACCCGGCGACCCGACCAGGCGCCGCGGGGTTCGCGTCGTATTCCCGTGACACGGGCCCTATCCCGTTCTGATACCCAGATCCCCGTCATACTCCCGTGACACGGGCGGTTCGTCGGAGAGGACATCCTCATCGCCGGCCACAGACCGGCATTCGTCCGAGGTGACGCTCACTGCGAGCTCGCGAGCATCCCAAGGTCAGGCCCAGATGCCGGTGGAACGGCGACGGATCCCGAGAGACGTTCCCTCCGTGAGCATCTGAGGGAAAGCGACCACTCAAGCACGTCGAGCCGGTCCGAACCGGCCGCTCCCTGTTTGACACGCCACTGGGCCGCCTCTAGAGTCTGGCCCACGCACATGCCCGAATCGCCTCCATCACCCGCCGGCGGGGAGACCCCGTCGTGACGAAACCTCCACCTCACCGAACGATCGCCGTCGTCCTCGCGGCCGGTCTCGGCACGCGGATGCGCTCCCGCCTCCCCAAGGTCCTCCATCCGATCTGTGGCCGCCCCATGCTGGCTTACGTGCTGGACGCGGCGCGTGAGGCGACAGGCCAGCGGCCCCTCGTCGTGTACTCGCCGGCCACCGCGCAGATCCGCGACGTATTCGCCGACGAGGCCGACTTCGCGCTCCAGGATCAGCCCCGCGGCACAGGTGACGCCGTGCGCGTCGCTTTGAGCTCGCTCGATGACGGAGCCACGAATCTCCTTGTCCTGAATGGCGACAAGCCGTTGCTGGTCGCAACGCCGCTGCGTTCCCTCATGCAGCGTCAGATGGACGCCACTGCCGCGATGACGCTGACCACCTTCGTGGTCTCGAGCAACAGCCCTTGGGGCAGGGTCGACTTCGGGCCGGATGGCCAGGCGGAGCGGATCGTGGAACGGAAGGACGATCCGGGTCGGGCTGAGCTCAGCGCGTTTCACGCCAATGCAGGCATCTACGCCTTCGACCTCGCTTGGTTGCGCGGAGCGGTGCCACGGGTCGAGCCATCGTCGGCGAGCGGCGAGTTGTATCTCACGCAGTTGGTCGAGATCGCTTGCAAGGATGGATGCCCCGTGGCGACGATCGACGCGACCGACGCTGCAGAGTCACTCGCTCACGTCAAGGATCGGGGAGACCTGGCCAGGGCCTCTGCCCTGTTGGCGGAGCGGATCAGGTCCGGTCACGTACAGGCGGGCGTCACCATCCAGGACGCGCGTTCCGCCTTCATCGATGACACCGTCGAGATCGCCGAGGACGTCACGCTGGAGCCGAATGTGACACTCAAGGGTGTCACACGGATCGGCCGGGATTCCGTCATCAAGTCAGGTTCGTACGTCGTCGACTCGGTCATCGGCGAGCGCTGCACGATCTGGGGCAGCGTCATCGAGGACTCGGTCGTCGAGGACGACGCCAGGGTGGGGCCGTTCAGTCACCTTCGCCCGGGCGCGCACATCGGTGCCGGCGCGGAGATCGGTAATTTCGCCGAGATCAAGAAGGCCAGCCTGGGCCCGGGCACCAAGCAGCACCACTTCAGCTACATCGGCGATGCGCAGGTCGGTGCGCGCGTCAACATCGGCGCCGGCACCATCACGGCCAACTACGACGGGCAACGCAAGCACGCCACGCGCATCGGCGACGACGCCTTCATCGGCTCGGACACGATCCTGCGTGCGCCGGTGGAGATCGGCCAGGGAGCCATCACGGGGGCCGGCTCGGTGGTCACCCGCGATGTCCCGCCGGACAAGCTGGCCGTGGGCATGCCCGCCCGGATCCGTGAGCGACGACCGCCGCCGGACGCGCCCGAGCGGGTCGCGACGGCCAGCGACACGCCGGCGCCGCCCGAGGACGTGGGGTGAGCGGCCAGATCCTAGACGAGGTGCTCATCATCGGGGCGCTCATCGTCATCAATTCGCTCTTCGTCGCGGCGGAGATCGCGCTCGTGACGGTGCGGCGCAGCCGGCTCCAGCAGATGGTGGAGGAGGGCGATCGCGGCGCTCGCCGTGTGGCTCGTCTCATCGCCGACCCCAGCCGCTTCCTGGCGGTCATCCAGATCGGCATCACCTTCGTCGGCTTCCTCGCCGCAGCGTACGCTGGGGCGAATCTGGCCGTGTCCTTCCAGCCGGTCATCGCCGGCGTCCAGCCCCTCGCCGACCAGGCCGAGGTCATCGCCCTGCTCCTCGTCACTGCCCTGGTCAGCCTGGTGACCATCGTCTTCGGAGAGCTGGTGCCCAAGCGGCTCGCGCTGGCCCACGCAGAGCGCTACGCGCTGCTGGTGAGCCGGCCGGTCATCCTCCTGGGCCGCCTGTTGGGGCCGTTGGTCTGGCTGCTGACCGCCATCACCAATGCCACCACTCGTGTCCTGGGCGTGCGTGAGATCGACGAAGACCGGCTCACCAGCGAGGAGATCAGGATCCTGGTGGAGCGCGGCGGCGAACAGGGCGTCATCGAGGCGGAAGAGGAACAGATGATCGGCGCCGTGCTGGAGCTCGGCCAGCGCCGGGTCCACGAGGTGATGGTGCCCCGTATCGACATCGTGGCCCTCTCCGCCGAAGCGCCCCTGGATGAGCTGGTGGACACCATCGTCAAGGAGGGCCACTCACGCATCCCGGTCTACGAGGAGACCATCGACAACGTCATGGGCATCCTCTATGCCAAGGATCTGCTGCCCTATCTCAAGGGCGTGGATCACCCGCCCCCCACGCGCACCCTGCTGCGGGCCCCGCTCTTCGTGCCTGAGTCGATGACCATCGACGACCTCCTGCACAGCCTCCAGCGGCGCAAGGTGCACATCGCTATCGTGCTCGACGAGTACGGCGGGACGGCCGGACTGGTCACCATCGAGGACCTCATCGAGGAGATCGTGGGTGAGATCCAGGACGAGTACGACGTCGAGGAACCGATGATCGAGGCGCTCGCCGCGAACGAGGCTCGGATAGACGGCCGGGCCAGCGTGGACGACCTCGCGGAGCACTTCGACATCAGCCTGAACGGCTCGGACCGCGAGGAGTACGACACGGTCGGTGGGCTGGTCTATCACCACATCGGCGGGGTGCCCAAGGTGGGCGACAAGGTGGAGGTTAACGGCACCCTCAGCCTGACGGTCGAGTCGACCGACGGCCGGCGGGTGGGCAAGGTCCTGGCGGCGCGCCACCGCCGGGACGATGTCGGGGATGAGGGCGCCGCGAGGCGGTCTGGTTCAGGCGCTGATGGCGGAGACCACGATGGCGCGTAGGCGCTCCAGCGCCTCGATGTCCACGACGCCCGCTCGTTCCAACTGCTCCAACGCCTCGTCGCGGTACTCACGGGCGCGTCGTCGCGTGTAGCTGCGGGCGCCAGTGCGCTCGATGATGGCCCGCGCCTCCGCGATGCCGGTCTCGGCTGGCTCCCTCTGCCGCACGATCTCCAACAGCCGCTCGCGATCCTCCGGCCCGGCCTGCTCCAGGGCGTAGATGACCGGTAGGGTCTTCTTCTTCTTGGCGATGTCAGAGGGCTCCTTGCCCGTGGCCCGCTCGTCGCCCCAGATGCCCAGCAGGTCGTCATTCAGCTGGAAGGCGAGCCCCAGCGCCCAGCCGAACCGTCGGTAGGCCTCGATCACGGTCGGATCCTCGGTGGCCAGCATCGCGCCGGCCTGGACCGACGCCGCGATGAGCGCCGCGGTCTTGCGACCGATCATGTCGAAATAGAAGTCGACGGACATGGGCACGTCGTTCTCAGCCGTCCAGATGTCCATGAACTGGCCTTCGGAGAGCGCCAGGCAAGTCTCGTCGTACAGGCGCATGAGGGCCAGCACCCGGTCGTCGGAGAAGCCCAGTCCCGTCAAGCGGTGCAAGGCGATGCGCGACAGTGTGAAAAGGGTGTCGCCGGTATTGATGGCCTGGGGGATGCCGTACACGGTCCACAGCGCGGCCCGATGACGGCGCTCCACGTCGCGATCCTCGATATCGTCATGGACCAGGCTGAAGTTGTGACCCAGCTCCACGGCGGCGGCCCCGGGCAGGGCACGCTCGTGCTCGCCGGTGATGGAGCGGTAGGCGAGGAGGCCGAGCAACGGTCGTATGCGCTTGCCACGCGACCCGTCCCGATCGAGCCCCAGGTGGTAACGGACCATGGCGTAGAGCTCGGTGGTGCGCGGATCCTCAGCCTCCACGATGAGGCTCAGAATCTCCGCCTCGGTATCGGCGAGGAGAGCGTCGAGGTCGGTGGTCGTCAGCACGGGAATAGGATACCCGTTGATAGCACGTTCCGCCGAGTGGACGTGGCGAACGGCTCTGAAGGAACGGGCGCTGACACGGGGGACGCGTCCGTGCCTGCGCCCATGGTGGTGTACGCAGACCGCCGCTCGATGGATGACACAGAGAACGCGGCCGCCCAAGGGTCAAGACGATAGGGAGCCTCGGCCCGGGGGCGCTACGCTGCGGCCATGCCCGTCCCGCGCATGTACAAGACGCTGGCCATCGTGCTCAGCAGGTTCGAGCTGGGCGAGGCTGATCGGGTCCTGACGCTCCTCACTCCACACGACGGCAAGATCAAGGCCATCGCCAAGGGCGTGCGCCGTCCGAAGAGCCGCATCGGCGGGTCGGTCGAACCATTCGCGGAGCTGCACCTCGTCCTGGTCCACGGGCGGACGTTCGACGTCATCACCCAGGCCAGCGTCGGTGAGGCCTGGCTGGCCTTGCGCGACCGGCTCGAGTCGGCGGCCACGGCCTGGTACGTGGGGGAGCTGGCCGAGCGCGCCGTGGAGGAACGAGCGGCCGCCTATCCGGTCTACGCGCTCCTGCGCCGCGCCTTCCAGCTGCTGGATGACGGGATGGCGCCGAGTCGCGTCGCGCGCTGGTTCGAATACGGCTTGGCCGACGCTCTGGGCATGCGTCCGGAGGTCGACCGTTGTGTCGAGTGCGACCGACCACTGGCCGAGACCGAGACGTTCCGCTGGGTCCCGGCCTTGGGCGGCGTGCTCTGCGACCGCCATCCGGGCGTTCCGGCGGAGCAGAGCCGCCTCTCTCTCGACGGCTTGAAGCTGCTCAAGGCCTACCGGCGGTTGGACATCGAGGCCATCGCCGCGCTGCGCCTGTCGCCATCGGTCGAGGCCGAGGTGGAGGGTGCGCTGCGGCGCTTCATCCGCTTCGTGCTCGAACGGGACGCTCGCTCGCTGGCCTTCCTGGACGAGGTACGGGCCGGACCGTAGGGGGGCAGGTACGGCCCGGGGCGGGAGGAGTGCGGCATGACCGTTCAGCTCCTCAGCAAGCGGCGTGCGAGAATGCGCGCTCGCGACCGGCCCTGCCACCGCCGGCGCTCCTGAGCCGGAGAACCAGCCGTGACCCTTACCACGACCGACCAGACCGTGCCCGCGCGCCAGCCGTCCGAGCCCGAGGCCGATCCCGGCCCGGCCGTCCAGAGCCTGGAGACCGTCGTCTCGCTGGCCAAGCGGCGCGGCTTCGCCTTCCCCAGCTCGGAGATCTACGGCGGCATCAACGCCGTGTGGGACTACGGGCCGCTGGGCGTGGAGCTGAAGAACAACGTCAAGCGCGCCTGGTGGCGGGCCATGGTCCAGGAGCGCGACGACATCGTGGGCCTGGACGCGGGGATCCTGATGCACCCCGAGGTCTGGGTGACGTCCGGCCACGTGGCTTCGTTCAGCGATCCGCTGGTGGAGTGCCAGACCTGCCAGCGCCGCTTCCGCCTGGACGAGCTGCCCGGCGCGGAGAGCCTCTCGGTCACCGACCAGAAGGATCCCGCCGTGGTGGAGCGGCTGGGCCTGCGCTGCCCCGTGGACGAAGGCTCCCTCAGCGCGCCGCGCCGCTTCAACCTGATGTTCAAGACGCACATGGGTCCCATCGAGGAGGATGCCGCGGTCGTCTATCTGCGTCCCGAGACGGCGCAGGGCTCCTACGTCAACTTCAAGAACATCCAGGGCTCGAGCCGCAAGAAGGTGCCCTTCGGCATCGCCCAGATCGGCAAGTCGTTCCGCAACGAGATCAGTCCTGGCAACTCCATCTTCCGCACGCGGGAGTTCGAGCAGATGGAGATGCAGTATTTCGTGCGGCCCGGCGAGCCTGCCGCCGAGGCGTTCGAGGAGTGGCTTCCCAAGCGGCGGTCCTGGTACGAGCGCTACGGCGTCTCTCCGTCGCGCCTGCGCACCCGGGAGCATGCCTCGGACGAGCTGGCGCACTACGCCAAGAAGGCGGTCGATGTGGAGTACCGCTTCCCATTCGGCTGGAAGGAGCTGGAGGGCGTTCACAATCGGGGTGACTTCGACCTGGGCAATCATGCCCGGGCCTCGGGCGCGAACCTGGAGTATTTCGATCCAGCCACCCAGGAGCACTTCATCCCCTGGATCGTGGAGACGGCAGCCGGCGCCGATCGCGCCACGCTGACCTTCCTGTTGGACGCCTACCGGGAGGAGGAGGTGCGCGGCGAGAAGCGGGTCAGCCTCTCGCTCCACCCCGAGCTGGCTCCGTATAAGGTGGCCGTGCTGCCGCTGCTCAAGAAGCGGCCGGAGATCGTGGCCCTCTGTCAGCGCATCAAGGACGACTTGAAGCGCGACATGATGGCCGTCTATGACGACACGGCGGCCATCGGCAAGCTGTACCGCCGGCAGGACGAGATCGGCACGCCGTGGTGCATCACCGTGGATGTCGATTCGCTGGAGGATGGCGCCGTGACCGTGCGCGACCGAGACTCGATGACGCAGCAGCGCGTGCCCGTCGAAGGCGTCCGGCAGCTGATCTTGGACCGCTTGAGCGCGGCCCGGTCCTGAGGCGGTCGGTCCCCTAGCCCTCCGCGAGGGCTGGGGTGACCGCTCCCGAACGGACGGCGGCGGTGGGCTCCTTGCCCTTCGGCCAGTAGAGCTCCTTCTTGATCAGCTCCTCGGGGAAGCCGCGCCCCAGCAGGGTCTCGTCCACGGCGATGATCATGTCCGGGTTGCCGCAGATGTAGGAGATGCTGTTCTCCGGCGTCAGGTCCAGCTCACCGTACACGTCGCTGATGATCGTTTCGACGCGGCCGGTGCGGCCGCTCCAGCCCTCGTTCCGCGGTGAGGAGACGCGCGAGACCGTGGGGATGTAGGTGAGTGGATACTCGCCCGATCGCTGCCAGCCCTCAAGCAGCTCGCGATATCCCAGGTCATCCTCGTAGCTCACCCCATGGATGATGACCGCGGGACGAGGCGTGCCGTCTTTCCGCAGCGTCTCCATCATGGAGATGAACGGCGCGATGCCGGTGCCGGTACTGATGAAGACGTGCGTCCGTTCATCTTCCGGCTCCAGCACGAACTTGCCCTTGGGGCCCTTCATGCTCATACCCTGGCCGATCTCGGCGCGCCACAGGAGCGGGGTGAAAAGGCCGCCGTCGACCAGACGGACGTAGAACTCGTAGCCGCCGGCTGCCTGGCGCGGGGAGGAGGCCACCGAATAGGGCCGCTGGACCAGCTTGCCGCTCGATTCCACGCCGATGGTCAGGTACTGACCAGGTTCGAAGCCGACCGGCTCGTCGGTGTAGGCGACCCAGAAGAAGGCCAGTGTGGCGTGCTGGTCGACCCGCCGCGTGAGCACCGCGTTGTAGCGCGGCGACGTCTCGGCGATGGGCTGTTCGCTCAGGACAGGGTCGGTCATCGGCTGGGGCTGCCTCCGCGGGGATCGGGTGTCGATGGTACCCGCGCCAGGCGCACTACAGGAGCGACGGGCGCCGCCACTCCTGTCCCCGGACGTGCTGGTCCAGGAATGCGATGACCGTCTCGTACCAGATCCGCGCGTTCTGGGGCTTCAGCACCCAGTGGTTCTCGTCCGGGAAGTACAGGAACTTGGCCTCCACGCCGTGGCGCGCCAGGTCGGTCCACAGTCGCAGCGCCTCACTGATCGGCACGCGGTGGTCCTTCTCCCCGTGGATGACCAGCATCGGCGTCGTGATGCGGTCGACGAGTCGATGTGGCGAGGCCGCATCGTAGCGCGATGCGTCAGCGTAGGGGTCCCCGAACTCGCGTTCCCACTCGGGTCCCAGATCCGTGCTGCCGTGGAAGCCACGCAGCTCCCACAAGCTGGCGTGGGTGACGATGGCCCGGAAGCGGTCCGTGTTGCCGGCCACCCAGTTGGCCATGTAGCCACCGAATGAGCCGCCCATCAGCGCCGTGCGCTGGGTGTCCAGGTCCGGTCGTGCGAGGGCAGCGTCGACCGCGACCAGCAGGTCGGTGTACGGCTCGTCGCCCCAGCGACCCCAGCCGCGCTGGATGTGGTCGAAGCCATAACCGGTCGACAGGGCGGGGTCGGGCAAGAGGACGGCATAGCCTGCCGCGGCGAGCAGGTGCGGGTTCCAGCGCCAGTGCCAGCTGTTCCAGGACGCCAGCGGGCCGCCATGGACCCACACCACCAGGGGTGCCGGCTCCGTTGCCGAGGCGTCCCGCGGCAGCACGAGCCACGACGGCACCTCCGCGCCGTCAGACGCGTGAGCCACCAGTCGCTCCACCGTGCCTGGCAGCTGGAGGGCATCCAGTTCGGGGAAGGATCTGACGGGCGTCGGCCGCTGCTCAGCTTCGGACGTGGCGAGACGCACCAGGTGCGGCGGCGCCGCGTAGCTGGCCCCGATTGCGAAGAGGCGCTGGCCATCCGGCGTCGGCGCGAGGTCGGTGAAGGCGCCCTCTGCTGTGAGCACCGTGACGTCGCCCGTGGCCAGCTCGACGCGCAGCGCCGCGGCGCCGCCGCCGCGGTCGGCCGTGAACAGGACGGCGTCTGAGCCGGGCATCCACAGTGGGCCGTGCGGCCACAGGTCGAGGTCCGGCGTGAGATCCCGCCCCTCGCCGCTGGCGAGATCCACGAGCCACAGCGTCTGGTCACCGATGCGCTCCGGCGAGCCGTGCTCCGAGCGGGTGGCGACCACCCAGCGTCCGTCCGGGCTGCAGGCCGGCTCGCTGTACCAATGCCCGTCATCGGGGGAGAGGAAGCGTCGTTCACCACCGGCCCGGTCGATGGCCACAAGTCGCTCATGGAGACGGGTCAGGTCCGTGGTGACCGACCAACCGGTCACGATGGTGGCGCCGTCGGGCGTCACGTCGTAACGCGTCTCGAGCAGCGCCTGGCCGGCGTCCGGGGTCAGGTCGACGGGGTCGGCCATGCGCTCCTCGCCGCTCGGCATGGGCGCCGCGAACAGATGCCGTTCGCGGGGACCGAGGTAATGGTCCCAACGCCGGATGGGGTAGCCCTCGAAGAGCAGGGCCTCCACGCCGGCCTTGGTCCGTTCCTTGTGCCGGTCGCGGTCAGCGGCCAGGCTCGTGACACCCGGGTAGACGGAAGCGCTGAAGACGATGACGTCGGCATCGCGAGCGGCCCGCACGTCATCTACGCCGCCCGACGGGCCGACCAGGACGCGCGCCTCACCGCCGGACGCAGGCAGCAGCCACAGACGCCCTATCTCGTCGTTCTCGTCCTCCTCGTCCTTGGGCCGGTCCGGGTCAGGCCGCGCGGACGTGAAGAGCAGCGAGCCGTCACGCAGGAAGGCGCCGACGCTTTCGCCGGGCGCGGACCGCGTCAACCGTCGCGGAGGCCCGTCGCCGGTCGGATCGAAAGCCCAGATGGCCGCCCGCATCTTCGTGCCTTCCGGTGCCGGTCGAGACATCGACGCGATCAACCGTTCGCCGTCGGGCGAGAGACGCAGGCTGGCAAGGCGAGGCAGGGACAGAAGGTCGAGGTCGCTCATGGCCCGATGATGGCACGAGCACGCCTGCAGGGCTCCGGCCCTCCGGCATCGACCATCACTGAGCGTCTGGGATCCCCGGGTAGAATCGGCCGGCCCGCCCAGATCGAGACCCGCGCCTGAGGAGCCTGTCCGTGACCGAGACCGCCAGCACTTCTGCGGAGCCGACGCGCCATGCTGCGAAACGCTACATCTATGCCTTCGGAGCGGGCCACGGCGAGGGTGACTCGAGCATGCGCGACCTGCTCGGTGGCAAGGGCGCCGGCCTCGCCGAGATGACCAACGCCGGGCTGCCCGTGCCGCCCGGTTTCACCATCACGACGGAGGCCTGCAACGACTACTTCGCGGCCGGTGAGAAGCTCCCGGACGGGCTCTGGGAAGACGTGCTGGGGGCCGTGCGCGCGGTCGAGCGGGAGACCGGAAAGGGATTCGGCGGCGTTTCCGATCCGCTCCTGGTGAGCGTCCGATCCGGCGCCCGCTTCTCCATGCCGGGCATGATGGACACCGTCCTCAATCTCGGGCTCAACGAGGAGACACTCCAGGGTCTGGTCGCCCTCACCGGCAACGAGCGCTTCGCCTGGGATGCCTACCGGCGCTTCATCCAGATGTTCGGGCGCATCGTGCTGGGCGTCTCGGCAGAACGGTTCGACCACGTCTTCGAGGAGGCCAAACGGGCACGTGGCGCCGAGCTCGACACGGATCTGGACGCTGCCGCACTGCGCGAGGTGGCGCAGCGCTTCAAGGCCATCGTCCGCGAGGAGACGGGGCGCGACTTCCCGACCGATCCGTACGAGCAACTCGATCTGGCCGTCAAGGCCGTCTTCGTCTCATGGTTCGGCCGGCGGGCACGCGACTATCGCGACTACAACAAGATCCCCCACGACCTGGGCACCGCGGTCAACGTGATGACCATGGTGTTCGGCAACATGGGCGACGACTCGGGCACCGGCGTGGCCTTCACGCGCGACCCCAACACCGGTGAGAAGGTGCTCTACGGCGAGTACCTTACCAACGCCCAGGGCGAGGACGTGGTGGCGGGGATCCGCACGCCCAATCCCATCAGCCGCATGCGCGAGGAGCTGCCCGAGGCCTATGCCGAGTTCGGGCGCATCGCCCAGCGGCTCGAGATCCACTACCGCGACGTGCAGGACCTGGAGTTCACCATCGAGCGCGGCCGCCTCTACATGCTCCAGACGCGTTCCGCCAAGCGCACTGCCGCAGCCGCCGTGCGCATCGCGGTCGACATGGTCGAGGCGGGCATCCTGTCCGAGCGCGAGGCACTCGCCCGCATCGAGCCGGACCAGGTCGACCAGCTGCTACGCGACCAGTTCGACCCGACGGCGCTGGCCGCCGCCGCGCGCATCGCGCGGGGCCTGAACGCGTCGCCCGGTGCGGCCGTGGGCAAGGCCGTCTTCAACGCGGATCGCGCCGCAGAGCAGGCCGCGGCCGGTGAGGACGTCGTGCTCGTCCGCATCGAGACCTCGCCGGACGATTTCCACGGCATGGCCGCCGCGCAGGGCATCCTCACGGCTCGCGGCGGCGCCACCTCCCACGCCGCGGTGGTGGCGCGCCAGATCGGCAAGCCCTGCGTGGCGGGTGTCTCCGCGCTGGTCATCGACTATGCCAGGCGAACCGCCACGGCCGAGGGCCAGTCGTTCGCCGAGGGTGACTGGATCAGCGTCGACGGCTCGACCGGCGAGGTGTACCTGGGCGCGCTGCCCACGGTCGCGGCACGCTTCGAGGATCAACCGGAGCTCCAGCAGGTCCTGGACTGGGCGGACAAGATCCGGCGGCTCCAGGTGTGGACCAACGCGGACAAGCCGGAGGAGGCCGCCCAGGCGCGGGGATACGGTGCGCAGGGCATCGGTCTGTGCCGCACGGAGCACATGTTCCGCGAGGGCGAGCGGCTGGACATCGTGCGTGACGCGATCCTGGTCGCCTTCCAGGCCACCCGGGCCAAGGAACGCCGCGGGGCGGGGGAGGAACTGAGCGCGGACGATCAGGGCGCCGTAGAGCGCTTCGATGCCGCCATGGCCAAGCTGGAAGCGCTCCAGCAGGGTGACTTCGAGGGGATCCTGTCCGCCATGAGCGGCCTGCCGGTGGTCGTCCGGCTCATCGACCCGCCCCTCCATGAGTTCCTGCCCAACCACGCCGAGCTGGTGGCGGAGGTGACGCGTCACGAGGCCACCGGGACACCCGCCGACGATCAAGGGTTCGCCGAAGCCCGGGAGCTTTTGCGCGCGGTGGAGAGTCTGCGCGAACAGAACCCCATGTTGGGCCTGCGCGGTTGCCGTCTCGGCCTGATGATCCCCGACTTCGTGAAGATCCAGACGCGCGCGATCCTCAACGCAGCCATCACCGTCCGCCGGGATGGTGGCGATCCCCACGCGGAGATCATGATCCCGCTGGTCGGCCACGTTAACGAGCTGGCGGTCACTCGCGAGCTGCTGGAGGCGGAGGCCAAGCAGGTCCAGGAGGCGGCCGGAGTGGAGGTCGATTACAAGTTCGGCACCATGATCGAGGTCCCCCGCGGGGCGCTGACGGCCGATGAGATCGCCCCGCACGCTGAGTTCTTCTCCTTCGGCACCAACGACCTCACGCAGATGGCCTTCGGCTATAGCCGCGACGACGCGGAGGGTGGCTTCCTGCTGGCCTACGTGGAACGCGGCATCCTGCCCTCCAACCCCTTCCAGACGCTCGACGTGACGGGTGTGGGCCAGCTCATGCGGACCGCCGTGGAGAAGGGTCGCGCTGCTCGGCCGGGACTGGAGATCGGCATCTGCGGCGAGCACGGCGGCGATCCGGCCTCCATCGCCTTCTGCCACGAGATCGGCCTCGACTACGTCTCCTGTTCCCCGTTCCGTGTGCCGGTCGCTCGCCTGGCGGCTGCCCAGGCGGTGCTCAGGGAGCGATGACGGCGCGGCGAGGAGCAACGGGCGGGGGCGGCCGCCCTGGCGGCGGCCAGGCGGGAGGCGAAGCCGGTCATCGGGCCAAGGTTGACGCGACGCGCCGTCACGTGGCGGCCATGGCCTGGCTCCTGGACGAGACCTTCGCGGTGCCCGGCAAACGACACCGATTCGGTCTCGGGCCGCTGATCGGGTTGGTGCCGGTGGTGGGCGATCTGGTGGGAGCTGCGGCCGGTTCGTATATCGTCCTGCGCGCGATCCAGACCCGACTTCCCCGGGTCGTCATCGCGCAGATGGCCTTCAACGTGCTGCTCAATGTGGTCGTCGGGGTCGTGCCCCTGGCCGGCGATGCCTTCGACTTCTTCTACAAGTCGAACACCCGCAACCTGCGCCTGTTCGAGCGGCATGCGCTGGACCCGACCAGCAGCACGCGCGGCTCATGGCTCTTCTTCGGGGTCATCCTGGCCGTGCTCGTGGCGCTCATCGTGCTCGCGGTGGTGGTTCTGGCGGCCATCGCGCAGGCCATCCTGGGCGTGCTCCAGGGTTGAGCGATGCTTATCGAGGGGTGTCCGAAGGGGTGGGCTCACGCGAGACGCGAGGAGCGAGGGTCTCCAGCAGCCGGCGCGAGGCCTGGCTGATCTCGTCCACGGCGGCCCCGAAGACGGCCTCGTTGCGCCGCGCGGGAGTGCGATAGCCGCTGACCTTACGCACGAACTGAAGGGCCGCGGCGCGGATCTCCTCCTCCGTGGGCGGGGCCTCGGAACGATGCAGGGTCTTGATCGATCGGCACATGCCCCGATGTTACGCCGCCGCTCAGCTCCCGGTCACGATGACAGTGCCCTCCATGCCGTATGCCTCATGCCCGGGCAGGTGGCACACGAACCGGTACCGACCGGGCTCATCGAAGGTGACCGTTGTGCGCACGAGGCTCAGGGCCGGCACGCTCAGTTCCGTGGGCCGCTCGCCGTGGGCCGGCTCCGTGCCGTTCCGATGCGCGGCGTGGACCGCTTCGTCTCCCACGATCCATTCATGGTCGATGGGGTCCTCATTGCGCAGCACGAAGTGGATGGGACGACCCGCGGCCACCGTGACGCTGGACGGCTCGAAGCTCGAGTAGCGCGCCACGATCTCTACCGTGGTCGAGGCGGATGCACCCGCGCACCCGCCCATCAGCATCGCTGCGCCGAGGACCGCGACGCCCCACGACTGCCGGCGAGCTCTCACCGGCCGGCGACCTCCCACCGGTCAGCCGCGCGCCCGTGAGGCCGAGACCGGCATGGCCAGGAGGCCCACGCCCGCCGCGATGAGGATCAAGGCCACCAGCAGCAGGGCTCGGAAGGATGGATCGTCGGTGACCGACTCGGGGATGCCCGCCAGGTCAAGGCCAGCCGCCAGCCGCGACGGCGTGCCCTGGCCGCTGGCATCGATGGCCAGGTCGTAACGCAGCTCGGCCGCCGCCGCATCGATGCGCACCTTGGACAGCCAGGCGGACCGCGGTATCCATTCCATGCCGGCATCGGAGCGCAGGTCATCCAGGAGCGAGCTGGTCGCTGCGGCGCTGTGGTCGAGGAACAGGCCGTCCCCGACCGGCTGGGGCAGCATCGCCGGCTGGCGGTCGGTGAGCAGGTAGACGTCCGCCTCGACGCGTTCGACGCCGCTCTTGCCCAGGCCCAGGATACGCAGCGGTACCCACGGATCGGGCGTGGGGATGGTGACGTGGACCGGCGTCCCGTCGCCGAGGGCTTGCCCGCGGTCCGCTGCGGCGTCGGCATCGAAGGCCGCGGCCAGGAAGATGGGGCTGCGGCTGGCGTAGAAGTCGAGGACCTCGGGCGCATCGGGTGGCAGGCGAAAACCCTGTGCCGCCGCCCAGGCGCCGACCCCGTCGCCGCCACCCTTCAACACCGTGATGTCGAGGGCATCGATGGTCGTCTCGAGGAGGATCTCCACGTCCGCGCCGGCCGCTGGCGCGGCAGCACGTGCGAAGAAGAGGTCTTCCTCCGGCTGGGGGTTCGTCTCACGTATGAGTCGCTGAAGCGTCCAGTCACCGCCTCGCTCGACGCTGCTGGGGATGCCCGGCAGCGGCGTGATGGAGCCGAAAGCGCCACCGCCCCCGGCGAACTCGAAGGAAGTCACGTAGTGCTCCACGCCGGCGTGATAGCCCGCGAAGGTCGTCGTGCGCAGCAGGTTGACCGCGCCGTTGGGGCCGATCAGCCCGCCACAGGCCAGGGCAGGGGAGGCCGAGAGGATGAGTCCGATGAGGGTGGCCGCGACCACGGCCAGGAAGCGTCGCATCCGTCGCATGGTGGATCTCCAAGGCGGTCGGCCCGGACGGGTCGGCGTGCCTCGTCAGACGCCGTCGCCGCGCGTTGGTTCCCGCCCTATCTGCGCGGAGCGTCGCCCTCAGCCGCGGCATAGCGGATCGCCGTGTGCCTGAGACGGCGCGCCAGCCACAGTGCCGACAGGGCGGGCACGGCCAGCCACAGCAGCAGGAGCAGCCCGACGGCCAGCGCCACATCGAGCACGCGCCCCGACCCCAGGTCCACCTCCGCCACGGTCTCACGGATCTCGCCGAGCTCCTCGCCGATCGAGGAGAGATCCTCCGAAAGGTCCTCCACGCCGGCCACCGTGTCGGTGAGGGACGCGCCGGTAGCGTCCAGGGAGTCGGCCAGCGCCGTGGCCTCCTCAGCCGCCGATCCGAATGTATCTCCCAGCATGCTCAGCGGCCGCTGGCCCAGGATCTCCAGGCCGCTCGCGGCGACCACTCCCTGGGCGGCCGTGGCCACCGCTCGGGCCAGGCCTGCCCCGCGGGCGATCGAATCGGAGGTCTCGCCGAGCGTGGTGGTGAGCCGATCGGCCGAACCGTCGGCGCTCTCGAGTGAGCGAGCCGTGGCGTCCAGCAGCCGGACGACGCTCTCGCGCTGAAGCTCGAGCTGAGCCAGGGTCTCGCGCGCCCTCACCGTGGTGAGGGTCATCCCCGCTCCCACCAGCGCGAGGATGATCAGCCCGACGACGGCGTACAGGGTCAGCAGCCAGGCCAGTCGCGAACGGCGCACCGGGTCACCGACCAGCCAGGCGTCGAGCATCCGATCCTCCGTAGGGTCGCCTGTCGCTCTCTCTGGCGATGAGCGGCCCGATGCTAGCACCCGCGCCGGGACCGCTTCCCGCGATCGAGCCGCTGCCGGCATCCGGATTCGCCCGCCTTCGGCGAGTTGGTCAACATATGGTTGACAGGAACCCCCGGGAAGGAGTATCACTCCGGGAGCCGCACGACGCCGAGCCCGCCCTGGCCCCGCGCACCGGCTCAAGGGGAGAACGCGCCGATGCGCAGTCCTTACCTCCGGCGGACCAGTGGGTTCCTGGTCGCGCTCTGCATATCCATGTTGGTCGCTTCACCGGCGCTGGCCGGGGATAGGCGACCGGAGCTCTCTGGCGGGAGAGGCGCGGTCGCCGCACCGCTCCTGGGACTGGCGGCGCCGGATGTCATCGCGGACCGCTACATCGTCGTGTTCCACAAGGGAGCGGCCCGGACAGAGGTGCGCTCGGCGGCGCGTGGCTCGCGGCAGATGGGTGCGCACATCCATCATCGTTACTCCTCATCCCTCGCAGGCTTCGCTGCCACGCTCAGTGCGCCCGCTGTGGCCGCCCTGCGCCGCGATCCGGACGTCGCCTTCATCGAGGCTGACCGGACCGTCTCGGTGTCCGAGACGCAGTCCCCGGCCACCTGGGGTCTTGACCGGATCGACCAGCGGAATCTGCCGCTGAGCAACAGCTACACGTACACGCCGACCGGCGCGGGCGTCAACGCGTACGTCATCGACACGGGCATCCGGCGCTCGCACAGCCAGTTCGGCGGCCGCGCCCTCCATGGCTACAGCGCCATCTCCGACGGTCGTGGCTCGGACGACTGCAACGGTCACGGGACCCATGTGGCGGGGACCATCGGCAGCTCCACCTACGGCGTGGCCAAGTCGGTGCGCCTCTATGCCGTCCGAGTGCTGGCCTGCAACGGGTCGGGCACCAACGCGGGCGTCATCGCCGGGGTCGACTGGGTCACGGGCAACCATGTCAAGCCGGCTGTGGCCAACATGAGCCTGGGCGGCGGCGCGTCGAGCGCGCTGGACACCGCCGTCAACAATTCCATCAACGCGGGTGTCAGCTACTCGGTGGCGGCCGGCAATGACAACGCGAGCGCCTGCAACTACTCGCCCGCCCGCGTGGCCAATGCCATCACGGTAGGCTCGACCACGTCGTCTGACGCTCGCTCGTCCTTCTCCAACTACGGGAGCTGCCTGGACATCTTCGCCCCGGGCTCCAGCATCACCTCCGCCTGGTACACGAGCGATACGGCGACCAACACCATCAGCGGCACGTCCATGGCCGCGCCCCACGTGGCCGGCGTGGCGGCCCTCTACCTCCAAGGGAACACGGGGGCATCTCCGGGCACCGTGCGCAACGCCATCGTCGACACGTCCACGACCGGCGTCCTCAGCTCCATCGGGTCCGGCTCGCCCAACCGCCTGCTGTACTCGTTGCTGAGCGGCGGTGGTACGACGCCTCCGCCGTCCGGCTGCTCGCTGCCCGAGACCTACAGCGGCTCGCTCAGCGGGTCGGGCGACTATGACTACCAGCCCAACGGGAACTACTTCTACACCAGTCGCTCAGGCACGCATCGTGGCTGCCTCACGGGTCCCACGAGCGCTGACTTCGACCTCTACCTTCAGAAGTGGAACGGCTCCTCCTGGGTGAACGTGGCTCAGGGCATCGGTAGCACCTCCACGGAGGACGTGTCCTACAACGGCACGGCCGGCTACTACGTCTGGCGGGTCGTCTCGTACAGCGGCTCCGGGAGTTACACACTGAAGATCCAGCGACCGTAACCGAGGGACCGTTCTCTCCCGAACGATCCCCTTCCCTCTTCCTGGCGCCCGGCCCTCGTGGCCGGGCGTCAGGCATGTCCGAGGCCCCCGCGCGGTCCACCAGCGACGAGTACCATCGCTGCGGCGTCACCCGTTCGACGCTCGAACGCGGGGGCGCTCGAATGATCTCGGAGGGGCACCGTGGAGCATTACCCCTGGCTTGTCTTCCTGCATGTCCTTTCGGTACTCATCTTCACGCTCGGTCACGGCGCCTCTGCCGCAGTCCTGCTGCGCCTTCGCGCGGAGACAGACCCGGTCCGCCTGGGCGCGCTGCTGGACCTCTCGCGTTGGTCGCTGAACATCGCCGGGCTGGGACTGCTGGGTGTGCTCATCACGGGCATCGCTGCCGGCGTCATCGGCTCATGGCTGGGCACCGGTTGGTTCTGGGCGTCCCTGGCCCTCTTCCTCGTGGTGGGCGGCCTGATGACACCGCTCGGTCGCGGATACCTCGATCAAGTACGCCAGGGTCTGGGGGTAGCCACCGGCAACCGCAAGAAGGATGCCGTCGCGGCGCCGGTCCTGGCACCGGGCGAGCTGGCGGTGGTGCTGCGCTCTTCCCGTCCCCTGGTGATCTCGGCCGTCGGCGTCAGCGGGTTGGCGGTCCTGCTCTGGCTCATGATGTTCAAGCCGTTCTGACCGGCGGCGCGACCCTGAGGGGTCCATCGGGGCTACATCGGGACAGCGCGTTGTGAGGATGTCCGGCCGGCGGCCGGGGGATGTCCGCGTCCGGATCTCCCGGGTCCAGCCACGGGAGTTCCAGGTCGCGCCGCGGCGTCGGCGTGGCACGCCCACGCCGGCGCCGCTATTGCTTATCTACGGCTTCCTCGGCCTCATCGCCTTGGGCACGGCGCTGTTGATGCTGCCCATCTCCAGCCGAGATGGGACGGTGGTGCCGTTCATCGACGCCCTCTTCACGGCCACTTCCGCCGTCTGCGTGACCGGCCTCGTGGTGGTCGACACCGGCACGCACTGGAGCGCCTTCGGGCATGTCGTACTGCTGTGCCTGATCCAGGCCGGGGGCTTCGGGATCATGGCCGGCTCCACGCTCCTGCTCCTGCTCCTGGTGCGACGCGGCACGCGCCTGCGCGAGCGGGTGCTCGTCCAGGAGACGGTCGGGACGCCTTCCCTGTCCAGTGCCGGGACCATCGTGCGGCGGGTGGCGATGTTCACCGTCGCCTGCGAGGTGGTAGGGGCAGTGGTCCTGGGCGCCGCCTTCCTCGCACGGGGAGCGGGTGGCGACCCGCTGGGCAGCATCTGGTGGGGCGTCTTCCATTCCGTCTCGGCCTTCAACAACGCCGGTTTCGATCTGACCGGGGACTTCCGCAGCCTGGCCGGCTTCGCGGATGACTGGCTGGTCCTGCTGACAGTGGGCGTGCTCCTGACCCTGGGCGGTCTGGGATACGCCATCGTCGCCGACGTGTTCGTGCGGCGGCGTTGGGTGCGCCTCGCGCTGGAGACCAAGATCGTGCTGCTCACCTCCGCGGTCCTGCTGGCCGGGGGGGCGCTGCTCATCGGTGCCATCGAGTGGGACAACCCCGAGACGCTTGGCGCGTACCCTGCCGCCTCCCGGCCGCTGAACGCGCTGTTCGAGTCGGCCACGCTGCGCACCGCGGGATTCAGCGTCCTGCCCACGGCTGGCCTGGAGGAAGCGACCCTCTTCGTGGTCATGGCCCTGATGTTCATCGGCGGCGCTTCCGGCTCGACGGCCGGCGGGATCAAGGTCAACACGTTCAGTCTGCTGCTCATAGCGATCGTCTCCACGGTCCGCGGTCAGCCATCGGCGACCGCCTTCGGGCGACGGGTCAAGCACGAGCTCGTCTACCGCGCCCTGGCCGTGGCACTCATCGCCATCGCCTTTCTGTTCCTGGTGGGCTTTCTGCTCACGCTGACCACCAATGCCGGTTTCGTGAACATCCTCTTCGAGGCCGTCTCGGCAGTGGGCACCGTGGGCGCCTCGACCGGCATCACCCCAGACACGGACACGGTGGCTCGGGTGGTACTCATCGTGGCCATGTTCGCCGGTCGGCTGGGCCCACTGACGCTGGTGCTAGCCCTGGCTGCGCGCTCACGGCCCGTGTCGTACCGACCGGCGGTCGAGTCGATCCGCATCGGCTGATCCTGGGCTACCGTGATGGCCCCGACAGGACAAGGAGCGACATGGGCGAACAGGTGATGGTGGTCGGACTGGGTCGCTTCGGAAGAGCGGTGGCGCGCGAGCTGGAAGCGCTGGGACACGAGGTCCTGGCCATCGACCGGAACGAGCAGGTGGTCAATGACATCGCGCCGGAGGTGACCCATGCCGTGCAGTTGGATGCCACGGACGAGGCCGCGCTCCGAGCCGCCGGCGCGGCCGACTTCAACGCCGCCATCGTGAGCATCAGCAGCGCCGCCGAGGCGAGCATCTTCGCCACCATGGCGCTCAAGGACCTGGGCGTGGCCAATGTCATCGCCAAGGCTGGCAGCACGCTGCATGGCCGGATCCTGGCGCGCGTGGGAGCCGACCGGGTGGTCTTCCCGGAGAGCGAGATGGGCCAGCGCGTGGCCCATTCCTTCAATGTCCCCAACGTGATCGACTACCTGGATATCGCGCCCAACTTCGGCATCGAGACCGTCCGGCCACCTGAGCACTTCGTCGGTCGCAGCCTCCGCGAGATCGACCTGGTGGGTCGTCTCAAGCTAACGCCCATCGCGCTGCGGCGCGGCGACAGCGTCACGGTCAATCCACACCTCGACGAGCGGATCCGCGAGGGCGACGAGCTCATCCTGATCGGCCACGACGATCAGCTGGGGCAGTTGCGCGACTGACCGGCGACGTGGGCTATCCGCCCCGGACCGTCTCACTGGTGCTCGTGACGCCTGACGGCCGACCGGTCGGCCAGCTGGCGCCTTTCCCCGTGGCGACGCCCTGGTGGCCGGACGTCGAACCGATCAGAAGGACGTTCGAGACCGACTCGGGTTGAAAGTGACGGTCCTGCGCATGCTCGAGGTCGAGCCACTTCTCAGCGCGGGCGGCCACGTGAGGTACCTCGCGGAGGTCGACGACCCCCTGGAGGAGGAGCCGTGGCCAGGGGAGCCGTGGTCCGGCAGCCTGGACGAGCCGTCGTCAGGCAGCCTCGACGAGCAAGCGCTGCGGCAGACTTGGTGTGCCGCCATTCTTTCAGCCATGAGGGTCCGCCACTGGCACGACTTGCGGAGGATGCGGCCGGTGGCATGCCTCGGCTGCTGGCTCACGATGGTGCGCGGTCGCTCATGGCGGAGATCCCGGGCGAGGACCAGTTCGAGGCAGAGGAGCCGTTGCTGCTCCGGATGGTGGCCTTGCAGGTGGATCTCCAGCGAGGGTGGGTCGATCGGGTGAGCGAGCTGCTGGCGATAGCGCTCCCCGACTGGCGCGGTCCGGCGCTCGCCGAGGCCATCGCCTCGGTCGTGGAGCGCACCGAGCCCGAGCTGGATGCAGCCGAGCGGCGAGCATCGGACCGTTTCGTACGCGGGCTGCCAGACCGATTCGCAGCGATCGCCGAGTGCGGCCTGCCCCGACACCTTGGTCCACGGTGGTTTCCATCCCGGCAATCTGCGCAGTGACGGCAAGGGCCTGGTCCTGCTGGACTGGGGCGACAACGGCGTCGGCCATCCACTGCTCGACCGTGCGGCATTCCTGGAGCGCATCC
>Ga0136615_10000041_pt1 | contig 42892 bp, 49 predicted proteins | sample AntDrymUQ2882206_2_FD_106647 | JGI IMG/M metagenome (GOLD analysis project Ga0136615, IMG submission 106647) | Polar desert sand microbial communities from Dry Valleys, Antarctica - metaG UQ288 (22.06) | ecosystem: Environmental > Terrestrial > Soil > Desert | place: Antarctica: Dry Valley... | reverse complement strand
TCGAAAGAGATGACTCGAAAGAGATGACGCACTAGCGACTACGCGAAGGCGATGAAGGGAGCAGCGGGTATGGCGAGGCCGGAGAAGGAGGCGGCAGTCCAGGAGCTCACGCGCCGGTTGGCGGATTCGGAGGCTGCACTGCTCACCGAATACCGGGGGTTGACGGTTGCGCAGATGGCCGAGGTTCGCTCGGCTTTACGAGAGGCAGACGCCGACCTCAAGATCTACAAGAACACGCTGGCGCGCATTGCCGTGCGAGAGGCCGGTTACGACGCGCTCGTAGCCGACCTCCAAGGACCTACTGCAATCGCCTTCTGTCACGGCGACGCCTCGGCGGCGGCTAAGGCGCTCGACGACTCCATCAAGAAGTTTCCCGTCTTGGTCATCAAGGGGGGAGTCCTCGCGGGCAAGGTGGTTCGGGCGGATCAAGCTCAGGAACTGGGCCGGCTCGAACCTCGTGAGGTTCAGCTCGCAAAGATCGTGATGATGGTGAATTCACCTCTGCAACAGACGGCCAACGTGCTTTCGGCTCTGCTGAGGGATCTGGGGTCGATGCTGGCGCAGATGATCACCCAGAAGGAGACCGAACCGGCCGAAGGCTAGACCAAGCGGCAGGCAAGAGACGCAAAGGCAAGTAGGGAAAAGGAGAGAAGGATGGCTGCAACGCAGGAAGAGGTGCTGGACGCGATATCGAACTGGACGGTGCTGGAACTGTCGGAGTTCGTCAAGGCGTTCGAGGAGAAGTTCGGAGTGACCGCAGCAGCGCCGGTGGCGATGGCCGCCGGGGGCGGCGTAGCGGCCCCAGCCGAGGTCGAAGAGGAGAAGGATGAGTTCGACGTGGTGCTCACGGGCGCCGGTGACAAGAAGATTCAGGTCATCAAGGAGGTGCGATCGCTCACCTCGCTGGGTCTGAAGGAAGCCAAGGACCTTGTCGACTCGGCCCCCAAGCCGGTGCTGGAGAAGGTCACCAAGGAGCAGGCCGAGGAGGCCAAGGGCAAGCTCGAGGGCGTGGGGGCCTCCGTAGAGCTGCGCTGAACCACCACCCCGCGCTACCCCGGTAGCGAGGCGGGCCGGGCGCGAATTAGCCGGCCCGGCCCGCCCGTTCCCAGGCCCCCCGGCCCGAAGAGGAAATGTCCACGGTGGGCCCCGCGGGCACCGGATTCGGGGGGCTGCTGGGGCGTGGTGGCAGAGCGAACCTCCGGCGCAGACTGCAGCGGCCTCTCCCCCCCGGCAGTCGCCCACAACCTGTGGAAACGCGAAACAAGTATTGACCTGCAACGGCCCAGCGGCTAAAGTGTCGTCACAAGCCGCTCCGAGGTAGGAGTCGTATATAGGCAAGAAGTTGTTCAAGCGACGTGCTTGACGCCGGTATAGGTCGTCGCCTATACTGGCTTTCTGCTGTGCAAACTTTCTCAACCGCTTCAGGCACCTGTCGCGCGGCTAAGAACCGCCCAGTCGCTCCGGTTGGGGTGGGCTCCGCGGGGGACGAGGACGGCCTCCCTCCCGGGTCTTCGGTCAGGAAGCCGTCCAGCCATCTGAGGAGGACCGCTTGACGTTCAACGCCCTGCGCGAACGCCGCACCTTTGCCAAGCTCAAGGAGTCCCTGCCCCCGCCGAACCTCGTGTCGGTGCAGAGGAACTCCTTCGACTGGTTCCTGAACGAGGGCCTGCAGGAGATCTTGTCCGATATCTCCCCGATCGAGGATTTCACCGGCAACCTCGCCCTCCAGTTCCTCGCCCACGAGTTCAAGCCCTCGAAGTTCTCAGAGGAGGAGTGTCGGGAGAAGGATCTCGACTTCTCCAGGCCCCTGTTCGTGACCGCCGCCTTTATCAACAAGGAGACAGGCGAGATCAAGGAGCAGACGGTCTTCATGGGGGACTTCCCGATGATGACCTCCAAGGGGACCTTCATCATCAACGGCACCGAGCGTGTCGTCGTGTCTCAGCTTGTGCGCTCGCCTGGCGTCTACTTCGACCGGAGCGTCGACAAGACCTCCGACAAGGACCTCTACTCATGCAAGATCATCCCCGCGCGGGGGGCCTGGCTCGAGTTCGAGACTGATAAGCGAGACACGGTGGGCGTTCGCATCGACCGCAAGCGCCGCCAGTACGTCACGGTGCTGCTCAAGGCCCTCGGTTATGGATCCGAGCAAGAAATACTCGATCTCTTCGAGGGGGCCGAGTCGATTCGGTTGACGCTCGAACGAGACACGATCGAGACGCAGGAAGAGGCTCTGATCGACGTCTACCGAAAGCTGCGTCCGGGCGAGCCTCCCACCGTTGAGAGCGCCCGCAGCCTGCTCGACAACCTCTTCTTCAACCCGAAGCGCTACGACCTTGCGAGGGTGGGGCGCTACAAGGCCAACAAGAAGCTCGGCTTCGGCTACGACGAGGGCACTATCGCCGACATGGGCACGGTGCTCCGCAAGGAGGACCTGCTCGGCACAATCCGCTATCTGGTTCAGCTGCACGCGAACAATCCCGAGTACGAGACAGACGACATCGACCACTTCGGCAACCGGCGGGTGCGTCCGGTGGGCGAGCTTCTGCAGAACCAGATTCGCGTAGGGCTCTCTCGTATGGAGCGCGTGGTCAAGGAGCGTATGACGACCCAGGACGTCGAGGCCATCACGCCTCAGACGCTTATCAACATCCGCCCGGTCGTTGCCTCGATCAAAGAGTTCTTCGGGTCGAGTCAGCTCAGCCAGTTCATGGATCAGACCAACCCCCTCGCCGGCTTGACTCATCGCCGTCGGCTGTCGGCGCTGGGCCCGGGCGGCCTGTCGCGTGAGCGCGCCGGTTTCGAGGTGCGCGACGTCCACCCAAGCCACTACGGCCGTATGTGTCCGATCGAGACGCCGGAAGGCCCCAACATCGGCCTGATCGCGTCCCTGTCGACCTATGCCCGCCTCAACCGCTACGGGTTCATCGAGACGCCCTACCAAAAGGTATCGAAGGGAAAAGTGACCAGCGACACCGTCTACCTCACGGCTGATGAGGAAGACAAAGCGGTCATCGCCCAGGCCAACGCCGAGGTTTCGGACAACGGTAGCTTCGTCGGGAGCCGCGTCCTGGTTCGAGCGCGCCACAACGAGATCGACTACGTCTCCCCGGTAGAGGTCGACTACATCGACGTCTCGCCCAAGCAGATTGTGTCGGTGTCGGCAGCTTGTATTCCGTTTCTCGAGCACGACGACGCCAACCGCGCTCTGATGGGGGCCAACATGCAGCGGCAGGCGGTGCCCCTGATAAAGCCAGTGGCACCCATCGTAGGAACGGGACTTGAGCACCGGGCTGCGGTCGACGCTGGGGATGTGGTCATCGCTCAGGAGGACGGAATCGTCGAAGAAGTCTCGGCGGAGAGAATCGTCGTCGGGCACGGCAAACAGCGTCACGTCTACAAGCTCGACAAGTTCCGGCGCTCGAATCAGTCCACCTGTATGAACCAGCGTCCCGTCATCAAAGAGGGCGCTAAGGTCGTTAAGGGCCAAGTTCTGGCGGATGGCGCCTCAACCGACAACGGGGAGCTTGCGTTGGGGGCGAACCTGATGGTCGCCTTCATGAGCTTCGAGGGCTATAACTTCGAGGACGCGATCATCGTGTCCGAGCGCCTTGTCAAAGACGATGTGCTGACGTCGATCCACATCGAGGAGTACGAGATCGATGCCCGCGACACCAAGTTGGGTCCCGAAGAGATCACCCGAGACATCCCCAACGTTTCTGAGGAGATCCTCGTCGACCTCGACGAGCGGGGGATCGTGCGTCTCGGGGCGAACGTAGGTCCCGGAGATGTTTTGGTCGGCAAAGTCACGCCCAAGGGTGAAACCGAGCTGACTCCTGAGGAGCGGCTCCTGCGGGCAATCTTCGGTGAGAAGGCGAGAGAGGTGCGCGACACCTCTTTGAAGATGCCGCACGGCGAAGAAGGCAAAGTGATCGGTGTGCACGAGTTCTCGCGCGACGCCGGTGACGAGTTATCTCCCGGAGTCAACGAGATGGTGCGGGTGTTCGTTGCCCAGAAACGCAAGATCTCCGAGGGAGACAAGCTGGCGGGCCGGCACGGGAACAAGGGTGTCATCTCCAAGATCCTGCCCGAGCAGGACATGCCCTTCCTCGCCGACGGCACGCCCGTCGACATCATCCTGAACCCCCTCGGGGTCCCCTCCCGAATGAACCTCGGCCAGGTGCTCGAAGCGCACCTGGGCTGGGTCGCCAAGCAGCGCTGGGAGGACGGCGCCGGTGCCGCTCCGAGCAACGGCCACACCGGGAGGTGGCGCGAGCAGGAGCCGACCTGGGTTTCGACCCCGGTGTTCGATGGAGCTCGGGAGAACGAGATCCTCGACGCGCTCGACACCGTTGCCCAACGCAAGACCGAGTATCCGCTGGTGAACAAGTTGGGCAAGGCCCAGCTCTACGACGGTCGCAGCGGCGAGCCGTACGACAACGAGATCACGGTGGGCTACATGTACGTGTTGAAGCTCTCGCACATGGTCGACGACAAGATTCACGCACGCTCGACGGGGCCTTACTCGATGATCACCCAGCAACCGCTGGGCGGAAAGGCTCAGTTCGGCGGCCAGCGCTTCGGAGAGATGGAAGTGTGGGCGCTCGAGGCTTACGGCGCCGCCTACTGCCTCCAGGAGCTGCTCACGATCAAGTCCGACGATGTGCTGGGTCGCGTCAAGGTCTACGAGGCCGTGGTCAAGGGAGAGAACATTCCCGAGCCCGGCATCCCAGAGTCGTTCAAGGTGCTTATCAAGGAGATGCAGTCCCTGTGCCTCAACGTCGAGGTTCTCTCGGCGGAGGGGGAAGAGATCGAGATGAAGGAGATCGACGAGGACATCTTCCGCACCGCGGAAGAGTTGGGCATCGATCTGTCCCGTCGTGAGCCCTCGTCCGTGGAGGAGGTTTAGTTGTTAGACGTCAACTACTTTGACGAGCTGAGGATCGGCCTGGCATCGGGCGACCAGATTCGTACCTGGTCGAACGGCGAGGTCAAGAAGCCCGAAACCATCAACTACCGCACGCTCAAGCCCGAGAAGGACGGCCTGTTCTGCGAGAAGATCTTCGGGCCCACCAAGGATTGGGAATGCTACTGCGGCAAGTACAAGCGGGTGCGCTTCAAGGGCATCATCTGTGAGCGCTGTGGCGTCGAGGTGACGCGCGCCAAGGTGCGACGCGAGCGCATGGGCCACATCGAGCTGGCCGCTCCCGTTACCCACATCTGGTACTTCAAGGGCGTTCCTTCGCGCCTCGGCTATCTGCTCGACTTGGCGCCGAAGAATCTCGAGAAGGTCATCTATTTCGCGGCATCGATTGTCACTTCGGTGGATGATGCCAAGCGGCACAAAGACCTGCCACGCCTCGAAGAGGACGTCAAGCACGAGATCGCCCGCATCGAGTCCGAGCGCGATCAGAGACTCGAGGAGATCCTCAAGCAGACCGAGGCCCGCCTCGAGGAGATGGAGGGCAGGAAGGCCCGCTCGTCCGAGAAGACTGCGGCCAAGAATCAGTCCGAGAGGCAGCGTAAGGAAGTGCGCGAGCGAGCCGAGCGCCGGATCGAAGAGCTCAAGGCGACGTTCGACACGTTCAAGGACCTTTACGTAAAGCAGATCGTCGACGACGAGATCATCTGGCGCGAGCTGAAGGACCGGTTCGGCGACTACTTCAAGGGCGGCATGGGGGCCGAGTCCATCAAAGAATTGCTTAGCACGCTCGACCTCGCATCCGAAGAGGAGTATCTGCGGGAGCAGATCAAGACGGCCAAGGGGCAGAAGCGCCAGCGGGCAATCAAGCGCCTCAAGGTCGTGGCTCCGTTCAACGACACGGCAAAGCGAAACTCTCCGTTGGGCATGGTCCTGGACAGCGTCCCGGTCATCCCACCCGACCTTCGTCCCATGGTCCAGCTCGACGGCGGACGTTTCGCGACTTCAGACCTCAACGACCTCTACAGGCGAGTCATCAATCGCAACAACCGGCTCAAGAGGCTCCTTGATTTGGGCGCTCCCGAGATCATCGTCAACAACGAGAAGCGCATGCTTCAGGAGGCCGTCGATGCGCTGTTCGATAACGGCCGTCGCGGCCGTCCGGTGACGGGGCCGGGCAATCGCCCGCTCAAGTCGCTGTCGGACATGCTCAAGGGCAAGCAGGGGCGCTTCCGTCAGAACCTGCTCGGCAAGCGAGTGGACTACTCGGGTCGAAGCGTCATCGTGTCGGGGCCGAAGCTCAAACTGCACCAATGCGGTCTGCCCAAGCAGATGGCTCTCGAGCTGTTCAAGCCGTTCGTGATGAAGCGTCTCGTCGATCTTCAGCACGCTCAGAACATCAAGAGCGCCAAGCGCATGGTCGAGCGCAGCCGTCCGCAGGTGTGGGACGTTCTCGAAGAGATCATTCACGAGCACCCCGTGCTCCTCAATCGCGCGCCTACGCTTCACCGCCTAGGCATCCAAGCCTTCGAGCCGATCCTGGTAGAGGGCAAGGCAATCCAGATTCATCCGCTGGTGTGCGTGGCGTTCAACGCAGATTTCGACGGGGACCAAATGGCGGTTCACGTTCCCCTGTCTTCGGAGGCACAGGCGGAGGCACGCATCCTCATGCTGTCGGCACACAACATCTTGTCGCCTGCCCACGGTGACCCCATAGTTGCGCCGACGCAGGACATAATCATCGGCGCCTACTACCTGAGTGCGGACAGGGACGGCGAGCCCGGTGAGAATCGCGTGTTCTCATCAGCCGAGGAGGTCCTGAAGGCCTACGACGCAAACGTCATCAGCATTCACGCCAAGGTCAAAGTTCGCGGGCTCAAGCGCTTCGAAGAAGAGCCTATAGACGAGTACGAGGCCAACCCCAAGCGACTCAAGGAGACGACCGCAGGAAAGGTCATTTTCAACGAGGCGTTCATGCACGACTTCCCGTTCCAGAACACTCTGGTAACGAAGAAGGAGATGTCCGCTCTCATCGACCGCTGCGCTCGCACCTACGACAAGAAGGAGCTCGCCGAGCTCCTCGACGCTGTGAAAAGTGTTGGATTCAAGTACGCAACGAAAGCCGGCGTCACGATCTCGCTCAGCGATGTGACTACGCCCGAGTCCAAGCCTAAGATTTTGGCGGAGCATGAGAAGCGGGCCGAGCGGATCGAGACCCAGTTCCGCAAGGGCGTTATCACCGAGGACGAGCGCCGACAGGAACTCATCGAGATCTGGAACGAAGCGACAGACCGGGTGAAGGACGCCATGGTCGAAGGCTTCGACAAGCTCAACCCGATCTGGATGATGGCCAACTCCGGGGCGCGCGGAAACATCATGCAGCTCCGCCAGATCGCCGGCATGCGCGGACTGGTGGCCAATCCCCGCGGTGAGATCATTCCCCGCCCCATCCGAGCGAACTTCCGCGAGGGGCTCACGGTGCTCGAGTACTTCATCTCGACGCACGGCGCCCGCAAGGGCCTGGCCGACACTGCGCTGCGCACCGCCGACTCCGGGTATCTGACCCGGCGGCTGGTGGACGTCGCCCAGGAGGTAATGATCAGGCGCGAAGACTGCGGAACGGATCGCGGTCTGCGGCTCGACCTGATCAGGGATCGGTCGCTGCTCAAGCAGAAGCTCTTGGGCCGCGTCTTGCTCGAGGACGCTATGTCGAAGGACGACGAGGTCGTGGCGAAGACCAACGATCAGGTCACGCCCGAGATCATGCGTCAGATAATCGAGGGCGACGTGCCCGAGGTAATCGTGCGTTCGGCCCTGACCTGCGTCGAACGCTACGGGGTGTGCCAGAGGTGCTACGGCACTTCGCTGGCGACCGGGCAGCTTGCCGAGCTCGGAGAGGCGGTCGGCATCATTGCGGCGCAGTCAATCGGAGAGCCCGGCACGCAGCTCACTATGCGGACCTTCCACACCGGCGGTGTCGCCGGAGAGGACATCACCCACGGTCTGCCTCGTGTCGTTGAGCTGTTCGAGGCTCGCACTCCCAAGGGCAAGGCGGAGATCGCCAGGGCTACGGGGAAGGTCGAGATCAAGGAGGACGAGCGTAAGCGAGTGATTGACCTCATTCCCGACGACGGCTCCGAAACCATCTCCTACGACAAAGTGCCCCGCCACGCTCGTCTCAGGGTGCGCTCCGGCACAGAGGTGGCTGCAGGAGACGCCCTGACTGAGGGCTCCCGGGATCCCGAAGAGATCCTCGACGTGCTGGGATCGCGCGACGCTGAGCTCTACCTCGTCAACGAGGTGCAGACCGTTTACCGTTCGCAGGGCGTGCCGATTCACGACAAGCACATCGAGGTGATCGTGCGGCAGATGTTGCGAAAGGTGCAGATCGCCGAGCCCGGAGAGACTGAGTACCTGCCCGGCCAGCTCGTCGACGCACGCTCCTTTGCGCTCGCCAACGAGGAAGCGACGTCCCAGGGAGGCGAGGCGGCCACTGCTCGCCCGGTGCTGATGGGCATTACCAAGGCCTCTCTGGCTACGGACTCGTGGCTGTCCGCGGCCTCCTTCCAGGAGACGACTCGCGTGCTCACTGAGGCCGCCATCAACGGTAAGTCCGATCAGCTCCTGGGCCTCAAGGAGAACGTGATCATCGGCAAGCTCATCCCGGCAGGCACGGGGATGACCCGTTACCGCTCGGTTCGGGTCGAAACTGTCGGCGAGGCGGCCATGTCCGACGACGAGGCGAGGGCCATGTTCGGGCTCCCGCCGCGGATCGAGGAGGACGAGGTCTCCGAGGCCGCTCGCGAGCTGTTCGGCACTCCCACGCTCCAGTCGGTGCCCGTGGGCGACGGAGCGGCTCGCACCGAGCAAGAAGTTTCTTAAGGGGGCTGTTTGCGGGGCCGGTGCCCTCTTGGGCCGGTCCCGCAGCCTCGCCCCCGAGCCCACGCAGGGATCAAGGTCCGTTTCCAACCGTTTCCGCTGCAATGTCGCTTCTCCTCACGGGCTCCCAAAAGCGGAGGGACCGTTTGCTACCGGAGCCCTCGCTTGCCACCGTTTGCGTGATATCAACGCATCCCGTAAGCTTGGCCGTCGCGTCCCTAATCAGGGCGCGCAACGCGCGCGTGGCGCGCTGGGAAGCTCTGGAAGTTAGCGCGCTGGAACGCGCTGGATTTGGCAGGACTAGGAGACACCGAGTCCGGTGAGCTCCGGGAGGCCCGGTTTTGCTCCCTGGGAGAAGGCGCGTCGCCTGACCTCCGAGCGCCGGGAACCGCTGGGGTAGGAATCGCCGGTCGAACACCCGATCTTTGTCCCGAGGCAGGCGCGGCCGGTGGCCCGCGGCACCGGGCCCAAAAAATGGTGCCAGGCCGTCCAGGCTGAGGGTGCCCATAGAGGTGAGGCTCCGTCGTGCCTCCACGTTCGAAAGGGTGTGGATCGCGGCGGCACGACTAGGCAGTAGGCGAAGCGGAGGAACGGTTGCCGACAATTCAACAGCTCGTCCGACAAGGGCGGGAGATAAAGAAGGAAAAGACGAAGTCGCCGGCCCTGAAGGGCTCTCCCCAGCGGCGCGGCGTGTGCACTCGCGTCTATACGCACACGCCCAAGAAGCCCAACTCCGCCCTGCGCAAGGTCGCCCGTGTACGCCTCTCCTCTGGTATGGAGGTAACCGCCTACATTCCCGGGATCGGCCACAACCTTCAAGAGCACTCCATCGTGTTGGTGCGCGGGGGCAGGGTCAAGGACCTGCCCGGCGTTCGCTACAAGATTATCCGGGCCGCTCTGGATACAGCCGGGGTCCGGGATCGCTCCAAGTCCCGTTCGAAGTACGGGGCCAAGAAGGCGGGGAGTGTCTGATGCCTCGCAAAGGCCCTGCACCTAGGCGGCAGATCCCACCGGACCCCGTGTACGACTCCATCCTCGTCACCCAGATTCAGAACCGAATCATGATGCGCGGCAAGAAGAGCCTCTCGGAGGGCATCGTCTACGACGCGCTCAGCAAGGTGCAAGACCGTACCGGCAAGGATCCGCTCCCGGTGCTGAAGAAGGCGATCGACAATGTCAAGCCGTTGCTCGAGGTTCGCTCACGCCGGGTCGGAGGCGCCACCTATCAGGTACCGGTCGAGGTGCCGATCCGCAGAGGAACGACGCTTGCGATCCGCTGGCTCGTCAGCTTCTCGCGGCGTCGGCGCGAACGCAGCATGGCGGATCGCCTTGCCGGAGAGATTCTGGACGCTTCTGGCGGCGCGGGGGGCGCGGCCAAGCGTCGCGAAGACATGCACAAGATGGCGGAGGCCAACAAGGCTTTCGCGCACTACAGGTGGTGATCGTTTCCGCCCCGATCGGTGGAACGAGTCCCGAGGAGAGATATGCCCCAAGCAGCAGCTAGACAACAACAGCCACGACCCCAATTGCGAGAGGTAAAGGGAGGCGGTGGCGCAGCGACGCGCGAGTACCCGCTGAACCGCACTCGCAATATCGGCATCATGGCTCATATCGACGCGGGCAAGACGACCACGACCGAGCGCATCCTCTACTACACCGGCCGTACCTACAAAATCGGTGAGGTCCACGAGGGAGCCGCGGTCATGGACTGGATGGTGCAGGAGCAGGAGCGTGGAATCACGATCACGTCCGCAGCCACGACCGCCCACTGGAAGGGCTACTGGATCAACATCATCGATACCCCGGGCCACGTCGACTTCACGGTTGAGGTTGAGCGCAGCTTGAGAGTTCTGGACGGCGCGGTGGCCGTATTCGATGCGGTCGCAGGCGTCGAGCCGCAGTCCGAGACCGTGTGGCGCCAAGCCGACCGCTATCGCGTGCCCCGGATCTGTTTCGTCAACAAGATGGACCGTACCGGAGCCGACTTCCACCGCACCGTCGAGATGATCTCCGACAGGTTGAATGGACGTCCGGTCGTCATTCAGCTCCCGATCGGCAGAGAAGCCGACTACCACGGCGTGGTCGATCTCGTGACGATGAAAGCCCACTACTGGCCTTCAGAAGGCATGGGCGAGCAGTGGGAGGACCGCCCCATTCCAGAGGAGCTGCAGGAGCAAGCCCAGCAGTACCGGCATGATCTCATCGAGGCACTCGCCGATTACGACGAATCGATGATGGAGACTTATGTGGCCGGAGAGGACTCCTCGACTGACCACATCCGCAAGGTTCTGCGTAAGGCGACGGTCTCGAACCACATCACCCCGATCTTGTGCGGGTCCGCTTTCAAAAACAAGGCCGTGCAGCCGCTGCTGGACGCGATCTGCTGGTATCTCCCCAGTCCGGTTGATGTGCCTCCCTATCAAGGCACTCAACCGCAGACGGGAGAGGTCATTGCCCGAGCCCCCGACGACATGGAGCCGTTCTCCGCTCTTGCCTTCAAGATCATGAGCGATCCCTTTGTCGGCCGCCTTACCTATCTGCGCATCTATTCCGGGACGCTCAAGAGTGGGGATCAGATCCTGAACTCGATGCGCGAGCGCAAGGAACGTATCGGGCGAATATTGCAGATGCACGCCAACCACCGCGAGGACAAGGATGCCGTCTTCGCCGGCGATATCGTCGCGGTTGTGGGCCTGAAACAGACGCTTACCGGCGATACGTTGTGCGATCCCAACAACCCTGTGCTGCTGGAGGAGATGAACTTTCCCGCGCCGGTGATCGATGTTGCGATCGAGCCCAAATCCAAGGTCGACTCGGACAAGCTCGGGAATGCCCTGCAGAAGCTCTCGGAGGAGGACCCAACCTTCCGAGTCCACACCGATGAAGACACGGGCCAAACGATCATCTCAGGCATGGGCGAGCTGCATCTTGAAGTGCTTGTCGACCGTCTGATTCGCGAGTTCAAAGTCGGGGCCAATGTCGGCAAGCCTCAAGTCGCCTATAGGGAGACAATTCGCGAGCTTGCGCAGAAGGTTGTCACCCGCTACGTGAAGCAGACGGGAGGCAAGGGGCAGTACAGCCACGTCGTGATCGACCTCGAGCCCACCGGCCCCGGCGGGGGCTACGAGTTCATCAACAAGATAACCGGGGGCCGCATCCCGACCGAGTACATTCCCTCTGTTGACCAAGGGGTTCAGGAAGCTATGGCATCGGGTGTGCTCGCGGGTTATCCGGTTGTGGACATCAGGGTGACGCTCACCGATGGCTCCTATCACGAGGTGGACTCCTCGGAGATGGCGTTCAAGATCGCCGGATCCATGGCGTTCAAGAATGCTGCCCGAAAAGCCAAACCGGCGCTGTTGGAGCCGATCTTCGATGTGGAGGTTGTCACTCCCGAGGAGTACATGGGTGACGTAATCGGCGACCTTTCCGGGCGCCGAGGACGCATCGAGGAGATGGACCAGCGCGGCCAGGACCGTATCGTCAAGGCGCAGGTGCCGCTTGCTGAGATGTTTGGCTACGCCACCGGGCTGAGAAGCCGCACGCAAGGCCGGGCGACTCACACGATGCAATTCGATTCGTACCAAGAAGTGCCCAAGTCAATATCTGATGACGTAGTAGCGGCCGTGCGCGGCGAGCCGCCCACCGCTTAGTCGAGAGAGGGAGAAGAGATGGCCAAGAAGAAATTCGAGCGCTCCAAGCCGCACGTCAACATCGGAACGATGGGTCATATCGACCACGGCAAGACGACGCTGACGGCCGCCATCACCAAGGTCTTGCACGACAAGAACCCAGAGGTGGCGTTTTCCTCATTCGAGCAGATCGACAACGCGCCGGAAGAGCGCGAGCGCGGAATCACAATCGCGATCTCGCACATCGAGTACGAGACCGACAATCGGCACTATGCGCACGTCGACATGCCCGGACACGCGGACTACATCAAGAACATGATCACCGGAGCGGCACAAGTTGACGGGGCGATCCTCGTGGTCAGCGCAGCCGACGGGCCTATGCCTCAAACGCGTGAGCATGTTTTGCTGGCCAGGCAGGTGAACGTTCCCTACATCGTGGTCGCCCTCAACAAGGTCGATATGGTCGACGACCCGGAGCTCTTGGACCTCGTTGATCTCGAGGTACGTGAGCTCTTGACCGAGTACGAGTTCCCCGGGGACGACGTCCCTGTGGTGCGTGTTTCCGCCCTCAAGGCTCTCGACGGAGACGAGGAAGCGGCACAGGGAGTCAGCGAGCTCATGGAGTCCGTGGATCAGTACGTTCCCGAGCCCGAGCGAGACAACGCCAAACCTTTCCTCATGCCGATCGAGGATGTCTTTACCATTACCGGACGAGGGACCGTTGTCACCGGCCGGGTTGAGCAGGGCGTTCTGCGGCTCGGCGAAGAGATCGAGATCGTCGGGATCGAGAAGAAGACCTCGAAGACCGTGGTCACGGGCATCGAGATGTTCCGCAAGATGCTGGATGAGGCTCAGGCAGGCGACAATGCAGGGATCCTGCTGCGAGGTACCAAGAAGGACGACGTCCAGCGTGGCCAGGTTCTTGCGAAGCCCGGCTCCGTGACTCCTCATACCAGGTTCCAGGCGCAGGTGTACATCCTGTCCAAGAACGAGGGCGGACGGCATACACCGTTCTTCAACAACTACCGGCCCCAGTTCTACTTCCGAACCACCGACGTGACCGGGTCCGTGCAGCTGCCTGGCGGGAGCGAGATGGTCATGCCGGGCGACAACACCGAGATGACCGTCGAGCTCATTCAGCCGATCGCTATGGATGAAGGGCTTCGTTTCGCGATTCGCGAAGGCGGGCGTACCGTGGGCGCCGGCCGCGTCACGAAGATCATCGAGTAGGACGGGGTCCTAGAGCGTGGCAAACAGCGGAATGAAGATAAGGATCCGGCTCAAAGCCTACGACCACGAGGTGATCGATCAATCGGCGCGAAAGATCGTCGAGACCGTGACCCGGACGGGCGCCAGTGTCAATGGTCCAATTCCCCTGCCGACGGAGCGATCTGTTTACACGGTCGTCCGGTCACCGCACAAGGACAAGGATTCGCGTGAGCATTTCGAGATGCGCACGCACAAGAGATTGTTGGACATTGTGAATCCCACCGCCAAGACGGTCGACTCTCTCCAGAGACTCGACTTGCCCGCGGGTGTGGACATCGAGCTAAAGCTGTAGGTCGGGGAAGGGACTCCAACGTCGATGGCAGAGGTTAAGGGGATTCTGGGGCGCAAGCTCGGCATGACCCAGGTGTTCGACGACATGGGTAGAGCCTTGCCTGTGACCGTCTTGCAGGCGGGTCCTTGCCGGATCACCCAGATCAAGTCGAAGGAGACAGATGGATACGCTGCTGTGCAGCTCTCGTTCGGCACAGCTAAGAGGCCAAACAAACCCGCAACGGGTCATTTCGCGAAGGCTGGGGTTGAGCCGGGCCGCCATGTCGTCGAGCTGCGCCTTTCTAATCTAGATGGACGTGAACTCGGAACGGAGATCAAAGCCGATCTGTTCGAAGCGGGCGAGAGGGTCGACGTGGTCGGCGTAACCAAGGGAAAGGGCTTTGCCGGCGGCATGAAGAGGCACAACTTCTCCGGGCTTTCCAGGACCCACGGCACCCAGGCCAAGCATCGTTCGCCGGGCTCGATCGGAGCTTGTGCTACCCCATCGCGCGTTTTCAGGGGCACTCGCATGGCCGGCCAAATGGGCCACGTTCGTGTCACCACCTTGAATCTCGAGGTCGTAAAGGCCGATCCCGAGCGCAATCTGCTCCTGGTCAAGGGGGCGGTGCCGGGTCCCAAGGGGGGCCTGGTCATGGTGCGGTCCGCCATTCGCCTGCGTCAACGGGAGCGTATCTAATGTCGGCAATCGCTGTCATCATCGACGCGTCCGGTGCCAAGACGGGCGAGCAATCGCTCGACGACGGGCTGTTCGGTGGACGGGTCAACTCTGCGGTGCTGCACCAAGTCGTCACCGCTCAGCTCGCGGCGGCGAGATCGGGTACTGCGTCGACAAAAACTCGGGCAGAGGTCCGGGGTGGCGGACGCAAACCGTGGCGACAGAAGGGGACAGGGCGAGCGCGCCACGGGTCCATTCGAAGCCCCATGTGGGTGGGTGGCGGCGCGGTTTTTGGGCCCAAGCCCCGCAGCTACGTTCAGCGAGTCAATAAGAAGGTTCGTCAAGCGGCTCTCCGATCCGCACTGGCCGACAAGGCAGTGGCCGAGGGGGTTTTCATTCTCGACGGCTTCGATCAGACCAAGACCAAGGCGGCTCATCAGTGCCTCGTGAAGGCCGGCATCACGGGCAAGGTCTTGATCGTCCTGGACTCCTCATCCGAGGGGGACGAGGCGGTTGACCTCGCCTTTCGAAACCTCGCACACAGCGCCTTTTCGTTGCAGGGCTCGCTCGCGGCGTATGATGTCGTGGCGGCGGATGCAGTTGTATTCACATCCAGCGCCTACGAGTTGTTTGTCGAGCGCGCCGGAAACAAAGAGGCGAGCCGGTGAGTCCCTCGACCAAGGGAGATCCTCGCAGCGTCATCCTGACCCCGGTCGTCAGCGAGAAGTCGTATTCGCTCATCGATAGCAACGCCTACACCTTTCTGGTTCACCCGGGCGCAAACAAGACCGAGATTCGGCAGGCGGTCGAGTCGATATGGGACGTGCGTGTAATCAAGGTCAACACGCTCAACCGCAAGGGCAAGGTGAAGCGCTTCAGATACGCCCAGGGGAAACGGCCGGATAGCAAGCGCGCTGTGGTCAAACTAGCCGAGGGCGACAGCATAGAGATCTTCGAGCAGTCCTAGGAGATGCCGACCGATGCCAATTCGTAAAGCCAAGCCGACCTCGGCGGGACGCCGCTTCCAGAGTCACTCCGACTATGCCGATGTGACGCGTTCGAGACCCGAGAAGTCCCTACTCAAGCCGAAGCCTTCGAAGGGCGGACGCAACAGCTATGGCCGCATTACCACGCGCCATCAGGGTGGTGGCAACAAGGTTCGCTACCGGATCGTGGACTTCCGTCGCGACAAGGACGGAATTCCTGCAAAAGTTGCGCATGTGGAATACGATCCCAACCGTAATGCCCGCATCGCCCTGTTGCATTACGTGGATGGGGAGAAGCGCTACATACTGCTTCCTCACCGACTCCGGGTCGGGGCTACTGTTGAATCGGGCGCCAAGGCAGACATTCAAGTGGGAAACGCTCTTCCGCTGCGGAATATCCCGGTCGGAACCGTCGTACACAACGTCGAGCTCAAGCCCGGTGGTGGAGGAAAGATGGCGCGCTCGGCCGGTTCGTCGGTCCAGCTTGTCGCCAAAGAGGGCCCCCGCGCGACCCTGAGACTCCCTTCGGGCGAGATGCGAATGGTGGCGATGGACTGCCGGGCCACCGTCGGTCAGGTGGGAAACGCGGAGGCCGAGCTCATTTCGATCGGCAAGGCAGGTCGTGCTCGGTGGAAGGGCAAGCGACCATCGGTCAGGGGAGTGGCAATGAACCCGGTCGACCATCCCCTAGGCGGAGGCGAGGGCAAGGCGTCGGGGGGCCGGCACCCGGTGAGTCCCTGGGGCAAGAAGGAGGGGCGTACTCGAAAGAAGAAGCAGTCTGATGCGCTCATCGTGCGGCGTAGACGTAAGAAGAGAGGGAGATAGTGCCTCGGAGCCTGAAGAAGGGCCCGTTCGTCGACGACCATCTGTTGGTGAAGGTAGTCGAGATGAACAATAGAAACCAGAAAAGAGTTATCAAGACGTGGTCGAGGCGATCGACTGTGATTCCCGAGATGGTGGGCCACACGATCGCGGTGCATGACGGCCGGAAGCACGTCCCGATCTACGTCACCGAATCCATGGTGGGTCACAAGCTGGGTGAGTTCGCTCCTACGCGAGCTTTCCGGACCCACGGCGGCTCGGAGCGTTCGGCGAGGATGAGATAGTGGCTATCAGAACAGCCGGCGAAGCGCAAGAAGCGCGCGCCACGGCTAGGTACGTCAGAATCTCTCCCACCAAAGCGCGACAGGTAGTAGATCTCGTTCGAGGCCGTCATGTCGATGATGCGCGGCGGGTGCTGCGGTTCTCCACACGAGCGGCGTCGACACCGATCGCAAAGGTCCTGGACTCAGCCGTTGCCAACGCCGAGCACAATCACGAGCTTCCGGCGGACGAGCTCATCGTGGTCCGAGCGTGGGTTGATGAAGGACCGACTTTGAGGCGTTTTCGACCTCGCGCGCTGGGACGGGCAACTCGGGTGCGCAAGCGAACGTGCCATATCTCCGTGGTCGTGGGCCGCGTCGAAGGCGCCGCCCGTGCGGCAGTGGAAGTTGCGGCTCCCGCGACCTCCCGCCGCAGAACGAGGCGGAGTCGCGGACGCCAAGATGAAGGGAACGAATAGGCATGGGGCAGAAGGTCCACCCGTACGGCTTCAGACTTGGTATCTATACCGACTGGAAGTCGCGTTGGTACTCCGAGAAGCAGTACCGCGACTATCTAGAGGCCGATCTGCGGGTGCGAGAGTATTTGCTGGGCCAGCTCCCCCATGCGGGCATCAGCCGAATCGAGATCGAGCGAACCAGAGAACGCGTGCGTGTTGACACTCACACCGCGCGTCCGGGCATCGTGATCGGCCGCAGAGGAACTGAGGCCGAGCGCCTGCGCTCTCAGCTCGAGCGGATGGAGTCAAAGCTCTACGGACGACCGGTGGACGTGAGGCTCAATATCATCGAGGTTAAGCAGCCAGAGCTGGATGCAAAGCTGATCGCGCAAGGCGTCGCAGAGCAACTCGCCAGCAGAGTGTCGTTCAGACGAGCGATGAAGAAAGCCGTTGGAACCGCGATGCGCCACGGCGCCAAGGGCGTGCGGGTGCAATGCTCCGGGCGGCTGGGCGGAGCGGAGATGAGCCGTTCCGAGTGGTACATCGACGGACAGATGCCTCTGCATACGCTTCGCGCCGACATCGACTATGGATTTCACGAGGCTCGCACGACCTTCGGTCGCATCGGAGTTAAGGTATGGATCTACAAGGGTCCGTTCCAGGACATCTATGCCACTGCGCGAGACACCGCCCGGTTACGGCGTGAAGCCGCACTGGCCGCAGGCGAGACCGTGGGACGTGGTGCTGAAGAGCGCGCCCGTCGGTCGCAGCAAGCGCGCGCACCCAACCCCCAGAAAACACCGGCTCCGGCCGCCCCCCAGGTGACCTCGGCCGCTAGCGTGTCCGAAACGCCGGAGGCACAGTCGGCCGTCACGCCTGCTACCGGGGCCACTTCCGGCGAGCCCCCAACGAGGGAGCAGTAGCCATGCTGCAGCCGAAGAAGGTAAAGCACAGAAAAGTCCAGCGCGGGAAAAGACGCGGCAAATCCAAGGGTTGGACGTCGGTCAAATTTGGTGACTACGGACTCATGACTCTGGAAGCTGGTTGGATCACAAACCGACAGATCGAGGCGGCGCGTATCGCGATGACCCGGCATATCCGTCGTGGCGGCAAGGTTTGGATCACGATCTTCCCCGACAAGCCGGTAACAAAGAAGCCTGCGGAGACAAGAATGGGGTCGGGCAAGGGGAACCCAGAGAGCTGGGTAGCCGTGGTCAAACCCGGGCGCGTCATGTTCGAGCTGGCCGGTGTGCCGGAGCCATTGGCCAAGGAGGCCATTCGGCTGGCCGCCCACAAGCTTCCAGTGAAGTGCAAGTTCGTGACACGCGAGCAGACTCTGGAGGTTACCTAGCGATGGCGTCGGCAGCCGAGCTCAGAGAGCTCTCGATCGAAGAGATCGAGCAGGCGCTAGCGGAGACGGGCGAGGAACTCTTCAATCTTCGTTTCCAGCACGCCACCGGGCAGCTCGAGAACTACAGGAGACTGCGCCAGCTACGTAGAGAGATAGCGCGCATCAAGACCGTTCTGAGAGAGCGCGAGCTCGGTGAAGCAGGTGTGGAGCATTCCAATGCGGAGCACTAAGGAGAATGAGCTTGTGAGTAGTGAAGCGAGCGAGATCAGTGAGCGGGGCAAGCGGAAGGTACGCACCGGGTTCGTCGTCTCCGATGTCATGGACAAGTCGGTTGTCGTCGAGGTTAGAGACGCCGCCCAGCACCCCACCTACGGAAAAATAGTGCGAAGCACTACCCGTCTGAAGGCGCATGACGAGAGCAGCCTGGCAGGAGTCGGCGACCGAGTCAGGATCGCCGAAACGAGGCCCTTGTCGAAGACGAAGCGCTGGCGGGTGGTCGAGATAGTAGAAAAGGCGAAGTGATCCAGCAGGAAACCAGATGTCGTGTTGCAGATAACACCGGGGCTCGTGAGGTCTTGGTCATAAAGGTCTTGGGCGGAACGAGGCGCCGCTATGCGGGCATAGGCGACATCGTCGTGTGCACGGTCAAAGATGCCATCCCAGGGGGTACCGTCAAAAAATCGGATGTGGTCAAGGCCGTAGTGGTGCGCACTGCCAAGGAGCGCCGCCGTATCGACGGGTCTTACATCAAGTTCGACGACAACGCGGTCGTGATCGTTGACGGCCAGATGCAGCCGCGAGGCACTCGCATCTTCGGCCCCGTCGCGCGCGAGCTCAGGGACCGGCGGTTCATGCGCATAGTTTCCCTTGCTCCGGAGGTGCTCTGATGCCGTCCGTCAATATCAGGAAGGGCGACCGGGTGCGGATGATCTCCGGCAAGGATCTGGGGGCCGAGGGACGTGTTCTGGCCGTGCTCCCCAAACGGGGCAAGGTGATCGTCGAAGGCGTGAACAGCGTCACTAGGCACGAGAAGGTACGACCCAATCGCCGGGGCGGGCAGGAAGGCGGCATTCAACACAAGGAGGCCGCGGTTGATGTTTCGAATGTCGCCCTGATCTGTCCCAACGACGGAGCTACGCGTGTGGCTCATCGTGTCGATGACTCGGGGGCGCGAGTGCGAGTGTGTGTTAAATGCGGGACGGAGCTGTGATGGCCCAGGCAACCTATGCACCCCGGCTCAAAGTGCATTATCGCCAAGAGTTAACTCCCAGGCTTCAAAAGGATCTTGGCCTGAAGAACGTCATGCAGGTTCCCCGCCCCGAGAAGATCGTAGTGAACATGGGGGTAGGAGACGCATCGCGTGACGCTCGACTCTTGGAGGGTGCGGTCAAGGACCTCACCACGATCACCGGCCAGAAGCCGACTCTGCGTAACGCTCGAAAGTCGCTGGCGACTTTCAAGATTCGCCGCGGCATGCCTATTGGAGCGGCCGTGACCATGAGGGGCGATCGAATGTGGGAGTTTCTCGACCGGTTGATGGCGATCGTGCTTCCTCGTATCCGCGACTTCCGTGGGTTGAACCCGGAGTCTTTTGACGGCCGGGGCAATTACAGCTTCGGACTGACCGAGCAGCTTGTCTTTCCCGAGATCGACTACGACGACATCGACGTCCCCCGTGGAATGGACATCACGATCGTCACGACCGCTCAGGACGATGAGGGCGGCAGGGCGCTTTTGAGCGCACTTGGCTTCCCGTTCAGGAGCGGAAGGTTGGAGGCATAGATGGCGAAGAAGGCCTTGCGGAACAAGGCACAACGGAAACCCAAGTACAGGGTGCGAGCCTACTCTCGATGTGTGCGCTGTGGGCGGCCGCGGGCCGTGTACCGACGCTTTGGGCTTTGCCGGTTGTGTTTTCGGCACATGGCCCACAACGGGGAGATCCCCGGTATCACGAAAGCGAGCTGGTAGATAGATGAGCATGACCGATCCCGTGGCCGACATGCTTTCGCGTATCCGTAATGCGTCGTCGGCGGCCCACGACGAGGTTGTAATTCCTGCGTCTAAAATCAAGGAGAGTATCGCCAGGATTTTGGCCGATGAGGGGTTTGTGCAGAGCTATGAGACTTCGCGCGAGGAGACGCATGCGAACATCAAGATCCGCCTGCGCTATTCGGTAGACAGGGAGTCTGCAATTGCCGGGATTAGCCGGGTTTCAAAGCCCGGGCGGCGTGTGTACAAGGGAGCGCGCGAACTGCCCCGTGTACTCGGTGGTCTCGGCATCGCAATCATCTCGACCTCTCAGGGGGTCATGACCGACAGAGAGGCCCGCCGAGTGGGCGTCGGGGGAGAGGTTCTGGCGCATGTCTGGTAGGGGAAAGGTCGAAAGATGTCTCGTGTAGGTCAAGCGCCTATCAGTGTGCCCTCGGGAGTCGAGGTCACGGTTTCCTCCGGGGATGTGGCCGTCAAAGGGCCTCGCGGGGAACTCTCCAGGAGAGTGCCAAAAGGCATAGCGCTGGAGCGCTCGGACGGCGAGATTAGGGTCACGCGCGCCAACGACGAGCGGGAAGTGCGTGCGCTGCACGGGTTGGTGCGGAGCTTAGTCGCCAATATGGTTCAGGGAGTCACCCAGGGCTACGAGAGGCGGCTTGAGATTCATGGGGTCGGCTACCGGGCGGCCAAGCGGGGCGACGACATCGAGTTCCAGATTGGTTTCTCGCATTCTGTTGTCAAGAAGGCTCCCTCCGGCATCGAGTTCGAGCTCCCGACTCCAACGAGGATCGTGGTGAGGGGCATCGACAAGGAGCTCGTGGGCCAGGTTGCGGCGGAGATCCGAGCGATCAGAAAGCCCGAGCCGTACAAGGCCAAGGGCATCCGGTACGAGGGAGAGCACATAAAGCGCAAGGCCGGTAAGGCCGCGAAGGCGGGGGGCTAAGAATGACTTCGGACCTGAAGGCGCAGGGCAGGGTAAAACGGCATCGCCGGGTGAGAAAGCTGGCGGTTGGAACAGAAGCACGCCCGCGTCTCGCGGTGTACCGGTCCAACCGGCAGATCTACGCTCAGCTCATCGACGACTCCTCCGGGAGGACGCTCGTGTCTGCGTCGTCCCAAAAAGTTCGAGAAGGCGGCGACCCGACGACCAGGGCGAAAGCGGTGGGGCGGGCGGTGGCGACGCGCGCCGCCGACGCCGGAATCAAGCGGGTGACATTTGACCGAGGAGGCTTTCGCTACCATGGGAGAGTCAAGTCTCTAGCCGAGGGCGCCCGCGAGGGCGGGCTTGACTTCTAGTGCCCCTGCACGGGAATCATCGGCACATTCGTCGTGCCCTGCATCACCGATGGCTGCGTTTCACGGCACGGCTCCGCCGAGGTCGGAATTGGGATTCTTATCCGCCGAGGTCGGAATTGGGATTCAAATTGGTGCGCAGGATCGCCCTTGATACTCGCGCTACTTTCGCGACGTACCACTAGGAGGAGAGAAAGCTCATGGCAAGAGGTTCGGGAGGTCGTTCCCAAAGGGACGACGATCGCAACCAGTACGAGGAGCGCGTTGTCTCGATCAACCGAGTTGCCAAGGTGGTCAAAGGCGGCCGCCGGTTCTCCTTCACTGCGCTGGTGGTAGTGGGGGATGGAGCCGGCCGCGTCGGCGTCGGTTATGGCAAGGCACGGGAGGTTCCGGCTGCGATCCAGAAAGGCATCGAGGAAGCGAAGCAGAACTTCTTCACGGTTCCCATGATTGGTAAAACGATCATCCATGAAATAATCAGCGAGGACTCGGCCGCCGTCGTTCTTTTGAAGCCAGCTTCTCCGGGAACCGGAGTAATCGCGGGAGGTCCCGTGCGCGCCGTCGTCGAGTGCGCCGGGATCCGGGACATACTCTCGAAATCGCTTGGTTCGAGCAACCCCATAAATATCGTGCACGCTACCGTTAAGGCGCTGCAGGGAATCAAGACTGCGGAGGAGATCGCCCGCAAGAGAGGCAAGCTCCCCGAGGAAGTCGCCCCCCCGTACCTGCTGCGCGGCGCAAGTCCCGCCGGATCATCGGCTTCCTGAGTGCACCTCGCCCGAAATCCGGTGGCATTCGAGCGCCTCTGCATCCCCGCTAGCGGCGTTACTTCGTCGCTCACCTCCCTTCCAGGTACGCAGCGCTCTTCGCGCCTGGCGAAACGGCTCCGCCGAGGTCGGGATCGGGATTCAATCGGGGGCGCAGTGACCCTCTCGGTTCACGCCGTATTTCCGGTTCGGAGCACCAGATGATCAAGCTCAAGGTGGTGCAAGTGCGCTCCGCCCTGGACCGAGGGGCGCGGCAGCGCGGGACCTTGCGTGCTCTCGGCATCAGGCGCATCGGCCACAGCGTGGTTCACGAAGACAAGCCCGAGATTAGGGGCATGATCAAGGCCGTGGAGCATCTAGTGACGGTTGAGGAGATCGAGGAGATATGAAACTGCACGAGCTGAAGCCACCACAGGGGGCTCGTAGAGCGCGCAGGCGGGTCGGTCGCGGAGAAGGATCGGGCCGCGGAAAAACCGCAGGTCGCGGGAGTAAGGGTACCCGGGCGCGCGGCAGTGTGCCTCTGTTTTTTGAGGGCGGCCAGATGCCACTCGTGCGCCGCCTGCCCAAGCGCAAAGGGTTCAAACCCATCAACCGCGTCGCCTACGGGGCGGTCAACGTCTCCGAGCTGGCCCGGATCGAGTCGCCTGAGATCGGACCGGCCGAGCTCAGGGTGACCGGGCTGGTCCGCAAGCGAGACAGGATCATCAAGGTCCTGGGCCAGGGAGATATCGATCGGGCCGTGACGGTTAAGGCGCACGCCTTCAGCGCTGCAGCCAGGCAGAAGATCGAGGCGGCCGGAGGCAAGGTCGAGATCGTCGCGCGTGGGAGGTCCTGACGAATGAACCTGCTTGGAGCCTTCGTCAATGCTTTCAAAGTTCCCGACCTACGCAAGAAGATCCTGTTCACTCTGCTGATCATTGGGGTGTATCGGTTTGGCGCCCACGTCCCTACACCGGGCATTGACGTCCAAGCCGCACAAGCCTTCGCCAGAGGAGCACAAGGCGGGGTATTCGACTTCATCAATCTGTTTTCGGGCGGCGCGCTGACCCAGATGGCGATCTTCGCCCTGGGAATCATGCCCTACATCACGTCGTCCATCATCATGCAGCTCTTGACGGCCGTGATTCCCAAGCTCGAGGCATGGTCCAAGGAAGGCGAGGCCGGCTACAAGAAGATCACGCAGTGGACCCGTTATCTAACTGTGTTACTGGCAATTTTGCAGTCGACCGGGCTGGCGTTCTTGTTCCACAGCGGGCAGATTCAGGGGCCGGGAGGGCAGCCGATCGATCTCATACCTCGTTTCTCGGGACCGCGAGTAGGGCTCATTGTCATGTCTCTGACGGCCGGTACGGCGCTGATCATGTGGCTCGGTGAGCTCATTACCCAACGAGGCATCGGTAACGGCATGTCAATTTTGATCTTCGCGTCGATTGTGTCGACTCTCCCCAGCGAGGGGAAGGCCATTCTCGATCAGGGCGGACCTGTACTGTTCAGCGTGATCGTGCTGATGGGTATCGGGATCATTCTTGCGATCGTCATGATGGAGCAGGGCCAAAGAAGGATTGCCGTTCAGTACGCCAAGCGGATTGTCGGCCGGCGCCAGATGGGGGGGCAGTCGACCTACATCCCCCTGAAGGTGAACCAGGCCGGTGTGATCCCGATCATCTTCGCATCGAGTGTCCTCTACATCCCCAGCCTTCTGCAAAACGTGGTGCAGGTGGACGTGATTCAGGACTTCATCACAAACCATCTCGTCAACTCGAGCAGCTTCGTGTACATGATCCTATACGGCACGATGGTGGTGTTCTTCGCCTACTTCTACACCGCTATCAGCTTCAACCCGATGGATGTTGCGGACAACATGAAAAAGTACGGTGGATTCATTCCCGGCATCCGTCCGGGTCGGCAGACGGCCGAGCATCTCGATCGAATCCTCACTCGAATTACCCTTCCAGGCGCCCTGTTCATTGCTGCGATCGCCTTGCTTCCATCAATTGCATTGCGCGCCTTTGGGCTACAGGCGCTTCCCTTCGGAGGAACGTCGATCCTGATCACGGTGGGCGTGGCGCTCGAAACGATGAAGCAGATCGAATCTCAACTGATGATGAGGCACTACGAAGGGTTCTTGAGATAATGCAGCATCATCTAACGGGTCCATAGGCTAGGCGGGGGCACAAGACCTATGCGACTTCTTATCTTTGGCCCTCAAGGGGCAGGCAAAGGAACGCAAGGGAGGCGCGTTGCCGAGGAATTCGGCCTCGACGCGATCGCCACCGGAGACATGTTTCGTTGGGCCATCTCCGAGAAGACCGACGTGGGAATTAAGGCGAAGGAATTCGTGGACGAGGGTAAATTGGTACCCGATGATGTGACCTTGGCGGTGGTAAGCGAGCGTCTGGAGGCGAAGAATTTCGATGACTTCCTGCTCGACGGGTTTCCGCGTAATATCTCGCAGGCCGATTCTCTTGACAAGGTGCTTGCCGAACACTCAGCTGAGATCGAAGCGGTACTCGCGCTGGAGGTGCCGGAAGAAGTGTCCCTGCAAAGGATCGTGGGGCGAAGAGTGTGCTCGAACTGCGGCCGCAACTACCATGAGGACGCCCCGCCGGAGGAAGACTGGACTTGCGACCGCTGTGGGGGGCAGGTCGAGAGGCGTGCGGACGACGCTCCGGAGAACGTCAAGAAGCGGCTGCGTCTCTATCATGATCAGACCGAACCCTTGAAGTCCCACTACCAGGGCGTGCTGCACGTGATAGATGGGATGGGATCCCCCGACGAGGTCTTCTCCCGCATCGTGGACAGCCTGAGATGATTTACAAGAAGTCGCCCCAGGAGCTTGTCATCATGCGTAAGGCGGGTGTGATGGTGAGCGATACGCTTCTGCGGCTTCAGGAGGCTCTGCGACCGGGCGTGACCACGCGCCACCTCGATGCAATAGCGGAGAGCGCGATTGTTTCGTCCGGCGGAAAACCCTCGTTCAAGGGGTACAAGGGTTTCCCCGGTTCGATCTGCTCCTCGCCCAACAACGTCATCGTTCATGGGATCCCTTCAGACCACGTACTACAGGAGGGCGACGTCGTGTCGTTGGATGTCGGGGCTTTCTACCAGGGTCTTCACGCCGATTCCGCCTGGACATTTCCTGTGGGAGCAATATCTGACGACGCGGAGCGGTTGCTCGAAGCGGGTGAGAGGTCTCTCGATGCGGCCATCGAACAGTGTTATCCGGGTCGGCGCTTGGGCGACGTCGGCCACGCCGTCGAACAGGTTGCCATCCAGGCGGGGTTCTCCGTGGTGCGGGAGTACGTGGGTCATGGAGTCGGTCGCGCGCTACACGAAGACCCACAGATTCCCAACTACGGTCCCCCGGGTCGCCGGGAAATCCTGGGGGCGGGGATGACTTTGGCAATCGAGCCCATGATCAACGCCGGCGGGGCGGCCACCAAAGCTCTCGACGACGGCTGGACGGTGGTGACGGCGGACGGCGGGCTGTCTGCTCATTTTGAGCACACCGTGGCGATCACCGAGGAGGGTCACGAGGTCCTGACCAGGCGTGATTCAAGGTGAATTCGACTAGGAAGCGAATTTCTGCTATTCTCAGAGGTCGGTCAGGGCACTTTCCGCGCGCTCTCGGTGCGGTCCGCATCCCCGGCCGGATCAAACGATAGTCGATGAAAGTAGGAACCGCGCGCATGGCGAAGAACAAAGAGAAAGGCGCCCAAAAGGAAGAGGGCATCCAAATCGAGGGCACGGTCAATGAGACCTTGCCCAACGCCATGTTCCGAGTCGAGCTCGACAACGGTCACAAGGTCTTGGCCCACATTTCGGGGAAGATGCGCATGCACTACATCCGCATCCTGCCGGGAGACCGAGTGCTGGTGGAGCTGTCCCCCTACGACCTCACGCGCGGACGTGTGGTCTACCGGTACAAATAGGAGCAAGAAGATGAAAGTTCATCCCAGCGTCAAGAGAATCTGCGACAAGTGCAAGATTATTCGCAGGCGCGGGAACGTAATGGTGATCTGCTCGAATCCCCGGCATAAGCAGAAACAGGGATAAGGAGGCCTTAATGGCTCGAATCGCCGGTGTGGACCTGCCTCGGGACAAGCGTCTCGATATCGCCTTGACCTATATCTTTGGGGTGGGGCCAACCCGCGCACAGGAAACCTGCGGTGGATCTGGGGTGGATGCCGGAACGCGAGTGCGAGATTTGACCGATGAAGAAGTTGTCCGCTTGCGCAATTTCATCGGGGATAACTATGGGGTCGAGGGAGATCTCCGCCGCGAGATCAACCAGAACATCAAGCGCAAGATCGATATCGGTTGCTACCAAGGATTGCGGCACCGCCGAGGACTTCCCGTGAATGGGCAGAGAACCCATACGAACGCTCGCACCCGCAAGGGTCCCGGCAAGGCAGTCGCCGGCAAGAAAAAGACAAAGAAGTAGCCCGTAGTTCCTAGAAACCTAGAAGGAAGGACAGCAGTTTGGCCGGTCCACGCAGAGCTAGGAAGACTCGCCGCAGGGAAAAGAAGAACATCGTTCACGGTGTCGCACACATCAAGTCCACGTTTAACAACACAATCATCTCGATTACCGATCCTGAGGGAAACGTTATTTCGTGGGCATCTGCCGGTAACGTGGGCTTCAAGGGCTCTCGCAAATCCACTCCCTACGCGGCACAGCAGGCAGCCGAGGCGGCGTCGCGCCGTGCTCAGGAGCACGGCGTTCGGCGAGTCGACGTGATGGTTAAGGGACCGGGTTCGGGGCGGGAGACCGCTATCCGCTCTCTGCAGGCTTCTGGTCTGGAGGTTATCGGCATCAAAGACGTTACGCCCGTTCCACACAACGGCTGCCGGCCTCGAAAGAGGAGGCGAGTCTGATGGCGCGCTATACCGGGCCTGTGTGCCGGCTTTGCCGGCGTGAAAGGACCAAGCTGTTCTTGAAAGGGACTCGATGTGAGTCTCCTAAGTGCCCTATTGAGAAGGGCCGGCCACCTCCTGGAGAACACGGCCGAGGGCGCGTCCGAGAGAGCGAGTATTTGCTTCAGCTACGTGAAAAGCAGAAGGCCAAACGCTTCTACGGAGTGCTCGAGAAGCAGTTCCGGAGCTACTACAGTGAGGCCGCTCGGTCGAAGGGAGTCACGGGCGAAGAGCTCATGAGGATCTGTGAGTCCCGACTCGACAACGTTGTCTACCGGGCCGGGTTCGCCATGAACCGCGGCATGGGCCGGCAGCTTGTGTCCCACGGCCACTTCCAGGTGAACGAACGCAAGGTCAACGTTGCGTCGTATCGAGTGAAGCCCGGAGACGTCGTGAGTGTTCGAGGCCGTTCGCGCAATGTCGGCCGGATCATCGAGAACACCTCCTACGCGGAGGGACGAGTGATACCCGACTGGCTATCCTCGAACCTGAGGGATATGGCAGTTGAAGTGCGCGCCTTGCCGGAGCGCAACCAGATCGATGCGCCGGTGCAGGAGCAGCTCATCGTCGAGTACTACTCGAAGTAATTTCAAACCCTTTGCTCGCCGGGAGAGGAGCTTAATTGAATCTGTTGGTCGTCCAACGTCCGCAGGTCTCTGAGGAAGAGATCTCATTACAACGAAGCAAATTCATCATCGAGCCGCTGGAGCCGGGTTTCGGCTACACGCTGGGCAACTCGCTGCGTCGTACGCTGCTTTCGTCCATCCCAGGGGCAGCAGTGACTCAGCTAAAGATCGACGGCGTCTTGCACGAGTTTTCGACCATCGAAGGTGTGGCCGAGGATGTCACCGACGTCGTTCTCAACCTGAAAGAGCTTGTCATTCGCAGCGAGAACGACGAGCCCACGACGGTTCACCTGCGGGTCAACGGGCCCGCTGAGGTAACGGCGGGCGACATTCAGCTCCCAGCCGGTGTGGAGATCCTCAACTCTAAACATCACATCGCAACGCTCAACAAGAACGCAAGTCTCTCAACCGAGCTGCGGATCGAGCAGGGCAGGGGTTATGTAGCGGCGGCGAGCGCCCCCAAGGAAGCCATCGGGGCGATACCCATCGATGCACTTTTCTCTCCAATTCGGAGGGTGACCTACGACGTCGAGCCGACGCGTGTCGAGCAAATGACGAATTACGACCGCCTTATTCTGGATGTCGAGTCCGACGGCTCGATCACTCCAGCGGAGGCGTTGTCATCTGCCGGCTCTACCATGGTGGAGCTGTTCCAGCTGTTCTCCAATCTGGGTGAGGGCATGGGAGGCTTGGTCCTGGGCCCGGACCCAGAAGAGGAAGTTGTCTCGGGGGTGCTGGCGCAGCCGATCGAGGATTTGGACCTGACCGTGCGCTCCTACAATTGTCTCAAGCGCGAGGGGGTCACGACAGTGGGCGAACTGCTGCAGAAGTCTGAAGAGGACCTGCTCGAGATCCGAAACTTTGGCCAGAAGTCGATCGACGAGGTCAAGGCCAAGCTCGAGGAGCTGGACCTGTCCCTAAAGCGGAAAGAGTTCTAGACCGTTATGCCACAGCCTAGAAAGGGACCTGCACTCGGATCCAACCCCTCTCATCAGAGGCTGATGCTTCGTAACCTTGCCCGCTCCTTGTTCGAGCACGAGCGGGTGAAGACCACAGAGGCCAAAGCGAGGTTGCTGCGTCCCTATGCCGAACACTTGATAACCAAGGCCAAGAAGGGCAGTATTCATCATCGTCGCCAGGTCTTGTCGGCAATCGAGGACCGAGAGCTCGTGCACAAGCTGTTCGCAGAGATAGGGCCGCGCTTTACGGAGCGAAACGGCGGCTATACACGGATGCTCAAGATCGGGCCGCGTCAAGGAGACGGGGCCCCTATGGCGTTCGTGGAGCTCGTGGAGGGTGCGGTTGTGCGCTCCTCCGCCGCCGCCGAGACCGAAGCGGCCGGCAGGCGTCGTCTGCGCCGGCCGGGACGGAGGAGAGGCGGGGCGCCTGGTGAAGGAGCTGCGGTGACAACTGCGAGCGAGCAGGCGGAGCCGAGTGAAGAGGAAACTGTCGCCGACGACGGCGACGAGGAGACCACTTAGGTGCCCCGTAGCGGAAATTATCGTCACATTCGAGCGCCCCTGCATCGCCGATGGCTGCGTTTCTTGTCGCTCACGTACCTTCCGGGTACGCTCGACTCCTCGCGCCTTACCCTCGACGCGCAGTGTCGCCCTCGATGTTTGCGCTAGTTTCGCGACGGGCCGCTTGACCTGAACCTTCGTCTCGACATCTCCTACGACGGCTCCTATTTTCATGGGTTCGCCACACAGTCGTCGGTTACGACGGTGCAAGGAGAGATCGACGCAGCGTTGTCCCGGCTGCTACGCTCCCAGGAATTGGAATCAACCGGCGCGGGCAGGACCGACGCCGGTGTGCATGCGCTCGGCCAAGTGATGAGTGTGCGCGAGGTTGACGAGGAGACTGATCTCGACAAGCTGAGGGCCGCCCTCAATTCTGCGCTCGGCGGCCGCATTGCCGTGAGTGCCTGCGATCGAGCCGACCCGGCGTTCAGCGCACGCTTCAGCGCTCGCTCTCGCCTCTACGTGTACGCCATCCTGCAGTCGGACGTCCCTGATCCGTTCCTGGCGAGAACGGCTCTGTGGCATCGGAAAGAGCTTTCACTTGACGCGATGAACGAGGCGGCGGGACATCTCATCGGCGAGCACGACTTCAGTTCGTTTGGGCGTGTTCCGGCAGGGGCTTCGGCTCAAAGGACACTGTTCGAGTTGTCGTGCTCACGCTCCAGCTCTATCGTTCGAATCCGGGCGCGCGCCAACGCCTTCGTCCAGCAGATGGTTCGCTCGCTGGTCGGCACACTCATTCAGGTGGGGGAGGGAAAGCGGGGGCCGGACGAAGCCGCGGGCGTACTCGAGGCCCGGGACCGAGTCACGGCAGGCCCCGTCGCCCCCCCACACGGTCTCTGCTTGGTTTCGGTCGAGTATGATGACACTTGGAGCAGGCCGATTTGACCCGGCTTCGCAGGTGCCGTTATCCTGCGGCTTCTCCGACTATCAAGCCGTTCGTAGCCGCCAAAGGGAAGATATGAGAACCCACGCGACGAAGCCTCATGACATAGTGCGCGACTGGTGGGTCGTGGACGCGGACGGTGTCGTGCTGGGCCGGCTCGCCTCTGAGGTCGCCCAGCTTCTCCGTGGTAAGAACAAACCCTACTTTGCGCCCTATCTCGACTGCGGGGACCATGTCGTAGTGGTCAACGCTTCCAGGATCGTTTTGACCGGGAACAAGATCACCGACAAGCAGTACTACAGGCATTCCGGCTATCCGGGCGGTCTAAGCGCAACCCCTTACTCCAAGCTCATGGCGACTCGTCCCGAGATCGCAGTCGAGAAGGCGGTCAAAGGGATGCTTCCGAGCAACCGTCTCGGGCGAGCCATGCTCAAGAAACTCAACGTCTACGCCCAAGGCGACCATCCCCATCAAGCACAAAAACCGAAGTCGCTCGACCTCAGGAGCGTGGCCGCTCCACACAACCCCGAGCAGGCTCACACGATCGAGGAGGTAACGGGTGGTTGAGGCCCTGACCCGCGCCACCGGCCGGCGCAAAGAAGCGGTATGCGCTGCGCGCCTCACGCCCGGCAGCGGGCAGTGGGCGATCAACGGTGGCCGCAGCCTCGAGGACTATTTTCCAAGCGTCACCCTCCGCAGGATTATCACCGAACCCCTCCGGCTTACCAACACCGAGGGCCGCTACGACATCGCCGTGAAGCTCACCGGGGGCGGCGTGGCCGGCCAGGCTGGTGCGCTCAGGCATGCGCTCTCTCGCGCTCTGGCCGATCTCGATCCCGATCTCAGACCGGCCCTGAAGCGGGCTGGTTTTCTGAGGCGTGATGCCCGGGAGAAGGAACGGCGCAAGTACGGCCTCAAGAAGGCCCGCAAGGCGCCCCAGTACTCCAAGCGCTAGGACCGCTCATTCCGGTCCGACCGATGGTCTCAAACGCGCAAAACCGCGCCTGGGTACGAATTCCGGACCCGGAGGCGTGTTGAGCGCGATTGGCTACGTGGGCCGAGGATCTAGCCGGCCACGAGCATCAGGCGAGGCAGTTTTGTGTACTCGATCATGCCCCTTGCCGCTATCGCCAACGATTCCGTAGTGAGGAGATTCACCCACGTCAGAGGTGGGTGCAGCTCCTCAGAAGCATGTGAGCTGAAGTCCGAGGCGAGGGTGTGGGCGATTCGGCATCGTTACTCGGCCAGCATGCGCCGTAGCACCATCTGCAGCACTCCGCCGTGCCGGTAATAGTCGAGCTCGACGCGCGAGTCGATGCGACATTGCACGATGAAGCTCGTCTCTTGTCCGTCGGTTCGGGCTGTGACCTCAAGCTGGGCGCCCGGCTCGAGCCCCGATGAGATGCCGGTGATCGAGTAGATCTCCTTCCCGTCGAGCCCGAGGGATTCGGGGTTATCCGATCCGGAGAACTGCAGGGGCAGAATCCCCATGCCGATGAGGTTGCTGCGGTGGATGCGTTCAAAGCTCTCCGCAATCACTGCCTTCACCCCTTGGAGCAGCGGCCCTTTGGCGGCCCAGTCCCGGGAGCTACCGGAACCGTATTCCTTCCCGGCAATAATGATGAGGGGAATAGCGTCCTGTTGGTAGGACTCGGCCGCATCGTAGATGGCCATCGAATCGTTGTCGGGCAGGTGGACGGTCCAGCCCCCTTCTTTCGAGGCAAGCTTGTTTCGCAGCCTGATGTTGGCGAACGTGCCACGCATCATGACCTCGTGGTTGCCTCGCCGAGACCCATAGCTGTTGAAGTCCTGAGGCTTGACTCCCTTTTTGACGAGGTACTTTCCGGCAGGTGAGCTTGGCGCGATCGAGCCCGCCGGTGAGATGTGGTCGGTGGTGACCGAGTCGCCCACGCTCACGAGGACTCGCGCGCCCACGATGTCGGACGGAGGCGGCGGCTCCGTTCCCAGACTCTCGAAGAAGGGCGGCTCCCGGACGTAGGTAGAGCTCTCATCCCACTCGTAGAGATCTCCCTCTGGTGAAGGCAGATCTCTCCAACGTTCATCACCATCGAAGATCGCCCCGTACTCGTCGGCGAAGAGATCGGCGCTCACCGATACCATGGCTTCTTCTATCTCCTCCGCCTGTGGCCATAGGTCGGAGAGGTGTACTTCCGCTCCGGACTCATCCCGGCCCAATGCGTCGGTGGTCAGATCGATGTCGGCTGTGCCGGCGAGCGCGTAGGCGACCACCAGGGGCGGCGAGGCGAGATAGCTGGCCTTGACCTGCGGGTGAATACGTCCCTCGAAATTGCGATTTCCCGACAGCACTGAAACCACTGAAAGGTCATCGCGATCCACAACCGCGGCTACGTCTTCGGGCAGGGGTCCAGAGTTTCCGATGCAGGTCGTGCAGCCGTAGCCGACGACATGGAAGCCGAGCTTGTCAAGATAAGGAGCGAGGCCGGCGGCTTCGAGGTACCTGGTCACGACGCGCGACCCGGGTGCCAGGCTTGTTTTCACCCACGGCTTGGTGGTGAGACCCCGTTCTACTGCCTTCTTGGCGAGCAGTCCGGCCGCGAGCATGACTGAGGGATTGGAGGTGTTGGTGCAGCTGGTGATGGCCGCGATCACGACCGAGCCGTCGCGCACTTGATGGCCGTTCTCGGAGGCCGGCTCGCCCCCATACACGTCCTTGAAGCTCTCCCACACGCGCGCCAACGGAACGCGATCCTGTGGCCGGCGGGGCCCCGCAACGCTGGGCTCGACCGTAGCGAGGTCCAGCTCGAGGCGCTCGGTGAAGGCGGGGGCTTTGGTTTCATCGGTACGAAAGATTCCCTGCTCCTTGGCGTAGCGTTCAACGAGATCGATGTGGTCCTCGGCTCGGTTTGTCAGTCGAAGGTAGGTGAGTGTCTGATCGTCGATCGGGAACAAGGCCGCAGTGGCGCCGTACTCCGGGCACATGTTGGAGATCGTTGCCCGATCGGCGACTCTCAGACTCGACAGCCCGCTGCCGAAAAACTCGACGAACTTGCCGACCACGCCGTGGGCTCTCAGCATCTCAGTGATTGTCAGTACGAGGTCGGTAGCGGTCACACCTGTGCTGAGGGCACCGGTCATGAGAAAGCCCACGACACGGGGAGTGCCCAGAGGTATCGGCTGTCCCAAGAGGGCGGCTTCGGCTTCGATGCCCCCAACTCCCCAGCCGAGCACCCCGAGTCCATTGACCATCGTGGTGTGGGAATCGGTTCCGACCAGCGTGTCGGGGACTGCTACGGTGCCGGTCTCATCTCTTAGCGTGGCGACGACTTCGGCAAGATATTCGAGATTGACTTGGTGAACGATTCCCAGTCCCGGAGGAACGACCCGGAAACCTTCGAAAGCCTGTTGTGCCCATCTCAGCAGCGAATAACGTTCGTGGTTGCGCTCGTACTCCCGATCCACATTCGTGGCGAACGCCTGCACCGTGCCAAATGCATCGACTTGGACGGAGTGGTCTATGACGAGATCGACTGGAACCAGCGGGTCGACCCGGGCTGGATCGCCGCCTTCCTTGTGCATGGCGGAGCGCATGGCGGCGAGATCCACGACGGCGGGCACCCCTGTGAAGTCCTGCAGGATCACGCGCGCCGGCACGTAGGGAAACTCCCCCCCTCCCCTAGCCTCTTGTCCCCACGCAGCGAGAGCCGTAACGTCCTCCTCCGAGGCAAACCCACGCCCCGATGAGCGCAGCAGGTTTTCGAGCAGCACCCGAACGGTGACGGGAAGGTCGTCGAGCCGGGCGGCGCCGGCCTCCTCCAGCGCCTCCAGGCGATAGAGGTCGAGGCGGCCCGAGGCAGTCTCGAACTCTCCTCGGGCGCCGAATGGATTGTGAGCGGTCGACATCATTGCCTCCTTGTCACCACCGAGACGGATCGACGGCGGGTATGCCCCATGATATTCGGTACGCCGGGGGTTCCCGGCGGGTAACAATGTCGCATGCTCACACCACCAGATCACGTGATCGTCATTTTCGGAGCAAACGGTGACCTCGCCCGCAGAAAGCTCCTGCCTGCCTTTTACCACCTCGAAGAAGAGGGCTTGATGCCGAAGGACTATCGCATCATCGGCAACTCGCGCAGCGAGTTGTCGGACGAGGAGTTCCGTAATTTCGCGCTCGAGAGTGCGGGGGAGTTTTGCCGCAGACCGGTGCGAGACGAAGTCTGGGCTCGCTTCTCCCAGCGCCTGACCTACGTGGCACACGATCTCTCTCCGGACGATGCTCAGCCGGTTGTAGACGCGGTGCAGAACGCGGAGGCGGCCCTGGGAAGCGACTGCCGCCGCCTCTACTACCTCTCGGTCCCGCCGGCAGCATTTTCTGCGATCACCCAGGCTGTTGGCGCCACCGGACTATCAACAAGAGCACGTCTGGTGATCGAGAAGCCCTTTGGTTGGGACCTGCAGTCCTTCCTGGAGCTCCGGGACACGGTGTCGGAGGTTCTGGATGAATCGCAGATCTATCGCATTGATCACTTCTTAGGCAAGGAAACGGTGCAGAACATCCTTGCGCTGCGTTTCGCCAACGGCATCTTCGAGCCGGTGTGGAATCGTCATCACATCGATCACGTGCAGATCGACGTGCCCGAGACATTGGGGATAGGGGGCAGGGCTTCCTTCTACGAGGCCACCGGAGCACTGCGGGACATGATTGTCACCCACCTGTTCCAAGTGTTGGCTTTCGTGGCTATGGAGCCTCCGACGAGCCTTGCCCCGAACCCCCTGATGGACGAGTCCGCCAAGGTGTTCGAGTCGATGGTCGTTCTCCGCCCGGAGGACGTCGTCCACGGGCAGTATCGCGGCTATCGCGACGAGGCGGGAGTGGCGGCGGATTCCGGCACGGAGACATACGCGGCGGTTAGAGTCTGTATCGACAATTGGCGATGGGCGGGCGTCCCTTTCTTTCTTAGAACGGGTAAACGCATGGCAGAAAGCCGTCAGTCGGTGACCCTCGTCTTCAAAGAGCCTCCGCGGCGGATGTTCAAAGAGGTCTTGGGTGATGGGATGGAGCAGAATTACCTCAGCCTCGAGCTGGGAGAGAATGAAGGGATCGTAGTCGCATTCTTGGCCAAGCTTCCGGGTACCTCCATCGAGCTTGCACCTGCGCGCATGAGTTTCGACTACGAGGGGTCGTTCGGCTCGGAGCTCATCGAGGCGTATGAGCGACTTCTGCTCGATGCCCTCATCGGTGATCGGACGTTGTTCACGAGGGCCGATGGGCTCGAAAGAACGTGGGAGATTGTCGAGCCAATCCTCAAGCACCCCCCGGATGTGGAGCTCTACGAGCAGGAGAGCTGGGGGCCGGAGGCAGGACAACGACTCATTGCACCGCGCCGCTGGCGCTTACCGGAAACCTTCTGACGGTGCCCCCCCTGTTTTGGGGCCGTGCCACAGGGTATGTCTTGTTGATGAAACGACACATTCAGTTTCACTTCGATCCCCTCTGTCCATGGGCGTGGCAGGGCTCTAAATGGATGCGTGAGGTAATCAAGGTTCGAGATCTCGATATCGAGTGGCGTCTCTTCAGCCTGAAGCTAATCAACGAAGGCAAGGAAGACCCTCTAGCCGACAAGCATGAGCGCGGTACCCCGGCTCTGCGAACGCTGGCTCTTGTCAGGCGTGAACGAGGGAATGCTGCTGTGGGAGTTCTGTACGACTTTTTGGGTCGGCGTGTTCACGAAGCAGACGAGAAGCTAACGCCCGAGGTCGTCGAAAAGTCGTTGATCGATGCAGAACTCGATACACAATTGCTAACGCGTGCTCTTGAAGACGACCGAACCATGCAGGAGGTACGTGACGAGCACGCGGCCGCGGTCGAAGGGATAGGTTGCTTCGGAGTCCCTACGATCGTGCTTGAGTCGGGTCGCGGCCTCTTCGGGCCGGTGATTTCTACGGCTCCCGTTGGTGAGGCCGCCGGCGAAATGTGGGATCACTTCTGTTACTTTGCCGAACAGGACGGCTTTTTCGAGCTGAAGCGGGAACGCGACCGCCGCCCGGGCGCCTAACCACTCCGTTTGTTCTTGCTTTCTCCAAGCGCACCCGGGTGCAGTGGACGGCGTTCCTGTGGGGTCAGTACTCGGGTTAGCTCTTTGGGTCAATTTGCGTGTAGGGCGGCGAACCAGCGGCCCCGGCCCTCCCACTTTGTGGGCGGATGGAACCCTGCCGCTTCAGCCACATCGGGAAGGGAGTCGGATCCGACGATAGCCCAAGGAAACCATTCGCTTCTGTCATAGCCGGTGACTACCCGCGCTGCCGTCGAGTAACTGGGTACCCCGGGTGCCTCCACCTCGACGAGCACTATGCCCCGCTCCTGAGCAGCGCTCTAATTCTCGCGAGTAGAGCTTCGGGATCGCCTCCGATTCCGATATTTCCGTCCTGAAGCAGAGCCGAGCACCAGCGGCCGGCCCCCGGCACCGACGCGAAGATCGAACGTTGAAGCACGGGGGCTCCTCGTGCGAGTGCGATCTCGGTGGCGGCGGCAGCAGCGTCCAGACCGAGTGCGATCATTCCTCTTTCCGCACATGCTAGGACGTGTCGCCCCGGCCCGCATCCAACGTCCAGAACAGGCGGGATGCTCGCTCCAGCACTTCGCATTCCTCGGTGGTTGGGGGCCCAAGCCATCTCGCGACATCGAGCGCGATCGTCGTCCCGTCTGCTAGTTCGAGGTTCGTAACCCTCGCTGCTCGAGTCGTCATGCGGGAATCGGAAGCCCAGCGGCGATCTCGGCGCACTCCGCGGCGAAGAGAGATTGGGGGATTTGTCGTGCGACGGCCAACGCGTCTTCGAAGTAGTCGATGTCTGTCAGGGGCGTCAGGAGGTGGAGCTCGATGTCCACCGCGGTGAGCCTCATGAGTTGTGTGCGTCTGGTCACGACGAGCTCATTGGATCCCGGCGAATAGACTGGGGTCGGGTCGGCGCAGCCCGATCCCCCAGTAGCCGCCGTCGGCGGTCGGTCCCAGGAGCCGCCATTGAGGAGGTAGGGAATGGCAGCTTCTCCGTTGATTACAGGGAGGATGACGTTGATCATGCCTGCGTTATCCGAGGCAGGCATCCTTGGGCTCATGAGGACTCGGTCGTCGGCGCGTGCGATGGGCGACCGCGACCGCCCGAAACCCCGAGCTTCAGCGCGTAGAGCGCCCCAGACAGCCCGAAGAGAGCTCCCGTGATCAGCAGCCACCTTCCGAAGTAGACGGAAACGGCTAGCCCGGTAATGCTCTCGGGCAGGGGTGTCTGCGGGCCCTACGGCAGCCAGGCCACGATCTCGTCCAGGGGCTTGCGTATGCCCGTGAAGAAGGGGATCTCAAGCTTTGTGTAACGCCGCGCCTCCGTGGCTCTCAGGCGGCGGATGAGGTCCACTATGCTATCGAGCTGGTCGGCTTCGAAGGCCAGGATCCATTCGAAGTCGCCGATTCCGAACGCACTCGTCGTATTGGCGAGGACGTCGGGAAACTCGCGGCCCGCGAGGCCGTGATCTCTGAGCATCAAGCCCCGATCCTCGGGGCTCAACAGATACCACTCGGGCGTCCGCACGAACGGGTACACGCACAGATACTTCTTTGGCTCTTTCTTCTGAACGAAGGCGGGCTGATGGTCCTTGCTAAACTCGGCCGGTCGTACGAGCCCGATTAATACCTCGCGCGGCCGAAGCGCGCGGCCGAGGCGCGTCTGGCGCAATTGCGCGTAGAGTTCCTGGAGGTCGTCTACTGAGTGAGCCACCCACCACAAGACGATGTCCGCATCCGCTCTGAAACCGGTCGTCGAGTAAATCCCGCGCGTCTCTACCCTGTTTGCGTACGCCTCGAGAAGATCGGAGACTTCCTTTGTCGCCACGTCGCGCTCCGCCGAGGGCAGCGACTCAGGGAGGGCGTTGAAGACTGGGTATGAAGCATAGATTGTCTCGGGGTTCATGGCATGAGTTTAGCGGGGCATCGAGAGAACGACGACGACGAGGGAGGGGTTGTGAGCGAGGAATACGACGTGATCGTAATCGGCATGGGGGTCGGTGGCGAAGAGGTGGCCACCCGGACTACCGGCGGAGGCCTAAGAGTCCTGTGCATCGAGAAAAAGCTGGTGGGAGGGGAGTGTCCTTACTGGGGATGCATTCCTTCGAAGGTCATGGTTCGGGCGGGTACCACGCTGGCCGAGGCGGCGCGAGCGGTGGGGCTTGCAGGAGAGGGTCGAATCTCCCCGGATTGGGCGCCGGTGGCCGGACGCGTACGCGAGTTCACGGGAAGCTGGGATGACAAGGCGGCGGTTGAGCGCCACCAGGAGCAGGGAGCCACCGTGCTGCACGGGGAGGCACGCATCCTCTCCCAGGGAGAGGTTGAAGCAGGAGGCCGCCGGTACTCCGCGAGTCGGGGGATCGTCGTGGCGACGGGCGGTGAGCCGGTCACTCCTCCCATTGACGGCATCACCGACGTCGACTTCTGGACCAATCGCGAAGCGATCGAGGCGGAGTCTGTGCCGGCGTCGCTCATTGTGCTGGGAGCCGGTCCCATTGGGCTCGAGCTGGCGCAGGTCTACGCCCGCTTCGGGTCCGATGTGTCGATCGTCGAGGTTGCCGACCACGCCCTGCCGGCCGAAGAGCCGGAGAACGGCGCTGCAATCGAGGAGATGCTCGCAAGAGACGGCATCAGCTTGAGCACCGGTGCGAAGGCGGAGAAGGTCGTCTCCTCGAGTGCAGGGATTGCAGTCCATCTGGCCGGCGGCGGCGTACTGAAGGCAGAGCGCCTGCTGGTCGCTACCGGGCGCCGCCATAACCTGTCCGCGATCGGGCTCGAGAACGTGGGACTCGACCCGGAGGCTCGATCGATCGAGGTCGACGAGCACCTCAGGGCAGCAGAGGGTGTGTGGGCTGTGGGGGACGTGACGGGCAAGGGTGAGTTCACTCACGTCGCCGTTTACCAGGGGCGCGTCGCTGCGGCCGACCTCCTCGGCCAACAACACGCTCCGGCCGACTACTCGGCCGTCCCCCGCGTCACCTTCACCGATCCGGAGGTCGCCAGCGTGGGGTTGACTGAAAAGCAGGCGAGAGATACGGGTCTGGACGTGGCGGTCGGGGTGGCCGAGACATCGTCTTCGGCGCGCGGCTACATACACGGACCGGGGGCCGAGCATGGCGTCTACAAGCTGGTGGCCGACACACGCGCCGGAGTCTTGGTGGGGGGTTCGGTCATGGGTCCTGCCGCCGGCGAGGTCGTGGGCACGCTGGTGCTGGCCATCAAGGAGAAGGTGCCAGTCGCCCGGCTCCGGGAGCTGATCTACCCCTACCCCACCTTCGTTCGGGGCCTCGAGGACGCTCTGAATGAGCTGGGTGAGGCGGTAGCACCAGGTTGACGCGCCCAGGACCGCTCGCCACGGCCGATTACTACTTGCGGCGTAATATCATCTAGTGTAGTATCACCCAACGTAATAGTGGGGCGTAAACGAAGATCGGAGGGTGGATAGTTGCCTGAACCCCTGGGCGGTTTCGGACGTCATTCGGAACCGGCGCTGCTGGTTCTCGTGAGCCTGGCGGAGAGGCCTAAGCACGGCTACTCGATGATGGACGACATCGATCGTCTCACGGGGACTCGGTTGGGCCCCGGCACCCTATATGGGGCGATCGCTCGACTCGAGAAGCGGGGCTTCATCGAGAAGCTCGAATCCACCGACCGCCGTAAGCCCTACCGGCTGACCCATGCCGGACAGGATGCGCTGAGTAGTCAGCTCGCCGGCTTGGAGGTGGTCGTAAGCACGGGCCTCCAGAGACTTGCAACCGCATGAAGTGGGCCGCCCTGATTCGCCTCTATCCGAAGCGGTGGCGCATTCGCTACGAGGACGAGATGCGTGCGCTGCTCGAGGGGGGGTCCGTATCCGTCCGAGACGGACTGGATCTTCTTAGAGGAGCGCTGGAGGCTCACTTGATCAGAGACTTATCTGCCGGCCCAGACCCCCGCTCGCAAACCACACTAGGAGGCGTGATGGAGCACCCAGTCCCGACGAAAAGATCCGCGACCGTAGCGGCTCTGTTTCTTTGCCTGCCTGCCAGTTTTCTATTGTCGGTGACGATGAAATATGGGTTCGGTTATGACATGGCCTTCGACCCACTGGAGAGCTTCTGGACATTCAAGCCGATCGAGTACTTCACCGTGCTCTCTCCTCTCGCTGCGTTGTTCCTGAGTGTGGCGCCTGCCCTGCGGGTGTCGGTGGCGCGTGACGGAGGAGCGATCAAGGGCGCGCTGGTGGTGCAAGCGGGGGCGGTCCGGATCGCAGTTGCCGCGGTGAGCTTCGGCATGCTGCTCGTTTTTTTCGGCTATTTCCTAACCGAGAATATCGTCTACGTCAGGGTTCACTTCTGATCGAATGGGGTCGGCGATGGCTTGCTTGATTGACATGAATCAGAGAAGCTCGACCACGCGGGCCGCGGCTTCCTGTCCCTGGCGGATGCAGTCGGGCAGGCCCGAGCCGCGGTAGCCGGCGCCGGCCAGCCTCACTCCGGGGGTGGCTTCGAGGGCCCGTTCGGCCGCCGCCACGCGCTCCAGGTGGCCCACGGCGTACTGTGGCAACCCGCGCTCCCAGCGAGTGACTTTCGACCGCAGGGGGGAGGCGTCGAGGCCGATGGCGGCGCCGAGGTCCGCGGCCAGGCGCCTCGCCAGCTCGAGATCCGTGATCGTCGAGACCGGGTCGCGGCCCGACCTGCCTGCGAAACAGCGCATGACCAGGGAGCCGTCTGCGGGGGCCGTCTCGGGCCACTTATACGAAGTCCACGAGCAGGCGGCGAGCGTAGCCTGGGCGGCCCGGGACACGAGGAGTCCGCTGGTTCCCTCGGGGGGCGTCCAGGAGCCCTGCGGGTAGACGAGCGTGACCGAGGCCACGCTCGCATATTGGATCGTCCTCAGCTGCGCCGCCGCACCTGGGCTGAGCTCTCTGAGGATGGCGGCTGCGGTGAATGCGGGAACGGCTAGGATTACTCCCTGAGCCTCCAGGGTGGCTCCGGATTCGAGCCTCAGCTCGAACCCATTAGTCGAGCTTTGAATGCGCGCGACGACTGTGCCCGTCCGTACCTCCGCGCGCTCGAGAAGAGTGGCTGCGAGCCGTTCGACGAGCCTGTCCATCCCACCTCCAACCCCTACAAAAGGCGGTGGCCCCGCAGCGTCCTGAGCACGGAGGCCGGCGATAAGGCTGCGATGATGGCGCGCCAGTGAGTCGATGACGGGGGTGGCGGCGGCGAGGCTAAGGGACTCGGCTTCACCCGCTCTGGTGCCGGCCAGCAAGGGATCGACCAAATTCTCGAGGACCTCCGAGCCGAAGCGGTGAGCGACGAATGTGCCCAGGGAGAGATCCGGCCCCGACACGGGGCGGGGATTGAAGAGGTCGGTGCAGGCCCGCAGCGCCCCGCGCCCGGACAACAGTCCCGAACGCCAGGCTCGGTAGGGAGAGGAGGGAATCCCGTGGGGAAAACCTGCGGGGAGCCGCGCCAGCTTGGCCCCGGTCCACACGAGCGCTCCGAAGCGGGCAGGAGACACGAGGTCCGAGCCCAGTCGAAGCTCCCGGCATAGAGAGGCGGCCGCCGGCTCCCGATCCAGAAAGGAGTCCGGGCCTGCTTCCACCGTCAGGTCCTCGTCGCGCTCCGTCAGCACCTTGCCGCCGAGGCGTTTGGAGCTCTCGAGCACAACGACGTCGACACCGCCCTTGGCAAGGCGCTGTGCGGCTGCAAGACCGGTAATGCCGCCGCCGACGACGGCGACCCTGCTCAAGCAGCGTTCAGCGGCCGGGCCACGATCGCGGCCACCACATCGAGGAACTGGGGGTCGGCGTTCGGCGATCGGGTGCGAGCGAAGGCAAGGCCGAGTTTGTCGGCCGCCGCTTTTGCCTCGATGTCGAGGTCGTACAGGACCTCGAGATGATCGGCGACGAAGCCGCAGGGGCACACGACGACGCCCTTTGCCCCGGCTTTCGAAAGGCTGTCCATGACCTCGAGGATGTCGGGGCCGAGCCAGCGCTGTTCGGTGCGGCCGGCGCTCTGCCAACCCACCATCCAGCGCTGTAGTCCCACCTGCGCGGCCACCGCGCCGGCCGTGGCGGCAAGCTGGTCGGGATAAGGGTCTCCTCGTTCGAGGATGCGCTCGGGCAGGCTGTGGGCGGAGAACACGATCGTCGCAGCCTCCCTACAAGGGCGGGCCAGCGAATCCCGCGCCTCCACCACGCGCTCCCCCAGCCAGCTTATGTAGCCGGGCTCGAGATGCCAGCTGGGGATGACCGTCAGCGAGCCCTTCCACCCTGCGCGCTCAGCCGCGGCGCGGGCCCGGCCCTCGTAATCCGCGACGCTCATGGTGGAGAAGTGGGGGGCGAGCAC
>Ga0136615_10000040_pt1 | contig 43003 bp, 42 predicted proteins | sample AntDrymUQ2882206_2_FD_106647 | JGI IMG/M metagenome (GOLD analysis project Ga0136615, IMG submission 106647) | Polar desert sand microbial communities from Dry Valleys, Antarctica - metaG UQ288 (22.06) | ecosystem: Environmental > Terrestrial > Soil > Desert | place: Antarctica: Dry Valley... | reverse complement strand
TCGAAGCCGGCTCGCTCGAGCAACTCGCGCAGGTACTCCTGGACGGGCGCCTCGTTGCCGGGCGGGTTGACGGTGTTAAAGCGGATCAACTCGCGCAGAAGCTCGGTCGTCCTGCGCTCGAGTGCTTCTCGCTCCGGCACCACGGTCGAGTATATGGACGGTCGGAGGCCCCTCGAGGCCCTTGCTGCGCGACAATCGTGGCCTTGGAGCGCCTGTTCGAGAGCGACGCTGACCCTCGGCGGCCCGAGCACCGGACCTCGGTGCCGCCCGCCGAGCAGCCCGTGGCGGTGCGGATGCGGCCGGCGAGCCTCGACGAGGTCGTGGGGCAGGAGCACGTGCTGGCCCCGGGCGCGGCGCTGCGCAGCGCGATCGAGGACGGCCGGCCGCACTCGATGATCCTCTACGGCCCGCCGGGCACCGGCAAGACGACGCTCGCGCGGCTGCTCGCCGCGGGCGCCAGCGCCGCCTTCGAGGAGGCATCGGCCGTCAGCGCCGGGCGCCAGGAGGTTCGCGAGGTGATCGCTCGCGCCGAGCACCGGCGCGGAGCCGGCGGCCAGGGCACGATCTTCTTTCTCGACGAGATCCACCGCTTCAACAAGGCACAGCAGGACGCGCTCCTCCCGGCCGTCGAGGAGGGACTGGTGGTGCTGGTGGGCGCCACCACGGAGAATCCGTACTTCGAGGTGAACTCGGCGCTGCTCTCGCGCTGCCAGGTCTACGAGCTGAGGCCGCTCGAGCCGCGTCACGTCGAGGCCCTTCTGAGGCGCGCGCTGGTCGACGAGCGCGGCATCGCCGATCCGCCGCAGGTCGCCGACGACGCGCTCGAGTTCCTGGCGGCCCGCTCGGGCGGAGACGCGCGGAGGGCGCTCCAGGCGCTCGAGCTGGCGAGCGAGTCAGCGGGCGGCGAGCCCGTCACGCTCGAGCGGGCCGAGGACGCTCTCCAGCGCAGAGCGATCCGCTACGACCGCGAGGGCGACCGCCACCACGACACGATCTCCGCCTGGATCAAGGCGACGCGCGGCTCGGACCCCGACGCGTCCCTCCTCTATCTGGCGGTGATGCTCGAGGGCGGCGAGGACCCGCGCTTCATCGCCAGGCGGATGGTGATCCTGGCGAGCGAGGACATCGGCAACGCCGACCCCACGGCGCTGCTGGTGGCGGTGGCCGCCGCGCACGCCGTCGAGCACGTGGGCCTGCCCGAGTGCGCCCACAACCTCGCCCAGGCGGCGGTCCACCTGGCGCTCGCGCCGAAGTCGAACGCCGCCTATGAGGCGCTCGGCGCGGCGCGCGCGTGGGTGCGCGAGCACGGCGCGCCGGACCCGCCCCCGCACCTGCGCAGCGCCGCCTACCCGGGCGCCGCGGCGCTCGGGCGCGGCCACGGATACGACTACCCCCACGATCGCCCGGACGCGCTCTCGGGACAGGAGCTGATGCCCGCCGAGGCGAGCGGGGAGCGCTTCCTCGACCTCACCGACCGGGGCGCCGAGGCGGAGCTGCGGCGTAGGCTCGAGCGGATCCGCACGGGTCGTCGAGCTCGCGAGGAGAACGCCTGAGAGCGGCCGGCGGCCGCGGCCGCCCGGTCGCGACTGTGACATCGCTCACTCCCGCTGCGCCGGCGCCGCTCCCAGGCGCAAGCGGCGCTGCAGGATGCCAAGCGCCATTGGCCTCAATGGGGGTCTTCTGCCACCCTGGAACCGATGGCCTCGAGGCACGCCACTCACCGCCCAGGACGCCGCCGACGCTCCGCGGAGCCGCCGCGTCAGTCGCACGGGTTCGTCGACCCCGGCGCGATGCTCGCGACCGCCCACGAGCTCCCGTCCGGACTCACCGTCCGGCTGCGGCTCGCACGGCCGACCGACGTGGCGCAGGTGCGCGCCTTCCTCGAGCGGCAGTCGGCGGAGACGCTCTCGCGCCGCTTCTTCACCGCGATGCCGCGCGTCTCCGACGCCACCGTCCGCCACTTCACCTACTACGACCCGCGCACGACGCTGATCGTCGCGGCCACCGCGCTGATCGGGGGCGCCGAGGAGGTCGTCGGGCTCGCCGACGTGGCGCTGCTCGGGACCGGGCTCGCCGAGATCGGCCTGCTGGTGGACGAGGCGCACCGGGGCGAGGGGATCGGCCGGGCGATGTCCGAGGCGGTCGCATGGCTGGCCGTGCAGCGCGGCGCCACCCACCTCAAGGCGGAGATGCTCGATCGCAACGTCGCCATGCTGCGGCTCATGCAGCGGCTGGGCCCGACCGTGCAGACGGCGGAGGGCGGCGTCTCGACCGCCCATACGAAGCTGCCGGCGCTGCGCCGCGCAGCCGCGGCGTGAACCGTCGCGAAGGTCCGGCGCCTCGGCCTAGCTCTTAGACTGCCTTCGGGCCGCCCGGCCCGGTCCGCGAGCAGCCGAAAGGAACGTCCATGCAGGCAGCCACAGCCACCGAGGCAGCACCCCCGGCGGGCGCCGAAGGCGGGCTCGAGTCACACAACCCCGCGACCGGCGAGCGGGTCGGCTCGGTGCCGACGCTGCGCCCCGAGCAGGTGCAGGGGGTCGTCGACGAGGTCGCGGACGTCCAGCCGTTCTGGGCCGCGCTGGCGCTGTCCGACCGCGCCCGCTACATGCGGCGCACGGCCCAGGTGGTGATCGACAACCTCGACGAGCTGGCCACGCTGATGGCGCGCGAGCAGGGCAAGCCGATCAGCGAGTGCTACACGATGGAGCTGCTCCCGACGATCGATGCGCTGCACTGGATCGCGGACGCCGGGCCGGAGATCCTCGCCGACGAGAAGATCTCCTACCCGCAGATCTTCTTCAAGCAGAAGAAGTCGCACTTCGCCTACGACCCGCTCGGCGTCGTCGGGGTGATCGCCCCCTGGAACTACCCGTGGTCGATCCCGTTCGGCGAGGTGGCGATCGCCCTCATGTGCGGCAACGGCGTGGTCGTGAAGCCGGCGTCGCTCACGCCGCTGATCGGACAGCGGATCCAGTGGGCCTTCGAGCGCGCCGGGCTCCCGCAGGGGCTCGTCCGCGCGGTGCACGGCGGCGGCGCCGTCGGCGGGGCGCTGGTCGAGTCGAGCGCCGCCAAGATCTTCTTCACGGGCTCGGTGGACGTCGGCCGCGGCGTGGGCGTCGCCTGCGCCGAGCGCATGAAGGGCTCGGTGCTCGAGCTCGGCGGCAAGGACCCGGCGATCGTGCTCGCGGACGCCAACCTCGATACGGCGATCGCCGGCTGCGCGTGGGGCGGCTTCGCCAACGCCGGCCAGACGTGCTCGGGGATCGAGCGCGTGTACGTCGCGGACGAGGTGGCGGACCGCTTCGTCGATGGCGTCGTCGCGAGCGCGCGCCGCCTCCGCGTGGGCGACCCGCTCCAAGGCGGTACGGAGATCGGGCCGATGGTCTCGCGCGAGCAGTTTGACCTCGTCCGCGAGCTCGTGGACGACGCCGTGCAAAGCGGCGCCGAGCTGCGCTGCGGTGGTCCCACCGAGGTGCCCGGCCTCGAGGGCCCGTTCTTCGCGCCGGCCGTGCTCACCGGCGTGACGCACGAGATGCGGATCATGCGCGAGGAGATTTTCGGACCGGTGCTGCCGGTGATCACCGTCGACTCCGAGGAAGAGGCGATCCGCCTCGCGAACGACTCCGAGTTCGGTCTCAGCGCCTCGGTCTGGACGCTCGACCGCGCCAGGGGCGAGCGGATCGCGCGCCGGATCGAGGCCGGCAGCGTGTGGATCAACGACCACTCCTACTCGCACGGCGCCTGCCAGTGCTCGTGGGGCGGCGTCAAGAACTCGGGGCTCGGCCGCTCCCACTCCAAGTTCGGCTTCTACGAGTGCGTGAACGTCAAGCACGTGGCGTGGGAGCCCTCGCGCCTGCCCCAGTTCTGGTGGCACCCCTACGACGAGTCGCTGCGCACCGCGATGCGCTCATCGGCGCAGCTTCTCTACGGACGCGACGAGGACAAGCTCGGGGCGCTGCGACAGGGCGCGCTCCCGCTCGCGAAGGTCGCCCGCAAGATGCTGCGCGGCGCGCGCCGGCGACCCTAGCGATCCGGTGGGCTCAGGCGTGCGCCGGCACGAACGCCGGGTCGCTCTCGTGCTCGCGGAAGAAGCGGACCATCGGGCCCACGTACTCCTCGAAACGCGGGCAGCGCAGCCCGTGCCGCGCGAGCATGTCGCCCGCCTGGCGGGTGTCGAAGCGAACCGGGTGGTTGAGGTAGCGCAGGCTCTCGGCGGGCGCGTCGGCGTAGAAGCGGCGCACCGGCGGAAGCTTCAGCGAGGCGGTCACGAGCATCGGTGGCACCCGCATCCCCGGCGCCCGGCCGGCGTACTCGCGGGCGAGCAGGCGCAGCACGTCGCTCGCCGATACCGGCTCGGGGTCCACCAGGTGGAGAGTCTGCCCGGCCGCCTCCGAGTCCCGCTCCGCCGCGACCATCGCGTCCACCACGAAGTCCACCGGCACGACGTTGAACGGCGCTCGTGAGCGCCCGAACTGGGGGATCGGGCCGCCGCTTCGCTCCGACGCCTGGACCACTCTGAGCATGTAGTAGGGCCCGTCGAACTTCTGCGTGTCGCCGCTGAGCGAGTCGCCGACCACGATCGCCGGGCGGATGACCGTCGTCGGCACGCGCTCCATGGCCGCCCGGACCCAGACCTCGGCCTGGAACTTGGTCGACTCGTAGTGGTTCTTGAAGCCCTGCCCGAACGTCAGCTCGTGCTCGTAGACCACGCCACGCCGCGTGCCCGCGACGTACGCGGTGCTGGCGTAGACCAGGCGCTCGAGCCGCTCGCACCGTGAGCACAACTCGAGGACGTTGCCCGTCCCCTCGACGTTCACCCGCTGGGCGACCTCGAGCGGCACGGCCAGGTCGTAGATCGCCGCCAGGTGATGGGCCGTGGTGACGTCGGCTGCGAGGCGCTCGTAGTCGTCGGTCGCCAGCCCGAGACGGCGATCGGTGATGTCGCCGAGCAGGATCTCGACGCGTTCGGGGTCGATCGCGGCGGCCGCTTCGCGCGCCTGCGCCTCCATCCGCGCCTCGACGAGGCAGGCGACCCGCGCGTCCGGCTCAGCGTCCACGAGCGCGCGCGCCAAGCGCCGCCCGATGAACCCGGGAAACCCCGTCAGGAAGGCGAGCGGCTGCGCCACGGCGGCGGGAGTCTATGCGCCGGCCGGATCCGCGTAGATCGCCGCCATCCAGACCGAGGCAAGCTGGTCCACGACCTCGTCGACCGGTCGCTCGCCCCTGGCCAGAAACAACCACAGGCAACGCTCGGCCATCCAGACGAGCGCCTCGGCGGTCGGCCGCGGCACAACCGCCGCTAGCCGCCCACCGTCGCGCTCATGCTCGAGGTGCTCGGCGGTCGCGTCAACGAACCGCTCGACGAGCGAGCGCCAGAAGGCCCTCACGTCCGGGTCGTACGCGGACACCTCCACGGCGAGGCCGAGCAGCCCCCCGTGGCGCGCGTAGACGAAGGCGACCCCGGTCAGCGCCTCGCGCACCAACGCGCCCGGCTCGCCCTGCCCGTGCCACCAGCGGTCGGCCTCGACGTAGAGGTCGTCGGCCACCTCGGCCGCGGCCGCGATCAGGAGATCGTGCTTGTCGCGGAAGTAGAAGTAGAAAGCGCTGCGCGACAACCCGGCGTGGCGGGCGATCGCGTCGACGGTGAGGTCGCGGAAAGCGGACTCCTCGGCGAGCTCGCCGATCGCCTCGATGAGCTTGGCGCGTACGTCCTCGCGTCGCTGGCGTCGTTCCGTGCGGCTGGCTGCTGCCGTGGCCATCGTCGTGACCATAGCAATCCTGACGGAGTGTTCAACGCGTCGTTTCACATAGTGTCGAAAATCGGGTAGGGTGGCGGGCAGCCAGCTGAAGTCGAAAGAAGGAGGCCCGCCGTGGCCACGCTCGAGGAACTCGCCCCCCAGGGGGATCCGGGGACGCTCGAACATGAGGAGCAGGCGCGCAAGATCAAGCTCAAGACGCCACAGGAGCTCTACGAGCTGTGGGAGCGCCAGCAGTGGCTGTCTCAGGACATCGACCTCGAGCAGGACAAGCGCGACTTCGCCGCGCTGTCGGATGAGCAGCGCCACCACCTGCTCTGGAATCTGTCCTCGTTCTTCATCGGCGAAGAGCGCGTTACGACGCAGTTCTCGGGTCTCGTGATGGCCTACGACGACGAGCAGGAGGAGGCGTTCCTCGCGAGCCAGCAGGTCGACGAGGCACGTCACATGCAGTTCTTCGACCGCTTCTACCGCGAGGTCGTCGGCTACAACGACCCCGAGATGAAGCGGCGGCTCGAGCGCGTGCGCGAGCACCTCAACGACGCGTTCGGGAGGCTCTTCGACGAGTCGCTCGTCCAGGCGGGCCAGACGCTGATCGACGACCCGCGCGACATCGAGGCGAAGGTGGACTTCGTGACCACCTACCACATGGTCATCGAGGGAGCGCTGGCGCTCACTGGCCAGCACTACATCACCGAGTACATGGAGGGGGAGGGCATCCTCCCGGGCTTCGTCGAGGGGTTCGGGAACATCGCCCGCGACGAGCACCGACACGTCGCCTACGGCACCTGGTTCCTGGCGCAGTCAGCCGGCGAGGACGAGGCGCTCGGCCGCCGGATGCAGGCGAAGCTCGGGGAGCTGATCCCGATCGCCGCGGGCGTGCTGGTGCCGCCCGGCTACGAGGTCGGCGAGGAGTACGAGATCCTCGGCTACAGCTCAGCCGAGGTCAACGAGTTCGCCTTTAAGTCGCTGTCGCGGCGGTTGAAGGCGATCGGCGTGCCGCTCCAGCTCGAGCCCGCGGCGGCCTAGCGGAAGGCGAGGCGATCCCGACCCGGCGAGGGCGGCGGCGTCAGGCCGCCCTCGCCGCCGGCACGAGCCTCAGTCGCTCGGGAAGGAACGGGATCACCGCGCGCTTGACGTACTCCGCCCCGCCGGCCACGAGCGCGCGCCGCACGGCCGCGGGCGGCAGCGGGCTGAATCCGTACTGGCGCCGGATCTCGGCCGGGAGCAACGCGACCGTGACGAAGTTCGCGGTCTCGACCAGCGGCCGCAGGTAGAGCGGGACCGGTGGCTCGAGGACGATCCGGCGCGCCCGCGTCCGAGCCCAGTCGGTGACCAGCAGGCGGTTCCCGGTGAGCATCTCCCGGCGATAGCCGCGAAGCTCCGCGAGCGTGGCCGGCATGTCGCCGCCGCGCAGGCCGAACAGCCGACCGACGATGCGGTAGTCGTCCCAGTACGCGGCGCGCTCATCCTCGGACAGGCGCCCGACGTACTTCTCGTAGACCACGAGGCCGCTGTCGACCAGGGTGAACAGCACCCACAGGAGCAGCTGCGGGTCGTCGGCCCGGTAGGGCGTCCCGGCCGGGTACGGGCCGACGTCGGTCTTCAGCGTTCCGCGCACGCGGCGGTGCATCTTGCGCACCTCGCCCGTGACGGCGTCGGCCTCCGAGCGCGAGCCGAAGCCGATCGTGCTCATCACCTCCGCCGTCCGGGCCAGGCGCTCGTAGGGATCCTCGAGCGCACTCGAGTGCGCGAGCAGACCAGACACCGCCAGCGGGTGGGCGGCCTGCATCAGCAGCGCCCGCGGCCCGGAGAGCGCGATCGCGCGCTCGCGGTGGACGCGCCGGAGCATGGAGTCGTCGTTGAAGTAGCCCGCCGACATGCCCCCTCGATACGCGGCGCGGGCGCGGCGGGGTCAGTCGGCGGTCACGTCAGCTGACCCTGGCCGTGCTTCTGCGGCGCCGCGTCTGAGCGGGGGCTTGCGACTCGCCTCCGCCTCCGAAGCGGTCCTGGAGCTCCGCCAGGTCCACGTCGCCCTCGAGGTACGAGGCGACGGCGTAGAACGCCCCCGCCGCGAGCAGGCAGAGGATCGCGTCGCCGAAGCCGAAGCCGATCCACGCGGCGGCGAACGCGAAGCCGAGCAGGGTGGCGAAGCGCTTCAAGTCGGTCATGAGAGTTCCCTTCGTCGTTGTCTGTCGAAGCCGGTCACGGTCACGTTGACCGTCCTGTCCCCGAGGTCGTGCCGCGCCAGCGCCTCGCGCACGCGCCGCTGGACGTCGGTCAGCGTCTGATCCACTCCGCGCGGGCTCGTGACCGTCACGTTGACGGTCACCGCCTCGTCCTCGAGCCGGCCGGCGACCCCGCTTACCGTGGGGTGCTCGTTGGCGGCGACCTCGGCCACGCGCTCGACCGCTCGCGGCCCCACCTCGACGGCGCCGCGCTCGTCCTCGGCGATGCGCAGGTCGCTGCGGGCCAGGTACGGCCGCGGGAGCTCCTTCGCCGCGAGGTACCCGAACAGGAGCAACGCCGCGAGGCCCGCGAGCCCGACGATCAGCCGCGTCGTGTCGGTGATGTCCTCGGGCGTCAGTCCGGCGAGGTAGTCGTAGGCCGTGCGGTAGCCCGAGATGCCGTTGACCGTGTCCGGCGAGACGCCGAGCGCGAGCAGCGCGAGCATCAGCCCGTACCAGATCAGGAGGAGGGCGAAGAGCACGAGCACCCCGCGCCCGAGGAACGCGAGCGGGGAGCTGGCCACCTTGAGGCGCTGGCGAAGCACTGTCACCTCACCCGCGAGGCAGCCCTGGCGCGGACGCGCGCGTTCAGGTCGAAGGGATCGGTTAACGGCTCGAGCGAGCTGGCCGTGCGGTCGGCGACGTCCTCGGCGGTCTTCGGATGGTCCACGGCGACGTCCATCCGGCCGCCCGAGCCGCGCCGGCTCGGTCGCACCTTCACCTTCGTCGGGGTGACGTCGCGCGCCTGGTCGGCGAGCGCGACCGCCATGTGCCCGAGCGGCCGGCGGCGCGCCGCGAGCTCGCCGTCGCCGTCGTGGGGCAGCGTCACCAGCCGCTCGCGCCGCGAGCCGAACGCGCCGAGGAGGAGCAGCAAGCCGAGGGCAATGGCCCCGAGCCCGGCGAGCGCCGGCACGACCTCAATGCCTCCGCCGTCCTCGACGGACGCGAGCAGGTCGCCGACGCGGTCGCGCAGAACATCGAGCCCGACCAGGTCGGCGAGGCCGGGGAGGCTGACGGTGGCCTCGCCTCCGCCGATCGAGAACACGGCGAGCGCGAGCCCGGCCAACGCGAGCAAGGTCAGAAGCAGAACGGTGACGAGCCTCGCCAGGGCTTGGAGCAGCAGCATCAGGAGCCGCCCTCCGCCCTGGCGTGAGCCGGAGCCTCATCGACGTCCTCGAAGGCGACGTGGACGGGGCCGATCAGATCGGCGACCCCCGCCACGCGCGCGTCCCGCTCGACGCGGTCACGAATCCGCTCTCCGAGCGGGTGCAGCGGGACCAGGTCGGCGACGAGGTGGAGCTCGACGTCGAACCGCCCGTCGGCCCGCACGACCGCGATCGCTCCTGGCACAACGCCGTTGCGGTCGGGGGTGACCCAGCGACCGCGACCGCTCGTCGAGTCGACAACACCGTCGAGGGAGCGCGCCGCGTCGAGCGCCAGCCGCGCCACCGCGGCCGCTCTCGACGGCCGCTTCGCGATACCAGCGGCGGGGGGCTTCCCCGAATCGGAGGCCATCGCCTCAGAGAATCGGGTCAGCTACTCCTGCTGGTCCTCGTCGTCGCCGGGGAAGTAGAGGTCGTTGACGGTGATGTTCACCTCGGCGGCCTGGAGCCCGGTGATTCCCTCGAGCCGCTTGATCACGTTCTCGCGGATCGCGTTCGACACGGTGGGAATCGACTCGCCGTACTCGATCACGACGGTCAGGTCGATCGCCGCCTCGCGCTCGCCCACCTCGACCGAAACGCCTTGCGTTCGCTCGTCGCCGAACCCGACGCGCTGGGTCATCGCGCCGACCGCGCGGGCCGCGCCCCCGCCCAGGTCATGGACGCCCCCGACCTCGCGGGCCGCGATCCCGGCGACCTTCGCGACCACCGCGTCGGCGATCGTCGTCGTCCCCCGCTCTGACTGCAGCGCGCCGCCCGCCTCACTCCGGCCGGCGACCTCTTTGCTTGAACTCGTCTCGGTGGCAGACACGATTCTCCTCTCCCTCAGTTTTGGCCTCTTTGTCTCAAATACCGCAACGCCGCCGCTTCGAAACAGCGGGCTCCTAGACTTCTCGTCGTGCCCGCGCAGGCCTACGCCGGGAAAGAGTGCGTCTGCCAGCTCCGCAGGGGAGTCTGCGACCAGAGCTGCGTGCGCGGGATGCTCGACGTCCCCTTCTACATCGCGTGCCTGCGCCTCGAGGGCCGCCGCTGCCTCGTCGTGGGGGGCGGCGAGGTCGGGCTCGAGAAGGTGGAGGGCCTGCTCGCCTGCGGCGGCCAGGTGACGCTCGTGGCGCCCGAGGCGACCGAGGCGCTTCGCGACCTCGCGGCGGAGGGGTCGATCGCCTGGGAGCGCCGCCCGTGGCGCCCGGACGACCTCGACCGGACGTTCATCGCGATCGCCGCGACGGCGGACACCGACGTGAACATCGCGGTCTACGAGGAGGCCGAGCGGCGGGCGATGCTCGTGAACGTCGTCGACGTTCCGCCGCTGTGCAACTTCATCCTGCCGGCGATCGTCCGCACCGGCCCACTGGCGATCGCGATCTCGACCGCCGGCGCCAGCCCGGCGCTCGCCAAGCGCCTGAAGCGCGAGATCGGCGCCGAGTACGGCGCGCCCTACGCACGGCTGGCCGAGGTCTTAAACGACTCGCGCGGCTGGGCCAAGGCCACGCTCCCCACCTACCAGGACCGCAAGGCGTTCTTCGAGTCGATCGTCAACGGCGACCCCGACCCGGTCGAGTTGCTCCGTCGCGGCGACGAGGAGGGCGTCCACGAGCTCGTGTCGGCGGCAAAGCGCGTCCATCTCCCGGCCGACGCGGCGGGCGTCCGCGCCTGAGCGGAGGCGCGACGGGAGGCTCATGGCCGAGCTCTCGCATCTCGACTCCGAGGGCGGCGCGCGGATGGTGGACGTCGGCGGAAAGCCGGCCACCGACCGGCGCGCGGTCGCGGTCTCCGAGCTGCGCATGGCGCCGGAGACCGCCGCCCGCGTCGCGCGCGGGGACGCCCCGAAGGGCGACGTGACGCAGGTCGCCCGCATCGCGGGCATTCAGGCAGCCAAGCGGACGAGCGAGCTGATCCCACTCTGCCACCCGCTCGCGCTCTCGTTCCTGGACGTGACGGTGACCGTCGACGCCGCGGCCGGCGTCGTGCGCATCGAGGGCGAGGCGCGCACCAGCGCCGCGACCGGCGTCGAGATGGAGGCGATGACCGCCTGCGCGGTTGCCGCGCTGTGCGTCTACGACATGGTCAAGGGGGTCGAGCGCGGCATCGAGCTTACGCGCGTGGCGCTGCTCGAGAAGACCGGCGGCAAGAGCGACTGGCGCGCCGGCCGGCGCGAGCGGTGAGGGATGCGGGCGGCGATCCTCACGATCTCGACCTCGCTCGCCCGGGGAGAGGGCGACGACGTGTCCGGCCCCGCGCTCGTCGAGCTCTGCCGCGCGGCAGGGCTCGAGACCTCGCACGAGACCGTCCCCGACGAGCGCGCCTCGATCGTGGCCGCGCTCAAGCGCCTGTGCGACGAGGAGCAGGCGCGCTTCGTCTTCACGACGGGCGGTACGGGGCTCACCCCGGACGACGTGACCCCGGAGGCCACGCGCGAGGTGGTCCAGCGCGACGCCCCCGGCTACGCCGAGACGATCCGCGCCCAGTCGCGCGACCACACGCCGCTTGGCATCCTCACCCGCGGCGTCTCCGGCGTCCGCGGCCGCACGCTGATCGTGAACTTCCCCGGCTCGCCGAACGGGGTGCGCCAGTCGTGGCCCGTCGTAGAGCCGACGCTCCGCCACGCGGCGGAGACGCTCGCGCGTGAGTGACGGCGCCGGCGCGACGCGCGCCGCGCCCGCCGAGGCGCCTCCCGAGCGCGGCGAGGCGGCGGCTCGGCGCGGCGAGCCGATGGTGGTTCTCGAGCGGCTCGAGCGCCGCTACGGCGAGCGTCCCGCCCTCCAGGGGGTCTCGGTCCGACTCGAGGCCGGCGCGACGCTCGGAGTGTTCGGGCCAAACGGAGCCGGCAAGACGACCCTGCTCAGGGTCCTCGCCGGGCTCCTGCGCCCGCACGGCGGCAGGGCGCGCGTGGCCGGCGCCTCGCTGCCGGAGGAAGCCTGGAAGCTGCGCGGGCGCGTCGGGTACCTGGGCCACGAGGCGCTGCTCTACCGCGAGCTGACCGGGCGCGAGAACCTGCGCTTTCACGCGCGTCTCCACGGAGTCGCCGCCGAACGCGTCGATGCCCTGCTCGCGGCGGTCGGCATGGAGAGCCGCGGCGACGACCCTGTGCGTGAGCTGTCGCGGGGGATGGTGCAGCGCGTGGCGGCGGCGCGAGCCGTGTTGCACGATCCGCCGCTGCTCTTGCTCGACGAGCCGCGGGCGGGCCTCGACATCGCCGCCGCCGCGCTGCTCGAGCCGCTGGTCGGGCGCTCGTCGGGGCGCACGCGCGTGCTGGTGACCCACGACGTCGAGGGTGGCCTCGCGGAGTGCGACGCGGTCCTGGGCCTGCGGGTGGGCGACCAGGCGCTGTCGGCGCCGGCCGCCGCCGTCGCGCCGGCGCGGCTGCGGGAGCTGTACGCGTGACCCGCGCGGCGGCGGCGATCCTCTGCAAGGACCTGCGGATCGAGCTGCGCACGCGCGAGTCGGTGCCGGCGATGGCGCTGTTCGCGCTGACGGTCTACATCCTGCTCCACTTCGGCCTGGACCGCGACACGCTTGACGGCGACCTCGCTTCCGGCGTCCTGTGGGTCACGCTGCTGCTCGCCACGGTGCTGGCGGTCAACCGGCTGTTCGCGAACGAGCGCGAGGACGGGGCGCTCGACGGGCTGCTGCTCGCGCCGGTGGACCGCACCGCGGTCTACCTCGCCAAGGCCGCGGCGCTGTTCCTCTACCTGGTGCTACTGGAGCTGGTGGCGGTTCCGGCGTTCGCCCTGCTCCTGCTGGCCCCCGGGCTCGGCGGCGCGCTGCCGGAGCTGCTCGCGGTGCTCCTCGTCGCGGACCTCGGGCTCGCGGCGATCGGCGCGCTGGTGGCCGCGCTGGCGGCCGAGACGCGCGTGCGCGAGCTCGTCGTGCCGCTGTTCCTGCTGCCACTGCTGGTGCCGGTGATCATCGCCGGCGCGTCCGCCACCGAGCCGCTCCTGGCGGCGCCGCAGGAGGCCGACGGGCTCGGCGGCTGGCTGGCGTTCCTCGCCCTCTACGATACGGTTTTCGTGCTCGTCTCCCTCGCCGTATTCGACTTTCTCCTCGATGACTAGGCCCGTGTTCGGAAGAGGCCTGCGCCCGCTCGCGATCACGACCGCCCTGGCCACCGCGGCGGCCGGCGCGCTGGTGTTCTTCTACGCGCCGATCGAGGCCGACCAGGGCTTCTCTCAGAAGATCTTCTACATCCACGTGCCCATGGCAATCGTCGCGCTGCTCGGCTTCGTGGCGGCGGGCGTGATGGGGATCCGGCACCTGCGCTCGCGCGACCGCTCGTGGGACCTTCGGTCCTACGTCGCGATCCACCTGTCGATCATCCTCGGCGTCGGCGTGCTGGTCACCGGCTCGATCTGGGCCAAGGCATCCTGGGGCCACTGGTGGCGCTGGGAGGAGCCGGTGCTCGTCTCCTTCTTGATCGTGTTCCTCCTCTACTGCGTGTACTTCCCGCTGCGCTTCTCGATCGAGGACCCGGACCGCCAGGCGCGCTACTCGTCGGTGTTCGCAATCACGGCCGGCGCGTTCGTGCCGCTCAACTTCGTGGCGGTGCGGCTCGCCGAGCAGGTGCTCCACCCGCGCGTGTTCTCGCAGACCGGCGGCGACCTGCCGGGCGAGATGTTCCTGACGCTGCTGGTCTCGCTGGTGGCGATGGCGCTGCTGTTCGTGACGCTCTGGAAGCTCGAGCTGTCCGCCAAGCACGCGGCGCAGCAGCTCAAGCGCCTGCGGGCACGGCTCGAGCTCCAGGCGGAGCGGCGCGCGGAGGAGCGCGTCTCCGTCGGGTCGCCCAGCTGACATGCCCGACCCGGTTTCCGGCGCCGGCGCCTACGTCGCGGCGGCGTACATCGTCTTCGTGACGCTCGTCGTGGTCTACGTGGCGATCATCGGCTCGAAGGTCGCCCGCATCGAGCGCGAGCTCGATGCGCTCGCGCGGCTTGTCGAGGAGCGAGAGCCTTGAACGGCTCCCTGCTCGCGCTCGGCGTCTCGCACAAGACCGCCCCGGTCGCCCTGCGCGAGCGGCTCGCGCTCCCCGAGGGGCGGGCCGCGGGCACCCTGCGCGAGCTCGTCGACGACCCGTCGATCCACGAGGCGGTCGCGATCTCGACGTGCAACCGGACGGAGCTCCACCTCGTTGCGGGCGACCCGGTCGAGGCCGAGAACGTGGCGCTGTCCGCGCTGTCACGCCACGCCGGCATCCGGCCCACCGAGCTGCTGGGGCGGATCTACTCGCTCCGCGGCGCCGAGGCTGCGCGCCAGCTGTTCTCGGTCGCCTCCGGGCTCGACTCGATGATCGTGGGGGAGGCCGAGGTCCAGGGCCAGGTCAAGCGCGCCTACGAGCTGGCGCTCGTCGAGGGCGTGACCGGCCCGATCTCGAACCGCCTGTTCCGCGACGCGCTCGCCACCGGCAAGCGCGTGCGCACCGAGACGGCGCTCAGCCGGGGACGCACATCCGTGTCCACCGTCGCGGTGGACCTCGCGCACGCCGCGCTCGGGGACCTCGAGACGCGGCGGGTGCTGGTCCTCGGCGCGGGCGAGAACGGCGAGCTGACCGCGCGGGCGCTCGCGGAGCGAGGGGTTACCACCGTCTTCATCGCCAACCGCCGCTACGACCGCGCGATCGGCCTGGCGCAGCGCTTCGGCGGCGCGGCGGTGCGCTTTGACGACCTGCCCGAGGAGCTCGCGGTGGCGGACATCGTGGTGAGCAGCACCGGGTCGCCACACCAGATCCTGGGGCGCGACGAGCTGGCGGTGGTCGCGGACGGCCGCGCCGGCCGCCCGCTGCTCCTGATCGACATCGCGGTGCCGCGCGACATCGACCCGTCGGTCCGCGACCTCCCGAGCATCACCCTCTACGACATGGACGACCTCCAGCGCGAGGTCGCGCGCAACCTCAGCGGGCGCGAGGCCGAGGCCGCGCGCGCACGCGCCATCGTGGATGAGGAGGTCGAGCGGCTCGAGCGCTGGCTCGCCGGGCTCGACGTGGTGCCGACGATCGCGGCGCTGCGCGAGCGCGGAGAGGAGGTCGTGCGCCGCGCGCTGGCGGAGAACGAGGACCGCTTCGAGTCGCTGTCCCAGTCCGACCGCGACCGGCTCGCCGCGATGGCGCGCTCGATCGTCGGACGGCTCCTCCACGAGCCTACGCTGCGGCTCAAGCGCGCCGCCGACGGCGAGGCCGCCTACGCGTACGTGCAGACCCTGCGCCAGCTCTTCGGGCTCGACCCGGAGGCACCGGCGCCCGACCGCGGGACGCAGCGCGGCGGCGAGGTGACGCGGATCGACTCGCGCAGGGCGGGCGGGACGGGCGCCCACTCCCGCGAGGCCTCCCACCGCCGGCGCTCCTGAGCCCGCTTCGGATCGGCACGCGCAGCAGCCCGCTCGCGCTCGCTCAGGCCCGCCACGTCGCCGCGCTGATCGAGTCGAGCGCTCCGGAGGTGGAGGTCGAGCTGGTCCCGATCAGGACCGCCGGGGACGAGCGACCCGGGAGGTCCGCCCCGGCCCCGCCCGCCTTCTACCGAACGGACCGCGGCGACAAGGCGCGCTTCGTGAAGGAGATCGAGGAGGCGCTGCTGCGCGGCGAGGTCGACCTCGCGGTGCACTCCGCGAAGGACGTCCCCGGCCAGCTCCCGGAGCGGCTCGCGATCGTCGGCGTGCCCGAGCGGGCGAGTGCCGCGGACGTAGTCTGCGGCGGCGCGGCCACCCTGGACGACCTGCCGAGCGGCGCGATCGTCGGGACCGCGAGCCTGCGCCGCCGGGCACAGCTCCTGGCCCAGCGCCCCGACCTCGAGGTCCGGTCGCTGCACGGGAACGTGGACACGAGGCTTCGCCGCCTCGAGCGCGATGACTACGCCGCAATCGTGCTGGCGGCCGCGGGGCTCGAGCGCCTCGGGCGGTCCGAGGGTACGCCGCTCGCGCTCGAGGTGATGACCCCCGCACCGGGGCAGGGCTGCCTCGCGCTCGAGGCGCGCGCAGGCGATGAGCTTCCGGCGGCCCTGTCCGACCGCGTCACCCATCCCGAGTCGCTGCTGCGCCTGACCGCCGAGCGCGCGCTGGTCGCGACGCTCGACGCCACCTGCCGCACGCCGGTCGGCGCGCACGCCGAGCTCGACGGCGGCGAGCTGACGGTCACCGCTTTCGCCGGGCTGCCCGATGGCAGCGCATGGGTCCGGGACGCAGCGACCGGCCCCGTCGGCGCGCCCGCCGAGCTCGGGCGGTCGGTTGCCGAGCGGCTGCTGGCCGCCGGCGCGGGCGAGTTGCTCGCGGAGGCCGAGCGGTGGGAGGAGTCCCAGCCGCCGCCACGCGAACGAGCCTAAGGTTGTCCGCCACATCCGCGGTCAACCTCAGGCTCGCGGACTCGCCCTGCCCTCACGGCGCTGCTCGGTAGGGTCGAGTCGTGCCGCCGCGGCCGGGAACCGTCTACCTCGTGGGCGCGGGACCGGGCGAGCCGGGCCTGATGACCGTGCGGGCGCTCGATCTGATCGCGGGCGCCGACGCGATCCTTCACGATCGCCTGATCCCCGCCGATGCGCTCGCGGGCGCCCGCCCCGGCGCGGACGTGCGCTACGTCGGCAAGCAGCCCGGCGGGCGCTCGATGCCACAGGAGGAGATCAACGCGCTGCTCGTCGAGCTCGGACGCGCCGGCGCCTCCGTCGTCCGCCTCAAGGGCGGCGACCCGTTCGTGTTCGGCCGCGGCGGCGAGGAGGCCGAGGCGCTGCGCGCCGCAGGTATCGAGTTCGAGGTCGTGCCCGGCGTGACCGCGGGGTTCGCCGCGCCCGCCTACGCGGGCATTCCGGTCACGCACCGGGACCGCGCTTCCGCGGTGGCGCTAGTCACCGGGCATGAGGATCCCGGCAAGGAGGACGAGGCGCTCGACTGGGACGCCCTGGCACGCTTTCCGGGGACGCTCGTCTTCTACATGGGCGTCTCCCGCCTGGTGCAGATCGCCGCCCGGTTGATCGAGTCCGGGCGTCGCGCGGACGAGCCGGCGGCGATCGTCGAGCGCGGGACGCTGCCGGGCCAGCGGACGGTGACGACGACGCTCTCCGACCTCGCCGAGCACGCCACGGAGGCGGGCGTGCGAGCGCCGGCGGTGACGGTCGTGGGTCCGGTCGCCGCGATGCGCGACGAGCTCGCCTGGCTCGAGCGGCGACCGCTCTTCGGGCGCACGGTGGCGGTGACCCGCGCCCGGGCACAGGCAAGCGGCCTGGCCGCACGACTGCGCGAGCTCGGCGCCGAGGTGGTCGAGGCGCCCGCGATCAGGATCGAGCCGCGCGCTGTGGCGGGCGCGGTACGGCGGGCGTGCGAGCGAATCGCCGACTACGACCTCGTGTGCCTGACGAGCCCGAACGGCGCCGGGCTGCTGCTCGACGCGCTGGCGGCCACCGGTCACGACGCGCGAGCTCTGTCGGGCGCGCTCGTCGCGGCGATCGGGCCGGCGACCGCCCGCGAGCTCGCGGCGCGCGGGATCCGCGCGGACGTCGTCCCCGAGCGGGCCGTGGCGGAGGAGCTCGTGGCGGCGCTGGAGACAGTCGAGATGGCGGGGCGGCGCGCGCTGGTGGCGCGCGCCGCGGAGGCGCGCGACGTGCTGCCGGACGACCTGCAAGAACGCGGTGCGGAGGTGGACGTCGTGGCGCTGTACGACACCGTGACCGAGGCGCTCTCCGAGCACCAGCTCGGCGCGATCGCCCGCTCCGACTATGTGACGTTCACCTCGAGCTCGACGGTCCGCAGCCTACTCGACGCCCTGGGCGGACCGGAGCGATTCCCGCGCGGTGCGCGCATCATCTCCATCGGCCCGGTGACCAGCGGGACGCTGCGCGAGCACGGGCTGGAGGTACACGCCGAGGCCGTCCTGCACGACGTGGACGGGCTCCTGGCCGCGGTCGTCGAGGACGCCGCGCCGCGGTGATCGTCACCCTGCTCACCGACTACGGCGCGGAGGACGAGTTCGCCGGCGTCCTCCACGGCGTGATCGCCCGCATCTGCCCCGACTGCCGAGTCGTGGACCTCACCCACGGCATCCCGCGTCACGCGGTCCGCCACGCGGCGGTCGTGCTACGAAACGCGCTGCCGTACATGCCGGCCGGCGTGCACGTCGCGGTCGTGGACCCGGAGGTCGGCACAGAACGACGGGCGGTGGCGCTCGAGTGCGACGACGGCCGGCTCCTGGTCGGGCCCGACAACGGCGTGCTGAGCCTGGCCTGGCCCCGGTTCGGGGGCGTCGTCGAGGCCGTGGACGTGAGTCGCTCACCACTCCGGCTGGAGCCCGTGTCGGCCACCTTCCACGGTCGCGACCTGTTCGCGCCGGTTGCCGCGGAGCTCGCCCTCGGCGCGCCGCTCGCCAATGCCGGCGAGCGCATCGACCCCGACGAGCTGGCGACGATCCAGCTGCCCGAGGCGACCGTCGCGGGCGGGGCCGTTACCGCGCACGCGGTCTCGGTCGATCGCTTCGGCAACGTCGCCCTCGACCTCGGCCACGAGGGTCTGGCCGCCGCGGGGCTTGCGCTGGGCCGGCGCGTGGATGTGGAGATCGCCGGCGAACGCCACCCCGCCGCGTTCACCCGCAGCTTCGCCGACGTGGACGCCGGCGATCTCCTCCTATACGAGGACGCCTACCGGACGCTGGCGCTCGCGGTCAACCGCGGCGACGCGGCGGCGCTGCTCGCGCTTACCCCGGACGACGAGGTCCGGCTCACGCCGCGATGAGCGCCGCCGCGCGTGCGTCCGGCGGCGCAGCGGCACGGCGCGGCCGGATCGGCCTGCCGCACGTGCACGGGCGCGAGCTCGACTCGACCAACGAGCGCGCCAAGGGGCTGGGGGCGGGCGGGGCGCCCCACGGCACGCTCGTCACGGCTGACCGCCAGACCGCCGGACGCGGTCGCCAGGGACGCCGCTGGGAGGCGCCCGCGGGCAGGGCGCTGCTCGCCTCGGTCATCGTGCGCCCGCTCGACGAGCGCGACGTTCTGCTACCGCTCGCAGCCGCGGTCGCCGTCTGCGAGGCCTGCGAGCACGCGGCGCCCGTGACTTGTCGGATCAAGTGGCCGAACGACGTCTGGATCGATCGCCGCAAGGTCGCGGGTGTCCTGATCGAAGGTCGCCCGCAGGAGCGCTGGGCGGTCGTGGGGGTCGGGGTCAACGTCACGACCGCCGCCGCCGAGTTCCCGCCGGAGCTTCGCGGCGCGGCGACCTCCCTCGCGGTCGCCGCCAGGGAGCCCGGCGACCTCAGCGTCGCGACACTGCTGGAAGCCCTGCTGGAGTCGCTGAGCGCGCGCCTCGAAGATCCTCCCGAGCGCATCCTGTCGGAGTGGCGGGAGCGCGACGCCCTGGTCGGCCGGCCGGTCGACTGGGGCGAGGGCGGTGGCATCGCCGCCGGGGTCGACGATCAAGGGAACCTGCTGGTGGACGCTGCCGCGGGGCGCGTGGTGCTCGGCGCCGGCGAAGTCCACCTGAGGCGCTCAGGCGGCTGACCGCTCCGCGGCGTCGTCCTTTCCGCCGGAGCCCGACTCTCGGCCGCCCGACACAGCGGCCTCCTGCTCCTGGCGGCCCGGATCCTCGTTTACGACCGTGCCCTCCTGCCGGCCGCCATTCGACGCCCCGCGGCCCTTGCCGCGTCGCCTGCGCCCTCCGCCGCGCCGGCGGCGGCCCTTCGGGAAGTTGCGGAGCAGCTCGCGTGCGAGTGCCGACGGCTTGCGCGCCATGCGTGTACGCGCGCCGCGCAGCACCTCCTCTGCCTCCGGAGTGTGCGCGAGCGCGGCCGCGAGCAGCGCCGCCGCCAGGCGGCGGTCCTGCTTGCGCGAGGCGTGCACGAGCCGCCGCGCGTTGCGCGCGTGCGCCGCTCCAGAGGAGTTCACGAGCAGGCCGAGCAGCCGCTTCGTCTCCGGCCAGCGCTGCACCGCGTACTCCTCGTGGACCTCGCGCGTGAACTCGGCGAGCCGCCAGAGCCAAGCCGTCGCCTGATCGCGCCGGCCGATCGGCCGATCGGCGAGCGCCTGGAGCAGCGCCTTGACGCCCTCGCGCCGCTCGTCGCGCGACCACCCGCCGACGATGTCCACCGCATCGTCGAACGCCTCGGCGCTTCGCAGCGTGGCGATCTCGCCCAGCGCGCGCAGGCGAAGCTGGCTGTTGCGGTTTCGCTGCAGGCAGGTGACCAGGAAGCGGCGCCGCAGCTCGCCGGTCGTGTCGAAGTGCAGCATCGCTCGCGCCCGCCGCCAGTTGTTGGAGGCAACGCGCGCGCCGGCGAGCGCCGCCCATACGTGCTGCTCGCTCCACGACAGATTCTCCACCGCGATGCGCCAGAGCTCGCGCTCGAACACCGCTGCCCGGCGATCCGGGTCGTCGGACACAGGCAGCACGCGGCGCTCCACGCGGACACGCCGTCCGCGGCCGCGGCGCACCGGCCCGACGACGATCGCGCCGCCCCGGTAGACGTCGCGGCCGAGCAGGCTGTGGAGCGTGACTACCGGGTCGTCGTGCGTAGTGCCGGGGTGGACGAAGTCCACGACGATTCCGGCCTCCTTGCCGGGGTGGCGACGGGTGACGCGCCCCACGCGCTGCTGGTAGACGCGCCGCGAGGCGGTGGGCGCGAGGTGCATGCAGACCGTCGCCCGCGGTGAGTTCCACCCCTCGGCGAGGAGCTGTGCGTTGACCAGCACGTCGATCTCGCCGCGCTCGTAGGCGGCGAGGATCCGCGTCAGCTCCCGCTTCGGCGTCTCGCCCGAGACCGCCTGCCCCTTGATGCCGGCGGCGCGGATCGCCTCGGCGACGTTGTAGGCGTGCTTGACGCCGGCCGCGTAGACCACGCCCGGCACGTCGCGGAAGCGCACCCGGTAGAGGTCCGCGATCGCTGCGTTGAACGGGCCCTGGTCGAGCAGCGCGGCCAGCTCCTCCTGGTCGAAGTCCTGGTCCACCTCGCCGCGGCGGAGCGGCACATTGGCGATCGAGCGCACGCCGACGCCCGGCGGGATGCGGATGCAGCGAAGCGGCGCGATCACGCCCCGGCGCGCCGCCTGGGCGAGGTCGAAGCGCGAGGTCTGGGTCGGGAAGAGGTCGGTGACGTGGCGGGCGATGAGCGCGCCGGTGGCGGTCATACCCACGAACGCCGGGCCGTGCCAGCGGCGGATCGCCGCGCTCGTCTTCTCCCCGAGCGCAGTGTGGGCCTCATCGCAGACGACGATCGTGTAGGCGTCCGAGATCTTCCCGGCGTTGCGCACGAACCACTGGTAGGTCTCGACGCTCACCGGGCCGTTGGCCGTCGGCTCCCGGCCCTTGTCGAGCAGCGCCGGGCTGATCCGCTTCGCATAGCCGCGGTCCACGAGCTCGCCGGTGAACTGGTCGACGAGGTTGCGGCGGTGGGTGAGGATCAGGATGCCGCCGGTCCGCGAGGCCTCGACGAAGCCGAGCGCGGCGACGGTCTTTCCGGCCCCGGTCGCGTGCTCGAACCAGAAGCGCCGCGCCGAGTTCGGATCCTCGGCCGCCTCGACCAGCGCATCGTCCTCGCCCTCCACCTCGGCCGCCGCGTCCCAGTCCAGGGGCTCCTCGTCGTCCGCCAGGTCCTCGTCGGCGGCGTCCTCGGCGGCCGAGTCGTCCTCCGCGGCCAGCTCCGCATCGTCTTCGTCGTCGAAGTCCTCCGCGTCGTCGTCTTCGTCGACGGCGTCGTCCGTCTCGGTGAGGTCGTGGCCGTTCGCGCCGCCCGTCTCGAGCGTCTGCGCGATCGCTCCCTCCGCACCCGCCTCCGGGCGACCGTTGCCGGCGCCTTCCGCGCCTTCCGCGCCGTTCGACGCCGAGCCGCCGTTTCGCTGAGCCTCGGCGAGCAGTGCGATCAGCGTCCCCGACAGCGCGTACACCTGATGGGCGTCGAGGACCGCCCCGTCGGCGAGGTGCGGCTCCTCCTCGGAGAGCACCCGCTCGAGGCCGAGCATGAGCGAAAAGTCCCGGCGCCACTCGACCGACGGTTGGTCGCGTCCCGAGTCGATCTCGGCGAGGGCCGCGTCGAGCGCGCGACGGCGCGCTGTGCCCTGGGCGAGAGCCGCGTCGGCGTCCTCGCCCTCGTGCAGGAACGATTCGCGCGCGAACGTCTGCGCCCGCTCTATGTCGGCGGGCCCGAGGCCCGCGCCCGCGATGGGCGACGGTACGGAAGAGTGGTCGCTATCAGCCATGTGTGGCTTCCTCGAAGCCAGGGCGAGCCGCTTGTGCGCAGCGGCACCACAAGGTGACGTCCCGCCCATGGATCCGCCGGTTGGAGGTCGCTCTCCGGGACCTGCCCCGACGGCGGCCGCGGCCAATCGTGGCTCGCAGCGTGTGTCAAGTATTGCAGGAACGCACGCTGACGGACGCGCCGGCCGCGTCGATCGATGTGCGACGCTATCCGGGATGCGGTGGCTCGTAGCGCTGGCGATGGTCGCGGCGGCGGTGGCCGGCTGTGGCGAGGACGCGCCGCCGGCCGGCGGCGGTCCTTCCCCGCCGTCCGCGGCCGCGGACGCCCCCCGGAACCTTCCGCCCGCGCTGGATGGCGTGCAGCGAGACGCAAACCAGCTGCTCGACGGCGGCGCGGACGCGTTCGAGCGCAGGCTCGCCGAGCTCGAAGGGCATCCGGTCGTGGTCAACAAGTGGGCCTCGTGGTGCGCTCCATGCCGGGCCGAGTTCCCGTTCTTTCAGGCCCAGGCCCAGGAGCGCGCCGGGGAGGTCGCCTTCATCGGCGTGAATTCCGGCGACAACGACGCCGACGCGGCGTCCTTCCTCGAGGAGTACCCGGTCCCGTACCCCAGCTACAAGGACCCGGAGCTGGAGGTCGCCGACGTCTTCAACGGCGTGGCCGCATTCCCCACGACGGCGTTCTACGACGAGCGCGGCGAGCTCGTCTACGTGAAGCAGGGCGGCTACGCGAGCGAGGAGCTGCTCGCCGAAGACATCGAGCGCTACGCCGGATAGGCCCGCGACCCTCTCCCGAGTGGACGTCCGGCTCGCACGCGACGAGGACGAGGTGGCCGCGGCGCTCGAGCTGCGCCGGCGGGTGTTCGCGGTCGAGCAGGGCATCCGCCCGGAGGCCGACCGCGATGGCCGCGACGGCGACGCGATCCACCTCGTTGCCGTAGAGCAGAGCGTCATCGTCGGGACGTGCAGGCTGGTGGTGGCCGGCGGAGTCGCACTGCTGGGCCGCCTGGCCGTCGAGCCGTCGGGGCGCCGACGGGGCATCGGGCGAGCGGTGCTCGAGGCCGCGGAGGTCTCGGCCCGGTCAGAGGGCGCCCGGCGGGTCGCACTTCACGCTCAGATGCCGGTGCTCGCCTTCTACGAGGAAAGCGGCTACTCACGCAACGGCGAGATCTTCGAGGAAGAGGGGATCGACCACGTGTCGATGGAGAAGTGGCTTGCCTGAGCTGCGAATCGACGCGCTCACCGGCCTGCGGACGATCGTCGCCTCCGAGCGCGCGGACCGGCCGGGCGGCTCGCTGCGGGCGGAGCCAGAGGCGCCGATCGACCCCGCGACCGACCCGTTCCTCGAAGGGCACGAGCAGCTCACGCCGCCGGAGATCTGGTCCGACCGGCTCGATGGAAGCGCGGAGAACGGCCCGGGCTGGGCGGTCCGGGTCGTGCCGAACCTGTATCCGGCGCTGACCGACGATCCGGGCGGCGGCGGCGGCGACCGAGCGTCCGCGGAGGCCGGGCCGCGAGACCCGCTTGCCGTGGAGCGCGGCGATCCAGACCTCTTCCCCGCGCGGCCCGCGGTCGGCGCGCACGAGGTGATCGTCAACGCGCCGGTAGCGGTCGCCTCGCTGGCGGAGCTCGAGCCGGCCCAGGCGGCGCGCGCGATGGATGCATGGCGGGCGCGGATGCGCGCGCACGCCGACTCCTCCTACGTGCACCTGATCGTCAACGAGGGCCGTCGCGCGGGCGCGTCGCTCCCCCACACCCACGCGCAGCTGTACGCGCTGCCGTTCGTGCCGGCGGGGGTCGCGCGCGAGCGCGAGCGATGCACCGCCCACGCGAACCGCACGCATGGCCGCGATCTGCTCGCCGACATCGTGCAGGAGGAGGTGCGCCGCCGCGAACGCGTCGTGGCGATCGACGGCGAGGCGGTCGCGCTGTGCCCGTTCGCCTCGCGTGCGCCCTTCCAGGTGCAGATCGTCCCGCGCGCCCCTCGCCCGCGCTTCGAGGACGACGGGCCGCTAGCGACGTCGCTGCTCCTGGACGTGCTCGGCCGCCTCCGCGCGGTGCTCGGTGCGGCGCCGGCCCTGAACATGTGGGTTCGCACCGCGCCGCGCGGGGCCGAGCACTTCTGCTGGCGGATCGACGTCGTGCCTCGGCTCGTGAACGACGCCGGCCTCGAACTGGGAGTGGGCGTCCACCTCAACGTCCTGCCCCCCGAGCGAGCCGCCGAGCTGCTTCGCGCGTAGCGCGCTCCGCTAGCGTCCGCGGTCTGGCTCCCTCCGAGCGCCCCATCCCCCAGTTCGCCGCCGAGCCACCCCAGGAGCCGCTTCCCTACGGCCGCTGGGCCGACGCGCTGGGCGAGCACTTCGCGCGCGCCTGCGCCGAGATCGAGAGCGGCGAGGAGGTTGGCGACCTCGGCCCGATCGCCTGGTTTCCCGACCGCTCCTACGGCGACCGGACCTACATCCCCGCCAGCTCGATCACGGCGAACGGGTTCGAGCTGTTCGGCTACGTCTCGTTTACACGCGAGCACCCCGGCGCCGAGGCGACCGGCTTCGAGGCCCGCGCCGACTACACCGACGACACCGCCGAGGCCAACCCCGACTGGAAGCTCGACCTGCGCGACGAGGAGATCGGGGCGTGGCGGGGGCCCCCGGGGCGCGTCGGCCAGATCACGCTCGTCTGGGGCGACGCGCTGGTACCGAACGGGGCGCTGGCGATCGCCGAGCTCGGCCCCACGACGACCGACCAGTGCCAGCTCTCGGAGGACCGCTTCACGCTGATCTCGCTCGACAACTACACCGGCGACCTGCTGACCGTGCGGCTGTGGGGACGCGGCGGCCGGGAGATCGCGTCGGAGTCGCTGTACGACGACGAATGAGGGCCGGTTGGGCGGCCCCGCGGCTCTATCGTTCGAGCTGGCCCCGATAGCTCAGCTGGATAGAGCGACTCCCTCCTAAGGAGTAGGCCCCAGGTTCGAATCCTGGTCGGGGCGTCGGGTGCAGGGAGGTGACGCCCAACGAAGCCGCATTGAGCCGGCCGGGCTCTGGCGGCACCCCTTAGCGGTCCAATGTTCACTCTCGTTCCTCTCGGTGGGCGAGTTACTTATCCGCCTAGACGATTATGCGACTAATCGTCTAGCCTAACCACCATGTTGTTCGCCGCCCCCCCAATCCTGCCGGAGCTCCAAGGCCGCCTTGATGAGCTCGATGGGCTCCGCCGCGACTTGGGTCAGGAGGTCAGCCGAACCGTGCGATGGATGGGAACGCTGCGTCGCCTTGTCCGAGCCACGTCGGTCGAGAGCTCGACCTCGATCGAGGGCTTCCACGTCTCGCCGGAAGACGCGGTCGCATTGGTGAGCGGAGAGGAAACCCCCGAGCCCGAGGAAGAGAGCCGTATGGCCGTGGCCTGCTACGCCCGCGCCATGGACCACGTAGGTGTCATGGCTGGGGATCCCGTGTTTGGGTGGCTCGACCGCGTGATCCTCGATCTGCACTTCGACGCCTGCTATTTCCAGCGAGACAAGGGTCCGGGGCTCTGGCGGGCGGGACCGATCGGTGTCACCGAAGCCAACGGGGACCTTCTCTACGAAGGGCCCGATGGAGACGACGTTCCGGGCCTCATGGCAGAGGTGGTCGACTGGCTCGAGAGAGGCGACCTCGACGTCCATGCAGTCGTGCGTGCGGCAATGGCGCATCTGCACGTCGTGTCCGTCCATCCCTTCCGCGATGGCAACGGTCGTATTTCCCGCATCGTGCAATCGCTCGTACTCGCGCGCGAGGGGCTCGTGTCGCCGGAGTTCGCCTCAATCGAGGAGTACCTCAGCGAGCACACGCCGGACTACTACGCCGCCCTCCGAGAGGCTCAGGGCGGTCGCTACCAACCCAAGCGAGACGCCTCCGCCTGGGTCGCCTTTTGCGTCGAAGCCCACCTCGCCCAGGCTCGACAGCGTCTCGCTCAGATCGAAGCGGCAGGGGCGCGCTGGGGCTTCCTCGAAGAGCTCATCGGGCGCCGCAGCTGGCCCGATCGCCTCGTGATCGCGCTCGAGCAGAGCCTTGTCGGCGGCTCCGACCGAACCGGTTACGGCGGGGAGGCGGCCGTTTCGCCTGCGACCGCGAGTGCCGACTTCCGACGGCTGGTCGACGCGGGCCTGGTGCAGCAGCGCGGCCGCGGACGGAACATCCGCTACCACGCAAGCGAGAGCTTGCGTGCTGATGTCGGCTCCTCCCTCCAAGCTCGCGTGGGACGTTCGAGCGAACGCAAACGGGGTAGGTAAAGGGGATGGACCGCACGGATTTCCGCCGCGCCCTCGCCCGGCAGCTCCGCGTCGACTCGATCAGGGCGAGCGACGCGGGTGGGTCGGGCCATCCGACCTCCTCGATGTCCGCAGCGGACCTGATGGCCGTCCTGCTCGACGGCCACCTGCGACTGGACTTCGACCGCCCCGACGATCCCCGGCGCGACCACCTGATCTTCTCGAAGGGCCACGCCTCGCCGCTGCTGTACGCCTGTTACAGGGCCGCCGGCGCGATCGACGAAGACGAGCTGCTCACCTTCCGCAAGCTCGACAGCCGCCTGGAAGGGCATCCGACGCCGGCCCTTCCCTGGGTCGACGTCGCGACTGGCTCGCTCGGGCAGGGGCTTCCGGTGGGCGTAGGGCTGGCGCTGTGCGCCAAGCGGCTCGATCGGCTGCCCTACCGCGTCTGGGTGCTGTGCGGCGACAGCGAGATGGCCGAAGGCTCGATGTGGGAGGCCTTCGAGCACGCCGCCCACGAGCGGCTCGACAACCTGACGGCGATCATCGACGTCAACCGCCTCGGCCAGACCGGAGAGACGATGCTCGGCTGGGACCTCGATGCCTACGCCGCACGGGCGCGCGCCTTCGGCTGGGAGGCCGTCACGGTCGACGGGCACGACGTCGAGGCGATCGACGACGCCTTCGCCCACGCCGCGCGGGTGAGCGATCGCCCGACGGTCGTGATCGCACGCACGAAGAAGGGCAGGGGCGTCGAGGAGGTCGAGGATCTGCCCGACTTTCACGGGAAGCCGCTGAAGCATCCCCAGGAGGCGATCGAGGAGCTCGGCGGCCCGACCGACCTGCGCGTCGAGGTCCGAGCCCCGGAGGGCGATGGAGAGCCCCATCGCTTCGAGACGGCGGGCGGCGAGCGCCCGCGCTACGAGCTCGGAGAGGAGGTGGCGACCCGCAAGGCGTACGGCGAGGCGCTCAAGGCGCTCGGCGACCGGCGCGGAGACGTCGTCGCGCTCGACGGCGAGGTGTCGAACTCGACCTACTCGGAGATCTTCCGCGACGCCCACCCCGAGCGCTACCTGGAGATGTACATCGCCGAGCAGCAGCTGGTCGCGGCCGCCGTCGGCATCCAGAGCCGAGGCTGGACTGCTTTCGCCTCGACCTTCGCCGCCTTCTTCAGCCGCGCGTACGACTTCGTGCGCATGGCGGCGATCAGCCGCGCGAACCTGCGCCTGGCGGGCTCGCACGCGGGGGTCGCGATCGGCGAGGACGGCCCCTCCCAGATGGCGCTAGAGGACCTGGCCGCCTTCCGCGCCGTGCGCGGCAGCACCGTGCTCTACCCCTGCGACGCCAACCAGGCCGCCCGCCTGGTCGAGCTGATGGCCGACCGCGAAGGGATTTCCTACCTGCGCACGAGCCGCGGCGCCATGCCGGTGATCTACGGGCCCGACGAGCCGTTCGAGATCGGGGGCGCCAGGGTGGTTCGCGAGGGCGACGACGTGACGCTCGTGGGGGCCGGAGTGACGCTGCACGAGGCGCTTGCCGCGGCCGAGCGGCTGGCGGACGAGGACGTCGACGCCCAGGTGATCGATCTCTACTCGATCAAGCCGATCGACGCTGCCACGCTGCGCGCGGCGGCCGCCGCGACCGGCGCCGTGGTCACCGCCGAGGACCACTGGCCCGAGGGAGGACTCGGCGACGCGGTCCTGGCCGCCCTGGCGGAGCTGGACGAGGTCGTGCGGGTCCGAAAGCTGGGTGTTTCGATCATGCCGACCTCGGGCGAGCCGGCGGAGCTGCTGCGCGCGGCCGAAATCGACGCCGAGGCGATCGCGACCGCCGCCCGCGAGCTCGTCCGCGCGCCGGCGGCGACCTGACCCGACCAGAGAGGATCGTGATGAACCGACTGCGGGAGATTGAGGCCTTCGGCCAGGCGATCTGGCTCGACAACCTCAGCCGCCAGCTGATCGACGGCGGCGAGCTGCGGCGCCTGATCGATGACGACGGCCTCAGCGGCGTGACCTCGAATCCGACGATCTTCGAGAAGGCGATGGGGCACTCCGACCGCTACGACGACGCGCTCCGCGAAGCGGCCGAGGAGACGCGCGCGCCCGAGGAGGTCTTCCTGCGACTGGCGTACGCCGACGTACGCGACGCCGCCGATCTGCTTCGCCCGACCTTCGACCGCAGCGAGGGCCAGGACGGCTACGTGTCCTTCGAGCTGCCGGCCTCGCTGGCGCGTGACACCGACGGCTCGATCAAGCAGGCCGAACGCTATCGCGACGCGATCGACCGCCCAAACGTGCTGATCAAGGTGCCCGGCACGGAGGAGGGCGTGCCCGCGTTCGAGGAGCTGACCGCACGCGGAGTCAACGTGAACGTCACGCTGCTGTTCGCGGTCACGCGCTACGAGGAGGTCGCCGAGGCGTACCTGCGCGGGCTCGAGCGACGGGTCGACGCGGGTGAGTCGATCGAGCGCAACGCCTCCGTGGCGAGCTTCTTCGTCTCGCGCGTCGACGGCAAGGTCGACGCGGCCCTCGATGAGCTCGGCCGTCCGGAGCTCAAGGGCAGGGCGGCGGTGGCCAACGCCAAGCTCGCCTACGCCTCGTTCCAGCGAATCTTCGCCGGTGAGCGCTGGGACGCGCTCGAGGGGCGCGGGGCGAATCACCAGCGCCCGCTGTGGGGCTCCACCTCGACGAAGAACCCGGACTACTCCGACACCCTCTACGTGGACGAGCTGATCGGCCCGCACACCGTCAACACCATGCCCGACGCGACGCTCGAGGCCGCGCGCGAGCGCGCCACGGCGGCTCGGACGATCGACCACGACGTCGACGGCGCGCGCGAGCTGATGCGCGCGGTGGGCGAGGCGGGCGTGGACGTCGACGACATCGTCGAGCGCCAGCTCATCCAGGAGGGCGTCGACGCCTTCGCGGACTCCTACGCCTCGCTGCTCGAGACGCTCGCACAGAAGGCGCGCGAGCTCGCACCGGCCGCTCGCTGAGAAGTCGGGACGGGGCCGGCGAGCTACTCGGAGGGCCGCTCCGGATACACGTCGTCGATCGTCGTGAGCGCGACGTAGGGCGCCCGCGCAGCCGCCTCGATCGCCTCGGCGCCGCCCACCAGCCGGTCCAGCACGCTGACGACGCCGGCCACGACGTGGCCCTGCTCGCGCACCCGCTCCACCGCCCTCACCGTCGAGCCGCCGGTGGTCACGACGTCCTCCACCACGAGGCAGCGCTCGCCGGGACGGAGCACCGGCCCCTCGATCCAGCGCTCCAGCCCGTGCTCCTTGCGCTCCTTGCGGACGAAGAACGCCTTGAGGTCGACGTCCGCGGCGAGCGCCGCGCAGGCGGCGGGGTCGGCGCCCATCGTCATGCCGCCGACGGCGCTCGCCCCCACGGCGAGCGCGCGATCGGCCACCAGCTCGCCCAGCGCGCGGAAGCCGGAGGCGCGGAGGATCGCTCGCTTGGCGTCGACGTAGTAGCTCGCAGTCCGGCCGCTCGTGAGCCTGACCTCGCCGATCACAAGCGCGTGCTCGCGCAGCTCGTGCACCAGCCGCTCTCGAGCGGCGCCGAGCCCGGCTCCGTCGGCCTCCCCGGCGCTCACCGCGCGGCCGGGGCCGCCCGCCAGGCGTAGCGCGGGACGAGGACGCAGGCACCGATCGTCACAGCGCCGAGCACCAGCGAAAGCGCGACCGCCTCGGTGCCGATCAAAAACGACAGCGTGTTGTTGAAGGCGTGCAGCGCGATCGGCGCGTAGAGCGAGCCGGTCCGCTCGTAGAGGAGGCAGAGGATCACGCCGAAGACGATCAGCGGCGGCACCGCGGCCGCGCCGGTCGGTAGGTGGACGAGCCCGAACACTCCGCCGGTTATCAGCGCGGCGCCCCAGGCGGGCAGGCTGCCCCGAAGCGAGCGGTAGAAGAAGCCGCGGAAGAAGAACTCCTCCACCACGGGCGCGATCACGATCACCAGGGCGGCGGCGATCACGAGCGACAGCGTCGACTCGTCGGCGCCGAGATCGTCGAGCGTGGTCTGCTCCTCGTCCATCCCGAGCGCGACCGCGTAGATCGCCGACAGCACGAAGAAGGAGACGAAGCCCAGCGCGGACCAGCCGAGCGCGGGCCAGAAGCGAGTCCGCCGAAAGCCGAAGTGCCATGCCCGCGGGCGCAACCTGATGTAGGCAAACCCGATCGCGACCGCGATGAACGTTCCGTACTGGACGGCGGCGCCGCCGATCGTCACCGCGGGACTCGACGCATCGTCGGCGAGGAGGAGAATGGGGAGCACCAGAATCCCGGTGGCGACGAAAGCCGCGCCAAAGCCCGCAACCGAGAACCACCACGGCCAGCGCGGCTCGCACTCCACCCCGTCGGGGAGCTCCGGATTGGCCGGCGGCGGTGGGTGCGGCGCTTCTGGGGTGGCGGTCATCGACGTGCGCTTCCGGGCGGTCCGTCCTCAGCGGGTGTGGGCGCGGAGCCGCCGATCACCCGCGCCAAGATTAGGGACCCCGCCTCGTCGAGCGACCGGGCGACCGTCACGTCCGGGTGCTCGACCGCGGGCTCGCTCGCGCGGGCGAGCAGAATCGCCTCGATCCCCACGGCGCGCGCGCCCGCCACGTCATGCTCGAGCGAGTCGCCGATGAGGACCGCCTCCTCGGGACGGCAGCCGGCAAGGTCGAGCGCCGCGTCGAAGACCGGGCGCGCGGGCTTGGGCGCGCCGACGTCGGCGGAGGTAACGACGCCGTCGAGCAGCGACCCCAGCCCGGCGTCCGTCAGCACTCGGGAGAGCGAGCAATCCCAGTTGCTGGCGACCACGAGTCGCAGGCCCGCCGCCCGCAGGGCTCCGAGCGCCGGCGCCGCATCGGGCAGGGCGACGAAGGAAATCGCGGCGAGCAGCGCCGAACGCACCGCAGCGACGCGCTCGCGACCCTGCCCCAGGGCCTCAGCGGTCACGGCGGCGCAGGCGTCGCGCAGGCGCTCGACCGACGCATCGTCGCGCCCCTCCAGATGGTGCGTCAGGTAGTGGGCGACCTCGACGCGGAACGCGTGCTCGGCGACGGCCTCCGCCACCTCGATCCCGCGCAGCGCGAGCTCGCGCTGCAGCCGCGGCGCCGGCGGCGCCAGGTCGAGCAGGGTGCCGAGGCAGTCGAGCAGCACCGCCTTCGGAGGCGTCGGGGCGTTCGGGCGGCCGGCGTGCCGGGCGGGCGGGCCGTGCCGGTCAGTCACCGTCTGCGAACCGTCATATGCATACCGAGACACTCGCACGGGACGTCTCTATCCTTTCCGATGGGTACCGGAACGATCCGCGCGATCGACCGGGGCGAAAGGTCCCAGGCGACCGCTCGTCCGGCGATAGAGCGCGATGCGTGCAGGACCTCTTTCGATGACTCAGCGCGAGCGACAGGTCAAGCGGCGCCGCCGGCGCAAGGGGCTCCCCAAGGGGCTCCTGATCCTGGCCACCGTCAGCGCCGCCGCGGCGATCGGCCTCCTCGGGGCCGTGGGCTACGTGATCGCGGTCGCAGCGAGCACGCCCGCACTCGAGGAGCTCGAGCCGCGCGACGCCGGCCAGACCTCCTCCGTCTACGCCGCCGACGGCTCCCGGCTCGGGTTCGTGCAGTCGGACATCATCCGCACGCCGGTCGAGTCCGACAAGATCCCCGACCTGCTGCGCGAGGCGACGATCGCGATCGAGGACGAGAGCTTCTTCGAGCACGAGGGCGTCGATTACAGCGCGATCATCCGCGCGGGCGTCGAGAACATCTCCTCCGGCGAGACGCTCCAGGGCGGCTCGACGATCACCCAGCAGCTCGTGCGCGCCCTCTACATCGAGGACCCCGAGGACAGCTACGAGCGCAAGATCCGCGAGGCGAAGCTCGCGCAGGAGCTCGAGGAGGAGCGCTCCAAGGAGTGGATCCTCAGGCAGTACCTGAACTCGGTGCCGTTCGGGACCATCAACGGAAGCAGCGCGCTCGGCGTCGAGGCCGCCTCCGAGGTCTACTTCTCCAAGCACGCCGACGAGCTCGAGCTGCACGAGGCGGCGCTGCTCGCGGGCCTCCCCCAGGCGCCGTCCGAGTACAACCCGTTCCGCGAGGAGAGCGCCGCCCTCGCACGCCGCGACGAGGTGCTCGCGCAGATGGCCGCGAACGGCTTCGTCACTCCCAAGAAGGCGAGGAAGGCGTCCGAGCGCGGCCTGGACCTCGATCCGAGCGACCGCTACACCGAGCGGCGCGAGCCCTACGTGTTCGACTACGTGCAGGACGAGCTGCTCGAGGAGTACGGCGTCGAGGCGCTGCGCGAGGGCGGCCTGGAGATCCACACGACGATCGACCCCGACCTCCAGGAGGCGGGGCGCGACGCGATCAACGGCCCGCTCGGCTACCCGGGCGCGCCGTCGGGGGCACTCGTGTCGATCGACCCGTCCAACGGCGACATCAAGGCGATGGCCTCGAGCGGCGAGTACGACGATCGCACCTTCAACCTCGCCGCGCAGGGCAAGCGCCAGCCCGGATCCGCCTTCAAGACGATGGTGCTGACGGCCGCCATCCGCGAGGGGGTCGACCCGGACGCCACGACGTACACGTCGATGCCGCTGTCGCTCAGCAACGAGTACGGGACCTACGAGGTCTCGACCTACTCCGAGACCTACAGCGGCCCGATGAACCTCAGGGAGGCGACGATCGAGTCGGACAACACCGTCTACGCGCAGCTGATCCTGGACGTCGGTCCCGAGGACGTCGCCGACACCGCTCACCTGCTCGGCATCGAGTCGGAGCTCGACGAGCTCCCGGCCGAGGGCCTCGGCGGCCTGCGGATCGGCGTCTCGCCGCTCGAGATGGCGAACGCGTACGCCACGCTCGCCGCGGGCGGTATCCGCCACGAGCCGCAGGCGATCGAGAAGGTGGAGTTCCCGAACGGCGACGTCGAGGAGTTCGGAGAATCCGACGGCAAGCGCGTGCTGACCGACGGCGAGGCCTACGAGGTCACGAGCATCCTCGGCGACAACATCGCGTCGGGCACCGGCACGGCCGCGAGCATCGGCTGCACCCGCGGGCAGGCCGGCAAGACCGGCACGACCGACGAGTTCAAGGACGCCTGGTTCGTGGGCTACACCACCAACCTCTCGACCTCGGTGTGGGTCGGCTACCCGGACGTGGCGACTCCGACCGGCATCTCGGGCGGGGAGACCCCGGCAACGATCTGGAACTCCTTCATGTCGGCGGCGAACGGGGAGTGCGAGGCGTTCCCCCAGCCCAGCGACCCGGCCGAGCTGACGCCGCTCGTCACCGACAGCACCAGCTCCTCCAGCTCCAGCACGGTCCGGGAGGCCGCACCGGCCCCGGTCCCGGCGCCGGGGGAGTTCGACCCGCAGTACTACGACGCTCCGCCGCTCGAGACGCCCGAGCCGACGGTCCCGCCCTAGGCGGCTGTCTCTAGGCCGGACGAGCTCCGGCCTGGGCCGAGCGCTCGCGCCCGGCCCAGGCCACGACGCCGACGAACGCCAGCTCCACCGCCGTCTGAAAGAGGCGAAAGCCCACCGCTATGGCGGTGGCAACGGCGAGCGGAAGCACCGCGGCCAGCGCGGCGGCCAGCGCGGCGTCGCGGGTCCCGAGCCCACTCGGGGAGACGAACGTCACGACCGCGACGCCGAACCCCACCGCCTGCGCGGCGGCGACGTAGGGGAAGTCCTCCGCCGCCACCGGGTGGAGCGCCGACGCGAAGCCGAAGACGCCGGTGCCCACGGCGATCCAGGACACGATGTAGACGATCAGCAGCGTCGCCACGCGCGCCGGCGAGAGGACCGCCGGAAGCGGCTCGCGCCCGAGCTTCGCCAGCGCGAAGTCGGCGCCGCGGCGAAAGACGCGCGGATGGAGCACCGCCAGCGCGAGCGGCACCACCGCGAGCACCGCGTAACGGGCCGGCTGGTCCTCGAGCGCCGGCATCGTGATCACGAAGTAGGCGGCCACCACGATCGCCGCGCTGAGCGCGAGCCCCAGCTCGTAGACGAGGCTCGCCAGGCAGATCCGGCGGCCGACGCCGAGCCGCTCGGCCATCAGCACGCGCCCGACCACCATCAGCGCGTTGGTGGGCACGTAGCGAGCGAGGATCGACTTGCCCCACACCGCGCGCGCGGGCGCACCGTCGAGATCGGCGCCGAGACCGCGCACGATCGCCCGCCACGCCTCGGCGTGAATGGCGTAGAAGAGCACCACGCCGGCCGCCGCGAGCGCCAGCCAGCCTGGACGAAAGCGCCAGTCGAAGCTCGGCAGCTGGTCCCACTGGGTCACGACGAAGCCGACGAGAAAGCCGAGGATGAGCACCACGAAGCCCCACCGCACGACCATTCGCAGCCGCGGGCGCCGCGTCTCTCCGCGGCCGGCGTCCGCGGCGGCCGTGCCGGCGCGCTCGAGCATCGTCGGCCCGCGGCCACCCTCGCCTGCGTTTCTCACTTTGCGTCCATGGACTTCGCTCTTCCGCGCCGAGAAAGCACGTCGGAACGCGGGAGGGAGACTGTAGTGGTGCGCGAGCGCGAGCTGATCGAGGCAATCGAGCGGGAGATCGGGGCGATCGGGGGCCGGGTGCTGCGCGGCCCCGGGGACGACGCGGCCGTGGTTGCGGCCGAGGCCGTGGCGGTCACTTCCGTCGACGTCGTCGTCGAGGGCGTCCACTTCGAGCTCGAAACCCACTCTCACGCCGACGTCGGCCACAAGGCGCTCGCGGCCGCGCTCTCAGACCTGGCCGCGATGGGGGCCGCGCCGGGAGAGGCATACGTGGGCCTCGCACTGCCGCGCGCGACCGAGCTCGAAGACGCGTTCGCGATCGTGCGGGCGATGGCGGCGCTCGCCGAGCGCACCCGAACGCAGCTCGCGGGAGGCGACGTCGTCGGCGGACCGGCTCTCACGGTCGCCGTCACGGTCACCGGATGGGCGGGCGACGCATCGCAGCTCGCCTACCGCGACGGCGCGAGTGCCGGGGACCTGATCGGGGTCTCCGGGACGCTGGGCGGCTCGGCCGCCGGGCTGACGCTTCTGAACGGTTTCGATGCGGGACTCGACGCGGACGGACGCGACGAGCTGATCCGCCGCCACCGGCGGCCGGAGCCACTGCTCGCGCTGGGGTCCACCCTGGCCGCGGCGGGCTGCACGGCGATGATCGACCTGAGCGATGGGCTGGCCACCGACGCACGTCACCTCTCGGAGCGGAGCGACGTGGCGATCGAGATCGAGCTCGGCGAGTTGCCACTCGCGCGCGGGGTTCTCGAGGTTGCGGACGCGGCGGGGCGCGACCCGCTCGAGCTGGCCGCCAGCGGGGGCGAGGACTTCGAGCTGCTGTTCGCGGCGCCGCCGGAGCGGCGCGGCGTAGTCGAGCGCGCGGCGGAGGCGGCGGCCGGACGCGTCACGTGGATCGGACGCGCGGCGGCGGGCGCCGGACTCACCCTGCGCCGCCCGGACGGGGGCGCCGCGGAGCTTGCCGGCTACGAGCACTCCTAGCGGGCGAACCTTGGCGAGTTGTGCCAGAGGGTTGGCGCGAGGCGCCAAGGTTCGCGGCCGGTGCAACCCCTCAGCGCTTGAGTGCCGACTCGGTGCCGCCGAGCGACCCCGGGCCGGCGTAGCCACCGGGGCCGCGGACGGTGGGCGCCGCCTCCCCGACGACCTCAATTCGTCCTCGCCATGCCACGGCGATCTCGATCACCGACGCGAGCGCGCCGAGGAGGACGCACGCCAGCAGCGCCCCGAGGAGGTCGACCTGCCCGCCGGTGACGAGCAGGAAGAGGTACCAGAGCGCCTCGACCGGATCGAGCGAGAGCCTGACCATGTACGACAGGGCGACCGCGGCAGGCACCGCAAGCCCTCCCGCGACCATCAGCGCTCGAGCGCGCGTGCGTCCGGGTCCCTCGTGGAGGGCTGCCAGCGTCCACAGGTGTGCGGCGGGGACCAGCGCGAGCGCCGCCCATGGGTTCAGCAACCACACGAGCAGCGCAACGCCCGAAGTCACGAGGGCCAGCGTGCAGCCGGCGCCCGGCGCGGTCGGATCGGCCGGCGCCCCACCCCAGCGTCCGAGCAGCGGACGGAGGAAGAGCCACGCCAGGGCGATCGACGCGGCCACGACGCCGAGCAGCGCCGCGGCGGCGGCGTCGAGGGGCTCGGTCGAGGGCACCGGCGCCGCCCCGCCCGCGTCCGGAGCGAGGCCCGCCACCACGAGCAGCAGCGCCACCAGCAGCCCGACCGCGAACGGCACGACGCGCGCCGTCAGCCACGACCCCCAGCGACCGACCGGCTCGCGGCGCCTGCGCGCTCGCGCGAACGCGTCGACGGAGGCGACGCAGGCCGGGAGCAGCAGGCACAGGGCGAGGACCGACACCGCCCAGCCCGGAACGAGGTTGCGTCCCACGCTCACGTACGACGAGGGGCCGTGCTCCAGGCTCGCGGCCGCGTCGATCGCGGACACGGTCTGGAGGACGGCCCTGCCGATTCCGCCGATTCGGTCGGCGTCGGCTGCGCTCGGCTCGGGATCGGGGGGCAGGACGCCGCTGCCCGAGAAGCGAACCGCCTCGATGTCGTGCTCGAGCAGCACCCCCTGGGCGCCGATGCCGACCGGCAGGGCGAGCTGGGCGAGCTGTGTCGACGCCTTCTCGCCGCCGAGCACCGACTCGAACTCGCTGCGAAGCGCCTCGCCGGCGGTCCGATCGAGCCCGACGCTACCGCGCTCGGAGTCGTTCGACCATGCGACGAGCCGCGGGCCGTCCGGGTCGCCCGCGCCCACGTCGGACAGGACCAGGGCTGCCTCGATCAGCTCGCGGTCGGCCACGGTCTCGGCGAACTGACGCGCGCCCGCATCGCCGACCGTCGAGCCGTCGATCGACGCGAGCACGATCGTCTTCTCGGGCGCGCGCCCTTCGAGAGCCGCGGCGAGCTCGAGCAGCGCGGCGGTGTCCGCGGCGCTGCCGGACAGGTCGGGCACCGAGTCGGCGTCGCGCGCGGCGATCACCGCGATGCGCTCGCGAGCGCTGCCCGCGCGCGTGCCGATCACGTTCACGAGCGGCTCCCCGCCAGCCTCGAACTCGTCGATCGCGACGTCGAAGCCGTGCTCGGCAAAGCGCGCCGCCACGAGGTCGGCGACCGCGGCATCGCCGGGAGAGCCCGGGCGCCGGTCCGGCTGCTGGCGAGCGATCCGCGCCGCGGTCTCCTCGGCGGAGTCGCCCTGGAACAGCACGTCGGCCGCGAGATCCAGCGGGACGCCGGGCGGTTGGGGCTCGAGCGAGAACATCGCCAGCACGAGCGCGAGCACGGCCGGCAGAAACGCCGCACGGTAGACGCGAGGCTCGATCACGCCGCGGACATCACCACCTCCGCAACCTACAATCTTGCTGTTGCTGCGCTCGAATCTCGCCGGCGCTGCGCTCCGTCGGCGCCCCGTGGCAGGCGGCGCGAGGCGCTCCCCGATGACCGCTGATCACCCCCGCATCCTCCTGGTCGACGACGAGCAGTCGATTCAGACGCTGCTCTCCTACCCGCTGCGCCAGGAGGGCTTCGAGGTCGTCTCCGCGCATGACGGAGAGGAGGCGCTCGAGCGGGCGCGCGAGCAGAGCTTCGACCTCGTCGTGCTCGACGTGATGCTCCCGAAGCTCGATGGGTTCGAGGTCTGCCGCGAGCTGCGCGCGCGCAGCTCGGTGCCGATCATCATGCTGACCGCGAAGGACGAGGAGTTCGACACGGTCCTCGGCCTCGAGCTCGGCGCCGACGACTACATCACCAAGCCCTTCTCGATGCGGGAGTTCCGCAGCCGCATCAAGGCGGTGCTGCGTCGAAGTGAGCGGCTCGCGGCGGCGCGCTCGGCCGAGCCGGGCGCGCGCGTTCTCGCGCTCGACGGACTGCGGATCGACTTCTCGAAGCGGGCCGTCGAGGTGCGCGACGAGCCGGTCAAGCTGACCTACGTCGAGTTCGAGGTGCTGTCGGTCCTCGCTCGCCAACCGGGCCACGTCTTCAGCCGCAGGATGCTTCTCGAGCGGATCTGGGGCGACGCCGCCTACCGTGACCCGCGGACGATCGACGTCCACATCAGGCATCTGCGCGAGAAGCTCGAGCACAACCCGCGCGAGCCCGAGTATCTGCTGACGGACCGCGGCTTCGGCTACCACTTCGCCGACCGATGAGGGTCCCGCGCGTGCCTTCATGGGCCTTCCGTCGTTTCGCTCGCGGGCGTCGACCGGGCATGCGCTCGCTCGCGAACAAGGTTGCCCTGCTGTTCGCGGGCGTCGTGCTGCTCGCGTTCGGCGTCGTCTACTTCTACATCGTCCCGCAGCTGCGGTCGAACCTCGAGGAGCAGCTGTTCGAAGAGCTGGCCGCGGAGGCCGGGGAGTCGGCCGGGACGATCCAGGCCGTGATGAACACGGACGACGTCGGCCCGGAGGTCGAGCGCGCGGTGCGCCGGGCCGCCGACGCGGCGTCCGCGCGGATCAGCCTGCTCGGCGTGCAGAGGTCAGACGGCGGAGGCGGGTCCTTCTACCAGATCGCCGACTCCGCGATCGACCGTCCGGGCGTGGTCCGTCCCGAGCCGCTCGGCACCGTGCCGCCGGAGGAGCTCGCGCTGCCGCCGCCCGACGTGAGCATCGAGGTGGCGGACAGCGCCGTGGACTCCGAGTCGATCGACACCGGGCTCGGACGCACCCGCGGCGAGCTGATCGGGCAGGCCGCGGCGCCGCTCTCGGAGAGCCGCAGCGTGCCGCCGGAGTGGGTGGCGATCTATTCGCGCCCGACCGAGAACGTCGACGAGACCGTCGGAGTGATCCAGCGCCAGGTGATCGTCGCCGGGCTGCTCGCCGTCCTGGTGGCCCTCGCCGGCGGCTGGCTCGTGGCGCGGGCGGTGGCGCGCCGCGTGCGGCGGCTCGAGTCGGCGGCCAAGGAGTTCGCCGAGGGACGCACGGTGGAGCCGCTGCCGATCGACTCCGAGGACGAGCTCGGCCAGCTCACGCGGACCTTCAACGAGATGCAGGAGCAGCTCGCGCGCGTCGACCGCGCGCGGCGCGACTTCATCGCCAACGCCTCGCACGAGCTGCGGACTCCGGTCTTCTCGCTGGGCGGCTTCGCCGAGCTGCTCCAGGACGAGGACCTCGACGCCGAGACGCGCGAGCGCTTCCTCGCGTCGATGCGCGAGCAGATCGCCCGCCTCCAGCGGCTGGCGGCGGACCTGCTCGACCTGTCGCGGCTCGATGCCGGGGCGCTCGAGATCCATCCGCGCGAGGCGGACGTCGCCGAGGTGGCCGAGGCGGTGGCGAACGAGTTCGCGCCGGTCGCGTCCGAGCGACGGGCCGACCTGCGGCTCGACCTTCCCCGCGGGGGGCTCGAGGCGTATTGCGACCCCGACCGCGTCGCCCAGATCGTGCGCATCCTGGTCGACAACGCTCTGCGCCACAACCCGGAGGGCACGCCGGTGAGCCTCGCTGCCGGCCACGGTGAAGGCTGCGCCGAGCTGACCGTCACCGACGCCGGCGAGGGCCTGCGCGACGCGGACCCCGAGCGCGTCTTCGAGCGCTTCTATACCGCCGACGCCTCCCGCGGCTCAGGGCTCGGGCTGGCGATCGCGCGCGAGCTGGCCGAGCGGATGGGCGGGTCGATCCGCCTCGGGAGCTCCTCCGGCGAGACCACGTTCACGCTTTCCGTGCCCTCGGAGGCCGGCCGGGAGCCTCCCCGCGACGGCCATGCGACCGGCGCGCCGCAGGGGGACGAGCGCGTCGACTCGGGTGCGGTGGCCGAGGACGCGCGGATGGTGCGCCGGTGAGGCGCTCAGCGCTCGCTCTGCTAGCCCCGCTCCTGGCGCTGGCGCTGGCGGCGGCGGGCTGCGGCGCCGACGAGAGTGGCTCGAGCGCCGCCGCGGAGGAGTCGAATGCGCTCTTCGGCGACGGACAGGCCCCGCTCGGCGGGGACGGCGGGTCGGGGCTCGGCTCGGGGTTCGTGCTCGACGATCAGGGACGGATCGCGACCAATGCCCACGTCGTGTCCTCGGGGCTCGGTGGCGGGCTCGAACCGGCCGAGGAGGTCTACGTCGAGTTCGCCGATGGAAACCGCGTGGCCGCGCGGATCGTGGGCACCGACCCGTTTGCGGACGTCGCGCTGCTCGAGATCGACCCGGCGGGGCTGTCGTTGACGGCGCTCGAGCTCGGCTCCTCCGAGCAGCTCAGCGTCGGCCAGCCGGTCGCCGCGATCGGCAGCCCGTTCGGCGAGCGCCAGTCGCTCTCGGTGGGAGTGATATCGGCCGTCGATCGCGATATCCAATCGCTGACCCGCTTCCAGATCGGAGACGCGATCCAGACCGACGCCGCGATCAACCAGGGGAACTCGGGCGGACCGCTCCTGGACGCCCGCGGGCGCGTGCTCGGGATCAACGCGCAGATCCGCTCGACGAGCGGCGGGGGCGTCGGCGTGGGCTTCGCGATCCCGGTCGACACCGCCCAGCGCTCGCTCCAGCAGCTTCGCGAGGACGGGACGGTCTCCTACGGCTTCCTCGGCGTCAGCTCGCAGGACCTCTACCCCCAGCTCGCCGACCATCTCGGCGTGGACGCCGAGGCGGGTGCGCTCGTGGTGGGCGTCGCCGACGGCAGCCCGGCCGAGGAGGCCGGCCTCGAGGTCGGCGACGAGACGACCGAGTTCCAGGGCCAGCGCGACATCCCGGAGGATGGGGACGTGATCGTGGCCGTGGACGGCGAGGAGCTCGATGGCGACACCGGGCTCGCCGACCTGATCGAGGGCAGGGAGCCCGGCGCCGAGGTCGAGCTCACCGTGGTGCGCGGCGACGAGCGCCGCGACGTGGACGTCACGCTCGACGCGCGCGAGCTTCGCTCGGGACCAGGCTGATGCCCTCCGGCGCCGAGCGCACGCGGCGCGACACGTCTGTCCAGATGGTTTAGGAGCGCCGCCGGCGCGGAATGTCGGAGGAGCATGACAGGCGTGCGCGACAGCGCGCAGGGGCCGGACGGCCAGGTGGTCTCGCTCGAGGTGCCGGCGCGTCCGGGGTATGTGGTGCTCGCGCGGCTCGCCCTGTCGGCCGTGTGCCGGCTGACGCCGCTCGGGGACGAGGACGTGGCCGACCTGAAGCTCGCGGTGACGGAGGCGGCGAGCGCCTTCGTGGGCGGCCCGAGCGAGCAGGCCGGCTCGCTCTCGCCGACGCCGGCGCCCGCGGGCCCGCTCAAACCGGTTGCCGATCCCGCGGGCGAGGGCACCCTGCGCTTCGAGTTCGAGCTGGGCGAAGGCGACCTCACGATCGCGGTCCGATGCGACGGCGGGGGCGATGTCTCCGCGGAGGAGCGCGAGCTCTCCCACGCGATCATCGCTGCGACCGTCGATGACTTCCACACCGACGCGGGGACGATCCGGCTCGTCAAGCGGCTCGTCGCGCCCGCCGGATAGGCTCCCCCGGCCCGCCCGCGGACCGCGGCAGGCTGCCGTCCGCGCCCAGGGCGCCCCGCCTGACCACCACGAGGAGGAGCCTTGCTTTCACCGGTACCGGTCGGGTCGAAGACACTCGCCGACTACACGCACCTCGTTGGCCGCCCGCTGACCCACGAGATCCGCGAGCTCGCCGCGGAGCTCGAGGGCCTGCGCGTCCTGCACCTCTCCGCGACAGCGTTCGGCGGCGGCGTCTCGGAGATCCTCTACGCGCTAGTGCCGCTGATGAAGGACGTCGGCATCGAGACCGAATGGCAGGTGATCGTCGGCCGGGAGGAGTTCTTCAACGCCACGAAGGTCCTCCACAACGCGCTCCAGGGCCACCCGCTCGACCTGAGCCCCGAGGAGTGGACCGTGTGGGAGCAGTACAACGAGATGAACGCTCGCGAGCTCGAGGGCGGCTGGGACGTGATCATCGTGCACGACCCCCAGCCCGCGGCCATCCGCCGGCACGTCCCCGAGAAGGCGAGCAACTGGGTCTGGCGCTGCCACATCGACCTGTCGACGCCGCACCCGCCCACGATCGCGCGCATGGTTCCGGTCGTCGCGGAGTACGACGCATCCGTCTTCCACCTCGAGCAGTACGTGCCGGAGAGCCTGGCCGCGGCGAACGGCAGCGTGCACATCTGCCCGCCCGCGATCGACCCGCTGTCGCCGAAGAACATGCGTCTCTCGCCCGAGGACGCCGCGTTCGTGTGCGACCAGTTCGGCCTCGACATCGACCGTCCGCTGATGTGCCAGGTGTCGCGCTTCGATCCCTGGAAGGACCCGATCGGCGTGATCGACGCCTACCGACGCGTGACCGACGCGAGGCCCGACGTCCAGCTCGCGCTGGTCGGCTCGATGGCGACCGATGACCCCGAGGGCTGGACGTACTTCAACTCCACGCTCGAGTACGCGGCCGGCGACCCGGACATCATGATCCTCAACAACCTGAACAACGTCGGGGCGATCGAGGTGAACGCGTTCCAGTCGCAGGCGGACGTCGTGATCCAGAAGTCCACCAGGGAGGGCTTCGGCCTCACGGTGTCCGAG
>Ga0136615_10000039_pt1 | contig 43286 bp, 41 predicted proteins | sample AntDrymUQ2882206_2_FD_106647 | JGI IMG/M metagenome (GOLD analysis project Ga0136615, IMG submission 106647) | Polar desert sand microbial communities from Dry Valleys, Antarctica - metaG UQ288 (22.06) | ecosystem: Environmental > Terrestrial > Soil > Desert | place: Antarctica: Dry Valley... | reverse complement strand
GCGGCGATAGCCGGCGGCACCACGCTCCGGGTCGCTGCGGTAGAAGCGCAACACGCCGTGGCCTACGGTCGGTAGGTTGATCTCACGGACACACTGTTGCGAGGACCGGTTGAGCTCGGGGTAGATGCCCGGGTCCTTGTAGTGACGCTCGCCCCCGGCGTAGTCGGCCGTCGGCACGACCTGCACCGGGCCGCCGTTGACGCGATAGCGCATCTCGACCTTGCCGAGCTTGCGCTTGACGACCGCCGCGACCGGCTGCGGCTCGCCGTAGGACTCGGCGAACGTGTCGACGGTGAAGTCGTCGGCCGTGTTGTCGAGGTGCGAGACCGGCTCGGACGGATCCTGCGCCGAATGCGCGAGGTCGAGCGCGAACGGCAGGTGGCGCCGGAACTCCTGCTGGATCTGCCGCTCGGAGTCGGGGTACTCGAAGCCGGTGACGTTGGGGTCCTCGGCCTCGGTGCCCTCCGGCGTGAACGACAGCGCGCCCTTGACGTTGTAGGCCCAGTCGGTGAAGTCGCCGTTGGTGATGTACAGGCCCGCCGACAGCTCCGGCAGGAAGCCCTCGATGCCGGGCTTGAACGGATCGCCGGCGAGCGCCGTGAAGATCTCGTGGTCGGCCGTCGGCGTGTCCTGCTGAAAGCCCTGCGGATACAGCAGCAGCTCGGCGGCCGTGTGGTCGTTCTTCTGGAAGACCGGGTGGATCTCGTCGAAGAGGGCCTCCATCGCCTTCGTCTCGGGCTCCGAGGCGGGGCCGGGGCCGCGGTAGGTCTCGGCCTGCGGGCGCGGCGACGACCCTTCCTCGTCGCGACCCCAGTTCTTCGAGAAGTTGCGGTTGGGATCGACCCCGTCGCCCGGCGTGATGGCGTCGTTGTGATCGTTGTTGCGCAGGTTCTTGCGCCACAGGCGGTTGCCGGGCGTGAACGTGAACTCGTAGCCGTCGGGGTTGTTGACGCAGACGAACCACAGCTCGGTGCTGTCGACGAGCTTCGTGACCTCGATGCCGGCGCTCGTGCCCTTGCCGTAGTTCTCGACGAAGTAGTCCAGGGTCCGCCGGCAGGTCTCGCCGGCCAGCCACTCACGGGCGTGCTGCATGGCGTTGTAGAGGACCGCCGGCCGGCCGGCGATGTCCGCTCCGGTGGCGTTCTTCGTGACCTGCAGGGCGACGATCTCGCGCCCGTTGTAGGTCGTGCCGGTGACGCGCTTGGCCACGATCGCGGGGAAGTCGTCGAGCAGCCGCTCGTACTGCTCGACGTACTGCTCCTTGTCGTCGGTGGCGACGCGGTCGTACTTCGTCCAGACGTCGAAGGCGGCGTCGGTGGCGCCGTCAGTGGGCGCCACCCGCGCCGGCGCGGGCCGGTGGTCGGTCAGCTTGCGGGCGTCGAGCTTGGCGGCGCCGATCTGCTGCGCCGTGCCGACGACGTCGATCGTCCCGCGCTTGAGGTTGCGGCCCTCCGTGAGGTCAAAGCCGGCGGCTGACAGCGCGCGCAGGTTCTCCGCGGTGGCCTTGACGCGATACCCGTCCAGGGCCGCGGCGGCGTGCGCGGCCGCGGGGATCGTCGTGAGAACCGCAAGGGCGGTGCCGATGACCAACGCGCGCAGCTGCACGAACATCCCCTCCTTGAGCCGTGGCGTCGCCCCGGTCGGGCCCGCTGCGGCGCAGTTGAATCATCCCGATCGGCGCGATTCTTGCACCCGGCGGAGGGCGTGTCACGCTTGTACTGACGGACGCCCCGGAATCCGGTTGACCGCGTGGTCTCCGCTGGCCCACAGGTACTGCACGGCGTAGGCGCGCCATGGCCGCCAGGCCTCGGCGGCGGCGGCGAGCGCGGCGGGGCCGGACGGCAGCCCCAGCTCGCGAGCGGCCTTGACGACGCCGAGGTCGCCGGCGACGAAGGCGTCGGGATCGCCGAGCGCGCGCATCGCGATGATCTCGACGGTCCACGGGCCCAGCCCCGGGAGCGCGATCAGCTGGCCGCGCAGCTGCGGCCAGGACGCGGCGGGGGAGAGATCGATCTCGCCGGACGCCAGCGCCGCCACGAGCCCGGTCAGCGTCGCGCGGCGCGAGCGGGGCAGGGCGAGCGTCGCGGGATCGATTCCGGCGAGCGCCGCTGGATCGGGGAAGCAGTGCGTCAGGCCGCCGGCGGGATCCTCGAGCGGCCGGCCGTGGGCGAGCACCAGACGGGCGGCGTGGGTGCGCGCCGCGGCGGTCGACACCTGCTGGCCGAGCACCGCCCGTACCGCCAGCTCGGCCGGATCGACGGTGCGCGGTACGCGCCGGCCGGGGCCGGCGGCGACGAGCGTGGCGAGGTGCGGGTCGCGACCGAGCTGCTCGTCGACCGCGACCGGGTCGGCGTCGAGGTCCAGCAGCCGCCGGCAGCGGCTGATCGCGATCGCGAGGTCGCGCAGATCGTCGAGGCGCAGATGGCAGTCGACGTGATCGTCCCGCGGCGCCAGTGCGACGATGCCGGTCCCGTGCGGCAGGCGCAGCGTGCGGCGATAGGCGCCGTCGCGCCATTCCTCGACACCGGGCACGGCGGTGGCGGCCAGGTGCCCGAACAGGTTGTCGGGGCACAGCGGCCGGCGAAACGGGAGGCGCAGGCGCAGCGCGCCGGGCGCCTGCCGGCTGTGGCCGTTGACCGCCCGCCGGCGCAGCTCGGTCGGCGAGGCGGCGAACACCTCGCGCACCGTGTCGTTGAAGGAGCGCACGCTCGCAAAGCCGGCGGCGAGCGCGGTCTGCGCCATCGGCAGTGCGGTCGTCTCGATGAGCAGCCGGGCGGTCTGCGCCCGCTGGGCGCGGGCGATCGCCAGCGGACCGGCGCCGAGCTCGGCGTGCAGGTGACGCTCGACCTGCCGCGGGCTGTAGCCCAGGCGGCGGGCGAGCCCGGCCACGCCCTCGCGCTCGATCACGCCGTCGGCGATCAGCCGCGTGGCGCGCGCCACGACGTCGGCGCGCGTGTTCCACTGCGGCGAGCCGGGGCTGGCATCGGGCCGGCAGCGCTTGCAGGCCCGGTAGCCGGCCCGCTGCGCGGCCGCCGCCGACGGATAGAACCGCATGTTGGCCGGCTTCGGCGGCGTGACGGGGCAGCTCGGCCGGCAGTAGATGCCTGTCGAGGTGACGGCGATGAAGAACCACCCGTCAAAGCGCGCGTCCCGCGAGCGGATGGCGCGTAGACAGCGTTCGCGATCGTCGTGCATGGCTGCCAGGATCGCGGATGCGATCGTGCTTGTCTGGCAGGTTTGCGACGTGAAGGGCTCGCTGGCCGCACGACTGGCTGACACGGAGCTCGCCGGACGACGCCGGGACGCTTCGGGGGATTCGTCCACGACATCGCCGGGTGCCGCAACATCGCGGTGGCGAGCTCCTGTCAGGCCATGTCGATCTCCGTCCAGCACAGCGACCATAGATCGCCGGGCGACGGCGGGCGCGTCGGCGCCGATGTTGCCGCGTTTCGCCACGGCAAGCAGCGCGTTTTGTGCTGCAAAACGCGCCCCGCGTGCTACCGGCCGTAGCTCCTGACGGCGTCGCGCACCAGGCGGAGGGCGTCCTCGGGGCGCGCGAAGCGGCTGCCGAAGCGCTCGAGCACCTCGGACTCGAGCTGCGTGACGGGGCGCGTGCCGTCCATCGCCTGCAGCAGCCAGCCGACGACCTCGCCGTCGAGCGTCGTCGTCGGCGCCGCCGCCGCGGCGCCGCTGGCGGGAAAGCCCAGCGACGAGGTCTGGTCGTAGGCGGCGAGCACCCTGCCTCCGCGCTGCACGCCGCTGCGCCAGCGCCAGACCGTCCCGTCGGCGGTCGTCTCGATGCGGATCGAGATCTCGTCGTCGGGTCGCACCGCGACGGGGTCCTGCACGGGAAAGAACGCGTGCGCCCAGCTCGAGTCCGTCGACGGTGGCTCGTTGTCGAGCATGACGCCCGGCGCCAGCCGCGCTCGAAACCAGCCGCAGATGCCGTGCAGGACGCCATGATCGGTGATGCAGACGCGCACCGCCGCTTCGAAGTCCGGCGTCGCGGTCGCGTCGAGCTCGGTGCTGTGCAGGAGCGCCGGCCGGCTCAGGAAGCCCTCGGCGTCGAGGTGGGGCATGTGGACGTTGTTGACCTGGTAGCGGCGGATCGGCGCGAGGTCGACGCCGTGGCGGTCGGCCGGCCGGTCGTGCAGGCGCGCGTACAGCCTGTGCGCCTGCACCGGAGCGACGTGCAGTTCGACCGCTGCCGGGATGATGCGCGCGCCCGGCTTCAGCAAGCGGTCGCGCGCGTCGGCGAGGAAGCCGACCATGCCCTCGCCGACGCCGAAGTTCCACAGCGTCTCGGTGATCAGCACGTCGGCGCGCTCGGGCAGCTCGACGCGGTAGGAGAGGTCGTTGAAGAGCTCGACGCGGTCGGCGAAGCGGTTGACGACGGCAAGCTCGCGGGCGAGATCGACGATCGGTCCCTCCTCGATCGCGAAGACACGCGCCGCGCCGGCCTGGCAGGCGAAGTAGGCCAGCAGGCCGGTGCCGGTCCCGATGTCGACGACGACGTCGCCGGGACGCACGACCTCGTGGATCGCCTCGCGGTAGCGGTCGACACGCTCGGCGTCGGCGAGCAGGCTCGCGTGGTACTCGAGCAGCGCGATGGTGTTCAGCCAGGTCACGTGGCTGCAACCTAGATGGTGCGCTGTGGCACGCGGTACCCCGCGGCCGCGGCTCAGCGATAGCCGGTCGCGTCCGGGGGCAGCCCCGGATCCTGGACTTCGACCATGTAGCGCCAGGCGTCGGGCTGCGAGCCGTCGACATCGGTGAAGCCGTACTCGCGCGCGAGGCCGCCGGAGGAGAACGACCCGCCGTTGCGCCGGGCGACGTGCGGATCGGCGGCCAGCGCGGCGACGGCGCGGCCGACGAAGCGCGGGCTCTCGGAGATCGCGGTGAAGTGCGGGTTTCCGCCCACCGCGTCACGCCACGTCGCTTCGGTGACCCCGTAGATGTCGAGCATCATCTCCGAGCGCATCCAGCCCGGCGTCAGCGCGACGGCGCTGCAGCCGTGCGGCTCGAGCTCCTTGCCCTGCGAGAAGGCGAGCCGCAGGACGGTCGTCTTGGCGAGGTCGTAGAACGTCGAGAGCCGGTAGTTGACGGCGTTGTACTCCTGCGTGCCGTCGGTCATCTCGACGACGAGGCCGCCGGGCCGGCGGATCAGCAGCGCCAGCGCGAAGTGGCTCGTGATCAGGTGCGTGTCGATCGCCAGGCGCAGCATCCGCAGACCGCGGTCGAGGTCGTGCTCCCACAGCGGCGTGTCCCATTGGGCCAGCTGCTCGCCGCCCCAGATGTCGTTGACCAGCACGTCCAGCCGGCCCTGCTCGGCCTCGATGCGCTGGACGAGCGCCTCGACCTGCGCGGGCTGCAGGTGATCGACCTCGACGGCGATGCCCTCGCCGCCGGCGGCCGTCACCAGCTCGGCGGTCTGCTCGATCGTCTCCGGCCGGTCGTACTCCGACCGCCGCTGCCTGGTCGTGCGGCCGGTGCAGTAGACCGTCGCGCCGGCCTCTCCCAGCGCGACCGCGGTGCCGCGCCCGGCACCCCGCGTGGCGCCCGCCACGAGCGCCACCTTCCCGCTCAGCGATGCGTTGCTCATCTCGCGATCTCCCTCCTGTCCAGCACGTCGATTGATGGTGATAGCACGGGCCCGGTCGACCTCCTGACGGCGCGCCGCGGCAGCCGCGGTCGCGTGTTGAGCACCAGCACGCCGCCGAGCATCACGGCGCCCCCGGCGAGCTGCAGCGCACCCAGCCGCTCGCCGAAGAGGGCGAAGGCCAGCACCACGGTGACGAGCGGCTCGACGGCCGCCAGGATCGAGGCGGTGGTCGGCCCAACGCGCTCGAGTCCGGCGAAGAACAGGCCGATCGCGGCGACGGTGCAGACGACGGCGATGCCGGCCAGCCACCCCCAGCCGGCCGCCGTCAGCTCGCCGGGGCGCAGCTCACCGGCGAGCGCCGCGCCGATCGTCAGGGGGACCGCGGCGCCGGTGCAGACGAGCGCCGCGAGCAGGCGCGGGCTCACGCGCCCGGCGACGCCCTCGCTGGCGAGGATGTACGTGCTGTAGACGACCGCGGCGCCGAGCCCGAGCGCGGCGCCCAGCGGATCCAGGCGACCCGCCGCCGTGCCGCCGCCCACGACGAGCGCCAGCCCGCCCAGGGCCAGCGCCAGCGCGGTGAGCCGGCGGCCGTCGGCGCGCTCGCGGCCCAGCACAATCGCCGCGACGGCGACGATCGCGGGGAACGTGTAGACCAGCAGCGACAGCAGCGACGCGTCGATCCGCGTCAGCGCGGTGAAGTAGCAGCCGGCCTGGGTCGCGTAGCCGCAGCCGCCCAGGGCGAGGGCGAGGGCGACGTCACGAGCGCCGATCTGGCGCGCGGCGCCGCTGGCGAGGACCAGCCCCCAGAGCAGCGCGGCGGCCAGCACGAAGCGGACGCTGAGCAGCGTCCCGACGGTCGCGCCCGCGCCATAGGCGAGCTTGCCGAAGGCCGCCATCGCGCCGAACGCGGCGGCCGAGCCGAGGCACAGGAGGGTTCCGCAGACGCGCATGCCAGCAGCGTGCCGACTCAAAGCATGAAGATCGATGCTGATTGCTCGCCCTAAAGCAGTAGCGTCGCTACATGATGCTCGACCTCCGCCGTCTGCGCCTGCTGCGCGAGCTGCACGCGCGCGGGACGATCGCCGCCGTCGCGGATGCCCTGCGGTTCACGCCGTCGGCGGTCTCGGCCCGGTGCAGCCGCGATCTTCGCCGCGATCCGCGCCACGGACGCGGTGCGGCCGTCCACGCAGGCGCTGCTGGCCGCCGTGCGGGACGCGGCGGCGGCGCTGCCGAACGGCTAGACGACCGCCAGGTCAGTCCTCCGCGAGCGCGTTGAGCCGCTCCCAGGTCTGCGGCCCGACGACGCCGTCGACGTCGAGCTCATGGCGCTCTTGAAACGCCCGCACCGCGGCCTGCGTCTGCGGCCCGAAGCGCCCGTCGATGTCGTCGATGCCGAAGCCGGCGGCGATCAGGCGGCGCTGGACCCCGCGCACGGCAACGCCCGTGCTGCCCTCGCGCAGCGTGGGATCGGTCTTGTCGGCGTCGTCGAGCTTCTCCCAGGTCGCCGGGCCGACGATGCCGTCGGCCGACAGCGTCGTCCACTTCTGAAACGCCTTCACGGCACTCTCGGTGTACACGCCGAACACGCCGTCGGCCTCGCCGGGCTTGAAGTCAAGCTCCAGCAACGCCTCCTGTAGATCCTTGACGTCCTGTCCCTTGGATCCCCGCTTCAGAACCGGCTCTGCCATGGAAGTGCTCCCCCTCCGGGAATCGCGATTGAAGACGTGCGTCGGCTGCTCGTGCGCGGCCGGCCGTGCGGTGGATCATGCCCCCGTAACGGCCGCGGAGGATACGCGGGGCGCGGCGGCGGGAGCGCTGAGCCGCGCCGCGACCGCTTCGAGCAGCACACTCGGCCGGCCGGCTACTCCATAGCCGGCCGCCCTCGCGCGCGCAAGGGCGTGCGGTGCGGCAGCCGCAATGCACCCACGCCGAGCACCAGCGCCACGATCGCCAGCCCGCCGACGGCGCCGCGCAACGATGTGAGCCCCGCCACTTGGCCGACCACCACCGGCCCGAGCAGCAGCCCCGCGTACCCAACCGACGCCGTCGTCCCGATCGTGGCGCCGCGGGTCTCCGGCGGCGCCTGTTCGGCAGCGAGGCTGTAGATGGTCGGAGCGGCCACCGAGATGCCGACGCCGACGATCGCGAAACCGGCGAGCACGAGCGGCGACGTCTCGGCGGTCGCCACGACTAGCACGCCGATCGCCGACACCGCGGCGGACATCACCAGCAGAGCCTTGCTTGACGTCATCTCCTGCACGCGGTGGCCACCGAGCCGGCCGATCGCCATCGAAGCGGCGAAGATTCCGGGCGCCAGTCCGGCCAGCGCAGCCGAAGCCCCCACCTCCTGGCCGAGGAAGACGGCGCTCCACTGCTGGATGCCGCTCTCGATGAGCGCGGCCAGGGCGGCCAGCAGCCCGAAAGCGACGACGATCGGGTTCACGCGCCGGCGCTTGGATGCTTCGACGGAGCCATCGTTGGTGGCTTCGGAGCGTCCCAGATTGGCGGGTGCCCGCCGCAACACGATCAAGATGAAGACCGCGGTGGCGAGGGCGAAGCCGGCCAACGTGAGCGAGATCGACACGCTTGCCGCGGTGAAGCCCGCGATGAGCAGGCTGCCAACGAGCAGGCCCGCGCTGAAGAGCGCGTGTGCGCGGTTGAGCACTCGCACGCCGGACTCCGCTTCGACCGTGGCGGCCAGCGAGTTGATGACCACGTCAAATGCACCGGAACCGGCTCCGAAGAGCGCCAGCGTGAGCACGAGCAGTCCGAACGAGTCGGCCAGCGTCGGCAGCGGGACGACAGCGCAGAACAGGAGCGCTGCCACGACCGCCACCCGGCGTCCCATCCGATCCAGCAGCCGGCCGACCGCGAACATCGTCGGCGCGGCCGCCAAGGCGACGAAGAGCAGCGCTGTGCCGAACGCGGCGTCATCGGCGCCGCTCCTGGCCTTGATGACCGGCAGCCCCGCCGCGAACAGCCCCCACAGCAGACCGAAGCTGCCGAACGCCAGCAAGACGGTGCTCGGGCGCAGGGCAGAGGACGCTGGTGTCACGGTGGAGGCGGACGAGGCGGCCACCGGGCTCACCGGGACGCGCGGACGAGCGCCGCACCGCCGTCGACGTTCAGCATCTGTCCGGTGAGGTGCAACGCCGCGTCCGAGCAGAGAAACGCGACCACCGCGGCCACGTCGGCAGCGCCCTGCTCGCGGCTGGGTTCGGCTTGCAGCGTGACGCTGCCCTGCTCCGCGCCGTGGGCGGGCCCCGCGGCCGGCCAGCTGCCGGCTGCACCGCCGCGGCTCGACGGCCGCGCCACCTGCCGCAGCGGGACCCGGTCGCCGACCACCTCGTCGAACTCCTCGCGGTCGATCGATGCCCACTGCTCGCTCCACACGAAGCCAGGCCGCACGCCGTTGACCCGGATCCCGCGGTCTGCGAGGTGCGTGGCCAGGGAGCCGCTCCAGTGCTCGAGCGCCGCCTTCGCCGCGCCGTAGGCCGGCGACACGACCCACGGCATCGTCGCGGCGATTGAGCTGACGTTGCAGATTGCCGCGCCCGCAGCCAGGTGGGGGTTGAGCGCGCGGGTGGTCCGGTAGGCCGTGCCGAGGTTGAGCTCGACGATGTCGTCCCACACCTCGACGGGCGGCCACGCGACGTCTTCCACCTCCGCCACCGCAGGCCGGCGCTCGCCGCCCAGCACGTTGACCAGCACCGAGAGGTCGCGGTCGAGCCCGTCCGCAAGCCTCTGCGAGAACGTCGGAGCGCGCAGGTCGCCCACAACGCTGGACGTGCCCGGCACCGGTGTCGGCTCGACGACGTCGACCATCACGACGTGATCGACGATCTCCCGCGCCAGCAGCGCCTGCACGACCGCGCCGCCGATCTTGCCGGCGGCGGCCGTGACCAAGCCCACCCGTGTGTCGGTGCGTGTCATGTGTCCTCCGTCAGTTCGCGGCGCGAACGTTCGTCGCCTGGCAGATTCGGTCGTAGTCGGCCACCAGCCGCGGCAGCGAGAACCGTCGTACCGCGGCGATCTCAGCCCTCGCCCCGCAAGCCGCGCGCAGCGCCGAATCGGCCAGCAGGCGGGTGACCGCGTGCCCGACGGCCGGCAGGTCGGTCGGGTCGACGAGCAGACCGGTGCGACCGTCCTCGATCTGGTCTGGGATGCCGCCGACGGCGGACGCGACCACCGCTCGCCCTTTGGCCATCGCCTCCGTGACGGTCAGGCCGAATCCTTCTTCCAGGCTCTTCTGGAGCACGACGTCCGCGCGGCGCTGCAGTGCGTTGACCAGCCGTGCGTTGTCATCCCGCGAGCGCAGCGAGGCGACGACAAGGTGGATGCGAGCCCTCCGGTCGGCCGGCGCGGCTGCTCGCGCCGCGACGACAGCTTCGAGCACGGCGACGCCTTCGGGATCGTCGGGTACCTCCCGGGGGTCAGGACCGGCCAGCACCAGGTGGGCGTCGGGCGGCATCCAGGCCATTGCGGCGATCACCCCGACCGGGTCCTTCAGCGGATCCCAGCGGCCGACCTGGAGGACGACGCACGCGTCTTGGGGCAGCGATGCGTCGTGGATGACGCGCGCGAGCGGGAGACCGTCTGCCACCGTGGCGGTCGCGCCCGCCGGAGCCGCCAGCCCGGCCGCCGACAGCCAGGCGGCCACGGCATCCCTCGACAGCGGCTCGCACTTCGGCGCGGTCAAGTCGATCGCCGGCGGCGCGACGTGCAGGCGCGTGGCGTCCACTCCCGCGGGGGCGTACTCGCGACGGGTGATCATCACCGCGCTGACGTGGCTCAGCGGCTCGGCGAGCATCCGCCACACCGCCCGGGGGCCGGGGGCGTCCGCGCGGGCGGTTCCGACGTGGCAATGCCAGATGACGCGATGGCCGGCGTCGGCCAGGGTTCCGGCCAGGCCGAGCGTCTGTGGATCGTGGAGGACCACGACGTCGTCGTCCTGCAACTGGGCGAGCAGCCGCCGCGCCTCCTGCTCGGTCACCTCGCTATAGCGCGCGGCGCTCCCCGGGACGTCGAGCGCGCGCGGGTCGCCATGGCCATGAAGCAGATGGTGGATCGCCTTGGTCTGCGCGAAGAACTCCGCGGGGCCGTCGATGACCGCCCATCCGGCGGCGATCCCCGCGGCCGCGTGCGCCGGGACCAGCCGGTGGATGAGCTCGGCCACGCCGCCGCCGGTGGCGGTCGCGTTGACGTGGACGAGACGAGCACCCGCGAACCGCAAGCCGTCCACGACCGGCGGCTCGATGATCCACGACGACAGCGCGGGCGGGGGAGTCGTCTGGTGCTGAGGCGAGGACACTGCGTGGGATCTCCTGATGAGCGCGATGTACCCAGCCGGCGGTTCACCGAACGCGGTTCACATGATGTTCATGTTAAATCTTGGGTAAGCAAGCGAGTGGACCGGCGGTCCTGGCGCGCCGGACGGTCGGGCGAATTGCGCGTTTGCTGATGAATCAATACACTGAAAACCAGTCACAGCGCAATTTGTGTGCGCTCAGGGACCAGAGTGCAAACATCTTGTGAACTTTGGTCCGGGTCGCGGTTTCCCCACTTCAAGTGGGGAATGATCGGGGCGAATCTCGCTCCCCGAGCCAGAGGAAATTGCGCGCATCATGACTTCCACACCACCCCGTCAGTCCTCGGCAGTCCTCGACGTCCCCAAGCCACCCGACCTCAGCTGGCATGTCCAGGCCCATCTGCCGATCGACTACGAGGTCGTCATCACCCGCGGCCTGCTCTCCGACGGCAATGGCGTGCTCGCGCGGGCCTGCGGCGGCGATGGCACGACCCCCACCCGCTGCCTCGTGGTCATCGACCAGACGGTGGCGAGGCTGTACGCCAAGGCGCTACAGGCCTACTTCACCACCTGGCGGATCGAGCCGGTCTGGAAGCTCGTTCCCGGTGATGAGGACGCCAAGACGCTCTCGCACGCGGTCGAGATCACCGAGGCGATGACCGAGATGGGCATCCTGCGCCGCACCGAAAAGGTCGTGGCGGTCGGCGGTGGCGTGGTGATGGACATCGCGGGTCTTGCGGCCAGCCTGTACCGGCGCGGGGCGCCCTACATTCGCATTCCAACCACGCTGATGGGCCAGATCGATGCCGGGATCGGGGTGAAGACCGGCATCAACCTCGGGCACCACAAGAACCGCCTGGGCACCTACTGCGCGCCCGAAATGACCCTGATCGACCCGGAGTTCCTCTTCACGCAGGACCAGCGGCATGTCACCAACGGGGTCGCGGAGATCGTCAAGATGGCGCTGGTCAAGGACGCCGCCCTCTTCGAGCTGCTCGAGCGCTGCGTCCGGGCGCTCGACGCCGAGACGCTGGCGTCCTGCGGACCCGACGCGCGCGAGATCCTGTCCCGGGCCATCGCTGGGATGCTCCACGAGCTCGAGCCCAACCTGTGGGAAGGAGACCTCGAGCGTGCAGTCGACTTCGGGCACACCTTCAGCCCGGCGCTGGAGCTGCGCGCCGACCCACCGCTGCTGCACGGCGAGGCGGTGGCGTTGGACATGGCCGTCTCGCTCGCACTGGCCCACAACCGGGGGATGCTCAGCACGACGGACGCCGAACGGGCGCTGAACCTCATGCGCTCGGCGGGCCTGCCGCTCACGCACCCGACGTTCACGGTCGAGCTGCTCGAGCAGGCACTGGAGGAGACCGTCAAGCATCGCGACGGATTGCAGCGTGTCCCACTCACCCAGGGCATCGGGACGGTGGAGTTCGTCAACGACGTCTCGCCCGACGAGCTTGCGCGGGCCGTGGGGTTCGTCGCCGAGCGCGTGGTGGCCGAGGTGCCGCCCGCCCCTGCGCCCGCGCCGGCCGCGGACGGCCGGATACGGGCGTTCGGCGAAGGGTCCTCCGGCTCGGAGCGCGTCGCATGACCGCTGCCGCCGACATCGACGCGGTCTGCGTCCTCGACGTGGGCGGCACCCACCTACGCAGCGCGCAGTGGTCGCCGAACGCCGGGCTGGGGAGGGTGACGCGACGGGCGTCACCCAGCTGGCGCCGCCATCCCGGTGCCACGCCCGCGGAGCTGCAGATGCGACTGGTCGAAGCGATCGCCGCCGTTCCGCCACGGCGGGCCAACGGCCGCGAGGCGCCGCGGCCGGCGGGGATCGCCTTCGGCGCCGCGCTCGATCACCGCTCCGGCACGGTCTACGCGTCCGCACCGCTGTGGGGCGGGCACACGGCGCCATTCGGGCTTCCCGATGCGTTGACCCAAGCGCGCCCCGACGTTCGCTGGACGGTTGTCAACGACGTGACGGCGGTGCTGCTGCACGTCGCCGCCGGGCCGGCGCGCCAGCGCGACCGCAAGACCCTGCTGGCGACGATCAGCACCGGTATCGCCTGCCGCATCCTCGATCGCCGGCGTGGCGAGATCGCCATCGACGACAGCGGGCTGCAGGGCGAGATCGGGCATTTGCCGGCGCACGCCGAGCTGGCCGGAGCGCCCGTCACGCTGCGCTGCGATTGTGGCGCCGCCGACCACCTGGCGGCCTTCGCCTCCGGACCGGGGATCGAGCGGATGGCCGAGGTGCTGAGCCGCCGGGCCCCGGAGCGATGGGCGCGCTCGGAGCTGGGAGGGCGACGCTGGACCGGCGAGGGGCTTGGGCCGGCACTGCGAGCTGCGCTCGACGCGGGCGATGAGCTCGCGTTGCACCTACTGGACGCCGTGACGGCGCCCGTCGCGGACGTCCTGCGCACGGCACTCTGCCTCGATCCCGAGCTCGACCACCTCGGGTTGGCGGGCGGCGTAGCGTTTGGGCTCGGTGAGCACTACCGCACGGCGCTGCTCGGGCACCTGACGCGCCGGGGGCTCTACCTGACCAGCGAGCTGCATCCTCGGTGGCTGGCCGACCGCCTCGTGCTGCACACCGCGGCCGAGGCCAACGGACTGGTCGGGGCGGGTCTCGCCGCGCTGGCCGAGGCGAGTGGCCAGCTCGAGTGGGGTCGCTTGGGCGCACCGCCAGGCGTCGACGCCAGGCAGCCGGCGCTGCCGGGCCGCCATGGTTGAGACCGCCCTCGCCATGGCGCCGCGGCTGGCCACCCATCGAGCCATCGTGCGCTTCGGTGCCGAGGTCGCCGTGCGCAGGCGGCCGACTCCCGCCGCCGATGTTGGCGGCCTGCTGCTGGCTCCTGTGGTCGCGGGGCTCTGCGGCACCGACCTGCAGATGCTGCGCGGCCTGCGCGACGATCCGGCCCCGGTGATCGGGCACGAGGGCGTCGCACGGGTGGTCGCGGCCGGTGCCCACGCGCAGGCGCCGTTCGCGCCTGGGGCGTTGGTGGCGGTCAATCCCACCCACCCAGACGACCCCGGCTTCCTGCTCGGCCACACCGTCGACGGCCTGCTACAGGAGCGCGTGGCGATCCCGGCCGGGGCACTCGACGCCGGGCTGGTTCTCTGCGTTCCGGACGCGCTGGACCCGGTGCTCGGTGTGCTGCTGGAGCCGCTGGCTGCCGTCGCCTACGCGTTCGAGCTGCTGAGCCGCCGCACGCGCCCGGCTCGCACGCTGGTGGTGTGCGGCGACGGGACGATCGGCCACCTGGCGATCCGGGCCGCCGCACGCTGGCTGCATCCCGAGGTTCGCACGGCGATGATGCCCCACACCCTGGCGGGAGCGCAATGGAGCGCGGCCAGCCACCATCCGCCCCACCTGATCGTGCGGCCGGGCCAGGACCTTGCCGCGGTGCTGACCGCGTCTGACGCCGGCCGCGGCGGCGGCTCGGTGGCGGCGCTGCTGGCCACGCCCCGCGACGCCACGCTCACCTGCCTCGAGCGCGTGCTCGACGCCATCGACGCGCTCTCACAGGCGCGCGGCGGCTTGCGTTCTTGCGCTGCCGGCTCGCGCGCCGCGGAGCCCGAGCTCGACGTCGACCTGCTCGGCGGTTTGCCCGCCGCAAGCCGCAGCATCCGCCTGCCCGGCATCGACCTCGCCGCCGTGCGCGCCCGAAACTGCGGCGGGCGACCGCCAACCCCGGACCTCGTCTCGGCGGTGACCGAAGGTGGCACCCGCGTCCGCATCGGCGGTCAACGCGGCGTCGCCGCGCGCCACCTGCGCAGCGCTGCCGCCGAGCTCGTGCGGGCACCCGAGCGCTACCGCGAGCTGATCACCCACGTCGTCAGCCTCGACGAGGCGGCGCGAATCATGGGTCAGCTGGCCGGCAGCCGCGACCGGACGGTCGACGGGCGGCGGCTGATCAAGCTCGCGGTGCGCATCTCAGACGCCGACGGACACTGACGACGAGGGGACCACATGACTCCACGTAAAGCTCATGCAGCGCTGGCCGGACAACGGATGGTGGTGGTCGGCGGCTCGACCGGGATCGGCCGTGGCGTCGCTGATACGTGGGCGGCCGCGGGAGCGGAGGTGTGGGTGACGAGTCGCCGCCCACCGGCCGGCGCGGGCGCCGACGCCCTGCGCTGGCGCGCACTCGACCTCACCGACCGCGCTGCCGTTCGCGCCGTGCTCGCGGAGTTGACCGAGGGCCGGCTCGACGCCGCCTGCTATTCCGCCGTCCACTACGGTGATCGTCGCGCCAACGTTCGCGACGTGACCGAAGCGGAGTGGCTGCGGCAGCTCGACGTCAACCTCCACGGCCTGTGGCTCACCGTCCACGCCGCGCTGCCCGCGCTACGGCGCGCCGACCCCGGGCTGCTGCTGGGGATCTCGTCCGAAGTCGTCTACAACGCGGGCCCCGGCCGGTCGGGCTACGCCGCCACCAAGGCGGCGGCGGCCTCGCTGCTGCAGTCGGTCGCCCAGGAGGAGCGCGGTGAGCGTGTGCGCGTCGTCCAGGCACTGCCTGAGGGAATGGTCGACACGCCGGGCATCCGCCGCCGCCGCCCGGACGACTTCGACTTCGGCGACTACATGCGCGCGGAGAGCTTCGCCCCACTGGCGCTCGAGCTGGCCCTCACGCGCGGTGCAGACTTCAACGGCGACAGCCTCGTGGTCGGCGCCGACGGGCGGTGGCAGCCGGCGGCGGAGGGTCTGCCCGAATCCCAGAGCCGCACGCTGATCGCGTGAGCTGCGCGCCGGCACCCAGTGTCGTGACCGCCCCATCGGTCGGGTTGGCTGACTGGCGGCTGCCGTGTCGCGGGGTCGCCGCCGTCGAGCTCGCCGCCCGACTCGGCGCCGACGGCCTGCAGCTCGATCTCGGTGGACCGGGGCGTGGTCTGTGGCTGGATGCGCCCGGCACCCTCGCTGCGGTTCGGCGCGTCGCAGAGCGCGAGGGCCTCGCGCTGCTGGCGGTCGCGGGCAATCACCTCAACGACATCGGTCTTCATGCCCCGCCGAAGACCGTCGCCGCCTGGCGCGTCGCGAGCATCCTGCGCCGGCTGCTCGACGCCGCGACGGCACTCGACGCGCCGCTCGCCTTCGTGCCGACCTTCGGGCGCAGCGCCATCGACAGCCCGATGGCGCTGCGGCGGACAACCGACGTGCTGCGCTCGGCGGCCGCCGTCGCCGACGCGCTCGGGCTCTCCCTCGCGTGCGAGAGCGCGCTGGACGCAGACGCGTCACGCGCCCTTGTCGACGGCGCTGGGCCTGCCGGCCTCCGCTTGCTGCTGGACACCCAGAACCCGTGTGACGCGGGGCTGGACCCGGTGGCGCTGGCCAATGCGCTGGCAAGGCACCTGGTCGACCAGGTCCACCTCAAGCACGACGGCGTTGCCGGCCACCGGACGCCGCTGCGCGAGGGGGCCGCGGCGATCGAAGCTGTGCTGACCGCGGCCAGAGCCGGTGGGTCCGAGATTCGCCACCTCGTGCTCGAGCAGGACTACCGCGACGGCGACGTGCAGCGACTCGCCGGCGACGTCCGCTGGGCTCGAGCACACTTCACGTCCACCCTCGCTGAATCGATCGAGGCGCGCCCATGAACCTCACCGCCCATGCTCTGCTCTTCGACATGGACGGGACGCTGGTCGACTCGACCGTCGTGGTGGAGCGGACGTGGCATGCGTTCGCCGAGCGCCATGGGCTCGACGGCGACGCGGTCCTGGCCTCCGCCCACGGCCGTCGCACCGCCGAAACGGTTGCCGCGCACGCCCCGGCTGGTATCGACCTGCAGGCGGAGACGACGCGGATCGAGGCTGACGAGGTGCTCGCCACCGACGGGGTCGTCGCGGTTGCGGGCGCGGCGGAGCTGCTGGCCCAGATCCCAGCAGGCGGATGGGCGCTCGTCACGTCCGCGAGCCGCGCGCTCGCCGAGAGCCGGATGGGCGCAGCGGGGCTGGCCATGCCGCTCGAGGTCATCAGCGCCGACGACGTCCGCAACGGCAAGCCCGATCCCGAGGGCTATCTCGCTGCCGCCGAGCGCTTGGGCGTCGACGCACGCCAGGCGATCGTGTTGGAAGACGCGCGCGCGGGCATCGAGGCCGGCTTGGCCAGTGGCGCGCAGGTGCTGGTCATCGGCGCCCACGCTGGACCGTCGGCCGACGGTCTGCCGCGGATCCCGGACTTCCGCGGCGTATCGGTGGAGCCGGCCGCCGACGGGCAGCTCAGGCTCCGCCGCGTCGGCCTGCCTGGCAACGGGGGTAGCTAGGCGCTCTCCCCCGGCGCCGTCGGGGCTGCCTCGGGGCTGGACTGGCTGCGCCCGTAGGCGATCGCCGCAGCCGATCCGGCGAGGCCGGCGGCGAGCTGCGCCAGCGCCCACGACGTCCCCCAGCGCTCGCGGCCGCGGGCGGCGTCAAGCGACCAGGGCCCAGGGCCGGCGTCGGTGATGGCGAAGACGACCGCCAGCAGGATCAGGTTGTACTCGTAGCCGCCTTCGGTGACCCATGGGCCTTTGGGACCGTGGACGGTCTGGATGGCCGTGGCCATCGTACCCGTGAGCAGGGACGCGCCGACGGGCGTGAGGGCGCCGGCCGCGATGAGCGCTCCTCCGCCGGCCTCGGCGGCGCCGGCCACGATGGCGTGCGTCTTGCCGGGCGACAGGCCCAGCGACTCGAAGGCCTGGCCGGTCGCGTCGAGGCCATGTCCGCCGAACTTCCCAGCGAGCTTCTGCAGACCGTGCCCGACGAACAGCGCGCCGACGATGACGCGCAAGAGTGTGAGTCCGAGCTTCATGACGCCCCCTGGTTGTTGTGCGCGCAACTTACCGCGCGCCCGGGGCGCTCCACCAGTCCGCACCAGCGGCGCGACGCACGGCCGGAGCCGACGGCCGCCCCCCGCAGGCGTATCATCGCGCCGTCGCCGTCGCCGTCGCCGTCGCCGTCGCCGTCGCCGGTGCCTGGGGAAGCAGGGGAAGCAGGGTGCGATGGATGTGAGTCGGCGTCGCGTGCGGTCGCGCAGCGCGCCGCCGCGACGAAACCGAGCAGGGCGCAGGCGGGCCGCCGCGCTCACCGCTGTGGCATTCGCCTGCACGGCGCTGGTCTGCGTACTCGCGAGCAGCGCCGCGCAGGCGCAGGCGGACCGCGTGCCCCTGCGGTTGACGGTCACCGTCGTACCGCCCAGCGGCGCCCCGGTCCGCGGCCGACAGGGACCGTGCGCGTGTCGGTCGACGGCCGGCCGCTGCTGTCGGTGGCGCTCGCGCACGGCCTGGCGCCGCTGACGTCGATACCCCGCAGCTGTCCGTCGCGCTCGAGGCGCTGGGCCACCGCGTCACGATCGGCTACTCCGGTGACAGCAACTACGAGGCCAGCACCGGGCTGACCGTGACGCTGCCGACGCGCAACCTGCTGACGATCGTCGCGCGGCCCAGGGACGGGCCGGTCGCCGTCCGGCGGCACGCTCGACACGGCGTCGGCGGGCACCTTCTCGTTCACGGTGCACGCAGCGGACGCGCTCGGCAACGCCGCGTCGCAGACGGTGACCTACGAGGTCGCCGGGGAGTCCGGTGCTCCCAGCGCGCCCGGCGACGATCCGGACCCGGGCGGCGAGAGCGCCCGCGACGAGGACGCTGGTGGCGACCACGCAAGCGGCGCGCCGGACGGCCCGGCCGCCGCACCGGCTCCCACCACGCCGGCATCCTGCTCGGGCTCGGGCTCATGCTGTGAGGCGATTGCCCGACTAACCGTAAGTCCTGTACACGCGCCGGCTGCTTTGCGGCGCGTTGCCTGAAAATGGCACGCCGCCGGTAGCATCGCGCCGTGCCCGCCGGGCGACCGCCCAAGCCGCTGAGTCCGACCGCCTCGAAGGCCGCGGCGCTCGGCGCCGAGATCCGCACGCTGCGTGGTGCGCGCGGGCTCACCCTGCAGGTGCTGGCGCGCCGGATCGGCTACTCGCCCCAGCATGTCTCCGACGCGGAGCATGGCCACACGGCTGTATCGGAGGCGTTCATCGCCGCCGTCGACCGGGCGCTCGGCGCCGACGGGCGCCTCGTGGCGCTGTACCCCGACGTCTTGATCGAGCGTGCGATGGATCGCCAAAAGCGCGCGAGCGAGCGCCGCGGCGCTGCTACCGTTGACGACGATGTGAGACGCCGAGCGTTCATCGGGCTTGGACTCGCGGTCGTACTGTTCGGACCGGAAGCCGCCGCGCGCGCCCTCAGCGAAGCCGACGCGGAGCGGCTCGCGCACGAGTGGTCGATCGAGATCGCGACCGCGCCGGACCGGCGAGCGCTGTTGCCGGGGCTTGCGGCCGATCTGAAGCGGCTCGTCGCGTCGGGCGGCTCGCCGCGCGCGATTGCGCAGCTTTCGTCGTACGTCGCGATGATCGCGGTGAGCAGCGGCGACTCCGCACTGGCCCGCCGGTGGTGGTTGCGCGCACGGCGCGCCGCCGAAGCGGCCGGCGACGCGCAGCTGACCGCGTACGTCGCCGGTCAGCACGCGTTGCAGGGCATCTACGGGCTGTATGCGCCCCGGCAGGCGCTCGTCCTCGCCGATGACGCCCTCGCCGTCACCGGCGCTCCGTGCGCGGGCGGCATGAGCGCGCTTGGAGCGCGCGCGCTCGCCCTGTCGATGCTCGGCCGCAAGCGCGAAGCCCGCAAGGCAATCGCCGACGTGGAGGCAGCGTTTGGACGCCTGCCGCGCGACGTCACGCGCGAGAAGATCGCCGGCGGCGGCTGGGGCGAGGAACGCCTGCATCACACCCGCAGCTACTGCGCGATGTACGGGGTGGAGGGCGGTGACAGCGCGCGCGCGGACGCGCTGCGGCTGACCGCCGGTGCCCTCTGGCGCAGCCGGGCGCAGCTCAAGCTGCACCGCGCCGCGTCCGCGGTGGACGCGCACGACGCCGTCGCGACCCTCTCAGCGCTGAGCGAAGCTCAGCGCAGCGATCGGTTCGTCCGGATGATCGCCGCCCGCGCGCTCACGGTCTGTGAGCGCGAGCGCGTCGCCGGCGCTGGCGAGCTGCGTGACGTGCTCAGCGCCGCCTGACGGCCGGGCGATCATCCCCGCTCCTACTCCACACCCGACCGCGTGCAATCAACCGCTAGCGCTAGCTACGCTAGGGCGCCGCGACCGGCGCCGCGACCGGCGCCGCGACCGGCGCCGCGACCGGCGCCGCGACCGGCGCCGCGACCGGCGCCGCGACCGGCGCCGAGCGCATCTCCGGCGGCACCAGGTCGAGGTGCACGTGGAGCTTCAGCCCACCGCCGTGGTAATTCAGGCTCTTGCCCTTGTCCAGGCTGCCCGCGAACCCGACGCTCCCGTGGGTGGCCTTTTCGTTCACGTACTTCGCGACCGCGAAGTCGTTGTAGATCGCGAAGTAGCGGAAGTCGAGCGCCTTCGCTGTCTCCTCGATCGCGTCGAGGAACTCGGCGACGTTCGAGCGCTCCCAGAACTCCATCGACGTCGTGGCGCCGTAGTTGATCTTGCGCGCCTTGTCGGTGCCGCCGATGTAGCAATCGATCGACAGGCCGCGTCCGGCGATCGGCCAGGATCCGTGGTTGGGGCCGTACGTCTGGAAGGTCGCGTACGGTGCCCGTGCCTTCAGCGACGTCAGGAACGTGATCGTCGAGGCGTGCACGCGCCCGTTCTTGCCGCCGTCGGTCCCGCCCGGAGCCTCGGAGAGCGAGTGGCCCTCGGTGGCGTCCTGGTCGAGGTGCTCGGGGAAGCCGACGATGCCCGGGAGCGCGTCCTTGCTCCACATGGAGAACTGGCCAGTCGCTCGCTTGATCGTCTCGGTGACGACGAGCAGCTCCTGCTGGCGGTTGCGCATCCACGCGTTGGCGAGCGTCGAGACCTTGAGGTTCGGCGCCTGGGGACTGGCGACGTGGGCGTCCCAGCTGGTCGCGAACGCCTTGACCTGATCGTCGCGCGCGGTCACGAGGCTGCTCTCCACGTCGGTGTCGCTCGGCGGCGCGACGGCCTTGATCGCCGCCTTCACGGCCAGGTCCCGCGCCTTCTTGTCGAGCTTGTCCGTGTCGGCCTGTGCATTCGCGCCGGTCTTCGCCGTCTCCTGCAGCGCCTTCAGCAGCTTCGCGGCGATCGCGGCGCGCGTCGTCTTCCCGTAGGCCGTTGTGGCGCGCTGGCGCGTGAGGTACTCGTCGGCGAGCGCACCGGCGAAGCGCTTCAGCTCCGCGATCCCGCTGAAGTCTCCGGCGGTGAGCTCCTTGACCTTGCGGTCGTCGACGACATCGGTGAACGCGACCGGGATCGCGACGTCCGCGACAATCGGCTGTCCGGCCGCCGCAGTCGAGGTCGTCGTGGTGGGCGTCGTCGTGACCGGCGGCGGCGTCGGGAGGACGGTCGTAGGCACCGGCGGGGTCGCAACGGTCGGGTCCCCGACCACGCAGGCGTTCGGCTCCGGCGGCGCGATGCATAGGTCGCCGGGGTTCTGGCACACGAGCGGATCGCGCGCGAGTAGCCGGCCGACGGCCCTGTTCCCGATCGACCGCTGGAGCGTGAGAACGGCGTTCGGCGACGGCGCGGCCGACGGCGCGGCCCGGCGCAGCGGCTGGACGTCTGGTGCGAGCTCGCGACTCCACATGGGAGATCCGAGTATCGCAGTCGGCGACCCCTGCGCCAACGCTACGCCCCGCCGACGTAGGAGTCGTCCAGCAGCGAGCGCAGGCAGCGCAGCGGGCCGCCCGCGTAGAACTCGTCGATCTCGCCGGTGGCCGACGTCCGCACGGCGCGATGCCAGATCAGGGCGCGTGCGACCTTGCCCACCCGGCACGCGAGCTCGAGCGTCTCCTGCAGCTGCGCCGGTGTCGCCAGGTCGCCGAACTCCGCGAGGTAGGCCTCCCGGACCCGGATCGCCGACGGGGAGTCGAGGCCGAGGCCGAGCCTGTCCTGCAGCCAGGTGAGCGGCACGAGCATGCTCGCGAACGGGTGCGCTACCACGGCGTCGCCCCAGTCGTAGAACCGCACCTCGTCGGGCCGGTCCAGCCGGGGGACGAGGATGTTCCACGGGTGCAGGTCGTTGTGGTCGACGCTCGGCGCGCCCGGCATGCTCGCCAGCCGCCGGCACCACGACGCGAACGTCTCGCCCATCGCCGCCACCCGCTCGCGGGTCTCCGGGTCGATGGTGTCCGCGACCGCGTGCAGCGCCTCCTCGAACCGCCGCGGCATGATCGCGGCGCGCATGTCGCTGACGCCGAGCGTCAGGAGCCGGCCGGCCTCGGGTGCGAGAGCACGCTGCAGCTGCGCGTATCGGGGCAGCATCGTCACGAACGCGTCGACGAGGTCGGCGGGGCCGAGGCGGTCCGCGAGCGGTGGTCCGCCGTCCGGCAGCAGCAGCCAGCTGCGGCGCAGATCGACGGCGATGGGCGTGAGCACCCGCTCGGGCGCGACCCGGGCCAGCACCTCATAGAGGCCGACCTCGAACGCGGTGGCGGGTCCGCACGCCTTCAACCAGACGCGACCGTGGCTCGTCGGCGCGGTGAGCACCGTCGCCCAGGGCCGCAGGTGCGGCTGCTGCACCTCGCCGGTGCGCACGCTGCCGGCCGCGGCGAGCTGCTCGTCCAGCCAGCCGGCGGCCAGGGCGCGCCATGCCTCCGACGCCCACGGCGCGCGGTGCAGATCGGCCTGCGGGTCCATGTCATGGTCCTTCCGGTCGCGCCCGGCGGTCACGGGCTTTGACGCGTAAGACCGCAGACGAGCCCCGGATTCATCGCCGCCTATCAGCGCACGCCGAGGAGCACGTCCACGACCAGCTGGTCGAGTGCCTCGTTGCCGTAGCCGCGCCCGGCGAGCGCATCGAGCCCGTCGACCTCCGCCTTCAGCGCCTGCGCCTCGCCGGCCCCGTCGGTCGACGGCTGTCCGAGCTCCGGCGTGGATGCCGACGCGAGCGCGTCCTGGACCTCCGGCAGGCTGTCGAAGTGCCGTGCCTTCTCGGCCAGCGCCCGGTAGGTCGCCATGCAGCCGCGCGCGAACTCCCAGACGCCGGCGGCGTCCTCGGAGCGGTAGGCGTGCGCGTCGAAGTGCAGCGGCCCGGCGTAGCCGGCGCGCTCGAGCAGCCGTACGAGCAGGAACGCCTCCTTGAGGTCCTCGGCGCCGAAGCGGAAGTCCTGGTCGTAGCGACCGATGCGCTGCGCGTTGAGGTCGATGTGAAACAGCTTGCCCGCCCATAGCGCCTGGCCGACGCCGTGGACGAACGACAGGCCGGCCATCGTCTCGTGGGCCACCTCCGGGTTCACGCCGACCATCTCCGGCCGCGCCAGCGTGGTGATGAAGTGCAGCGCGTGGCCGACGGTCGGCAGGAAGATGTCGCCGCGCGGCTCGTTGGGCTTGGGCTCCAGCGCGAAGCGCAGGTCGTAGCCCTGCGCCACCGCGTAGTCGGCGAGGACGTCGATCGCCTCCCGGTAGCGGTCCAGCGCGTCGCGCGGGTCCTTGGCGACACCGGCCTCTGTGCCCTCGCGACCGCCCCAGAACACGTAGACCTCGGCGCCGAGCTCGGCACCCAGGTCGATCGACCGCATCGCCTTGCCGATCGCCGCGCGGCGCACACGGCGGTCGTTTGACGTGAACGCCCCGTCCTTGAACGCCGGATGGCCGAACAGGTTCGTCGTCGCCATCCCGACGCCCATGCCGGTCTCCGCGAGGGCCGCCTTGAAGCCGGTGACGATGCGTTCGCGCTCGGCCGCCGACGAGCCCCAGGGCACGAGGTCGTCGTCGTGCAGGCTGACGCCCCACGCTCCCAGCGCGGCGAGCCGGCGGACCGTGTCGGCCGGATCCAGTCGCGCGCGGGTCGGCTCCCCGAACGGGTCACGTCCGGGGTTGCCGACGGTCCAGAGGCCGAACGTGAAGCGCTGCGCGGTCGGGGTCATCCGCGAGGCAGCTTCGCATGGTGCCCCCGGAGGAGTCGGGGTCCGACTTGCGCCGGTAGGGGTCTGGAGCAGCGTGTCGCGCTGATGTTCCGTGCGAACACGTTCACGACACGCCGCCCTATGGGCGGCGTGACCCCCGCGAGCGTGTCGCGCCGATGTTCCATGGCAACACCTTCACGACACGCTGGCCGACGGGGGCGCCGGCCGGCTCGGTCTAACCCCTTCCTTCGTCGCTGCCGTCTGCAAGCGCCGAATATCTATTGCAGCCCCGGCGGAGCGCAACATGACTCGCACGACGAGTACGTTTGATGGCGTGATGCGGCGCGTCGCAGGCGATGGGGTCGAACTGGCGGTGACGGATACCGGAGATGGGCAGGCGGTCCTGCTCCTGCACGGATTTCCGGACTCCTCGCACGTCTGGCGCCACCAGGTCGCGCCGCTCGCCGATGCCGGGATGCGCGTCATCGCGCCCGACCTGCGCGGCTTCGGTGCGTCCGACCGGCCCGAGCCCGTGGAGGAATACGGCGTGATGCGCAGCGTCGCAGACATGCTGGCCGTGCTCGACGCCCTCGGGATCGAGCGGGCATGTGTCGTGGGACATGACTTCGGAGCCGTCGTGGCTTGGCTGCTGGCCGCGACGGCGCCCGATCGCGTCGATCGCCTCGTCGCGATGTCCGTCGGGCATCCGGCCACGCGTCACGGGCGCACGATCCAACAGCGCGAGAAGGCGTGGTATCAGCTGCTGTTTCAGTTCACGGGGGTCGCGGAGGAGCTCGTGACACGCGAGGACTGGAAGCTGTTTCGTGAGGTGCTGCGCGACGACGGTGACATCGACCGCTACGTCGCCGACCTCTCCCGTCCGGGGGCGCTCACGGCCGGGTTGAACTGGTACCGCGCCGACCTGTCACCGCACCGCGAGCTTGAGGAACGGTCGCGGCTTCCAAGCGTCGTTGCTCCCTCGCTCGGGCTCTGGAGCAGCGGCGATCACTTCCTGACCGAGGACGGTATGACGCGGTCCGCCGAGTTCGTGAGCGGGCCGTGGCGCTACGAGCGCATCGAGAATGCCAGCCACTGGATGCAGCTCGACGCGCCTGACCGACTCAACGAGTTGCTGGTCACGTTCCTTAGCTGAGGCCCGAGCCGGTCGCTACAGCGGCGTCGTGTACGCCCCGCTCAGCCCGCCGTCGACGAGGAACGTCGTGGCGGTGACGAACGAGGCGTCGTCGCTGGCGAGAAACAGGGCGGCGTGGGCGATCTCGCGTGCCTCGGCGAAGCGGCCCATCGGCACGTGCACGAGACGCCGCTGGGCGCGCTCGGGATCCTTGGCGAAGAGCTCGCGCAGCAGCGGCGTGTCGACCGGCCCGGGGCAGAGCGCGTTGACGCGGATGTTCTGCTTGGCGAACTGCACGCCGAGCTCGCGGCTCAGCGCCAGCACGCCGCCCTTGGAGGCGGTGTAGGCGATCTGCGACGTCGCCGCGCCCATCACCGCGACGAAGCTCGCGGTGTTGATCACCGAGCCGCCGCCGCCGGCCTGCAGGTGCGGGATGCCGTGCTTGCAGCACAGAAAGACCGAGCGCAGGTTGATCGCCTGCACGCGCTCCCAGACGTCGAGCTCGGTCTCCACCACCGAGCCGTCGTCGGTCGGCGAGATGCCGGCGTTGTTGAACAGCACGTCGATGCGCCCGTAGGCCTCGCGCACCGCGGTGTACAGCGCGCTGACCTGCTCCTCGTCGGCGACGTCGGCCGCCAGCGCGAGGTCCGCGTTCGCGCCCTCCCGCAGATCGACGCCGACGACCGTCGCGCCCTCCTCGCCGAACAGCTCGCAGGCCGCCGCGCCGATGCCGCCCGCCGCGCCCGTGATCACGCACACCTTGCCCTCGAGCCTGCCGGCCATCAGCCCTCCGTCGCGTAGAAGATCGACTTCACCTCGGAGTAGGCATCCAGCGCGTGCGGCCCCAGTTCCCGGCCGACGCCGGACTGCTTGAAGCCGCCGAACGGCGTCGCCACCCGCACCGACGTGTTGGTGTTGATCGAGAGCACGCCGGTCTCGATCGCGCGCGCGACGCGCAGCGCCCGCGCGCCGTTCTCGGTCCAGATCGAGCCCGACAGCCCGTAGATCGTGTCGTTGGCGATCTCCACCGCCTCGGCCTCGTCCTCGAACGGGATGACGGCGGCCACCGGGCCGAAGATCTCCTCCGCGACCGCGCGCTCGTCTCGGTCGACGGGGTACAGCACGGTGGGTGCAAACCAGTAGCCGGGGCCGTCGGGCGCCGTCCCGCGAATGGCGACCGGCGCGCCCTCGGGCACGAAGCTCGCCACCGCCTCGCGCTGGCCGGCGCTGATGAGCGGCCCCATCTGCGTGTCCTCGCGCAGCGGGTCGCCGACCGCGACCGCCTGCACGTGCGGCTCGAGCAGCTCCATGAACCGCTCGACCACCGAGCGCTGCACGAGGATGCGCGAGCGCGAGCAGCAGTCCTGGCCGGCGTTGCCGAACACCGCCATCGGCGCCGCCGCGGCCGCCCGCTCGAGGTCGGCGTCCGCGAAGATCACGTTGGCCGACTTGCCGCCGAGCTCGAGCGTCACCCGCTTGATCGTGCTCGCCGCGCCGGCGGCGATCGCGCGCCCGACCGCGGTCGAGCCGGTGAAGGCCACCTTCGCCACGTCGGGATGCTCGACGAGGCGCTGCCCGACCGTGCGGCCGGGACCGGCGACGACGTTCACCACGCCCGCGGGCAGCACCTCGGCGGCCAGCTGCTCGAAGCGCAGGGCGGTCAGCGGCGTCAGCTCGGCGGGCTTGAGGACGATCGTGTTGCCGGCCGCCAGCGCGGGCGCCATCTTCCACGCGGCGATCGTCAACGGGAAGTTCCACGGCGTGATCAGCACGACCACGCCGAGCGGCTCGCGTACGGTGAACGACTGGCCGCCACCGACGGGGATCGTGTCGCCGAGCATCCGCTCCGGCGCGCCCGCGTAGTAGCGGAAGGTGTCGAGCACCATGCCCATCTCGCCGCGGGCATCGCTGATCGGCTTGCCGGCGTTGCGCGCCTCGAGCAGCGCGAGCTCGTCCACCGCGGCCTCGATCCTGTCGGCCAGCCGGTGCAGGAGCTTCGCCCGGTCGGCCGGGGCGACCGCGCGCCAGCCCGGGTACGCCGCCTTGGCGCGCGCGACGGCGGCGTCGGCCTCCTCGACGCCCGCGCGGGGGATCTCGGCGAGCACCGCCTCGGTTGCGGGCTCCACCACCTGCAGGGTGTCGCTCACAGGCGCTCGAACCCGCGGAAGCGCTCCCAGTCGGTGACGGCCGCATGGAAGGCTTCGAGCTCGACGTCGGCCATGTTGAGGTAGTGGTCTACCACCTCTTGGCCGAACGCCTGGCGTGCGACCGCGCTGCCCGCGAAGAGGTCGCGTGCCGCCTGCAGGGTCTTCGGCACCTGCGGCTTGTCGGCCACGTAGGCGTTGCCCTCCAACGCGGGCTCGAGCTCGAGCGCGCTGTCGATCCCGTGCAGTCCCGCGGCGATCATCGCCGCCAGCGCGAGGTAGGGGTTCACGTCGCCACCGGGCAGGCGGTTCTCGAAGCGCAGGCCGCCGCCGTGTCCGACGACGCGGATCGAGCACGTGCGGTTGTCCTTGCCCCAGGCGACCGCGGTCGGCGCGAACGAGCCCTGCGCGAAGCGCTTGTAGGAGTTGATGTTCGGCGCGAAGAACAGCGTCAGCTCGCGTAGGCACGCGAGCTGGCCGGCGACGAAGCGCTCGAAGAGCGCCTGGTCGGCGGGGAAGACCGGCGTGCCGTCCTCGGCCGAGAGCAGCGAGAAGTGGATGTGGCACGAGGAGCCCTCGCGCTCGTCGAACTTCGCCATGTAGGTGATCGCGCAGCCCTGCTGGGAGGCGATCTCCTTGGCGGCGTTCTTGTAGATCGCGTGCTCGTCGGCCTTCCACAGCGCGGGGCCGTAGCGGAAGTTGATCTCGTGCTGGCCGAGGTTGCACTCGCCCTTGGAGTCCTCCACCTGCATGCCCGCGGCCTGCATGTGGTTGCGGATGGCGCGCAACAGCGGCTCCACCCGCGCGGTGCCCAGCAGGGAGTAGTCGACGTTGTAGAGGTTGGCCGGCTCGAGGTCGCGGTAGGCCTTGTGCCACGCCTGCTCGTACGTGTCGCGGAACACGATGAACTCGAGCTCGGTGCCGGCGACCGCGTCCCAGCCGCGCTCGCCGAGGCGCGCGAGCTGCCGGCGCAGGATCTGCCGCGGCGACGCCACGACGTCCGAGCCGTCCTCCCAGACGACGTCGGCGATCAGCATCACGCTGCCCGGCAGCCAGGGGAGGGGGCGCAGCGTGTCCAGGTCGGGCTTGAGCACGAAGTCGCCGTAGCCGCGCGACCAGGACGCCATGTCGTAGCCCTTGACGGTGTTCATCTCGACGTCGACGGCGAGCAGGTAGTTGCAGCCCTCGGCGCCGTGCGCGGCGACCTCATCGACGAAGTGACGGGCGGTCAGGCGCTTGCCCATCAGCCGCCCCTGCATGTCGCAGAGGGCGAGGACGACGGTGTCGACCGCGCCCTTGTGCGTGAGGTCCTTCAGCTCGTCGAGGGTCACGATCCGGCGAGCTCCGACTCCGCCTGCGCGAGCGCGGCGAACTCCTCCTCGGGTGCCTGCGCGACGAGATGGTGGCGCGAGTACAGCGCGAAGTACAGCGTCGCCAGCAGGTAGACGCCGAGCGTGATGAACGCGGCCTTCTCGTCGACGAAGAACACCGCGATGACGGCGGCGATCGCGAGCACCAGCCCGATGCTGGAGGTCACGGTGCCGCCGGGGGTCCGGTACGGGCGCTCCAGGCCGGGCTCCTTGCGGCGCAGGATGATGTGGCTGAGCAGCATGAGCACGTAGGAGACGGTCGCGCCGAAGACGGCGATCTGGATCATGCGCGCGCCGTCCTCGGTGATCGCGGCCAGCAGGAAGCCGATGACGCCCGGCAGGATCAGCGCGACGTGCGGCACCCGGCGCCGGCTCGTCACCGACAGCGCACGCGGGAAGTACCCCGCGCGCGAGAGGGCGAAGAGCTGGCGCGAGTAGGCGTAGATGATCGAGAAGAAGCTCGCGATCAGGCCGGCGAGACCGGCGTAGTTGACGAACTCGCCGACGAAGGAGCCCTCGCCGAGCGCGGTGTCGGCCGCCAGCGGCAGTGGGTTGTCGGAGTCCATGATCGTCTCCGAGCCGGCGCCGCCGGGCGCCAGCGTGAGGATCAGCGCGGCGAACAGCAGCAGGATCGCCATCGCGACGATGATCCCCTTGGGCATGTCCCGCTTGGGGTCGCGCGCCTCCTCGGCGGCGAGCGGCACGCCCTCGACGGCCAGGAAGAACCAGATGCCGTAGACGAACGCGCCGAGTACCCCCGCGTAGCCGAACGGCAGGAAGTCGCTGGCGCCGGACTTGCTCGTGTCCGGGGCGATGTCGGTCAGGTTCGACGCGCTGAACTCCGGGATCATCCCGAGCACGAACACCACGAGCGCGGCGACCGCCAGCGCCGTGATCGCGAACATCACCTTGAGCGCCTCGCCGACGCCGATCAGGTGCACGCCGACGAACAGGGCGTAGAAGAAGAGGTACAGCGGCCAGCCCGCGGTGATCCCGAGGATGTCCAGCGACTCCACGTAGCCGCCGATGAACACGACGATCGCGGCCGGCGCGATCGCGTACTCGATCAGGATCGCCGTGCCGGTGAGAAAGCCGCCCCACGGTCCCATGGCTCTGCGCGCGAACGTATAGCCGCCGCCGGACGTCGGCATCGCCGAGGACATCTCCGCGAGCGCGAAGACCATGCACGTGTACATGAGGCCCATGAGGATCGTGGCGATCAGCAGGCCGCCCCAACCACCCTCGGCCAGGCCGAAGTTCCAGCCGGCGAAGTCGCCCGAGATCACGTAGGCGACGCCCAGGCCGGCAAGCAGGACCCAGCCTGCGGCGCCCGACTTCAGCTGACGCTGGTCCAGATAGTCCTCAGTGACGTTCTCGTAGCGCGGCACGTGAGCTCCTCGTGGCGGGGGTGGGGCGCCGAACCTACGTTCCCGGGGGCAGGGAAGTCAACACGCTGGAAAGCGGTTCTTTGCCGCCGGGGGGCGCCTGGAGCCCGCTGTGCGGCGGTTTGCTACGTGCCGGCGGTGATCTGGCTGATCGAAAACACCCCGCCCTGGGGGTCGAGCAGCACCGCATTGCGCATGCCGGGCGTGTCCATCGGTCCCATGAGGACGGTGCCGCCGAGGTCGACGGCGTGCGCCGCGATCGCATCGGTGTCGTCGACCCGCAGGTTGACGTTCCAGTGCGGCGGGACCGCTGTCCCGTCGGGTCCTCGCACCGTCGCGGTCATGACGGCGACGACGTCGCGCGGGACGGGCTGGCCGGGCTCGCCACCGACGTAGCCGGGCAGCCGGAAGAGGATGATCGGGGCTCCGGGGGCCATCGGCTCGGCCTGCCAGCCGAACAGGGCGCCGTAGAACGCGGTGGCGGCGGGCGGGTCCGGCGTGTGCAGCGAGCTCATCGCCCACGTGCTCGGCTCGTTGACGATCTGCGCACCGATACGGCCGCGCGCCTCCCAGACGGAGAACGCCGCCCCGGTGGGATCGACGAGCACCGCGCCGCGGCCGTCTGCGGCCGCGTCGAGCGGACCGAGCACGAGGCTCCCGCCCGCGCTGGTCGCGCGATCGACCGCGGCATCGGCGCCGTCGACGCAGACCTGGGTGTTCCACACCGCGCTCGGCGGTCCACCGGAGGCGGGGAGCGCGCCGATGCCGGCCACCGCGCAACCGTCGACGTGCGCGACGAAGTACTCGCCGGGGAGGTCGCCGGGCATCGGTCCCGGCGCCGAGAACTCCCAGCCGAGGAGGGAGCCGTAGAAGTCCAGCGCGGCGCGCGGGTCGGGCTGCAACGTCTCCACCCAGCAGGGGACGCCGGCCGGGTACTCGTCACGCTGGGTCATCGCACTCGTGTCTCTTCGCCTGGCATGCGGGATCACGACGATAGGCCAGGACGCATGATGCCGCTCAGCCGGGGCTGCGCGACTCGCGCCAGATCGGGCTGTCGACGGCGAGCGCGAGTTCGTGTCCGGCTGAGGTGTCAGCAACGACACCGCCGGGCATTGTGGCCTGGATGGGGCGCATGAAGGACCGGATGCTCCGCGGCGAGCTCTACATCGCCGAGGACGAGGACCTGGCGGACGACTTCGCGCGGGCTCAGCAGCTCCTCGACCGCTACAACGCCACGGCGCACGCCGACGAGGACGAGCGTCGCCGGATCCTTGTCGAGTTGCTCGGGGACGTGGGCGAGCGGGTGGTCATCCGGCCGCCGTTTCGGTGCGAGTACGGGACGCGAGTCACGATCGGCGCCGGGACCTTCGTCAACTACGACCTCGTGATGCTCGACGTCGCACCGATCACGATCGGCGCCACCTGCCAGATCGCCACGCGGGTGCAACTGCTCACTGCGACGCATCCGATCGACCCGCAGGCACGCCGGATCGGATGGGAGTCCGCCGAGCCGATCGTCGTCGGCGACAACGTCTGGCTGGGCGGCGGCGCCATCCTGTGCCCGGGGGTGACGATCGGCGACGACACCGTCGTCGGCGCCGGCACGGTCGTCACACGTGACCTCCCGGCCGGCGTCGTCGCGGTCGGGACGCCCGCCAGGATCCTTCGTGAGATCGGCGAGCGCGACCGGATCGAGATGCCGCAACGGTGACGCTCGTGCGCTCGTCCTGAGCGTGCCGGCCGGACTCAGCGCCTGCGGGCGCGGCGGATCGTCACGGGCGCGTTGAATCGCTCGTAGCCCGAGGCCGTCGATCCCGGAGTGGCGTCGCGGCTCACGCGCTGCGCGATCAACGAGAGCGCACCGGACCGGCTGCGGGCGAGACGACGGCGCGACGCGCGGTTGAGCTTGACCTGCAGACGGGCGAAGGTCACGTCGGCGCCGAGCGTGAACTGCGCGGTCGAGCTGGCCGGCCGACCGCTGCTGTCGACGAGCCGGAACGTGCTGCGTGACGCCAGCGCGTTGTCGGGGTTCGGGAACTCGACGCGGTAGGTCAGCCGCACGGAGCCAGTGCGGGCAGCTCGCGCCGCACCCATGTCGAGCACGAGCGGCGGGCCCCCTGCGAGGCCGACGCGGATCCGCTCGCAGTCGAGGCCGGCCTTGTCGTTCTCGTCGGCGGCGACGTCATCCTTGCCGGCGCCGCACGTCACGGTGTCCGGGCCGTCAGGGCCCTCGGAAGCCTGCCCGTCCTGGAGGCTCGCGTTGATCGCGTCGTCGCCGCCGGCGCCGTCGAGCACGTCGGCGCCGCCGGACCCGGTCAGCGCGTTGGCCTGCGCGTCGCCGGTGATGACATCCGGACCGGGGCTGCCGATCACGCGGCTCGTGCGCACGTCATCGCCTTCACCGGCGGCGCCGTCGTTGGCCGTCCGGTCGAGCGTGACGCGCACACCGGTGCCGTCGTGGTCGTTGTAGCCGGCGATGGCGCAGCAGGCGGAGCTGGAGGACATGAGGTCCGCGCCGGCGCCGCCGAGCAGGAACGCGGCTGCGGCCGGGCCGGTGATGAGCGTGTCGTTGCCGACGCCGCCGTCGAAGCGGACGAAGCCGTTCGCCGAGTTCTCGATGCGGTCGTTGCCGGCGCCTGCGGCGACGCGGATCGCCCCTGGCCGAGTGTCGGTTCCCGGAACCGAGCGGATGAGCGCCCGGTCGTCGCTGTCACCGAGGTCGACGCTCACGCCGCCCCCGTCCGTGACACGCGGGTCCCCATCGGGGTCACAGAGCGCCTGGCCCGGCGGGAAGGGAACGCACGACAACAGCTTCGGTGTCACCGGCGCCCCCGCGTCACTGAACTGCACCATCCCAGTCGAGCCGGCGTCGACCGTCAGGTCATTGCGCTCTCCGGCGGCCGCCGTGAACTGCGCCGGACGCCCCGAGGCAGTGCCGGCGTGAGCCGCGTCCGCGGCGCCGCCCACGGCGAGCGCGACGAGAGCGAGAGCAGCGGCCGGGCGCCAAGCGTCGTACATGACGCGATAGTACGGCCCAGCCGGGTGCTCGCGGGGCATCAGTGTTCGGTGCGCGTGTTCAGTGGCGGCTGCCCGTGAGTTATCAGAGTGGACGAAGGTCCGTTGTGCACGCGGGGCCTGGGGTGACAGTCTTTGGCACGGGCCATAGAAACGTGGGGGAGACAGGACATGAACACGACGCTGCTGGCAATCGCGCTGCCGAGGGCGCCGGCCTTGTCAGCCGGGTCGGGATGAGCCGGCCCCGCCGGTGGTTCGGCACGCTCGGGCTCGTCATGTTCACGCTCGTGGGCAGCGTGGCGCCGACGGCTGCGCCGGCGGCCACGTTCACGCACTACGGGCCGCCGAACGCTGCGGCATGGACGCTCGCCGGACATTCGGCGTCGGGCGGCGCGGGAACGCTGCCCAACGAGTACCCGGCTCCGACGCCATGGAGCCAGCCCGCCGGCGACTACTGCACGGCGTACAAGTTCGCTCAGCCCAACGCCCCGATGACGAGCGCACCGTTTGCCACCCTGAGCAACGTCGCGCTCGGGAGCCTGACCGGCTTCGACCCGGGCGCGCCCCGCGAGTCCTACCAGCTGCGCCACAACGCACAGGAGGACTCGTCGGCGTGCCAGGCCAAGGGATCGAGCTGGGGCTTCTGGACGAACGCCAACACCGCCAACAACTACTGCTCGAACTGGTGCGGCGTGCGCCACGACTACTCGACTGGCCAGGCGACCCGGGACGCGGCCGTGGTCAAACGGATACGGCGCGGGCGCCAAGCTCGTGATGAGCGCGTTCCGGCACGTGCAGACGTACTCCGGAGACCTTGGCTGGTCCTACATCTGCGCGATGCTCCAGGACACGACGACGTCGCAGCGGCTTGAGTATTGCCTGCGCGTGTGGCGTTCGTGGAGCGGACCGGACTACGACACGCCGATCGTGTTTCACGACCCGTACATCGGCCGGAGCGGGGCGGGGTTCACGGCCATCGTGAGCGACCTGACCGCGGCGGGCACCCCCTACGCGCAGAACTGGGGCGGTGCGACCACCGTCCTGGCGGACCCAGCCGTCTGGCCACGCCTACTCCGGGGCGATCACGCGAAGCCATCTCGTCAACGCCGTCAACGCCACGAACGCGCAGATCACGTCGGCGAACCTCGGGACGTGCCTGGGCCTGCTCAACCGTGTCCGCTGCTACTCGTCCGACCCGGACAAGTACGCCCTGTTCGGCGTGGAGGACGGTCTCGAGCATCTGGGGAGCGGAACGTCGCGCCTCGGCGGCTACTCAAACGGGTTGCGCGTCTACACGGACTACTGAGACGACAGGCTGGTCGCCCGCAGGGCGGGCAGCATCTCGCTGGTCACGAGGCCCGTCTCGTCGGTCAGCTCGTCGACGATCGCGAACCACCTGCGCGTGCGCTGCGGGGTGTCGACGAGGACGGTGACGACCGGGACGCGGCGGCGCAGCTGCCAGAACGAGTCGCCATGGGGCGCGTGGGCGCCGTGGTAGCCCCAGACGCCGCGCAGGCTCGTGGCGCCCGCGGCGCCGGCCTCGCGCAGACGACGGACGAGTGCGTGATGCAGCCGCTGACCGTCGTGGGTGGACTGCTCGCCGGCGTAGACCATGAGCTTCTGCCAGACCTGCAGGCCGCACCGGTCGCTCTCGGGCAGATCGTGGGGCTCGGTCAGCCGCTCGCCGTCGCGCTTGCAGACGCGAACGCGTTCGAGCGTGAGCAGTGGCCGCGCGAGCATCGCGCCGAGCTCAGGCAGCACCGCCTGCATACGTGCGCCATCGCCGACGGCGATCACCATCAGCGGCACCGCGACGTTGCGCCCGAAGAATGTCGCGCGCTCGCGCAGCCCATGGCGGGTTCCGTCGACGCCGAGCAGGACCGTCGCGCCCGCGACCCCGTGGCGATGCAGCAGGGCGACGATCGCCTCGTAGGCCGGCATGGCGCCGACGCGTTCGCGGCGGCCGACGTAGACGGTGAGCTTCGTCGCCTCCTGAAGGTGCCGGGGAAGTTCGACGGCCTCGATCGTGCCGGTGATCATGCGTGCACGCTCCAGGGTCACCAGCCCCTGGAAGCGCAGCTCGTTGACGTCGTCGAGCGCGACCTCGATACGCGCGCGCGTGTCGACCGCGACGCTGACCAGCGGCAGATCCTCAGACAGCGTGAGCAGCCTGTCGGTGCGCAGGTGGTGCTGGCTGCCAAACCCTTCGATCCCGCGCATCACGAGGCTGGTCTGCAGCTCGTGCCGGGCGTAGATCTCCACCAAGGCGTCGGCGAGAAAGCCGCCGTCACGGCGGTCGCGCTCACCGAAGTACGTCGTGAGCTTCAGGCAGTCGTCGTTCACAGCGCCATCCCCAGGTGGCGGCCGGCCCAGGCGGCGCCGACGCCCAGCACGAGGCTGACGGCGAAGTTCAGGACGCCAAGGCGCAGCTGGCCGTCCTCGCCGAGGCGGTGGCTTCCAGCGCCCAGGTGCTGAACGTCGTGAACGCGCCGATCAGGCCGGCGCCCACGACGCGGTAGGCGTCGCCCGACAACGCGGCACCGACGAACACACCCAGCACGAACGAACCGAGGAGGTTCACGGCGAGCGTGCCGTACGGGAAGGCGCGACCGACCCGGCCGGTGATCGCGCCGTCCAGCAGGAAGCGCGCGATCGCGCCCGCCCCACCGAGGATCCCCACCCCAAGCACGACGAGCACGCTCACTTGCTCACCCGCGCGCGGCGCACGATGTTGGTCGCGACCGCGACCGCGCCGAACCCCGCGACGACGCTGACCAGGGCATAGGCGGCCGCGAGCGCGACGAGGCCACCATCGAGCATGCGCAACAGCTCGAGCTGCATCGTCGAGAACGTCGTCAGGGCGCCGCACAGCCCGGTTCCCAGCAGGGGGCGGCGGAAGGCCGACAGCGGCAGGCGCTCCTGCAGGCGGGTCGTGAAGTAGCCAAGCGCGAAGGCCCCGGCGATGTTGACGATGAACGTCGACCACGGCCAGCTGCCGGGGCTGACGGGCAGGACGTGGTCGAGTTCGGCGCGCGCGATCGTGCCGACGAAGCCGCCGGCGAAGATGGCCGCGAGCTCGGGAGGGTCAGCGCGCACGCCAGTGCCTTCTAGCAGCCGGACGCTCGTCGTGAACCGCCTCGCGACCCTCTCGACGACGTCGCTGTCGGTTTCGCCACGTCTCGCTTGTCGTTGTTGTACCGGGAGCCGTGCAAGGCGGCTCGAGACACGACGAGCGATGGAGGCAGACATGGTCAAGCAGTTCGAGGTGCGCTGGGAAGGGGAGTTGCCCGCCAGCCCGCAGGCCGTGTGGGATGCGATCACGCAGCACGCCGACGGCTATCTGTGGAACATCGAGTACGAGCCGTGGGTCGGCGGCGCCGAGCGTGGGCTGACGGCGAACGGCGGCACGGTCACCGCGTGGGACCCGGCGCGCCACTTCGCCACGCGTACGCGTCCCGGGACCGAGCGTGACGGGCTCAACGAGCTGGACTACCGGCTCGAGCCGCTCGGCTCGGTCACCTACACGCGCTACGTGCACCGCGCCGCGGTACCCGCGGACGAGTACGACCGCCAGCTCGACGCCTGCCGGCGACACACGACCTTCTACCACCACTCGCTCGGCCAGTACGCGTGCTACTTCGCGGGCCGTGAGCCCGTCCACGTCAGCGTGGAGGCGCCGGAGTCGTCCGCGCACGGAGGGTTCATCAGGCTGCGCCGTGCGCTCGGCGTGCCCGACGACGTCGTCGCCGGCGATCCCGTGCGGCTGACGCCCGCCGGCCTCGAGCCGATCGACGGTGTCGTCGACTACGCGACGGACACGTTCCTCGGCGTCCGCAGCGCCGACGCGCTGTACCGCCTCTACGGACGTGACACTTGGGACTGGCCGGTGGGCGTCGCGCACCACCTGTTCGCCGACGGCGTCGACCAGGCGGCGAGCGAGCGGGCGTGGGGCGACTGGGTCGCCGGCGTCTTCGATTGCGAAAGGGTGGCGTGATGGCGCAGTACGCAGTGCTGATCTTCGAGCAGGTGGCCCCTGCCGACCTGCCGGCCGACGTCATGCAGGCCCACCAGAACCTGCCCGCGCGGGTCGCTGAGCAGGGCGGGAAGATCGTGGCCGGGCTGGCGCTCGAGCCGCCGGACACGGCGACCGCGATCCGCGGCGAGACCCTCACCGACGGTCCGTTCATCGAGACCAAAGAGGTGCTCGGCGGGGTGTTCGTGCTCGAGGCGCGCGACCTCGACCACGCGCTCGCGCTCGCGCTCGCGAAGCTGACACCTGGACGCGTGACGGCGTGCCGGCGAAGCCGGGCGCGTGGCTCACGACGGTCGCGCGGCGCCGCGCGCTCACCACCCGCGCGTTCGACCTCGCGCGCATGCTGCGTCGGCTGCTGCTGGCCGAGCGCGAGACGGCCGGGCTCATGGCGCTGCTACTCGTCCACGAAGCGCGCCGCAGGACGCGCACAGATACCGCGGGGCAACTCGTTCGCCTCGCCACCCAGGACCGCTCGGCGTGGGACCGCGAGCTGATCGCCGAGGCCCACGGCCTGCTCGTCGGCGCGCTCAGCGCCGGCCCGCCGGGGCGCTTCCTGCTGCAGGCGGCGATCGCGTCGCTGCACGCTCAGGCGCCGAGCTACGACGAGACGGACTGGCCGCAGATCCTCACGCTCTACGACGAGCTGCTGCGCATCTGGCCCTCACCCGTGGTGGCGCTCAACCGCGCCGTCGCGCTGTCGATCTTCGCCGGCGGTGCTGATGCTGAATTCCCAGAGCGCGACGTTCTCGACGTTCTCCCAATGCTCGTCAACGACATGGTGTCCTTGGAACTCGAGATCGCAGACGCTGCAGAAGCCGCGCGTCTCGTGGTAGGCGACGCTGAGGCTCCATTCGCCATACGGAGTGTTGACTGCGTCGTCGTCCCACATGCGGAGGTGGAACTGCGTCTTGCACGTGTGCGATGTCGACGTGCTGCGGTTGTTCTTGTCGCCCCGTGGTGGCCGTGAGCGGAACGTCAGGGTGTCCTTGCCGTTGCAGCGCGGGGCGTTGCGCTCCTTCATCTCTCCGCGTTTCCATGCCTCGCCAGCGTGATTTGCAAAGCACAGGGGTGTGCGGGCGATGCGCCCGTCGCTGCAGCGGCAGTGCGCGTCACCACGCGTCCTGGATCGCCTGGCGCGACGCCAGACCACCATGTCAGGCGCCCCCGACGCCACCCACGACCACCGCGGTACCGACGAGCGCCCATTGCCAGCCTGACGATGGATCGATCAACCGAAAGCCGATCATATGCTCGCGCCGCGCCGGCCGGTCTGTCCAGATGGACCCGCGGCTGCGACGTATTGATGAGGCTGCGCAGAAGCCGGGAGCCCGAGGCCGTCGCCGAGGCCGAGCCGGCGGTCGCATGACCAGCGGGCAGCGCCAGGCAGCCGCAGACTCCGTGCCGCCCGATGGTGGACTTCGACCTGCGCCTGGTTGTGGGCGCCCGGCCGTGCGCGTGGAGCGGGTTGGTCGGTCGCCGGGCTGGTTAGCGTGGGAGGGGGGCGCCGAGGGCGCTCGCGACCGCTCCGACTGCGCCTGCGCCGATCAGCGTGATCACGACGCCGCGGCGTAGGGCGAAGAGCGCGAGCGCGGCGCTGGCGAGGACGGCGAACTGCCAGGTTTCGGTGAGTGCGAGCGCGAGTGGGATCGCGGCGCCGGCGATCGCGCCGATGGCGGCGGGGCCGGCGCCGCCGAGGAAGGTGCGCACTGTCGGGTTGGCGCGCAGGCGGTCGAAGCGCTCGGCGCCGATGAGGACGAAGGAAAAGGATGGGGCGAACGCGACGGTGGCGGCGAGCAGTCCGCCGCCGAGGCCGGCGGCCGCGTAGCCGACGACGGCGACGGTGTGCACGACCGGTCCTGGGGTGACCTGGCCGAGGGCGACGGCGTTGAGGAACTGGCCGTCGGTCATCCAGTGGTAGGTGTCGACGGCGTCGTGCTGCATGAGCGGGATGATCACGAACCCGCCGCCGTAGGACAGGGCGCCGACCTTGAACGCGACCCAGCTCAGCGCAAGCAGCCCGCCGGTGGCGGCCGCGGCCGTCGCGAGCAGCGGCCAGGCGTGGATGCCTGCTGTGCCGTGGTTCGGCCGGGCGCGCCGTAGCGTGACTTCGATGGCGCCGCAGGAGAGCAGCACGAGGACGAGCCATGCGCCCATGGTGGCGGCGGAGATCGCGCCGGCGAGCGAGTAGAGGACCCAGCGGGGCGCCGCGGCTGTGCGTCGCCAGCTGGCCGGGGCCAGGCTCGCCGCCGCTTGGAGGGCGACCGCGGCGACGGCGGCGCCCGACCCGGCGCCGGCGCCGAGTACCCAGTGGGGTGGGGAGGAGGCCAGGAAGAGCGCGGCGAGCGCGAGGATGAGGATCAGTCCCGGCACGATGAAGCTCAGTCCGCCGACGAGCGTTCCCGCGATACCGCGTAGGCGCCAGGCGCAGTAGATCGCCAGCTGGGTCGAGGCCGGGCCCGGCAGGAGGTTGGTGGCGGCGATCGCATCTTCGAACTCGTGCTCGCTCAGCCAGCCGCGGCGCGTGACGCACAGCTCGCGCAGCAGCGCGATGTGCGCCGGCGGGCCGCCGAAGCCGATGCACCCGATCCGTCCCCACTCGCGGACCAGCTCGCTCAGGCCCGGTCGCGGCGCCCGCGCGGCGGCGCGCTGCGGGGCGCCCGCGTCGCGCGCTGGGCCGGGCACGGGCTACTAGGCGCCGGCGGGTTGGAAGAGCTCGATCGGGTTGCCGGCGGGATCGTCGAGCAGGATCTGCTGGCCGCCCGGGCCACTGACGATGTCGTTACGAAACGCCAGCCCTGCGGCGCGCAGCCGCTCCACCTCGCCGGCGAGATCCTCGACGATCAGGTGGATGCGGTTCCAGCCGCCGGGCTCCGGTGTGCGCCCGTCGGGCATCGGTCGTCCTGCCGAGCTCGCGGGGCCACTCAGCAACAGCCGCAGATGGTCCCGGACGACGTCGGCGAACGCGGGGGCGGCGCTGGAGCGCAGCTCGAATCCGAAGTGGGTGGTGTAGAAGGCGACGGCGGCCTCGACGTCGTCGACCATGTAGCGGACGTTGACGAACTCGTCAGGCATGTTTGATGACCTCCTCGTTGCCGTTGGTCTGTCTGATCGCCTCGAGCAGAAAGCTGATGCGCCTCGACAGTTCCGTGGCCGTGCGCTCGAAGGCGGGCAGGGACTGCTTCTCGGTCCCCGGCTCGCGTGCCGGATCGCGAACGCTCCAGTGGATCGCCTGGGGCGCGCCGGGAAACTCGGGGCAGACCTCGCGCACGCGGTCGCAGAGGCTGATCACGTAGTCGAAGCGCTGGCCGGTGAACTCGGTGAGGTGCTTGGAGCGGCGGCCCGCGAGATCGATTCCGCGCGCGCGCATCACCCGCACCGCGTTGGGATGCAGCGGCTTGGGATGGCTGCCGGCGCTGGCCGCGCGGACCTCGCCTTCGGACAGCCGTTCGGCCAGCGCCTCGGCCATCTGCGAGCGCGCGCTGTTGCCGGTGCACAGAAACAGCACGCGCGCTCGTGCCACGCAGCGGTCCCGGCCGTGGTGTGAGGCGACGGCTGACGCCAGGCCGGGGTGCAGCGAGGCACCGGCGCTGACGAGCAGCTCGCCGCAGCGAGCCAGATCGAGCACGTAGTAGGTGTCGCGGCCGTCGGCGAGGCTGCGGCGCGCCGAGACCAGTCCGCCGTCGCGCAGCTGACGCAGATGGTAGGAGACCAGGCTCTGCCGCTGGGCCGCCCGCTCACACAGCTCGCCGACGCGCCGATCGCTGCGCGCCAGCTCGCTCAACAGCCGCCAACGCAGCGGATGGCCCGCCAGCCGCAGAAACCGCGGCGGCGCAGCCTCGTCAGGCGGGGAGGTAGCGATCACCCCGCAGACAATACATCAATTCTATTTGATGCATCGGGTCTCGGACGGGTTGCCGGTCTCGCCGACCCCCTCGTCTGCACCGCGCCGTAGGTCACGCCGCCGCCTGCGGTTAGATAGGTCGCGTGGTGGTGAACCTGGATGCTGGTGACATCGCGACGATGCGGGCCGTGGTGATCGACAGCTTCGGCGGTCCCGAGCAGCTGCATGAACGCCAGGTGCCGGTGCCCGCGCCCCCCGTGGACAGGTCCTGATCCGGCTCGAGGCGGCCGGGGTTGGCTCTTGGGACCCTTTCGAGCGTGAGGGCGGCTATGCCGAGATGCAGGGGACCTCGCCGTCGTTTCCTTACGTGCTCGGCTCGGAAGGGGCCGGAACGATCGCGGCCGTCGGCGACGGCGTGACGAGCCGTACGGTCGGCGAGCGCGTATTCGCCGCCAGCTTCTTGAATCCGACGGGCGGCTTCTACGCCGAGTACGTCTGCGTCGACGCCGGTCTGGTCGCGCCGGTACCGGCCGGCATGAGCACCTCGCAGGCGGCGGTGATGGGCGGTGTCGGCATGACCGCCCTGCGCGGGCTGGAGGACGTGCTCGACGTGCGCAGCGGTGAGACGCTGCTCGTCCATAGTGCCAGCGGCGCTATGGGACACCTGGCCGTCCAGCTCGGCAAGCGACTCGGGGCCGCGGTTCTCGCCGTCGCGTCAGGCGAAGACGGCGTCGCGCTGGCAGCTCGCGCCGGCGCCGACCTGTCGATCGACGGACGGGCTGAGCAGGTCGCCGACGGCGCCCGCCGATTCTCCGCCGACGGCCTTGACGCCGCGCTCCTCGCCGCGGGAGGACCAGAGGCCGATGCGGCCGTGGCGGCGGTGCGGCCTGGCGGGCGAGCGGCGTACCCCACCGGCGTCCAGCCGGAGCCGGCCTCGGCGCCGGGCGTCGAACCTCAGGCATTCAACGGCGAGCCCGACGCAGAACTCCTTGCGCGTTTCATGGCGCTCATCGGCGACCGGCCGCTTGACGTGCACATCGCGCACAAGTTCACGCTCGATCAGATCCCAGCCGCACATCACGCCCTGCGCGAACACCACCTGGGCAAGCTGGCGATCGCCTTCGCTTGAGGCGCCAGCTGCTAGAGCCTCGGTTCAGCAACTCATGAGAGCTGAGCGATGCAGGACGCGAGAGCGTCCTCCATGCGCTCCTGAAGGTCGGCGCCGCCCAGGTGCTGTGGCTCTCACGCTGAGCGCACGTGCGCGATGACCTCGGCCAGGATCTCGACGCCCTCGCAGAGCGCGCGCTCGCCAAGGGTGGCGTACCCGAAGATCAGGCCGCCGCGGCCTTCGGGGGAGATCCGGTATGGCGCGAGTCCGTACACCGTCAGCCCCCGCGAAGCGGCGGCCTGCACGACCACTCCCTCGTCGAGGTCGTCCGGCAGGTAGGCGACGAGATGGAGGCCTGCGGCGATCCCCGCCGGCTTGATGTCGGGGATCCGTTCTTGCAGGGCTGCGATCAGGGCGTCGCGCCGGCGCCGGTACAGCGGTCGCATGCGGCGAAGGTGGCGATCGAACTCGCCGCGGCGCAGGAAGTCGGCGAACGCCAGCTGGTCGAGCACCGACGAGCCGCGATCGGCCAGCGCCTTGGCCTCGGCGATGGCGCCGACGAGATGCGAGGGGACGAGGAGCCAGCCGAGGCGCAGCCCGGGGGCGAGCGTCTGGCTCGCCGTGCCCGCGTAGAGGACCCGGTCGGGGGCTAGCGCCAAGGAATCGGATCTTATTCCGAGGACAATTCTGTGGAAACCTCCGGGCGACGACCACCGTCATCGACTTGGAGAGACATGCGTAAGATCATCAACTCGACGTACATCACCCTCGATGGCGTCATCGAAGCGCCACACTTGTGGCCCTCCCTGGGCCGGCCCGCCGACGAGCGGGCCGAGCAGGTCCAGACCGATCTGCTGCTGTCGTGTGACGCGCTGGTGATGGGCCGCGCACCTATGACGGCTTGCTCCGGTCTGGCCGACGCGCTCCGGCGACCCCTACTCCGACCACATCAACGCGATGCCCAAGTACGTGGTCTCGACGACGCTCAAGGACCCGGAGTGGACCAACACTCACGTCGTCGACGGCGACGTCGTCGCCGAGCTCACGCGGCTCAAGCAGGCTTCCGGCAAGGACATCGTCCAGCACGGCTTTGGGGCCGTCTCCCGGCTGTTGCTCGAGCACGGCATGCTCGACGAGCTGCGCCTGTGGGTTCACCCGCTGATCCTGGGACGCGGCAGCCCGAGCGACCTGCTGTTCGGCGCCGCGCCCGCGATCGGCTTCGAGCTGGCGGATGCCATGACGCTCAGCGACGGGACCGTGATCCTCAGCTATCAGACCGCCAAGGCGCTGGAGGCGGCCGCGTAGCCGTCGCAGGTCGGCGGGCCGGCAGGCGAAGCAGGCGACATGGACTCGACGACCGGCGGTCGCGGTGCGCGTGCCGGTCCGGCGCTAACTCGGATTCACGAACTCGGTTCGTTCAGCGCTGATCGTTGAGGTTGGCGGGTCGGATCGCCGGTCTTTGTTGGAGGTTTGTGCTGCTACTGGTGCCTGAGTTGGTGCTGTTTCGCT